>Ga0307380_10008260_pt1 | contig 13370 bp, 13 predicted proteins | sample UN3MG_FD_202239 | JGI IMG/M metagenome (GOLD analysis project Ga0307380, IMG submission 202239) | Soil microbial communities from Risofladan, Vaasa, Finland - UN-3 | ecosystem: Environmental > Terrestrial > Soil > Coastal area > Acid sulfate soil | place: Finland: Risofladan, Vaasa | collected... | reverse complement strand
ACGACGCCCTTCTCATCAAGAAGTACGATCCCCAGGGGATTCCGATGCTCGACGAGCGAGGCTTGGTGGTCGGGTTGCTTGACCCGCTCAAGGAGCCGATCACGATGCTCCTGGCGGCCCTTGGCATCGGGATCGTGAACCAGTTCTACGGCATCACACTGCACATGTACAAGTGTTTCCGCCGGCGGCAGCCGTGGGACGCGATCTTCGACGGGCTGCTGTGGCTGATCTTCCTTCCCGGCCTGATCCTGCTGGTGGTGCCGGTTTTCATGAAGAGTGCGCCCCCGGTTATCGGAAGCATTGGCACGGTAATGGCAATCGTCGGGGCCGTGAGCCTCGTGCTTACGCAGGGCCGCAACGAGAAGGGGTTCGCAGCCAAGCTCATCACGGGGCTCGTCAGCCTCTACGGCGTGCTGGGCACCTACGGTGCCACGAGCTTCATGGGCGACGTGCTCTCCTATTCCCGTCTGCTGGCGCTGGGCCTCACCACGTCAATCGTCGCGATGACCTTCAACATCATTGCCGGCATGCTCAAGGGCGTGCCGGTTGCCGGCATCCTGTTGTTCCTGATCGCGCTCGCAATCGGGCATTCCTACAATTTTCTGGTGAGCATCCTCACGGCATTCGTTCATTCGGCACGGCTCATCTTCCTCGAGTTCTTCGGGCGGTTCTTCGAAGGCGGTGCTCGGCGGTTCCAGCCGTTAGGCTTCAACAGCGACCGCGCGGAACTGATCGAGATAGCCGCGTCCGACGGTGCGATGCTGAAGGAGAGTTCGCTGACAAAGAGCGTTTGTGCGTGATGAATCCGCAATACCGGTCGATCAGAGGAGGCAAGTTTCACTATGGACTTCATGCATCTGTATTTTCTTGAGACGGGTCTTGGTTGGGCGGCCATCGGTGGCATCCTGTGTGTCATGTTCGGGGGCGTCGGCTCGGCGAAGGGCATACGTATTGCGGCGGCTGAAGCTGTCGGCGCCATCTCCGAGAAGCCGGAGCTTTTCGGCAAGTTCCTCGTGCTCACCGCTCTGCCGGGCACGCAGGGGTTCTATGCCTTCATCATCATGTTCATGATTGCCCTGAAGGGCGGCATCCTCGACAACAAGGTTGCCATCAGCCCGCTGGTGGGCGTCGTGATGATGTTCATCGGCATTGCCGCCGGCATCGTCGAATGGCGCTCCGCCATCAGCCAGGGCGAGGTGTCCGCCGCGAGCATCAACCTCACCACCAAGCGCCCGGAAGAAGGCGGCCGTGCCATCCTCTTCCCGGTTCTGGTGGAAACCTACGCCGTGGTGGCCCTGCTGGCCGCGCTGCTGATGATCTTCTGGCTCACGCCCGACGGCGGCGTGCAGTACCAGCCCGTGGAATCGATCTTCAAGCAGGTAATCACGCCCGCCCCGTAAGGGAGCACATGCAGTGTCTGTAGACAGAATCAAAACCGCCATCAACAGCGAGGCCGGCAAGGAGGCAGAGCGGACCCGGGAGGCCGGGCGCAAGAAAGCCGACGAGAAGTTCCGCCTCGCCGAGCAGCAGCTCACCGAGCGGCTCCGGCAGCGCCTCCAGGAAGCCGAGCAGCATCAGCGCGACCTAGCGAACCGCACGGTTATCGCACTGCGCAGCCAGCTCTCGATGGAGCTGCTCACCGCGAAGAACGAGCTTGTCGACAGAGTGGTCCACAAGGCGGTCGACAACGTGGTGAACCTCCCGAGCAACGGCTACCGCGTGCTGCTGATGAAATGGCTGAAGGCGGCGCCCCAGGGCGAGAAAGGCGAGTTGCTGCTGAACGATCGCGATCGCAAGGCGTTCGGACACCAGCTTGTATCGGACCTCAACAGGGTCCGCGCGAAGGAGGCCGCGCTCGTGCTCGGGCAGGAGATCCTGCCGATCCGCGGCGGGTTCGTGCTCCGCACCGAACGCTACGAGATCGATCGCGCGCTCGACAGCCTCATCGTGAAGCTGAAAGAGGAAATGGCTCCCGAGATCGCATCGGAATTGTTCGGCAGCCGTGTTGACCGGGTGGAGGCATAGTGAACGGCACCGCACCGGAAAACTGGGCGTTCCTCTCCGGCCGTGTTGCTGCCATGGAAAGCAAGCTCATCCGCAACGACGTCATCCAGCGGATGGCCGCCATCGAGCAGTTCAACGACGTCTTCCTGGCAGTCAGCGACACTGCCTACAAGGATGCCTTCCCGATCATCGAGAAGCTGTACGAGGCCGACTCGATCATCAGCGGCGTCTACAACGACCGGCTGGCCGAGATGGCACGCTACTCGCCGCAGCCCGAGGTGGTGGAGCTGTTCCGGATCGGCGACGACTTCCGGAGCTTCAAGGCATTCCTGAAGAACCAGCTCGCGGGCCTGCAGCTTCCGGTGAACGGCGGCCGCATCCCCGACGCGGCGTGGCAGCGAGTGCTGGATGGCCTGAAGACCGACCTGCCGCCGTTCTGGTACGACGCGGTGGCGATCATCCGCCGCGAGTGCGAAGGTCAGCCAGAGCTGGCTCCGCAAACGATCGACCTAGTGCTCGATTCGGCGCTGCTCGCCCGGCAGGTGGAGCTCGCGGGGATCATCGGCGCTCCGCTCATCATTGAATGGGCTAGCCGCCGGAAGATCGTGCGGGCCATCGAGGTCGTGTGGCGGGCGAAGACCGGCGGATACGACATGGGCCGCCTGCAGCGGCTGTTCCTGCGCGGCGAGCTGGCCGATCCGCTGCTGCGCGAGCTGGCTGACCTCGCCTTGGATGGGTGGCCGGAGCGGCTGCGGCCGACGTTCATCGGGCCGATAGTCGACGACGTGTTCGCGCAGTCCGGCACCGGGCAGGTCACGCGGTTCGCCCGGCGGGCCGACGACCTCCTGCTCGAGCTGGTGAAGAGGGCGAAGTCGGTCCCGTTCGGTCCCGAGCGCATTTTCGGTTATCTGTGCGCCCTGCGGACCGAGGTGCAGAACCTCCGGCTGATCCTGGCCGGCAAGGTGAACAAGATCAACTCGCGGCTGCTGCAGGAGCGGCTGCGGGAACAGTACGTGTGAAAGCTGGCTTTGGGCATTGGGCTTTAGGCTTTGGGGTCAGCAGGAGCCGGGGCCACTAGCGAATGCTCCAGCCGCTCGTTTTCGAGAAGCAGAAAAGGAGAAGGCTGCAGGGGCTGGTTTTGGTGAGCTGATGGATTTTCATTGCCCAAAGCCCAAAGCCCAACAGCCCAAAGCCCAGCATGGCTGAAATAGTAGCAATCGGCGAGAAAGACCAGGTGATCGGCTTCCGGGGCGTGGGCGTGACGCTTGCGCCGGTGAAGACGCACGACGAGTTTGCCGAGGCACTGAAGGATGCCTGCCGTCGCGCCGAGGTCGAGATCATCCTCGTCACCGAAAACTTCGCCGAGAACGACGGCGAGAAGCTGCTCGCCGGCGTCCGCAAGATCACGAACAAGGCGATCCTGGTGATCCCCGATCATCACGGCTCGCGCGGCACCGCCTTCCGGAAGATGCGGGCCGACGTGGAACGAGCGCTCGGTGTGGACATGCTGGGAAAAGGCGAGTAGCAAGAGGAAAAGACTGAACATCGAACATCGAACACTGAACATCGAATGAAGAGGCAGCAAGTCGGTTGATTGGTGAAATGCGACAGGGAACCTTCAACGGCCAACAGTCAACGGCCAACGGTCAACGGTCAACGGTCGGAGGACAACGGTCGAGGGCAGACGGCAGCCGGCATTCCGAGTTCTGAATTCTGATTCTGGCTTCTGACTCCTGACTCCTGACTCCTGACTCCTGGGAACAGCTATGAAAGAAGGCAAGATCATCCGAGTCTCGGGGCCGCTGGTGGTTGCCACGGGCCTCGCCGGCACGCGAATGTATGAAATGGTGCGCGTGGGCGAGCTGAAGCTCTTCGGCGAGGTCATCGAGGTCCGCGGCGACGAATACTCCATCCAGGTCTACGAGGAAACTGAAGGCCTTGGCCCGGGCGACCCGGTGTTTCCCACGGGCGACCCGCTGAGCGTGGAGCTTGGCCCCGGCCTCATTGCGCAGATTTACGACGGTGTGCAGCGCCCGCTGGATATCCTGAGCAAGGAGTTTGGCAACTACATCGTGCGCGGGGCAGAGAAGCCCGCACTCGTCCGCACGAAGAAGTGGCATTTCACCCCTCGCGTGAAAGCCGGCGCAGAAGTCGCGCCCGGCGACATCCTCGGCACTGTGCAAGAGTCCAAGGTGGTTGAGCACCGCATCATGGTCCCGCACGGCGTGAGCGGCAAGGTTGTCGAGATCACCGAGAAGGACGCCACCATCGAGGAAGTGATCGCGAAGATCAAGACGGAGTCGGGCGAGAAGCCGATCACGATGCTGCAGAAGTGGCCGGTGCGGCAGGGGCGGCCGGTGGCGCAGAAGTTCGCGCCGGCGATCCCGCTGATCACCGGGCAGCGCGTGCTCGATATGTTGTTCCCGATTACCAAGGGGGGCACGGCGTGCGTGCCCGGCCCGTTCGGCAGCGGCAAGACCGTGGTGCAGCACCAGCTCGCGAAATGGGCCGACGCCGAGATCATCGTCTACGTCGGCTGCGGCGAGCGCGGCAACGAAATGACCGACGTGCTGCTCGAGTTCCCGGAGCTGAAGGATCCGCGCACGGGCGAGCCGCTGATGCAGCGAACCGTGCTCGTGGCCAACACGTCGAACATGCCCGTGGCCGCCCGCGAGGCGTCGGTCTTCACCGGCATCACGATGGCCGAGTACTACCGCGACATGGGCTACAACGTGGCGGTGATGGCCGACTCGACCTCACGGTGGGCGGAGGCGATGCGCGAAATGTCCGGCCGGCTCGAGGAAATGCCGGGGGAGGAAGGCTACCCGGCCTACCTGGCGTCGCGAATCGCGAGCTTCTACGAGCGCTCCGGCCGTGTGCGGTGTCTTGGCAGCGACAAGCGCGAAGGCTCGCTGAGCCTGATCGGCGCCGTCTCGCCGCCCGGCGGCGACCTGTCTGAACCGGTCGTCCAGGCCACGCTGCGCGTCGTCAAGGTATTCTGGGGCCTCGACGCCAACCTCGCCTACTCTCGCCATTTCCCCGCGATCAACTGGCTCACCAGCTACTCGCTGTATCAGCACGTGGTGGATGAATACTGCGACAAGAACGTGGCGGCCGGGTGGTCGAAGGTCCGCGAGCGGGCGATGTCGATCCTCCAGCGCGAAGCCGAGCTCGAAGAACTCGTGCGGCTGGTCGGCATGGACACCTTGGCCCACGAAGATCGCCTGCTGCTGCAGGCTGCCCGGATGATCCGCGAGGACTTCCTCCACCAGAACGCCTTCATCGACGTCGACACCTACACGTCGCTGGAGAAGCAGTTCAGGATGTTGTCGCTGATCATCAACTACTACCACAAGGCCCAGGAATGCCTGAAAGCGGGCGTGCCGCTCGCCGAGCTGACGAAGATCCCGTCGCTCGAGGGCGTGGCCCGCGCGAAGCTCGTGCCCGAAGCCGAGATGGCCAAGCTCGACGAGCTCGACAAGCAGATCGCCAACGAACTGGGCGCCCTGACGAAGGCGGAGGTGCAATAGCCTTGAGCAAAGAATACTTGACGGTCAGAGACATCATCGGCCCGCTGATCCTGCTCGAGGACGTCGAGAACGTCACGTATGGCGAGCTGGCGCAGATCCGCATGCCCGACGGCAGCGTGCGTCAGGGACGCGTGCTCGAAGTCAACCAGAACCGAGCCGTCGTCCAGGTCTTCGAAGGAACCAGGGGAATCTCGCCGCTGAACACCAAGGTGAAGTTCCTCGGCCGAGGCCAGGAGATCGGCGTCTCGCCCGACATTCTCGGCCGCATCTTCAACGGTGCCGGCCGCCCGGTCGACAACGGCCCGGAGATCATCCCCGACAAGCGGCTGAACATCAACGGCCAGCCGATGAACCCCTACGCCCGCGACTACCCGAACGAGTTCATCCAGACCGGCATCTCGACGATCGACCTGCTGAACACGCTTGTGCGCGGCCAGAAGCTGCCGATCTTCTCGGGGTCGGGCCTGAGCCACTCCCGCATGGCCGCCCAGATCGCACGTCAGGCCAAGGTGCTGAAAACCGGCGAGCGATTCGCCGTGATCTTCGCCGCAATGGGCATCACCTTCGAGGAAGTCAACTACTTCATCGAAGACTTCCGCCGCACCGGCGCCATCGAGCGAGCCGTGCTGTTCATGAATCTCGCCGACGACCCGCCGATCGAGCGGATCGCCGTGCCCCGCATCGCCCTCACCGTGGCCGAATACCTCGCCTACGAACTCGAGATGCACGTGCTGGTGATTCTCACCGACATCACGAACTACTGCGAGGCGCTTCGCGAAATCTCCGCCGCACGCAAGGAAGTGCCCGGCCGCCGCGGCTACCCCGGCTACCTCTACACCGACCTCGCGTCCCTGTACGAACGGGCCGGCCGCATCAAGGGCAAGGGCGGCTCCATCACCCAGATCCCCGTGCTCACAATGCCCGAAGACGACAAGACGCACCCGATCCCCGACCTCACCGGCTACATCACCGAAGGGCAGATCATCCTCGACCGCTCCTTGCAGGCGCAGGGCATCTATCCGCCGGTCGACGTGCTGCCGTCGCTGTCGCGTCTGAAGGACAAGGGCATCGGCGAAGGCAAGACTCGCGGCGACCACGCGGAAGTGATGAACCAGCTCTATGCCGGTTACGCACGCGGCAAGAACGCCAAGGAGTTGGCCGTGGTGCTCGGCGAGTCGGCCCTCACCGAGGAAGACCTGCTGTTCGTGAAGTTCGCCGACGCCTTCGAGCAGACCTTCGTGAAGCAGGGCGAGAACGAAAACCGATCCATCGAGCAGAGCCTCGGCATCGGCTGGGCCCTGCTTCGTATGCTCCCGCGCAACGAGCTGAAACGCGTGAAGGAAGCGACGCTGAAGAAGTATTACGATCAGAAGAAGGAAGGCTAAAGGTTCAAAGTTAAAGGTTAAAAGTTGAGGAGCCAAGACGCGAGCGAGGCTCTCGACCCTTGAGCTTCAAACCGACTTCCGGGCTGCTGACTCTTGACTTTGAACTTTGAACTTTGAACTTTGAACCATGAAGACCGTCAACCCAACTCGAATGGAATTCCTGCGGATGCGCAAGCGCCTCCGCATGGCAGTGCATGGCCACAAGCTGCTGAAGGACAAGCTCGACGGCCTGATGCAGGAATTCCGCAAGCTCGCCGACACCTACAAGCAGACTCGCAAGGAGGTTGACGAAGGCCTGCCCGAAGTGCTGAGAATGTTCGTGCTGGCGAGCATCACGTCATCGCAGCAGGCGATCGAATCGGCCATCACGCAGAGCCAGAGCAAGCTCACGCTCACGGTGTCGCACACGCGGCGGATGAGCGTGATCGTGCCGGCGTTCGCCGTCGAGTTTGAAGGGTCCGCCGCCACCTACAGCCTGCTCGACACCCCGGCTGAGCTGGACCAGGCGACCGCCGACCTCCGCGAGTATTTTCCGAAAATTCTTGAGCTCGCCCAGATCGAGGAGACGGTGCGGCGGATGGTGGCGGAGATCGAGAAGACACGCCGCCGCGTCAACGCCCTCGAATACGTGATGATCCCCGAGTTGCGCCGCATCATCAAATACATCAGCACCAAGCTCGACGAGAACGAGCGATCCACCACGACCCGCCTGATGAAGATCAAGGAGCAGCGGGTGCGCGAAGAGCGTGCCGCCCGCTTGGCCGAGAAGGCCGCACGCCGGTAGCGTACGAGGCAGTTCATCACCCTCACTGTTGCTTCCTGATTGGCATGGCGAGCAACCCGAACATCTTGAGCCTTCCGGATGTTTTCCTCCCGAAGCGTTTCCCCTGCGTTGTTGCCCGGATGACCGCGGCCGTGTCAAGTCCCCAGCCGGAACCGGTGCCCATCACTGCGTCCCCAATGCCTATGTCTCCCCCGGCACAAATGGAAGCACGCATTCGACGCGGCCTTCAGACCCATCCGGCCAATGTGCACCAGCACCTCGCTCACAATCTTCTCAAGATGCCCGACCCCAAAGTTGGCGTGACTTGGCGGATGGCAAAACGGCAGCGAAGGCTTGGCGTGCCAAGCAGGAACGATTGTGGATTCGTTATGCCAGGGTTTGCCGCGATCTTCGATGCCGGGGCCGTCGAGCGGAAACACTTCGGCGGGCAGGATACGATGCCGACGCCTTCCGTGAGGCTGAGTTCCATATCCATCGTGCCTGAATCGTTCTTCACGCCGGTGCAGCCGAAGCCAAGGTTTTCGTAGAGGCGGCACGCAGCGTGGTTCTAATGCCGTCCATCCATGTTCTCAGTTGTGCCCGGGGTCGTTGGTATCCTCCCAAGACCGTTGAACCTGTCGATGATGAGGCAATGGCTGGCTTCGGCCGCACGGGCAAACTGGGTCATCAGCGTGATGGCCTTGGGGAAGTTGAGCATCCATGCCGACACGAGGAGCGCCACCCGGATGCCGGAGCGCCTGCATTTCTCGAGGAATCGCTGGTCCCCGCAGAACCGCCCGAGGTCCGAGCACAGGAACACGACCGTTTTCCCTATCGAGAGCGGCAGGATTCGGGTTCTTCGCCGCTGCCGTCGAGCATCCCGGCCTCGGTCGTTTGCGGAGCACACTTGCGGACCAGATGCACATTGTTCGCGTCCACGACAAGACACGAGGAAAAGCGTTTGCCATCATCTGATATCTCCACGAAGCCGCCAACGGCCACGTCGCCTCGCCCGGTCCTCAAGAGCCTCTCGGCCTCTTCGCAGCCGATGGGGGCGTCGGTGGGGAAATCAGTAAGCTCGAATTCCGGCAGAAGCAACAAGGTTTTCCCGTTCACCTGCACGGTTGCCAGAATGAAAAGGCTAGCCGGTCTTCCGGGCGCGGCATAGCTGGCGGGAGTGAAAAACTTGTTAGCAGGAATCGGTAGTCGGAGCCTTAACGCATGAGCGTAAGCCATTATGGGACATGTACTTACGCCACGCGAGAATATTCTTGAGAAAAAATGAACTTTTCTGATTTCTTACGTTAGTATGTATAGTGGGCATTTTGCCGATCCCCGCTCGGTCCCGCTGACTGGCCAATGACAAACTGGCCAACTGGCAAACTGGCAAACTGACCAACTGGCCAACTGGCAAACTGGCCAACTGGCAAACTGGCAAACTGACCAACTGGCCAACTGGCAAACTGGCCAACTGGCAAACTGACCAACTGCCAAACTGACCAACTGACCAACTGGCCAACTGGCAAACTGGCAACCTGGCAACCTGACCAACTGCCAAACTGACCAACTGGCAAACTGGCAACCTGGCAACCTGACCAACTGCCAAACTGACCAACTGGCAAACTGACCAACTGGTAAACTGGCAAACTGACTTCATGTCCATCCTCAACGCCATCGCACTCGCCGGGCTTGCGTTCCTTGCGGTGCCGATCCTCATACACCTGATTCACCGCCAGCGGTATCCGCGGGTGCGGTTCAGCACGCTGCGGTTTTTCGACCGCACGCGAAAGCACAACGTCATCCAGCGGCGGCTGATCGACATCATCCTGCTGGTGCTGCGTCTGGCCGCGCTGGCGGCCTTGGCATTGGGCCTCGCCCGCCCGGTGATTACCGCCGGCAGCGGCGCCCGAGCCAGCGTGGTCATCGTGCTCGATAATTCCCCCAGCATGGCCGCTATCGCCGAAGGCAAGCAGACCGCCTTCGACCTGGCGAAGGCCAAGGCCGCCGATGCACTCAACGCGCTGCACGAAGGCGACCGCGCCTGCCTCATCCTCACGTCACGGATGGCAGACGGCGATTTCACGGCCGACAAGCAGGCCCTCATCGCACGCGCCGGCGAGCTTGCCGGATGCAGCGTCCTGTTGCGAACCCGCAGCGGCAAAGGCTCCGTGATGTCGCCCACAGCCGCCCCGCAGGCGATCCGCGCCGCCATCCAGCGCCTGCCCGACGCCGAGGAGGCCGCCATCGTCCCCCGCCACGACGCACAGCCCGAGCTGACGGCCGACCTCGCCGCGCTGCGCCGCCGGATGGAAACCGCCCGCGTGGCCTGGCGCCGCGGATCCGTCAACGAGGCTGCCGCACGCGCACACGAGCTGCTGTCACACGCGGGCGACGCCGCCTGCCATCTGTTCGTGTTCAGCGATTTCGCATCAGGCACGGATGCACCCCCGGCGCCGATTGCCGCATCCCCGCGCGTTCGCGTGCACACCGCGTGGAGCAAGTGGCCGCTCGAGCCGGCGTTCGTGCCGCTGATGCAGCAGTTGGTGAAATATTTGGCCTCGCCCGATCGCGGGCTGACCGCGCTAGCTGGCGGCGTCGACGGCCTGTGCACCCCCGGCGGTTCGTTGCTCGCCTCGGTCGAGAAAAGCTTCCGTGCCGGCGCCTCCGCCGCCTACCGACGCGAGCCGGTCGACGGCCGCGAGCGCCTCGTGCCGGTCGCCGTCGAGCAGTCGACGGCGCGCCGAACTTCGAATATCGCCACATCAAGCAGGTGTTCGAGAACGATCCGGCCATCGTGCCCTCCGCGCTGATCAGGCTCCCGGACGGCGAATGGCTGCTGCAAGGCCGCCATGAACGCGACGACGGCCAGCCCGTCATCAGCAAGGTGCAGGGCGGTTTCCACGCTTCCGAGAAGGAGCTGTTCGATTTCGACGTGCTGATCCTGGGCGACCTGGAACGCAAGTTCTGCGAAGCTGGCAGCGGCGAGAGGTTCGAGATGATCCGCCGGTTCCTCACGCAGCGAGGCGGCGGCCTGATGACCATCGGCGGGTTCTCCGTCTACGGAGCCGGCGATTTCGACAACACCCCGCTCGCCGAAATCCTCCCGGTCATGGTCAAGACCGAGAAGAAGCGGCAGATCCGCAACCGGTTCGGCGTGAAGATTTCCGATGCGGCCCTCAGCCATCCCGCGATGCAGCTCGAATACGACCCGGTGGAAAACGCGAAGGTCTGGGCACAGTTGCCGATGGTCGAGGGCGGCTCGGCCATCTACGGCCCGAAGGCGGGGGCAACCGTGCTCGCGTACCACCCCTGCCTGAAGAACCAGTTCGGCCCGCGCGTGCTGATGGCCGCCGGGCAGTACGGCCGCGGCCGCGTGCTCGCGAGCGCGCTCGACACCACCTACCGCTGGCGGATCACGCGGGACACCGGGACGGACTACTTACGCCGGTTCTGGAGCCTGGCCATCCGGTGGCTGGCCGGCAGCCCGCAGTCGCAGGGAACGAAACGCTCGCTGTATCTCGACCGCCCGGTGCTGGAGGCCGGGGGCTGCGTGCGGCTGATGACCAACGTGCGCGACAAGGACTTCAATCCCGCCGCCGATGCTGCCGTCACGTTCACCGTGAAGCGGCCGGACGGCGCGGAATCCGAGCACCTGTCTGCCTCCGCGCGGCACATGCCCGGCCTCTACTGGCACGAAGTGAAGCTGGCGGAGCCGGGCGAGTACGTCTCCGCGATGGAAGTGAAGGAGGCGAGCGGCGAGGCCGTCAAGGATCAGCTCACCTGCCGCGTGCAGCCGTCGCGGCAGGAACTGGCGGACGTGTCCGCCGACCACCGGAGCCTACGGCTGCTGTGCGAAGGAAGCGGCGGGAAGCTCGTGCAGAACGCAGGCGAGATCGCCGCGGCGCTGCCGGTCAAGGCGTCGGCCCGGCCCCGTATCGCCGTCATCGAGATTTGGCGGGCCATCCCGACCATGATCGTCCTCGTGCTGCTCCTGGGCGCCGAGTGGCTGCTGCGCAAGCGGCGCGGTTTGGCATAGCGTGAGTGTAGTGAACCACAAAGGCACAAAGAGCACAAAGGTCACAAAGAAGAGGAAGATGGCTGAGTTGAGTTCGACCGGCATATCAATCTTCTTTGTGTCCTTCGCGTCCTTCGAGTCTTTGTGGTAATTCATCCGCAGGTTTGTTGTGGAAAACGACGTTCGCCAATCATTCGAGACGCTGAAGGCCCGCGTGGAAGCGGTGGCGCAGAAACGCAAGCGCGTGCAGACGGCTGACGGTGCGTCCCGCGCCGCGCTCGCCGTTCTCGTGCCGCTGCTGGCGACGCTCGGGCTCGACCGCTGGCTCGGCCTGCACTACCTGCTGCGGGCCGGGGTCGTGGTCGCCGTCGCCGCAATCACCGTTCTCCTGCTCGTGAAGCGGTGCGTGCTGCCGCTGCTGAAACGATACACGCTGACCGAGTCGGCGATGCTGGTCGAGCTTGGCCTGCCCGGCCTGAACGGCCGCGTGGTCAGCTTGCTGGAAGTCTACGGCGACCTGGAGTCCGACCAGCCGCGGTTCGACCGCGGCATGGTGCGGGCGCTGATCGCCTGCGCGCACGATTCGACGCGAGGCCAAAACTTCGGCCGCGTGATCGACGTGCGCGGGCTGCGCCGGCATTCCGCGCTGGCCGCCGCATTCGCCGCAATCGCGATCGCCGTCGCCGTCCTGCAGCCTGACGCGTTCGGCACGCTGTTCTCGCGGCTGATCGGCTCGTTCTCCGAGGTGTCGCAGTTCGCTCGCAAGATCGCCGGCGCGTCCATCGAAGTCAAGCCCGGCGACGCCACCATCCTGCGCGGGCAGAACGTGTCCCTCACCGCCCGCCAGCTCGGCTTCCACAGCGTCGAGATGCTCGTGCACGTTCGCCACGAAGGCGAGCCCGACGAGAGCGTCGAGAAGCTGACGGTCTCGGCCGACGGCAAGACCGAGAAATGGCTGGCGGGACAGGAAGCGAATTTCGTCTACTATTTCTCGGCCGAGAAGGTGCGGTCGCGGCAATACACGATCAAGGTGACCGATCGCCCGCGGATCGCGAACATCCGCATCGAGTACGAATTCCCGGCCTGCGTGCGGCGGGCGCGCAAGATATTCCCCGAGCTGACGTTCGAACGGATCGACCACACCGACCCCGTGCTCGGGCATATCTTCAAGATGAAGTACTCGTGGCCGCAGGTCAACGAGGCCGGGCTGCCCGAGCCGCAGCGGCCGACATTCTGGGAAGCGATTTTCATCGACGGCCGCATCGCGGTTCTGTACACCACGCAGGACCTCGGCTGCCAGTGGGAAATCTCGAGCCCGCCCACGCCGTCGAATCCGCTGGGCGGCGCAATGCACAACCAGGATCGCATCCCTGGCCAGCGCGAAACGGCCTACGCACTGGGGATCAATATCATGCTGTACATCCTGACGCACTGAGGAAGAGGGATGATGGGATGAAGCGATGAAGGGATGAAGCGATCGTGCTATCGGCGTCCGCGTTGATGGCGCGTGTCCGTGTCCGTCCGTGTTCGTCTGTGTTTGTCCGTGTTTGCCCAAAGCCTGCATTGGAGCCGGTGAATGCACAAATCACCAATCCTGATTGCGCTGCCGCTGCTGATCGGATTGCTGCCCGCGGGGGTGGGTGCGGTGCCGGCGCGCCTGCAGATCCTCACCT
>Ga0307380_10008259_pt1 | contig 13370 bp, 13 predicted proteins | sample UN3MG_FD_202239 | JGI IMG/M metagenome (GOLD analysis project Ga0307380, IMG submission 202239) | Soil microbial communities from Risofladan, Vaasa, Finland - UN-3 | ecosystem: Environmental > Terrestrial > Soil > Coastal area > Acid sulfate soil | place: Finland: Risofladan, Vaasa | collected... | reverse complement strand
AACATGCGGCGATAAATACAAATCCCATAAACTACTTTCAGGCACGGATTTACGGAGGTTATTTGCAGGTCTCTTGCCTTCACTTCTCTAATTCCTGTTAATCAGTTTTAATCAGCGGCCCTTGGCATTGACTATTTACGATCCATTCGACCTTGCTCAGGACAGGTTTACTATTGATTTTTTCTCTGTTTCCTCTGTGGCTGAATAATGAACGCCGTCTCACGGAGACCTTGCCATTGATTATTAACTATTTACTATTGATTATTGTTTTCCTTCGTGGCTCTCAGTACCCTTTGTGGCAGAACAAAGAACGCCGTATCACGGAGATTTATTTAAGTATTTGCCCGCCTTTATGTGTGACGGTTCGTATAATATGTAACAGATTTATGTAGAATACATAAATAATTAAGTGGGGGGTAGTAGGTTAGCTCCTCCTAACACAAGTAGGTACTATATCTTGTATAGGGCAGTAAAGTTCTTTTGTAAGTTAATATCGGTGGCAAATCGAAAATGAAGTAAAAAGAAAAAGGGAGGCGCGCCAAATAATCTGCCCTTATTCACAGTTGGGGGCAGGTCTGGAACTTGAACTCCCCTTGGTGTAGTAGTACTCTCAGGCCCCCACCAATAGCTGTGTATATTGGCTTTATTGGGAGTAATCTGAGCTACTACACCTCAGAGACGCGCCACCCTATCATTATACGACCGATGGTCGTCATAGCTAATTCTCCTTAAAAGAAGGTTAGCAAAAGATAGGGCAGGCACAACGCCTCCCTTTATTCTTATTATACTACTTTTTAAGTGGGTCAAACAAGGATAAATATTTTGCCGCCGATATAGGATGATTATCTATACACAACATATAGGGGTAGATGATTTCAAGAGGAGCTAACCGACTACCCCCTTAATTAAAAAGGTAAAGGTAAAAAGGCTTTGTCATTTATTATTTACGATTGTCCCTGCTTTCGCAGGGATGACAATATTATTTCTCCCTGTCCCATAGGGATGTGGTTCAAACAACAGTGTTAATCGGTGTAAATCTGTGTCTAATAGAAGACTATTTGAAAAAAAACAGAGGCAAAAATGGGAAAAAAAGGCAAAATAATGAAAAAAACAGGTGAAAAAGAGTAGAAAACGACGAAAAACTGAGCTTAATTTGAAAAAACAAAGCCAATTTGCTCGTATTGCGTATTGCGTGATGCGTATTGCGTAAACGGATTTGAAAAAACAAAGACAATAGCCGGCCTTCGGTCGGTAATCCTAAGCACTAAGTTCTAAATCCTAAATAACGGCATTTAACAGAATCCAATTTGAAAAAACAAACCCAATTTTAAAATGGGCAAAATGGCGTTACGTCAGTAAAGGCAATGGTTTATGGAGTTTTTGTGGTATGAAGGTCGCGAGAAAACAAAGCCAAACAAAGCCAATTTATATTTCGCCGCGGAGAACGCAGAGCTCGGGGGAGTAAAAGGGGATATGTGTAAATGGTTGCCCAATAAAGAAATACAATCTACATCTTCCTTCTCTGCGGTCTTGGCGAACCCGGCGGTTGATGAGAAACAAAGCCAATTTGCGGTGGGGGGGGCACAATTGGATCGGAACAAACGGTTTACTTCGATTCGGGGGTTTTCTGGAAGAGGATGCTCTCGCGTGGATTGTCTTTGGGGTCGAATGGGAGTTTGTAATTATGGTATTTGCCGGTATCGACTACATATTCGGGGAAGCTGAGGCGGTCGGCCCACCAGGACTTTCCGTCCGTGGAGACCGAGCCGACGAAAAAGTCGCGGGTCCGGCCACGTATGACATCGTCGCCGAGCTCGACTCGGAAGTGGTCAATCGCTATTTCGACGATGAGTTCCCGCTGGTTGTGAGAATATTGCACCGACCAGAGGCCGGGTTTGTAAACTCCTTTGCCTCCCATTTGCATCGGTACGGTGGTAGTTCTGCCCGGCTGGAGTTTTGCCCTGCCTATGCTGACTATCGCGGAGGAGACTTTTCCGTCCGGCTCGAAGACGAATTCCCAGCCGCCTTCTTCGGCCTTCCATGTGCCGACGAGGAAATCGGGGAATTGCCCGCCGTCGTCGACGATGACTTCGACGCCGTCTTTGTAAGCTGCGGAACTCCGGCAACCAGCCAGGACGGCGGCGAGGAAAATATATACCAGCAAAAAAACCAATCGCTTCATAAGCTGAATTTTAGGAGACTGTGATATATGCTGCAATAAAAAAAAAGAGGCAAGCCTTTCGACTTGCCTCCCGGCTAACTAATTTGTTGGCCTTGGCCAAGGCAAACATTTTACCTGCGTCGACGCAGGAACAGAGCGCCAAGACCGAGCAATACGACAGTCATGGGCTCAGGAACAACCGTCAAGTTTACTGAAGCGACGGGTGTAGTAAACTCCGGATCGACAAACAGCGAAATCGTGGCAATGTCACCCACGGCTCCGACGTAATCGAAGCTGAACTGAGAACCTGCAGCTAAGGCGGGAACTCCTGTAGGACTCATTGCTGCTGTAAGTTCATAACCGGTGCCAAAGCCAGCCCCTGTATAGGCTGTAGCAGTACCGATGTCACCAGCTGCGTCCAGAACGACGGCGTTTTCCAATGATCCGGCGCCACCTTCATCGACGAAAATATAACCCAACCAACTGGAGGCGTCATCGCTTACTACGGTTATTGTGCTCGTTATATCAACTTCAAAAAAATCCCCTTCCTGTTCATCGACTGTGATAAGCAAAGCATTCGCCGCCGATGTCAGTCCAAGGACCAAAAACAATACTAATAATTTTCTCATCATCTTCTCCTTTCATTCGTAGAAAAGACATAATATATGAAATATCAAAGTCTCATACTTTCAAGTATGCCGATTACTGCGGCTCCGAGTCCCATGCCTGTTACGGACAATCAGGAGCCGGGTTGTCGACGGCTTGCCAGTTGGCAACCAAAAGCTCCAGGTCGTTGGTCGAGACACGATATTTCTGCAGACCCTCGGACAGATGATCGAAGTCGGCACAAATCAAAGGAATACCACCAAACGTTTGGCCGTCAATCTCGGCAAAGCTTTTGTTCCATGCTTCCATGAGAACGTCCAGATCGTTGGTTGATACCCAGTATTTCTGCAAGCCCTGAGATGTACCATCGGCGTCGCCTTTACACTGTCTGGCGTTAATACTGGCAATCCAGCAATCGGGATTTCCTACGGCTTGCCATTCATCTGGTTGCGGACCCGTGTAGCTGACAGTGCCGCCGATTTGAACGTCGGTTGCACCAACCAGATCCACAGTTGCTTCCGAAGCATCTTCCAGCACCACATTGCCGCGTGTAGCATTTGTTGTCACAGTTACTTTGCATGCCTCACTGCATGTGATGATGCAAAGCCTTCCTTCAAGAGCCGGGGCCATGGTGTCGTAGAGCGAACCCATCTCGATAGTGATACCGTTTGTGCCGAGACCGCCCAGTGCGCCCGGATCGTCAGCGGCGGCTACGGGTGTGTAATCCTCCACAGCCCAATCACTGACTTCGCCGGTTACTGCATCGACTGTAATATGCCGGCTGAAGTTGGCCGGAAATACGCCGTAACCGTTGTTGTCATCCCCGACTGCGAAGTCGCTGATGGCATCGATAGTGCCGGCATCGGCCGTGATGTCCAGAGCAAAAGCCCTGGCCAGCTCGGTCCCCGAATAGTCGATAGCAGCTTTTCCGTCACCGAGATCTGTTACGGTGATAGTAACGCTTGCCCAGGCCGGAGTAGTTAATAAGACCACAACCAAAGCAAGAATAATCTTTTTCATTATACAACTCCTTCCTTTTCTTCTTTGCTAAACTACATAATCTACGTTATCTTGGTTTTGTTTCCTGCCTGAAAAAACATTTGATTCGCTTGTTCAATTTACGATATATAGCGTTTTACTTTATTGAAGCAGCGATCCGGCCGACAGGAGCTGCCGGAGTTAAAGATACTTAATTTCTGACCTTGCCCACTCCTTTCTCGCCTGCCGGCGTAATATTTGTGCCACAATATAAGCACAGGTTTCTATTGGTGAAGACTAATTTTATCGTAACAAAAGTTTCCTTGTACTTCAAGCGAAAAATGCCAAAAAACAAGTTTTTTTTGTGATTTTACAGTTCATATATGCAAATTCAGCGTCTCTATGGTAATGTTTAGTTCATGTATAACTTTCTGAAAGGACGACTACTATTTGTAAGGCTGTGTTTGCTTGCGGCGGTCTTAATCCTGATTGGCGTTGGGATAGCCACTATTTACTCTGTTGGTAATCCCGCAGAGCACAGTTCTGACAGTCAGGGCGAGGATCTGAGTAATAAATGGGAAAAACAGGTCGTTTTCGCCATAGTTGGATTAGCCGGTTTTATAGTAATTAACTCAATCAATTACAGGCGTTTAGGCTCGATAAGCTACTGGATTTTCGCCGGGGTACTCGTACTGCTGGTTATACTGCTTATAAGCAAATATGTCGTTGTTTTGCCTTTTGCGAAGCCAATAAAAGGTACGTACCGTTGGATATCGTTCTCAATCGGAGGACGAACGCTTCCAAATATCCAGCCTTCAGAGTTTTGCAAGCTGGCATATATTCTTGCCCTGGCATGGTATTTGAGATATCGCAGCAACTATCGAAACTTCAAGGCCCTGATCGGCCCATTTGCACTGACGCTTTTGCCGATGGTCCTTATTTTGCCCGAGCCGGACCTCGGGACGGTGCTGCTGATGATGCCGATTCTGTTCATAATGCTCTTTGTCGCCGGGGCGAAGGTTAAGCACCTGCTGCTGATAATCCTGATGGCGATTCTCGTTAGTCCGATGCTGTGGTACAAGATGAATCACTACCAGCGGAAGAGGATAAGCAGCGTTCTTCTGCAAAATGCGTGGTTTCGCGAAAAAGCCGAGCTGCACCCAACTTTAGGCAAGTTCCTGGTCGGTACCAAGTTCACCACCAGGGAATGGAGGAACGACTGGGGCTACCAACTCATCCGTTCGAAATATGCTATCGCCTCCGGGGGGATAAACGGCGCCAAAGGCTACGGCTACAGGAAAGGGCCCTTTATTAAATACAATTTCCTGCCTGAAAGAGACAACGATTTTATCTTTGCCGTAATTGCCCACCAATGGGGTTTCTGGGGTTGCCTGGGTTTGCTCGGGCTTTACGTTCTTATTATAAGCTGTGGACTTGAAATCGCAGCGAATAATACCGATCCATTCGCCAGGTTGCTTGCTATCGGTATTGTCGCAATGTTTGTAGTTGAAGTCATCATAAATGTTGGCATGACTCTTGGTCTTATGCCGATTACAGGTTTGACATTGCCGTTTGTAAGCTACGGTGGTTCGAGTCTGCTGATTTGTATGACTTCTGTGGGCTTATTGAATAATATTGGGCGGTGCAGGCCGTTCAGCTTAGCTCCCAAAGCGTAATTAGTGATCCGCAGGCTTTAATCTACAAATTGCCCAACAAGAAGTAAGAAATGATAAGAGGTTTCAGACAAATTGCGGGTCTTACGACTATCAGCCGAGTGTTCGGGATGCTTCGCGATATGGCGTTCGCCTATTTCCTCGGCGCCGCCGGTCTGATGGACGGCTGGGTAATAGCATTCAAAATCCCCAACCTGGCAAGGCGCCTTTTCGGAGAAGGAGCGGCGTCCTCATCGCTGATACCGGTATATAGCGAACAACTGCAGAAAGATCCCGAAGCGGCAAAGAAACTGGCCTGTACCGTGGTTTCGGTAATTTTCATACTCCTGGCCGGGATTGTGCTGCTCGGCGAGGGGATCATCTGGGGCTATTACAGGTTTTTCAGCACCTATCCGAGCACAGACCTCAAGCTGGCGCTGAGCGGGATAATGCTGCCGTACACGATTTTGATTTGTGTCGTAGCTATTTTGGCCGGGATACTCAATGCGCACAGGCACTTCGCTATGCCGGCGGCCGCTCCGATTGTGCTGAACATTTTTATCATCGGTTCGCTCTGCATCGGCGGCTGGGGCTTTGGGATACAACCGCAAAGCCTGGTCTTTGTCGTTGCCGCATCGGTCCTTGTTGCCGGCTTGGCTCAGCTATTTATGCAGCTTCGGCCGCTGCGGAAAAAGGGAGTCTTTATTCGTCCGGCCTGGCAGGTCAGGTCGGAGGCATTCAGGAAGATTATTGTCCTTATGGGGCCGATGATTCTTGGTTTGACGGCTACACAAATAAACACACTGGCCGACGATTTTATCGCTTTGTGGTTTTCAGGTTCACAAGAAAAAGGCGAAATATTCTTGCTGTTCGGCAGAGAAATCAGGTATCCGATGTGGGAAGGGGCGGTCTCTCAGCTTTTTTATTCGCAGCGGCTTTATCAGTTTCCGTTGGGAGTTTTGGGTATATCTCTGGCGACGGCGATTTTTCCCGTAATGAGCGCCGAAGCGGGAAGAAAAGATTTCGACGCACTGGTCAAGACAATTTCACGAGGCATCCGAGGCGCTGTTTTTGTCGCGCTGCCTGCGACCGCGGGATTATTGCTGGTGCGTAACCTTGTGGTTTCGGTTATTTTCGAACGAGGACAGTTTACGGGTAGTGACACAACGCTTACGGCAGGTGTGCTCTTTTTTTACTCGCTGGGATTATGCGGCTTCTTTATGCAGCAGGTCGTCACCAGGGCATTCTATTCGATGCAGGATTCCAAAATGCCCGCACGAAGCGCCCTGGTGGCAGTATGTGTAAATATTGTTCTTAACCTGACATTGATATGGTTTATGGGGACGGCCGGGTTGGCGCTTTCGACGGCGCTGTGTTCGTATTTGCAAGTTGTGATTCTTGTTCTTGCGCTTCGCAGAAGGTTTGGCTCTTCGATATTGGATGGTTTGTTGGCTACGTTGATTAAAACACTTACGGCAACAATTTTTTTGTGGATGGCTGGACGATCTCTATTGTATCTATGCCGAAATCTGCCCGATAGTACAGGCTATGATGTTTTGAGGCTTGCAGTCGTTGTACCAACAACAGCGGCGGTTTATACGCTGGCCGCAAAGCTGCTACATATCGAGATGCTTTCTTTATTTGCAGGCAAAAAACCCTGATTTGATACAAATGCAACTTGACATATAAAGGTTTAAGAGATATATCAATTTCGTTACGTATAATTGCTGTTTTGCCATTATATTTAAGGCCACAAGGACTTTGATGCCGAACTATGTTGATGCAAAGTACTGTTTCTTTTGCATTTTCACGGGAGAAACAAATGCTTAAGAGAACACCTGTCATGGTGCTTTCGGTACTTCTTTTTTGTCCTTTCTCAGTCTGGGCTCAAGGATCAACCGTACGAAATATAGAGCAATCGGCGGTGAATCCGGAGCAGTTGTATTCACCATCTATCAGTCAAAAATTTTATGAAATAGCTTACGAACTGGCTAACTCAAAAGATGTCGCAGGGACCGAAGTCGAACAGGCGATGGCATTCTTAACTGCTGCGATGAGTCTCGATAAAAACGCCGGGGATGTGCGAGCCCTGTTAATCGAATTTGCCTGCCGGGAAACAGGGTGGGATTATTCCAATCTGGTCTATAGCCTGCTTACTGACTATGTAGATGAATTCGCCGACCTTGAGGTGGTAACAAATGCGGTTGAATATTTGCTTGAACGGATGAACTCTCGTGAAGCGAGGGAGAAGCTTCTTGAGCAGATGTTGGGGACTCTGGGCAGTAAGAATAAAATCCTGAGCTCCGAACTGGCTACTAAGCTTGGAATATTAAAAGCTGAGAAGGCGGATTTGGAAGCTGCCGAGTTTTACTTGATGCAGGCCTATAAGAACAATAGATATAACTGGAAAGCCTTCGCGAAGCTGGCTGAAATCAAGCCCGAACGGATCAACTCGTCGATACATCTTGAACGTTTGAGATTGGCAATACGTGAGAATCCGACGGAAATCGATGTTGCAATTACTTTTGCACAACAAGCCGAACACATGCAGCTTTACGAGACATCGGCGGCGGCTTATAAATATTGTGCCGACTTATTTAGTTATCTTTACCCATCTGAAGTATTGCCGGCTCGCATCTATCTGCCCTGGGCCATAAGCAGCTACAATTCGAAGCAAAATCAATCCCAATGCCTGGAGATTGCCAAGCGTGTCCGGCAGGAAGGCGGATTTGACCTGCGCCTGGAGTCTATTTCGAGCAAAGCGGCAATTAAAATGGGTGATACTGAACTGGCAACCCTGATATTCCAGGCTATTGAAGAAAAAACACAGCGGCTACTGATGCTGCAAGGTTCAAATAGTCCGGATAGCGAGTATTCACAGCAGGATTATAACAAACAATTGGCCTGGTTTTATTCCCTGGTCCTGCCGGTTCCGGATAAGGCGTTGAGCTGGGCTAATAAAGCTTTTGCAACTGAGCCCAATTCACCTGTAACAGCGGCTATTCTGGCTTATGCGCTTACAATGAATAATCAGATTGAATGGGCAAAACCCCTTGTTAATAATTTCGAGAAGACTCAAATCGCTGATTTAACGCAGGCTGTGATTCAACTGACGGAGGGACAGAATGATCTGGCAGTTAAGACTCTTAATATGGCAATAGCCAAAGATCCCGGGTCGTTTGCCGCCGAGCGTGCAAAGGAAATTCTCACCCAACAGGGCAAAGAATACGTCCAGCCGGCCGAAACTAATACTGTTTTAGCTGCATTAGAAAGTGTTTTTGGCCGAACACTCGTCCCTGTCTTTACGCCTCCGGAGCGGATGATCACGGCACAGCTTCAAATTCAGGGAAGTGTGTTTCCATACGGCAGCGAAATCAATGGAGCTGTAGCAATAACAAATCACTCTTCCGAGCCGCTTGTAATCAGTGATTATAGCTTGTTTAAAGGTCATATCAGAGTTGACGCCGTTATTAGTGGAGATCTTAGTAAAAATATACCGAATTTGGTTTTAACCAGGGTGCGAGGGGCCTTTCTCATCGAGCCCGGCCGAAGTATTCTTGTTCCGCTGCGATTGATTACCGGCGAACTTAGAAAGATGCTCCTTACATATCCACAGGCATCTCTCGATATAGAATTTACCCTTTACATCGATCCGGTGGTCACAAATGACGGTAAGGTTGCTAATAGACTTGTTTATATCCAGCCGAGCAGGATGAGCATAAAACGTCCGGGCATTCAACTTGCCGGTAAATATCTTAGAAACGAGTTTAATTCGATATCAACAGCTCCTGTTGACCAAAAAATCAAGACAGCCCGGCTTTTTACCGGACTCTTGAAGGAACAGTATGCAATGTCTAATCGTCAGCCGCCTTACAGGTTTATGTATGCCGATTGGATGACGCCTTTATTGAGGAGTGCGTTGTCGCATAAATCCGGTCTGCTCCTTAATCCGGCCGATGATGAGTGGGTCGTTAAGGTGCATACGATGGCTGATATGCTTTCTTTGCCGATGGATAACGAGCTCATTAGTGCCGTGGCGGAGAATATGAATAATACGAAATGGCCCGTTCGTCTGATGGCTGTTTATCTGCTGAACACAATTCCGGACAGCAAATTCAATCAGGTTCTGGACTGGACTGCAAAAAATGACCCAAGCAAGACTGTTCGCGATATGGCAATTGTCTTAGGCAGGGATATCTCATGGAGCCAGAAGCAATTATAAAAGGGCACTGAAGGGTGAAAAAACGCGATTTGAACCTATCAAGTGGAATTAGCGTAGTAGCTTGAAAAAGCTTATAAAAAATCTTCGAAAAATAGGTTGTAATATCCCAATAATTTTGTAAGATTCCGTGTCTTATTAGTGACTGAGATTTTAGAAGAGCAGTAATAAGTTTTGTTTTCTTTTGAAAGGGTAATGTAGATGCCAGCTAAAGTAGATGAAGAGAAATGCACCGGTTGTGAAACTTGTGTCTCGGAGTGTCCAAGCGAGGCGATCAAGATGGCTGACGAAAAGGCGGTAGTCGATGAGGAAACCTGCATCGATTGTGGGGTCTGTGTTGACGCCTGCCCGGAGGAAGCAATTAACATGGAGTAATTCAGGTTGGCCCCATCGTCTAGGTAGGCCTAGGACACCGGGTTTTCAACCCGGCAACAGGGGTTCGAATCCCCTTGGGGCTATTTGTTCTTCGGCCAGGAATGCGGTTTTTAGCGCGTCTTGGCCATTTTTTTGTCTACGGTTGTCTACTGGAATCTCCTGTTTTCTGCACACTTTGGCCAAGCTGGTGGCAAAGACAAAATTCCCAAAGTTCGGCAGGAAATTCATTGCCTTTTGTTCGGCTTCCTCAAAGGTTCTTGCATAGGTATTGAACGTCAATCGGGGATCACTATGTCGGGCAAGTTTCTGGACAACCTTAGCGGGAGTCTGGCTGTTCGCAAGGAAAGAAATGTAGCTGTTTCGCAGGCTATGGAAAAATATCTCATTATCTTCTCTGTCCGTCAGTTCAAGGCCCGCTACCGTCAAATCCTCTCTGATAAGCCCTGCCGTGTTAATCCACTTGCCGAAGGATACAAAGACCCTATCGTCAGCATTCGGCCTCACACTGGCTTTCAAAGCGGTTAGAACACTAACCAGTATCGCCGGGACAGGCTGCTCAGCTTCTTTCCCGTTCTTAGCTATCGAAGCCTTGACTTTGACGGAAGCATTATCCGCCGACAGGCATATAGCGTCCCACGTTAGATTCAATAGTTCTTTCCGTCGTAAACCAGTCAATCCCGCCAACAGATAAAGCACGGCCCGCTCCTGCCCGGAAGTCCTGCCGATGAGAATGTTCTTCTGTGAGGTAATCTTAATAAGGTGAACAAATTGCTCCGGCGTCAATATCCCCTTTTTCTCTGAATCCCTCGCCGGTTTGTCCATCTTCGCAATAGGATTGCGGATAATTCTCTGGTCCTGCTCTGCCCAATTCAGGAATGTTTTTAGTGCATCGAGATAATGGCCTCTGCTCGTGTCGCCGTAGCCATCCTTTTTCAGCTTGCCCGAATATATCTCTACCGCCGATTGTGTTATGTCCCGAAAGTAGGAAAAGCGGCAATCGGATATAATCTTTTTCAGCCTGTTCCTGCTTCGGACAACATAGTCTCTCGAAAAACCTTTGGCCTCAAGCACTTTGACATAATCGCCTATATGCTCGATCAATAGCTTTGTGATCTCCGTCCGCTGGCCATCAAGTAAGCCCCAGGACACAAACTTTCTCAAAAGGCTGTCCGGCACGATCTCTATCCACTGGTTCAACTTGACATCAGGCTCAAGCCCTGCACTCCGGCAGTTGATTAAGGATTCGATATTCCGTCCCAAAGCCTCACTTATCCGCTTATCGGCAAACGCCGGTATCTTGTGCCGAAGCTGGTTATGGTCGAATATATCGACATACCATTTCGCCGTCCTGCGCCTCTTGCCGTCCCTGTCTTTGTAAGTAGCCTTATAAACTCTCATTTTTCACCTGCCATAATTTTGTAGAATATCCACGCAAGACAGAATGGTGCAACACCACACAAAATGACTGTCCACCATATTCTAAACAATTCGATAGCAAATAACCCCCATTGAACAAATGCAATTGGCACAATCATAAGATACATATAGATATGACTCAAATTCACATCTTCAAAAACCGATGGTGTTTCTGGTATTGGCTCGTTAACGAAAACCGAATAGGCAGCGATTGCCCCTATTATGCCCACGACAATAGCAACACAAAAGACCACTTCTTTATACCGTTTTGTTTCGCTCATTTCTTCGCCCTCACTTTCTTAGAGCTTTTCTTTTCGGTATCGGTTACGCATAGACATGGTCTGCGTCTTCGGGAACGAAATGCACCTCTACCCGCTGCTGTAGAGCTGCGCCTATTTTCCTCAACATAGCCAGGCTGTGCCCGTTGTAATCAGCATCCTCCAGGCGGCTGATCACAGACTGCGTGGTTCCGACAAGGTCCGCCAACTGTTTCTGACTCAAGCCAGCCTGCTTGCGAATAGCGCAAATCAGCTCTGCAATGTTCAAATTTTCGCGCTCTTTTTGGAGCGACTCCAGCCGCTTCTTGTTTCCACGAATATATCTCTTGTGCAGAATCTTTACGGCATTCGTTGTAGTTTTCTTTTTCTTTGCCATAATCATAGCTCTCCAACATACGTATGAGCTTTTATATCTTGAACGTATTTGTCACGATTTCTTATAGCCCTGTTGATTTCTGTCTTCGGAACTCTCTTTTCCTTCGTACAGCCGTGTGAAAGAAGCACAACGTCCCTGCCGATGAACGCATAGAGTATGCGATAATGAATATTACCATACCTGGCTCGCAACTCATAGATATCATCTCTCAAAATGTCGCATTGCGGCCTTCTTAACTCGTATCCCATTTCTGCCAATCGTTCGACCAATGCGATACACTTATCCTGAGCTTTCGAGGGTAAGCTGTCCAGCCAGTCCAACAGCGGAACTTGCCCTTCTTGCTCTTGATATATAACAACTTCTGTTTTAGCCATCCTTTGCTCCTTTATATAATATCGCATATTTGCTATAACAGTTCAAGTAAAATCCAGAAAAAATTTAACTTTTTTTATTCGGCCCCGACTGCAAGCAGAGCTCTTTTCTGTTCTTGCCGCCGCTTTTCACATTCCGCCGCCGTCAATTCCGGCGTCTGACGCCGCCGGCTTCGGCCAAAGCTGCGTTTTAGCTGTTCAATGCGAGCCACTTCGCCAGCTTTTCGGTCCGCGAGCAGTTGACTTGCCTGGCCCCCAACGGCCAGAGGCAAGCCAACTGCAGTTTCTCCATTGGTTTCTGTATCAAGTCTTTTATAAGTAGTAGCCAAATTTTGGCCATGTCGAAAGACACCTTTTGGCTTACTTGCTTGGCCAGATTTGTCCACCTTGGTTGGCCATTTTTGGCCATCCTGATTATCCTCTCTCGGCTTGCCTATCTCTTTTCCCCTATACCACAGCTTGACCGTCTTCATAACCTCCGGATTCGACTTGACCCATATCGTTCGGTAGTATCCCTTTGGGCTCTTGATGTAAATCAATCCAGCCTTCTTGATCTCGGCAATTCGCCTGCGAATAGTGCGTGGCTTGGTTAGAAAGATTACTGCCAGCGTGCTATTCGACTGATAACACCCCCTCGTACCAAAGCTGTCAAAATGTGCAAGCAACATTTTCTCACTATCGCCTAATACACGTATGTTGAAAATCTCGTTCCGTATCCAAAGCCCCTCGAATTTCCTTTTTTCGCGCTTCTTCACTGGTATCTCAGCTTTTTTATTTTCAGTTTCTTTAGCCATTACCCTACCAGAGTCTCCGCTGCTCACAGTTTTTTAATCCTGAACGTTCTCGGACACTCTCAGACACTACCTGTGGAACTCTGGATCGGGGCCTATATGGAAACAAAGGACATCCTGAATCGCTACAAAAAAAGACCTCTTTGA
>Ga0307380_10008258_pt1 | contig 13370 bp, 19 predicted proteins | sample UN3MG_FD_202239 | JGI IMG/M metagenome (GOLD analysis project Ga0307380, IMG submission 202239) | Soil microbial communities from Risofladan, Vaasa, Finland - UN-3 | ecosystem: Environmental > Terrestrial > Soil > Coastal area > Acid sulfate soil | place: Finland: Risofladan, Vaasa | collected... | reverse complement strand
TGGTCAACACGCTTCAGCGTAATGTTGGTGACACCTTCCTGGCCATGACGCGCGGTTCCGTCAACGTGGGCACGGTCCCGATTCTGGCGGCTTACTACGGCATTTGCCATCCTGACGTTGCATACGACATTTCTCAGATCACGGGCTTTACGTCCGTTGAGAAGTATGCCGGTCAGGTCTCGGTACTGCCGGGTGAGTTTGGCTTCTATGGCCTTGCTGGAACTGGTATCCGCTTCTGCTCGACCCCGGACGCATCGGTTGATGCTGGCCTTGGTGCTACTGGCGCTGCGGCTGCAACCAAGCGTACGACTTCGGGCGACAATGCGGACCTGTACTCCACTGTTGTCTATGGTCGCCACGCCGTTGGTACGCTTGGTCTGGGCAAAGAAGTCCCGACTGACTCCGCCGATGTGGGCCGTAAGATGGCAGTTGTGGAAATCATCAATAAGCCGTTCGGTAGTGCTGGCACCGCCGATCCGCTTAACGAGTATTCCACGATGGGCTGGAAGTCCTGGTGTGCAGCCAAAGTGCTCAACACCAACTGGATTCGGTCGATCCGCTCTGCGGCTACGTCCCTGTCCTAGTAGACTGAGAGGGGAAGGTTCGCCTTCCCCTCTTTTCCTTCATTCTGACTGAACTATTCGCATAAGGATCAAACCGCAAAATGCCTGAAGTCATGCAGCAGCCGGAAGACCCGGACCAGATTTCCCGCAAAGCAGGAAAAGACTTGTATGGAACTTCGGTGGGGATGTTGCGAAGGGTTGAGTTGTGGCGTCTTGGCAATGCGTGGGGATTCAAATTTCCGGTTGGCGCATCCAAAGACTACATGCTGCCGTTTTTTATGCAGCTAGAGTCTGAAGGGAAGAACCCCTTCGTTCCGCCTAACGGCCAACGCTTGGATGATATTGCCCGCTCACGCGAAGTGGAGCATAGCGGCGACACAAAAGCGGAGGATGACTCCAAGGAACGCGCAGAGATGGAAGCGGAAGCTGTTGCGCCCATTACGCCATCTCCTGATGTGATCCAGCCGCGTGAGAAGACAGACTTTGAAGTGTCGCTTGAAAAGGCGACGATGCAGAAGGTACGCGCTCTTTGCAAATTGCGGGACATCCCATACAGCACACGCGATAAGAAGATCGCGCTGATCGACCGCATTATGGAGAACATTGGGGGCAGCTTTGTCAAAGACTCTACTAGAGGGCGTTAATGAGATACTGAACCGCACCAGCATTACGAGTGCTAACGGCGAAGTCTCTAGTCTCTCCAATGCAGGTAAACAGGTCTATATTGATACTATCGTCCAGATTTGGAACGAAACAATTGACTTGTGCTGCAACCAAATGGGCATCCCCAAGGTTGGCGAGACTGGTAGCTCTACTCTCACGCTTGTTACCGATACGCGTGAGTATGACATGCCGTCAGACTTGGTGCAGCTACGATTTCCACTGATTGACTACACAAACGGCCACTACATTTGGGAGTGGCCCGGTGGTTATCAGGCCATGCGCATTGCGCAGTTCACCCCTTCTGACTGGACTGGCCTGCCGTATGCCGCCGCCATCAATCCCACTACAAACAAATTGCGCCTTGACCGCACACCAACGTCTGCTGAGAACGGCAACGCCTATGACCTTCTCTACGACAAAGACTTGGCCATGACAGTAGCCGCTGATGTATTTCCGTTTTCTGACGCAGCGTTCCGCGCGACAGTGCCGGTTGTGGCTGAAGTGTTTGAGCGGCGAAACCGTAATGACTTTGACGAAAAAGAGTATCGCGAAAATCTCTCGCGCGCCTTGTCCTTCATGAACAAGGTGAATAGGAGAGAGCATTGGTAGGTCGCATAGCGCCAAAAACTACCGTCCAGCAAAACGAGTCTGAAGCTAGGCTAAGGTTTGGTGGCGGTATCAATACTCGCGCGTCTAGCGACGAGATTAATCCGCGCGAGTGCGCGGCGGAGTCCAAGAATTTTGATCTGGACCTTGGTAACACCCAGTGGCGTCCACGCAAACCTTACAACGCTGTGGCCACAGCCCCAAATGCGGCTCGCATCAACGGCTTCGCGCAATTGATTACCACAGGCAGTGCAGTCTCTACACTTATCCAGGCTGGCACTTCTGTTTACTCTGCACCAAGCTGGGACACAGACGATTGGACTGTTGTTGGTACAGTAAGCAGTGCTGCCAGACTGCGCGGACCACGCCATCATGTTTGGAATCTTGATGATGTTGTTCTGATTAGCGACCTGGGTGGCGTAGAAGAAGTTTATCAATGGGACGCCACCACTTTTGAGCCAGTGTACCACAACTTGACTGGCCCGTTTATGGCCAAATACATTTTTGTGGACAATGAGCGGGCCTTTTACGGCAACGTATCCTCCAATGGCACAGCCACTCCGCACGTTGTGGTCGCTTCGGCGCAGGGCGACTATGTGACTCTTTCTACAGGAAGCCGCCCCTCCAGTGGAGCAACCGCATCAGACGCGTGGTTTCTTCCTACCCCCGATTTGAAGCCGATAAACGGCATGACTGGCGCATTCGGCCTGATGGTTATGTCCACTTTGAATGGCCAGATTCATCAGCTTACCGGCACAGACAAAACTGACTATGCGCTAGAATCTCTTTTCTTTGACTCATACGCAGACGGCACGGAGTCGATGGTCAACATCGGCAATGACATTGTTTTTGGCCGTCCGGGCCGGATTGAAAGTCTGGCTGGCACCGATGCGTATGGCGATGTCGAAACCAACGATATGTCGATTAAGGTGTCTGACTCTATTGGCAGTTATATTGGATGGACATTGGCCTATAGCTCCCGCCACCAGCGCATTTACTGCCATCCCAGTACCGAATCAGAGCTTTGGGTGTTCCACAAGCCATTGGCTGACACTGATCTTTCGCCCTGGATGAAGTGGACTACCGCACATTCTATGGGCTTCAACCCCACGACAATGTGGACAATGCTCGATCCAAACACTGGCCTTGAGCACGTTTATTGCGGCGATTCCACGGGCGGGATTTACAGGCTTGAAGGCTCCGGCACAGCGGGAGATGCCGGTACAACTGACATTGACTCTGTTCGTGTGTCGAAACTAGAAAGTGCCCCTGGTCATGCACAGATCTATGATTGCCAAGGTGCTGTGAAGTTTAGGCCAAGAACAGGCCTCACCACTACTATGGAACTGACCATGTACTGGCAAGGTGAGAGTGTTTATGATACAACAATTAGTTTAGAATTACCGTCTGCTGAGAGTGGTGCTGCTTTTGGCGGGGGTAGTTACTTTGGAGGCAGTAAGGTTTATGGAAACCACTTTGCAGGAAGACTCGCAAGAGAGCGCTTCGGTATCGCAGGACAAGCCAACGATTTCCAAGTTTATGTCAAAATCACCGGAACGGAAGACTTCGAAATTAACGAAGTCTACTTCGGCTTCACAGCGGCAGGATAAAAAGGACAAGCGCCCCGCCCCACGCCGCACGCGGCTTTTCAAAAACCGCCGCGTATCAATGAGGCCGATGGATGCGGATGACATGAAATACGTCTACGCAGCCTGGAAGTTAGGAGAAACACCGCTAGATGCAATCATTGCGGAGTCTCCAGAAGAATTTACGGCCCAATTTGGAGAGCACATTGCCCTTCGTTATGGCCACGCCTTTACGATGCTTGCCGCGCCACCTGGACGAGACTTTATGCCGGTAGGAGTTGTCTTTGGAATTACGCCGTTTTTTGGCAAGCCAGTGATGTGGTTAGGGGATTTTATTTGGTTCCCGTGGGCTTCTAAGAGGAACAAAATAGAAACAGGCGTTCACCTGTTTAATCAGATGCGAAAGGAAGTGACCGTATTTGGATTTGCCGAGCCAGAAAGCATCTCGTATTTCGAGCACATCTGCCGATACGGAGTCATGCGCAGAGCGGGCACTGTTTTTGACATGACACAAGACGGGCCAATGGCAATTTTTCAGACGCGGAAACCTTATGTTGGGGGCTAGGCTATGACCAGTATTTTTGGCAGCACTGCTGATGACTACCAAAGGCAGCAGGGTAAGTTTGTAAGCGGGGCTATCAATCGCTCCAACAGCCTCATTGACTCCAGCAAAGCCACAGACTGGCTGACCAAAGCACAGAAAGACCTGAGTACGGCAGGTCTTGGCAAGCAGAGCGGCACTGGCCCCGGATTCAACTTTGGCATTAACAATGGCAAGCTGAATCTTGACCGCACGGGCGAGACTCAGGGCTATATGGATGCCCTGCTTCAGGGGCGGAATAGCACTGATTCAAACTATGGCGCCTTGCTTAGCCGACTGGGTTTTGGCGAGGGCGGTCCTTTTAGCCAATTAGCCTCCGAGCGTGACAAGGCGCTAGAACTGGCGAAGAAAAAGTCTGTTGGCGACTTGCGGTCCCAGTTAGCCAAGCGCCGTGTGCAGGGCGCTAGTTTTGCCGAAGATCAGGTCAAGGGCGTTGAGGCTGAGTATGATCGCCAGCGTGATCTTTCAAGGGCAGAGTCAATTGTGCAGGACTTGCAGATGACTAAAGAAGTCATTAGCGAGCGCACCAACGCCTGGATCAGCAGCCTAACGCAGAGTTTCCAGCAGCTTCAGTTTGAAGGGGCTTCCATGCTCCAGCTTCAGTCCACGATGCAGCAGGGCCTGACCAAACTGGCCGAGCTTCGTACTGGCCTTGCTGAGATGGGGGCAAAGTTGACGCTTGAAGGACAGATGGCGAAGGCTGGTATCTCAGCCAACCTTTCAAACACTCAGGCTGGCTCTTACCCCGGTTTTGCAGAACTTGAATCGCAAGAGAACGCTGGTTACGGTGCAATGATTGGTGGTGTGGCAGGGACGATCCTGGGTGGCCCCATCGGTGGGTCTATCGGCTCCAGCCTCTTCGGTGGAAGTGGAAGCGCGGGAACAAATACCAATCTCAACCCGCAGGCTCCAGCAAATTTGCCGTGGTCTACTGGCTACAGCGGTCCGATGAAGTAGGGGAACAGCAATGGCTTATGGATTTGGCGGCGGTTTTGCCGAGGGTCTTCAAGGCGGAATGCAGACTGCATCCACGATGGAAGACGCTAAGGCTAAACGAGCGATGCTTCAGCAGGAGCAGTCGCAGAGGCTTATCCAAGACACTGTTGCCCAGGTAGACAGTAATTTGGAATCTTTGGCGAAGACTATTGGCTCCATTCGTCAGGACGGCCCCGAAGTTGAAAAGATCAAAAGCACCTACCATCAGGCTTTAACACAAGCCATTGATTCGCTTGCTCAAATTCCTGGCGGTCAAAAGGCTGCGTCTCTTCTAAGCCAGAAAGTCAACACTACCATACAGGGCCTGAAAACTATGTCACAGGCCAATAAAGACGACCTTATGGCTAAGGTCGAAGGTGCTGCTGGTGTCGTGGGTGAACTGCAAAGTAATGCAGTACAGAAAAATACCCAACTCGCCCAAGCCAATCCTGCTGCCCAAGGCACTGTTAATGCTGGTGGTTTTGCCAGTGAGAGATTACCAGGGGCTGACCCCCAAGTGACTGGTGCTCCTAGCGTTCCTGGCGGCGTTGCTCCCAACATGCCCGCTCCTGGCGGCGCTGCACCCGGCGCAGGACCGGCCATGCCCGGCGCTATGGCCGCTACAGGACCGGGAAGCATGGTTCAGCCACCGGCTGGTGTACCGCCACAAGGCGATTTCGGCCATCGCGTCCGGCCCACCCTCTTTGCGGGCGAGGACCAATACTTCCGCGCCAATCCCAATGTCGCGGGAATGGCCGCCGAAGACGGCCAGATCATCCTCAATCCGTATTCGCCGGATGGCGTCAACAAGGACGCCGTCGTCAAGAACGAGGCGTTCCGCCTCGAGCTACGCAAGCGCGGGATCTCACCCAATTTCGAGGTCACCCCGGAACAAGCCCAGGCCTTTGCCGGTACGGAATACGCCAACGACCCCCAGGCCCTCAAGGAAACCATTGCCGCCCGCATCTACAGCGGCGATCAGTCGGCAGGGGCGACAACCCCAGAGCAGCAGGCTTGGGTCCGCAATTTTGGTGTACCGCCACAACAGGCTCAGCCAGCTATGCAAAATGTTGCTCCGCCACAGCCGCAGTTCGATGAGTACGGACTTCCCGTCGAAAGCGGTGGAAGCGGCGAGGGGCAGATGATCCAGATTGGTAACAACCAGCTTACGCCTGCTCAATTCCAGTCAGTGATGAAGATGGCTGGCTTTGAGAATGAAGGCGGCGGTGCTGACCCTGAAATATATAAAACGACCATCAATAAGCTCGTTGATGAACAAGGCGGTCTGGAGAGCACCATTGAGGGTGCAAAAAAGATGCAGAAGCTGGCCAAGGACGGCATCATTAGCGGTCCTGGGTCAGCCGCCAAAGCGCTGGTTATTTGGGGTAAAATGGCTTCAGGCTCAGCCACACAGGAAGAGCGTGACCTTTACAATAGGACCGATCAATACAAAGCTGCCGGTATTGGACTGGCTGCTGCTCGATTGAAGGCTTTTGGCTCCGGTTCTGCCGTGTCGGATCGTGACGTTGAATACGCCCTGTTGCAAGTCGGTGGTAAAACTGACCTGACGCCGGAGGCTATTGCCGCTTTGACTGGAGGCTTGATCCAAGAGTCTCTCAGGAAGATGGCTGGCAATAATAAGACGTTAAAGCAAGTTGGCGGCTCAGCGGGTATGCGAGTGCTACCCATGCCGCTTAGCGGTGATGCGTCTGGAGCACGCCCCGGCTTTATTCCTGATGGCGTCTTCGCGGAAGCCAAGCAGTACCTGTTGGCCAAGGGTGGAAACATCACCCAGGAAGACATCAACGCTGCCGCTGAGATGGTGAAGAGTAAGATGACAGCCGGGCAGTTTGAGAAGGTCAATGAGAAGTTTAGCGGCGCTGAAGCAGGAGAACAAAAGGGGAACGCGCCGTCTACTGAAACGCACAAACAGGTGATTCACGAAGGCAAGAAATACTGGGTGCCGAAATAAATGTTGGACACCGTTACAAGTTTACCCGCAGGCGCTATTCCCGTTGATGACGAGGAAGAGGATTTGCCTGTCGTACAGTCGCTCCCCAAGGGGGCGATACCTGTTGATGCGCCCAACAAGTCAGACCCCAACTCTCCTGACTTTGAGCATGACTTCAGCTTCATCAATATGATGGCCAATGCGCCCGGCTCTGCTCTAGGAGTGCTGACTGACACATACAATATGGTGACTAGCCCAATTGAGACTGGTAAGGCACTGTACAATATGGGTTTTTCCGGGCTGAAAGATGCAGTGCTGGAACGCTATGGGAGTTGGGAGAAGTTTCAGCGCACGCTTGAGCAAGACCCTGCTGGTGTTGCATTGGACCTTGGCTTTGTTGTGAGTCCTGTTGCCGGTGGCGCGAGAACCGCTGCCACTGCGGCAGGCCGTGCCGCTGCTAGTGCTGGTTCTAGGACTGGTGTGAAAGCAGCCCAGCTTGCACAAAAAGGCGCTTCTGCTGTGGAGAAGTTTGGGCAAGGCTTGCAGTCTGCCGATCCTCTCAATGTGGCCTATCAAGGTGCGAAGGGTGTTGGCCAGGGCGTAACCAAAGCCCTTGATCTTACGCTCGGCACATCCACTGGCGCTGGTCCAGGTGCGATGGTTGCTGCTCGCGAAGCGGGTAGAACCGGCGGAGAGGCCCAAAAGGCATTTATGCGTGGCCAGAGATCAATCATTGATGATGCCCCCAACCCGGTTGAGCAGGCTAAGTTTGCCAAGCAAAGCATCTCTGCTGACAACTCCAAGGCGTACATGCGTGACATGACGCCATTTTTCGAAAGCAACAAAGCTATATCGCCGCGCATGGTGGTAAGCGAGTTGCGCGACTTATACGAGTCCTTTCGCAGCCCATCACCGGCAGGAACAAAGGTTCGTATGCCGGAGGAAATCGAAAAGCTGTGGAATAAGCGCCTTGGTGGTGATGTTGGCAAGAAAATCAGGCGCTTCGCAGGAGACCGACAGTTTAATCTGGCTGGCGTTGATGCCTTGCGGGCTGACTTGGATAACTTGCGGTTTGGCAAGTACAAAGAAAAAAGACAAGTCGCATCACTGCTTGGCAAAATGTCCAAACGGCTTCGTGAGATTGGCGAGGAAGCACACCCTGGCTACAGAAATGTGCTTGAGCGCTACAGCAGAGCCAAAGAGATTGTGGACGAACTTGAACGCGCTCTTTCTCTCAAGGCGAGGTCCAGCACCGACACTGCAATTCGCAAGCTGATGCAGGCAACTCGCAAAGACACTTCGCACGCTAACTTTGGATACCGCAACGAGCTAGTCAATCTGTTGGCAGAACGCCAGCCAGGGCTTGTCCATGAGTTAGCCGGGCAACTTCTTAGCCCTGGCTTGCGCAACGCGTTCTTCACACAAACTGCTGGCGCTACCGGGCTTGCTGGTTGGTACACTGGCAACTGGGCACTTCTCGGTACACTCCTGGCATTTTCACCCAAAGTGGTAGGTAAGGCGCAGAATGCGGTTGGTATAGCTCAGCGACCATTCTACAAAGCTGGTCGCGCCGTACACAAGCTGATTGCAGACGCCAATATTGGTCCTGCTGGGCCGCTACCACAATCACGCGCTCAAAAAGCTGCGAAAGCACTAGGTGATAATGCGTCCACTATCCGGCGAGGCGCACAGGAAGTAGCTGTTCAACCCGGTCGCGCTGAAGATGCTGGGTATGCTGCTGAAGATGCTGGGTATGCTTATGACGAAGAGCAGCAGTCAAAGTTAAAAGCCTTGCTAATGTCTCGGAATAAACAGTCTGGCAAGGGCATTGCTCCGTCTGTTATTGATCGTGTTGTACGGCAGATTTCCTCTACTGACCCACAAGAAGTAGAGAAAGGGCTGAGAACACTTGCCAATAATGAGCGCTTGCGCAGTCTCATGTCTGACGAATAGAGGGTTCACTTATGGCTTACACAGAAGTCGCTGTATCTGGCTACAACGCAACGCCACCGCCTGATGACGGCTCGACTGGTTCAGACAACCAAGTCACATGGGCGTCTATCAAGACGAAGTTGGGCGATCCATTAAACACGGCCATTGCATCTATCAATACGAATGCCAGTTCTGAGTTTTCGTCGCAAGGATCGAGATTGGATACTCTGGAAGGGTACAGTGTTACTTCTACGTTGTACGCCCCCACCGGAACCGTCATGCTGTTCCGACAGACCAGCGCTCCAACTGGCTGGACTAAAGACACCACCAACTACAACGACCATGCCCTGCGTGTGACCACTGGCACGCCTAGTGTCTATGCGTCAGGCACGGGGGTCAGCACGCTCTTTCAGGCGTCAGCCTATTCTACTGCTGCGACTACGCTGACAACCAGCCAAATCCCTAGCCATAGCCACAGCTTTTCCGACACTTCATCGACTAACGGAAGCCATACCCACACATACACGCGATACAATCAGCTTAGAGACAATATCCAGGGCGGTGGCGCGTTTGATGATGGCTGGTTCAACACCGCCACCGACACGACATCCTCTGCTGGTAACCACACTCACAGCGTTTCAGGCACGACAGGCACAGCCGGTACTGGCGGCTCGCATACGCATACCGTGGACCTTCGGCTCAACTATGTTGACATCATCTTCGCGACAAAGGACTAGACCATGAAATCTCTGTCCATTCACCGTGACGCAAACACAGTCTATCTGGACGGTCTTGGGAAGACTGTAGACTGTTCCAAGTTAGATTCCAGCATCTCTGTTGTACAGTGGGATGCCAAGAAGGGTACTGGCTGGATCGAGTATGTCCAAGACCACTTTGCTAAACCGCACGAAGGCAAGGCTCACAAGCCTATCAAGGACATTAAGGACTATGAGGCGCTCATTGAGGTGTGGCATGGGGTGATGACCTATGAAGACCTGTCCGAGTGCAAGAAATGCGACTGCGAGATCACCAACGCTGAACTGACTATGGCTGACAGGAAAAGAGATGGCTGGCCCGTAGACCAGCTAGAGGTTGAGCGCGATGCAGCGCAGAAACGGAAGGATGCAGTCATTGCAAAATACAGAAAAGCCAAGGTCAAAGGATAGCGATACCTATTGCCCGCTGTGGCGTAAGCCCCTCTCAAAAGTCTGTCACACTTGCGAGTGGTACATTCAGATGAGGGGTAAAGACCCGCAGAGCGAAACGATGTTAGATCACTGGGGATGCGCCATTCGCTGGATGCCAATTCTTCAGATTGAGAGCACCCAGCAGGCGCGTCAAGCTGGCGCTTCTGCCGACAAGGTGGCAACAGAAGTAGAAAATCTGCATAAGACCATGCAGACCGGAGATGCCCAGTTAGCTAGGCAATTACGTTATACTGCTAACGAGTACAAACAACTGCGGCAAGAGCCAGACGATGTTTAAGCATCATTGCCCAAAGGAAAAGTGTCGTTTCCTTGGTCACTATGATGGACATGACTTGTACGCACATCGCCATGGCAGCGGAAGACTTACTGTCAAGGCTCGACATGGTGATGGATTAAACGACTTTCTCTCCTGGGGAGGGGTTATGCCTCCCAAGGAAGGGCACTTATTGAGAGCGTATAAGTTGGCAAAAGAGCGCGGTCTTGTTCTTGCGGGAGGCCATTAAATGACTCAAGGTGACGGAGTGAGGTTTTGATTGTGCCTTTATCATCAGCGCACAGGGTAGAGCTTGAGACATTAATTGCGGCTGGGGTCCAGCGGGCATTCCGGGATGTTGGCTTGAACCAGGAAGAAGTGTACGAGCTTCGCAAAGACCTGACCTTCTTGCGTGAGTGGCGCACGACCTGTGACACCCTGCGCGTCAAAGGCGCATGGACGATATTTTGGCTTACTTTAACGGGGATAACTGGACTGGTTATACTTGGAGTGAGGACATGGCTAGGCAAATAGTTGGTAAACCAATGTTTACGAGAGACCCGGATACGGTGAAAAGCGTGTATGCTTTTAAGTCAATGGCTCTCATTTCAGCTATCGGTGTATTTGCACTTTGGGTGGTGTTTGGCGTTTGGATAGTTTGGCGTCTGGGACCGGCAGGGTACTCCTTAACGGATGCACAGCTTGATCGGTCGCGTATGTGTGCGGCTATTTTAGAAGCATTGCCTGAGAACGTAAAATGGAATTGTCCGGGGGTCAGAGGGCGTTTACCTGAATAACCGCTGGATGTTCGCGATGAGCTATTGGTGGCTTTATCTATACTTGGGAGCGCTTGGGACGGTGAATGTTCCTGGGCATTTTGACTCAAAAGAGGCCTGCATTGAGCAGGGCAAAGAGATTATCGCAACGTACAAATCATACCACACTGCCTCGGCTGGGTTTTTCTGGTGTGTACCGGGGGGTGCCGATGCCGATGGAAGCTGAGTTGTTTCGGGTCAAGAAAGACTGGAAGTATATCCTTCGCAATGCGTGGTCAAGCCGCCTGATTATGTTGGCCGGGGCTCTGACCGGATTACAATTCATCCTGACCGCCGCATGGGAGATGGGGCTTATCGCTATGCGCCCGTGGTACTACCCAATCGTTATGGGTATCCTTATGGGTGCAACCCTAGTAGCGCGCATTTTGGCGCAGAAAGGATTCAAGGATTAGCCATGTCTATGTCACGCATAGAAAAGAGTGTAGTGGTTGCGGCCCTGGCCGTGGGCCTCGTTGGTGTCTTTGAAGGTCTGCGCACCCATGCTTACCGTGATCCCATTGGTATTCCGACTGTCTGCTATGGCGAGACAAGAGGGGTCAAGATGGGTGACGCATACACTAAAGAGCAGTGCGATGTGATGCTTGGCAATGCCTTAGTGGATTTTGAGTTGAGGATGCGCAAATGCCTGACTGCCCCAGACCGCATCCCAGACAAGAGTTATGTTGCATTCTTGTCACTTGCCTATAATATAGGCGTTGGGGGATTTTGTAAGTCCAGTATTGCGCGGTATGCTAATAGATACGCTAGCACGGGAAACCTGAGAGACTTGACAGAGGCATGTAATCGGCTTCGTCTATACAATAAAGCTGGTGGCAGAGTGTTGAATGGTCTTGTCCGTCGCCGCAATGAAGAGCGCAAGCTCTGTCTTGAGGGTGTTAGGGAAAAAATCGTAACCGGATTGGTGGAAGGCGATGCTAGGTCTACTGAGTGACATTAAGCATTTCTTTGGGTTGATATTTCAATTAGGGGATTGGCTTCTCCTGGGCGCGGCCTTGGCGTTTGCCGGAGCCATGTTCCATCGTTGGGTAGGATATGCGGGTGTGGCCGTAGGTGGGTCTATCATTATGTTCTTGGCTATCACGGGTAGTTGGCTTGGTGACGATAGCGATAAAGTAAAGCGCCTTGAGGCAGAACTAGAAGCCAAGAAGGCTGAGTTAGCCATCACACAGGCCACCAATTCCCAGCTTACAGATGATCTGGAAGCGGAAGCCGAGGCGGCAGAAATTAACGCTGGCATCGCTGCAAATCTCAAGCAAATCATTGACACACTACCGGACAATCCTGAGTGTGGGGTTGGTGAGGAGTTTACCGATGAACTCAATAAGCTACAATAAGCTGTGGCTTCTTCCTGTTTTGTTCCTGACTCTCACGGCTGGTCAGTGTGAACAGAAGAATGCTCGATTTGTACTGGACCGTATGCCTGACCACTATCGTCAGTGCGCGGCAAAAGTTGTGGTCATTCCTAGCGGGCCGCTTACCCAGAAGCAGCTTCTTGAGTTGCTGGTCGAGTTAAAGAAGGCTTACAACGGCAAAGACCGGTGCCTCAAGGGGGCCATTGCGTGGTCGGACGCTCAGGTTGATGCGTTCAATCGTTACTACGGAGAGTGACTGTGACTAGGGCAAATACCGAACGCATTTAACGGGGGATATATTATGGTGCCCATGCCTGCGGCTGTAGTGTTGATTGTCTGTAAAACGGTTATTGCCGGTCCAGACGATCAAAATTCTCAATACACAGGGTACGAAAACAGAGAGTGGGCGACTGAACACTCTATGATGATCTGTCGCCGACAAGAGGTCCAGCTATACGATCAGGCGGAATCAATGGGCGCAGCAGCACAACCGTTCAATCTTCAGCGGTGCCAAAGATCAGGTATTATGCTGGGGGCCGAATGGGATGCTGGGCATCGTGGCTCAAAGTACCGCTTTTGGCGCGTGGCGTGTCCTGTGCCCATTGTTGATACCAGGACGGGCGACATCATAGCGTGGAAAATGCCCGAATGCCCTGCCCCAAGCACAGTAGTCTGTGAAGTAGATACCGCAATATGAGTGTTCCTGGCCCACCCCTCAAGGTGTTGCGTGAAGTTAAGGCCATGGTGGATTCCACCAGCCCAACTATCACAGCCAAAGAACTCAATATCGCTCGTTCAACCTTAACAGGCTGGCTGAGTCAATTGGAACGAAAAGAGAACGAAG
>Ga0307380_10008256_pt1 | contig 13372 bp, 16 predicted proteins | sample UN3MG_FD_202239 | JGI IMG/M metagenome (GOLD analysis project Ga0307380, IMG submission 202239) | Soil microbial communities from Risofladan, Vaasa, Finland - UN-3 | ecosystem: Environmental > Terrestrial > Soil > Coastal area > Acid sulfate soil | place: Finland: Risofladan, Vaasa | collected... | reverse complement strand
AAGTTATCTGCAGCTAAACAATAGACACCATTTTTCTCGTATATCCACCACCTTATAGCATCGCAAAATATTTCACGGTCCATGATAATCTCCTTTATACTTTTAAATTTACCCTCTTGTTTTATATACATCAATAAACCAAATAATACCTTCTCAAATAGTCATATATATAGTAAAAGAAACAAAAAAAGAGGTACCCATTCATCATATCATGGGTATCTCTTTTTGTAGTTCTAGAGAGAACCTGTCCATCTCCTCTAATGCATAGTTCCGAGAGGTTCTTGTTCTAGTTGTTCATTGAGCTTATGTGAAGCATCACATATCACTCTTCCAATATTCACCCCCTTCTTTTCTTCACAGAAATTCCAGAATAGATCATCGAGAATCTTCGGTGCATCCGGATGAAGATCAGGATGGTATCTTTCACCATCTACCGCATGCAGGTAGAGAGCTCTTGGTTCACTTTTTTCAGTACCCTGTAAACACTTGAAGTGGAAGATAGTTCCGCAGCCACTCTTTAAAATCATCTTATGAATGCTGAACTGCATGAACCCCCACTCCTTGAGGATTATTTTCATAACATGGTCGTATTCAGAGTGCCCATACTTTCTTGCGCAGAACGCGTCATACTTTCGGTGTTTCAGGTTATCGAAAACTATCTTCCTTCCACCAGGTAGTTTCTTTGTTACCACCTGCAAGTTGGTGTATTGACTGTGTCCTGATGAAAGTCCTTGTCCACTGATAGATACTTGCATCAGACGAAACCCCCGTTTCTCTAGATCCCTCGTCGTCCAGTTTCCAAATATAGCGAACTTTGGATCTATCTTGATCGTTCTCTCGAAAGAGGTTTTGGTAAGATGTTTCTTCACCTTCCCACTCTTCATTCTTTTCACCCTCTTCCATTTACCACGAACATCTTTTTCAATGACTCCTTTTTCGGTCAAACGTCTGAGTGCATTATAGACGCTTTTGTAAGGACATGCTCTGATAGGTCCAGTTTGAACATCACTGAGTGTGAACTTTCTCTTCTTCAGCTTGTCGATGTTTGTTCGAATCTTGTCTTCCAATTTCTTCTTCGCCATAACTGTTTCCTTTCTCTTCTGTTAATATGTTATTGAGTGATAAATTACTTCTTTCTCCTTGTATTTATGGTCAAAAAGTTATCATCAAATAGTCATATATATAGTAAAAAGAAACAAAAAAGAGTCGCCCATGAACACAAGGTGACTCTTTACTATATTGAGGTAATACTCCTCACTCTTGGGTTTCTAACACTGGTTGGTTCACTTATTCATCCTGGGTTTCTACTATCGCGTGGTTCACTCTTCTCCGATGGTTTTCTAAGAACTATTGGTTCACTTTCCTATGATGGGGTCCTACCTTGATTTGGTTCACTCTCTTGTCATGGGTTTCTAAGTTTACTTGGTTCACTTCTACATTGTGGGTTTCTACAGCAACCTGGTTCACTTCCCTCAGATGGGTTTCTGTAGCAATGTGGTTCACTGGATCCAAATGGTTTTCTCAATCTGCATGGTTAACTTTTGGAAAATTGGGTTTCATTGCCTGGTCAGACCCAGGCGATCATGGTTTACGCGTGGTTAACTTATAACAGTTGGGTTCCTGAGTATCAATGGTTCACTAGCATTTTGCGGGTTTCTAATTGGTGATGGTTCACTACCTATAGATGGGTTTCTATTTGTGCATGGTTAACTGATCAGGGTTGGTTTTCTGCGGTCGTTTGGTTCACTTTCATGGTATGGTTTTCTAAAAGAATACGGTTCACTCTTCTTCGATGGGTTCCTTCCCCTTGATGGTTCACTATTTGAATGTGGTTTTCTATCTCTATTTGGTTAACTCTTCTCCAGTGGTTTTCTTCAAAATGATGGTTCACTACTCCATGATGGGTTCCTGAGTATCAATGGTTCACTTTTTCTTCCTGGGTTTCTACAGCAACGTGGTTCACTCCAAGCGAATGGGTTCCTTCGCATTGATGGTTAACTTCCTTTACTTGGATTTCTTACCTCATGTGGTTGTATTGGTTGGGTCCTATAGAAGAACCCAACCAACATTCATGATTACTCCATCGCATCAGCTCCCATGATGGAACTGGCAGCTTTAATGCAATCCTGTTCTGACATGATGATTCCTCCATCATGTGCCTGACTTTCATGATGGACCATATTCAACTTGGCGACTTCATATGGATCGGTTACCGAAAGGCCATAAGCTCTTCTCCAAATAGGCCATAGATCAGCTAAGAACCTCTTTACCATATATCTCTTCGCCATGTTGTTTAGGTGATTGGGTGTGAACTTCTTAAGAACTCTCTTTTCCCGTTTTTCTTCTTCTACTCCTTGCTTGATCAGATACTGTCTATACTTCTCCCTCCTTGGTTCCACCTCTTGATCAACTCGATGTCTGTATCCCCTATAGACTCCAAGATATTCTTTGTTCCTCATCATGAGAACATCTGAAAGAACTCCAAGTATCTTGGATTGAAGGAATGGGTTGAAGGTTATTGACTTCTTTGTTTTAGTCTCACCTTCTTTGTCTACGTATTCCCTATCAATCAGGTGCGTTTCTTTATAGCACCTTGCTTCGGACCAAACTTCAGATCCATCATCTTCAAAGACGGTCACGACGTCCAGACCAGCGTATTTCCACAGCTTGCTGATCGTATCGCATTTTTCAATGTCGATCTCGCTTTGAAGTACTCCACTCAGAGCGGTACCACATCCAGGACAGTTATCTCTAAGATGCGGCCAGATCTTGAGTGACTCTGTATTTTCGTTCATGAAGTTCTTGAGTTCTTCTGTGATCCGGTGCTCTTGTGCAAGAAGGATGAAATACGCGCGTGCCATTGCACCTTCAGCGGCATCGGTGATCAGTCCAAGTTCTTGCTTATTCATGAACTTGGTGATGTCTCGGTGATTGGAAACGATTCCACTAGCAACAGCAGATGACCATTGCTTCTCTATTGCTTTTAGAATCAGAACTCCCAACCCTTTTATTTCATCCTTCCTCATCCCGGGTTTTCTCCCGAGTTTTTCGTGTATGCTGGCGATGATTCTGGAACCATTTCGTATCCTGTTGAGCTGGATATCATGTCGAGCTCTGACCAATGCTCTCAGTCTTCGTCGAATCACTTGAGCAGGAGACATCTCGAAAGGTTCAAACTCATTGATCATCTTTTCGAGTTTACCTTTAGAGATGCCAAGTATTGCTGGAAGATGCATTATCAAATCATCTCTGTTGAAAGGTTCCACTAATCTCTCCTTTATAGTCCGTAGACTTTTTTCCAAAAGAGGGTAACTGGATTCAAATAAGTTACTCATATCCAAGAGGGTTGGGGAATATTTATTTAGCACATGTTGCACCTCCAATCTCCGGCGGCTCTTTTTTGTAACACCCACTTGATACTTCAGTCTACTTTTTAACATGGAGTATCTGGATAATCCCATCGTGGTCAACATAGATTCTATCTATGAGTGAGTTTGAGCAATCGGATAGAAGCTCATCATCTTCAAATGGATTTTCGAGTTCTGGGTCGACACCTTCACCAATTGGTAGTCTACCTTCTTCTGCAACCTCATTGAAAAGACTGACTAAATCTCTTTTTTTCGACATGCTAATCTCCTACTGCTCCGTGAGTCTCTGGCATGTCTCTTCTATGCAAGCTTTGATCTGCTTCAGATTCTCCTTGGTTGGTAATACTTCAATCCACACTTGGTTATTGTTTCGACTTTCCTCTCGACAAAACTTCCAGTCATCCCGTGGGATCTTCTTTATCAGAGTAAGATCCACCATAGCCGCCTGAGCAAGAATGACCTTATTGGGATACGAAGAGTCAATCTTCAATACCCTCTTTCCTCTCTTTGTTGTTATTCTTGATATCCAGTAGGAATGACCAACTCCAATTGGTTCTTCGTTTATGTCGCCTCTGGAATTCATCCATTCCCTCAATTGATCAACACACTTGTTCTTGGGCATGGTTCTTCCTTTCTTTCTACTTTCTCCTTCCATCTGCCATTGATGAATGTTATGATCAACTCATTCTCTTTCCTTTCAAGCTGCTCCCAGAAACCATCAGGAATCACAATACACATTTCCTCTATCGTACTTTTGAGAACATCTGTTGTTCTTAATTCATCAATGATGATATAGTTCAGCGCTGTCCACATAGGACTTTGGTTGTTTAGTGGATTGAAATCATATATGTTCAACCTGTAATACTCAAGTATATGATCCCATGATCCGTTAATGATGACTTTCATCCCCTTGTACTCAGTGGTGAACTTTATGTGACCCATTTTAGTTTCCTTTAGATTATAGTGGGGATTAACTCCAATGTAGGTTAGGAGTGACACCTTGTTCTATAGGTGACAATAGTGTAACTTCGTTTATATTCATTTCCATTTGGCGAAGAGCTACTCGCTGAAGGATTACTTCAATAGTATCTTCATCGAGGTCTAGAGCTCTGAAGAGTCTTACGTATGATAAAGAATTCTTGCACAATAGGAGCTTGGCGAGATAATCAACATGATATTTGTTGAATGGGTGAACACTGAGAGTTTCGTAAAGCTCTTTTTTCGGAAGCTTCTTGTTCAGAGACTTCTTTAACAACTTATTCAAAACTCTCGTTCTAGTTGGGCATCCTTGAAGATGTGTTGAAATATAACTCTTGATCACTACTTTTTTGAATAGTGGTACGAGAGGAATATGTTTGTGTTCCTCCCTCTCCACTCCCACTACCTTACTGAGACCTGTTGATTGCAGTTTTCCTCTCACGGTGACCCTTGAGAGAATCGACCCTCGGACAAGCATGATACATTCAAGGATTCTGGTTCCTGCATGTAACCCATGTCGACACCATGATAAAGGAAGTTTAACTCGAAAGATTGACCCCTCTTTCACTTTTCTTCCATCATCATACCCTAGATACATACCCTTCTTGATGTGCCACGCTTTAATTTCCATTCATTATCCTTTTCATTATTCAATCGTTAATTAATTAAAACAAACCCATATCTAATATTAATATATATAGGTTTAATATTTAATATAGTATTCATCCCATTAGAAAAAAAGGGGAAGACTTGACCAACATCCTCCCCTTTTTTCTGATTACTCCCAAGCTTGACCACGCTTTGTCCCTAACTATTGCTCCTTGGGATAGGAGACGCAATGCAATAGTAGTCAAGTATGTCCTTTTTGGGTAGACTAACCACTCTATCAAATTAAATTATAATAGTTTTCCGAGTTGATATTTAGAGAGTCACTTACATCCCATCGCGTCCAATGAACCTGCAAGCGAGCCTCTATATATCTCCCATTGCGCAGATCAGCGTCCCTTTCTGCTCTGACCAATGTTACCTCGGCGTCCTGTCAGTGGACCCTCGTTTCTCTCTCAGGACTTTAAGAGTGAGGTGAGGAACCTCGAATGACACGAGTTCTTCTCTACCAGATAGGCACATAATGACCTATTAGTTAGCGAGTACCGGACCCTTTGGACCCGGATCCCATAGAACACGTGTTCGAAGATAGTACAAATTTTCGCGCCCGTACGAAATCCATCTCCATTTCACTTACGAGAAGAATCCATTCATGATATCCTTCTCTGTATTTTCACCCGGGTGCATTGGGATGTCGATTGGATGAATCCCTTCTTTTTCCTTTTTGAGTTTTTCTTTGTCTTCGACAATCTCTATAATTTCAATTGGATCTTCCATCGCTCCTCCTAGAGATAGATTGTGACGGAGTTTTTCACACCAGGTCTCTGCACGCCGTGAAAAAATTGTTTGGACCTGAGTGGTGAGACTCCAAGTCATGAGTTAGACCTTCCCCCCAATACAACAAAGGCCTTTGGCGTCACGAAACAGAACGAATTCTGTTTACCAGAGGAATGCTAATCAATCTCCGTCACAAACTGTCATATTGAGAACTTGATCTTTATGGGTTTACCATTGCGGGTCATACGGAAGGTAAGGTCGATTCCGAAGTTAGCGAATGAAAATCCAAGTTCCTTTTCGGGTTCGACTTCCGGTTGCTCAATTTTTTCCGTAGAAGGTTCTTGTTCTGGACCTTCGATTGTGGGTTCTTCTTGTGCAGAAGGAGGATCATGTTTGATTGAGGGTGGCTCAACTGGATCCCCGGGACCAAGGAAGTATTTAGCACTGCTATACTTCCCTTGTTTGTTTACTTTCCTATCCTTGACTAACTGTTTGGTATCTACATAGAAGCTGACTTTGATATATTGATCTATGTTTTTACCCCAGAAGGGACGAATCATTTCGAAAAAAACTTTTGATGCATGTTCCCGAATGTTGAAATAGTTATATTCGAGAATAGTTTGTGCCATGAATCGCAGGATTATATCTCGTCTGTGTTCAGGCAATGATCCATTTGCTATGGGTGGTGTTTGCAAAATAGCTTCAGCTAAACGATGTTGATTCATTTTTCGAATCTCCGTGTTGGGATACCGTCGAACATCCGACGGATGTGAGTGTTCTTTGATGAATAACCCATGATTAGGTTGTCTTTCTTTTGGACTCCTCTTATTTCTTAGTGTTTGTTTGATTTCTTCCAGTGTTTCATTTTGTACCTTGTTTGCTTGTGATGCGAGATCTTGGTCGAACCATTCTCGTATTGGTTCGAAATTAAAGTTGACTTTACGTTCATCTTCTTTTTTCACCTTTGCTCCTTTATCTATGAATCAGTATTTTTATATGTAGCTCCTTTCTTTAAGTGGAAGATGAATATATATGAAGAACTTTCTTTATTTGTAAAGTAATACGGGAGGCGACTTTCTCCCGCATTACATCCATGTGTGAACCCGTCGGGTTGTTCAAGCAGGGGAAGACGGATTCGAGTGCTATAAAACTTCAGTCGCTTAGCAGTAGATGTCCCCCACCGACAACATGAACCTGGTCCGAGGCTGCTGCGATCCTTGGATGCAACGGCGCGGGCCAGGTTAGAGAGAAGTATGATCCTTGTTGGGTTTGGGGGTAGCTTCTCTAACTACATCTTCCCCAAGGAGACACATAAATCCGAGTATCGTTTTATGGCATGGCTCGAATTTATACCTGCAGGATCATAGACAGGAAATGGATCACCCCATACCAACCTCTAAGAGGAGCAGAAGAGATTCATTATTTCGTCTTTACTTAAAAATAATATACCTCAACTATTAATATATATAAAGAATGTTTTTTAAAAAGGTTTTGATATGTTATTACCTTAGCCGAGACCAATCTCTTAATGATCGACCAATTTTGGCACAAGGTTCTCCATTGAGTGCAACAGCGTCTGCGGTGAAATCTATCCTTTGTTTGAAGATAGATGAGCCGACTCCGACAATGTCGTATGGTACCTTGTGATTAGTGAAGTTGAAAACCTTCTCAGAATCAAATCCACCTGAGACAATGATCTTTAGGTCATTAAGTCCTAATTCATCGAAGAATTTTCTTGCTTCGATAACTAACTCTTTGCATACTCCGGTTTCTTTGATTGATGCTGCGGCCATTGAGTGATCTATCATACTTCCTGATGTATCAAATCTGACACCGAATATCTTTCCTTTTCCTTTCCCGATTACATGAGGAATATGTTCTGCATTCTCTATGATGAAGTTATACATATCATCTATACCGTGGGATACACATCCTTTCAATGCAAGTCTTTCATTGGTGATATACTTGTTCATAAAAGCAATGACAACCTTTAGTGTTGTTCCTATGCAGTCATTATCCCAATCAACCAGGACAACCCGATCAACAACATCATCAATGCTTTCATCAAATGCAAGAGCTGCATCAATAGTACTTCCTTTGAAACAAGCAATGAGAAGATGTGGCATAGTACCCATGCCTTCTGATCCCCAATATTCACCATTGGCATCAGTTGATACACTCCAGTTCTTATCCTTGTGAGATCCGATGTATGAAGCATAACCATCTGCTGCTTGATTTTCTGGATGTCTGAACCTGGCGGGGAAGAATAGCATCGGTTTCTCATTTTTTGAGGATATTTGGACTGATTGAACTGCCGTGGCTACAGCAGACATTTGAGAAAGGATTCCTAGAATTGGAGTTTCGAGGTGAGTGAAATACCTAGGATTCCCTATGATACCAATAGTGGGTTCCATGTTTATAACATAGTTTCCATCTGAGAGAGATTTGAAACTGAGCTGATCGAAGGTCGAAACCCAGTTTTCATCCAGTTTCATACGAAGGTGATGAAACAACTCAAGATCATTAAAAGAGCATGAATATAGATCTATTTTTTGCATTATCCTGAAATCAGCAGATGCTTCTTTCAGGTTATGATAATACCCGGTACAATTTTCAAAGATCTGTTGAACTACAGGTATGCCAGCCAGAATACAATTACCACGAGGAAATATCTGGTAATGTATTTCATCCTCATAGGATATGTCTTCTAATATATCCCGTGTTCGAAGGAAGTATTTATCGGCGTACCATCCAATGCGATAAGCATTGTAATTCATCCTCGGGACAATGTTCATATTCAAACTCCTTCTAGCTCTTTTAGATCTTCGAGAGCTGCTGCATATATGAGGAAGTCATTGTCACTAAATAGGACGAATCGGACGTCTTTAATTACTTCATCCCATTTGATGTAATGATAAACCGTATATAAAGCAATCCGACTCGCTTCCTGAATTGGATATCCATATACTCCGCAACTGATGGCCGGAAAAGCAATGGAGATCAAACCATATTGTGTAGCGAGTTCCATGCTTCTTCGGTAGCAGTTCATCAATTGTCCGGCTTCGTACCCCTTATTTTTATTATATATGGGTCCTGCTGTATGAATGATATATCGAGCTTTCAAGTTGTACCCTTTGGTTATCTTGGCCTCTCCGGTTTCACACCCCCAAAGAGTTTTGCATTCCTCAAGAAGATCGGGTCCAGCCGCTCTATGAATAGCACCATCTACCCCACCTCCACCCAGAAGAGATTTGTTGGACGCATTCACTATTACATCTACATCCACTTTTGTGATATCACATTGCACGATTTTCATCTTTTCAAAAATGGACACCATTTACTCCTTTTCAGAAAGAAGGTTGGGAAATATCTCACCACGTCCTATTGCAGCAAGCATTTCTTCAAGTGGTGTTGTTGGGTTTATAATGTATCCCTGACTTTTACACCAATCACATTTACAATCTATACTAATGTTACCTTCCCATTCGTGGTGACATTTTTTGCAGTGCCACAGTGGCATGATTCAGAACCTCGCGCTTGTATTTGAGAAATGTTCATGTAATGAACTTCAATTCGTGACAAATGAGATTCTGGATAATATGGAGGTTTATCACCTGTCCATTTCCCTTTGTAATATCCCCATTCATCCATGTCAGTGAGAAGTTCTAACCAGCATACCACAAGAAGTCTGCCACCATGATCCCCAACAAGAACTTGAACACGATCCCCTATATTCAGATTCTGCCTTTCTGAATCTGGAGGGACGTTGTTCCCATTTAAACTGTTATCATAGATCAACATTCTCATTGTGTTACCTCTCTAGTTGCCTTTCTTGGACTTAATTCCAAAGAGTCGTTTGTCCTTGAAGAAAAGTACGTTTGAACCGTTTTTGGCCAATGTCATTCCTACGTCAATTTGTGAATCTTCAATTTTGTTAACTGTGGTCTTCATAGGGTCATTGAAAAATAGTTCCATTGAACCATCATTATTAATCATAACGCAAGCTCCGTTATCTAATCCAACGAAGTTGATGATTGGGAATTCTGCTGACTCCTCAGATCTTATATGATATGAGATATTGTTTTCATCGAAGCGTAGGATAAATTTGATATACATTTGATCCTTTCTACCGACGATAACAGCTACTCTATTATCATATTTCCCATTGAGGATCTTCGATCCATCAAGTTCAGGAACTTGGACCAGGTTGAGATATGTATCGCCTCTTGAGTTAATGGCAGGAATGAGCAGATATGCCTTCCCAATCATATCTTGGTATATCATTCCGTTTAAAACTTGGGATGATTTGGACATGATTGACCATGATGACCCACAAGATGCTACTATCCTCTGACTTGAAGTGAATTCGGTGATATTTATCTCTGTTACCTTTTTCCCATTTTTGGTATATATGTAATTTTCAAACACCAGGAGATCAGTCGCACCAAAATTGTTTAGGGTTGTTATTTCCTCCCCTGTTCTTAAGTTTGTGAGATGCAATGTATCTCTTATAATCTGAATGAGAATTGGAGTTAATGACGGTAGAAAAATTACATCTGATTTTGATGATTTAACTTCAACCTTCTTTCCGTTGAGATATATATGATTAGATGTAGTAACTATTTCGTTTTGCTCAAGATACTTTACTCTGCGGATCTTTTCGTTAAATTCTTTCATCATTGTGATAGTGAATGTGTTGGTGCTTTTCACCACGTCAATCTTGACCACCGCAACGAAGGCACCAGCTATTGACGGAGGCGGAACTCTCTGACCTTTTTCAAACATATTGATGAACCAATCCATATATCCATTTGGAACAATATCAAATTCTCTAACCGACGGAGGGAGTTTGATATCACTATGGAAGATTGATGTATTTCCTAACACTCTTGCTTTGATGTATTCTTGGGAATTCTTTTTCATTTGCTTCGGGAATTGTTGATTACTTCCTCCTAAGAATGGATGAATTCCAAGAAACAATTGGCAAATTAGGATAGCTGCTGAGAACCAGTCAGTCTCAGTTGAATATCCTTTTGAATGCCAGTCTTTAATGGCGAGATTTATTGCTGTTGCAGGGTAAGACGGAGTCTGATATGAGTTGGTGTCGATGAAGAAAGATTTGGTAAGATCGGATTCTGTTGACAATATGTTGAACTCATTGAGGTCAACAATTAGAGTCTTCTTTCCATGAATGAAAGATATTGTCTCGATGATTCCTTCACTGAGACTTACAATTGTATCTGGCGATATCTTGTTATCATCCCAGAAATCTGTGACGAAGAATTGACACAGAAAAACTTTTTCTGGAACTGGAACCATTGTAAAACCAATTGGTACTGTTTTCTTAACTGGATGAAGGAGAATATTCAATGGTTGTATGATACTTGGGTTATTGAGTTGTTGAAGTTCTTGGATTTTTCCAGTTGGTATCATTCGTTTCAAATCATGATATATTTTGAATATGATACCATATTTTTCATACACTGATGCTTCTCCACCCCTAGCGACATAATCATCATCACCCAGTATTGTCAGTTTCGTTTGTCCCTGAATCAGAACCTTCTGCATTATCTTCCTCCGTTAAGAAGCATGCCACGGCCAAATCGTCATAGAAGTCGAATCCTTGTTTTGCTAAGCTCTTAATTTCAGCTAAGACTCTTCTTTTGACAAATTCGCCGTTGGTGTTTTTGAACTTCGTGAGTCGATCCATCATATCTTCTATAGGGATTCTTTTTGTATTTTCTTTGTTTACGAATCTGGATACGCCATCGGAAGTAACCATATGAATTGAGAATTCCTTTATCTCTGCAATGAAATGATGGTTATAGTTAAATGCTCTTCTTCTGTTTGTTGTTTTCCTTTCGACGTCTTGTCCACCACTATAAAATTTTGAGATTTCTTCATGGAAACTTACGCTTAATTCTGTTGATCCGAGTCTCAATTGATAGTCGTATTTTGCACCCGGATCTATTTTGTAGTATAGATAATATGGAGATTCATAGTCATAATTGATTGTTGAACAAATTGACATCTTGGAGGATTTAGCAAAGTATACCCCATCTCCATATATGTATGTATGAATTTTTCTATCCCAGTAGAATGACATGATTAAAGTGGCCGCCAAAGCATCTTTATTCAAACCGATGGTTTCAGTCACAAATTGTGCTCGTCTGATTATTTCCTCGCCTATATAATCTATGTCCATTATTCTATTGACATGAATCATATTGTAAAGACTCTTTTTTGCGGCGTGAGCCAAAATCCTTGCCCCAGTTGCTGAATTGTATGTTGAGCTACATCCATCACATAGGATTATATGAGGTATTGGTAAGTTTCCGAAAAGAATAAAATCTTCACATTCCTTTTGTTTCCCTTCTATTGGGGTCTTATTCCCGGGAAGGTAAATACCATCGACACTTATTTTCATTTTTCTCCTCCGACGAAAAATTAGGGGACTACCCCCTGCTGAAATACAAGAGTAGTCCCCTAATTCTTAGATTATGATTGGTGCTGATGCTTGCCCGGTTCCACAGACACTGCTTGTTGAACTGATGGCGCTACTGATTCCCAGGCCAATTTTGGCAATTGACGATGGGGATGCATCATCCATGTCGAAGTACTGATCGAATTCACCGACAGTCTTGAAGTCGTTGAGATATGCACCGCAATCTTTTGTATTCATCCCAATCAGGATTCGAGTAAATGATTCGAGACCGATTTCTTCATCTCTTGCTCCTTGATGAAGAAGCTCAATCAGTTCAGGTTCTTTTCTTGACGAGGTTGTGTCATCCCCATCTGTAACCACGGCGAGAATGGCGTTGACTGTGTATTCCTGATCAGTGAGGTTTCTGGCATACTCAAAAATCGCTTCAATTGACGAATATGTTACGTCGATGAGTGCAGTTCCACCATTCGGTTTGAAGATGGGGTATTCGTTCTGTTCATCAATATGCTTCAGGAGTTTGAATCCATGAAGTTCATTGAGCGTTGAGGCGAAAGTGACTCCTCGGATGAGCATATTTGGTGCATTGGCCTTATCTTTGCGGAGAGCTTCGATTACGTTTCGACCCATCTCCGTCAGTTCGGAACCAAAGCCGTAAAGACTTCCGGACACATCAATCGCTACGATACCGAGGGTATACTTGGTTGATTTCAGGTGTTTGGTGCTGGTACCATGGAACTCAAAGTTCCCACCTGAAAACTTTTTCATCAGATCTGGTGGTATGATATTTTGCTCCGTCATTCGAGATTCTCCCTTATATGTGGATCTTATCTGATCGTTCGACTCGCATCCCTCTCGCGATGAGAGTATTCAGTGCGTCTTCACCCTGCTTCTCAAACCCTGGGACAGGACTGCTACAGTCTTCGACGAAAACAATTTTCTGCATGATCTCTTCGCCGAAGTTTTCGGTTACGTCCAACATGGTTGTTGGTACACAATGAGTTGATGCTTCTCCCAAGAAGTATGTCAACTTTGATTGCTCGATGGTATCGACAAATCCGGAGTTCATGCAGGTGGAAGGTTCCTCTTTGATAGAGACTTCAGCTTTTGCAGCACCGTAGTGTTCCGTGAGAGCGTAACTTCCTTTGGTGACGAAGGTGACAAGGTTCTCTGATTTCCTTCTTTGCCATTCGTAGATCGC
>Ga0307380_10008255_pt1 | contig 13373 bp, 5 predicted proteins | sample UN3MG_FD_202239 | JGI IMG/M metagenome (GOLD analysis project Ga0307380, IMG submission 202239) | Soil microbial communities from Risofladan, Vaasa, Finland - UN-3 | ecosystem: Environmental > Terrestrial > Soil > Coastal area > Acid sulfate soil | place: Finland: Risofladan, Vaasa | collected... | reverse complement strand
AGCCCCAGCCCCCACAGCACCACCGACAGCACCTTGGTGCGATCGGAGTGCTTGCAACCGGGCTGCAGCCCCGGCGGGGCGATCGTGAGGCTGGCCCCGCACTGTGGGTCCGAGCATTGGTACTGCACGACCTCCACCTGTGACAACTTCGGGTCCACCACCGGCCGTGTGAGTTTCTGATGCCGTTGCATCCCTGGTCTCCCACAGCGTGGGCAAGCGGCGGGTCGGGCATTGGTGCTGGCCAAGAGCTCGGGGAAGCTGAAGGCTTCTTTCATGGCGGCGACTCCTGGTGCAGTCGGTCTGCGGAAACTCCACGTGTCACCCGATTCTTGAATCTTCCCCAAAGTCCTCCCGCTGGGTGTTACCAGTTACCTTGTGAGACCGTCTTCACGGTCGCCGAGTGTGCTACAATGGACTCGGAGTGGGCCGAGCGTCCGCGGTCGTCGCTTGCGGCGGCTGAGGAAAGTCCGAGCTCCACAGGGCAGGGCGCTGGGTAACACCCAGGCGGGGCGACCCGACGGAAAGTGGCACAGAAACATACCGCCCGCCGCGAGGTGGGCAAGGGTGAAATGGTGCGGTAAGAGCGCACCAGCGGTGTGGAGACACACCGGCTGGCCAAACCCCGCCCGGAGCAAGGCCAAATAGAGGGCGAGTCTCCTTCGGGGGACCGGCGTTAGCCCGACGCCGTACGAGCCCCGGGTTGGCCGCATGAGGCTGCAGGCAACTGCAGTCCCAGATAGATGGACGCACACGACAGAACTCGGCTTACAGGCCCACTCCACCCTTTCTGTCGATTCTGGGCCAATCTAGGCGGCAAATCGCGTGCGCGCATAACCGTACATACGTGCTTAGGTCCCTAGAATACCGGACTTTGTCCACTGGACTTTCTTGGGCTTTCAAGTGACGTATTGGGTGCCAGAAACTCGCCCAAAGGAGGCACCCAACCATGGTCCCAAGCACAGCCGAAACACACTCGGAACTACCTCAATCCGAGGCCGACGAAGCCCCGATCACGTTGGCCGAAGCCGTCCCGAAGTTCGTTGACTACCTGGCTTCCTACCGCAGCTACTCCCCCTCTACTGTGAAAGCCTACACCAGAGACCTGCAGATCTTCGAGGAGTTCCTGAGTGGGGGCAACGGTCATCTACCGATCCCCGGAGAGATCACCCGCCACCAGGTGATCCAGTTCGCGGTGAGTCTGTCGGGGATGGCTCCGCTCAGCGTGCGGCGCAAGCTGGCCTGTCTCTCCTCCTTCTTCGGGTTCCTGCAGGACATGGGATACGTCCAGGGCAACCCCGCGCGTCGCCTGCCGTTGCCCAAAGTCGAGCAACTGGTGCCGGTTACGCTGAGCCAGAAGGAGGCACAGCAGCTGGTGGCAGCGGCCGAACGGCCGTGGACGAAGTGTCTCGTGATCTTGCTGCTGACAACGGGCATGCGGCGCAGCGAGGCCGTGGCCATTGCGCTGGAGGACGTCGATCTGGAGAACGGACAGCTCCTGGTACACGGCAAGGGGTCGAAGGAGAGGACGGTGCCCTTGACCCAGGAGGCAACGGAGACCATCCGCCACTACCTCGGGCACCGGAAGAAGACCGACTGCCAGCGGCTGTTCGTGAGTCAGACCGGAGAGGCGATCCAGGGGCGCGTTGTCAATCAGATGCTGGATCGAGTACTGCAGAAGGGCGATCTGGTTGGCAGGGGGATCACACCCCACACGCTGCGTCATACCTTCGCCACCCACCTCATCCGCAACGGCACCGACATCAGGACCGTGCAAGAACTGCTCGGGCATTCCGATATCCAGACCACGGCCCGCTACCTGCACTCCGACACGCGGACGAAGCAGGCGGCGGTAGGGAAGCTCCGCGGCCTCCTGGGGTCACTTGCGCAGAACACAGAACCTGCACACTGAGCGTGGATCGGCACGCACAGGTCCAATGGCGGGGCGCTCGCAGGGCCCTGACATCCACGAACGGTTTCAGGACCGCCTAGCAACGACCGATGGTCCCACCACTGGCACTTCCCGTATGCTCCACCAGCCAGCCTGGCCGCCGAGAGCTGCTCTGGGACGGTTCTACGGAGAAATGACCACTACAGCCGGTTCCACGGGTCCTTGACTAGGACAATCTGCATCAGCGCCCAAGGGTCGGCCCCACGCGGGCGCAAGTTCTCGGGATTCCTTTTTGGCTGTCACGAGTTCGCTAGTGTCGGCCCCAAACCGCCCACCCCGGCCGCACCCACACGCCGCCCTTTTGTCAGCTCCGTCTAAGAGGCGGGCCTACTACCTGTGACCGCGGGGGTGGTCGGTCGGTGTACCCCCCCTTACCTTCGCCTTCTCCCGACCGGCCTGCCTGTGTACCTGCGGGGTCTATACCCCACCCTCTCCCCATGGGAGAACCGGGGGGCGTCCCCCATCCCGCCCTGAAGTCAGGGCCCCGTCTACAGCTTCGCAGGCACTTCCAGCAGGCGCTTCACCCCGGCTACCAGGCGTTCCATATTGCAGGGCTTCTTGAGGTAGAGGTCCGCGCCCGCCAGCAACCCGGCTAGCTCGTCTCCGCTCTCGTGGTGGACCGTCAGCATGACGACCGGGAGATACCTCGTGTCCTCTTTCTCGCGCAGCGCGTGCAGGGTCTTGAACCCGTTCATGCCCGGCATGTTTACATCCAGTATCACCAGGTCGGGCTGCCCCGACTCCACCTTGCGCAGACACTCAGCACCGTCTCGGGCCGACAAGACGGAGAATCCCTCTCTCGTCAGCGCCTCCCTGATTACACTGACCACTTCAGGCTCGTCATCTACTACAAGCACTCGGTTGCCCATGGATGTCCCCCATAAAGCCGAATCGGCGCTGCCGCAGCGAGAGGCCCGATCCGGAGAACCCCGCGCCCCCCCTCCAAGCGGTTTATTCCGCACCTGGGGCCGAATCCGATGGTGCAGGCCACGGCCACACCCTACCTGGCTTACGTTGCGATCCCAGCAGGCAGCTCCATCGCCGGCCTCCCGTTCGCCGACGCCTCCCGCTCCTTGTCCACGACGTGCAGGTAGACAGCCGTAGTGCTGAGGTCCGAATGCCCCAGGTCCTGTCCTCTCTAGAAATGCTATCCGAGCACTCCTACCGGTCCTGGCTCAGTCCAGAAGGAGCGGTCGAGGCCCACCTGAGCTGATTCTGGCACCCTCGGCGCCTGTAGCTAGACTCAACCCGGGCAGAACCGAATTAGCCCGCTGAAGCCCGTCAGCGGCGCCGATGAGTTATTGCGGACTATACACTGACAGACCTCACATGCTCCGCCAGCTGGGCTGACCGCCGAGAGCGGCTTTGCGCCGGTTCTACGCCGATCTGACGGCTACAGAGATCGCCGCAGAAAGATTGGACGAGTGGCAGGAAGGTACGTGGGTGCATCGAATAATCTCACCGGCGAGGGGACATCACGGCCTTACTTAGCCTCATCGCATCACCTCAGCCTTCCCCTTATCTTCTCGTGCCTCTGGTGAGCGCCACTGTCTGCGGGCAGCGCCGCGGCCGGTTCATCCGCCGGGAGGCGGATGCGGCCGAGGCGAGGCAGATCTCTATTCTCGCAAGCAAGTGAACATCGCGGAGGTGAGAGATGGTGAGGCAGCTTCTGTTGAGCGCGGGCGCGCGGCGGGCGTTGTTGTCCTTCGGGGCGTTGGCGTGTGCTGCGGTCCTCGCCTGTCTCGTGTTCGTTCCGTTCACACAGGCGGGGACTGTGATGACGACCCGCGCTTCGTTGGCCTATCTGTGCGCGCATGCGGCCGGCGGGTTCGAGTCGTTCACATCCCCAGCGTCGCCGACGTATTCGGACGTCCCGACAGATCACGCCGTGTACGCCGAGATCGAGTACATGCCCACGATCGGCGTTATGCAGGGCTACCCCGACGGGATGTTCCATCCGGACTGGCTCGTCACCCGCGATCAGGCGGCCGTCTACGTTGCGCGGACCGCGGCCGGAGGGGCCGCGTACGTCCCAGCGGGCCCGGCGACGGCAACCTTCCCGGATGTGCCGACGGATTACTGGGCCTACAATGAAATCGAGTACCTCGTCAGCCTCGGAGTGCCGCTGGATTACGGTGACGGGACCTTCCGCCCGGGATACGCCATCGACATCTTCGACGCCGCGGACTGGATGTACTACGCGACGGGAACCTATGTGGACCCGAACGGGATTCCTCCCGGCGGTGGGACCATCCAGGGTGTCGTCTACGACAGCTACTGGGGGAGCCCGCTAGCGGGGGCGGGGGTGATTGCCTGCGATGGCTGGGAGTACTACGAGACGGCCACGTCGCTGGACGGGTCGTTTGCCATGTACGGCGTCGCTCTGTCGGCTGACTACATGGTGTGCGCTCAGGCGGACGGATATGTGGACGAAGAGTTTGCCGGGGTCGCCGTGGGACCGGGGACGGTGCAGATGCTCTACCTGGGGATGACCATGTATACGCCGCCGCCGCCGATCGTCGGCTCGGCGACGATGTACTGCCCGGATTGGTATATCGAGCTGAACGATGCGGGTTACTCCGACTGGATGATCATGACCTATCCCCATCAGGAATGGCACGAGAACCTGTCCGGGGAGTGGGCGGCGGCCGTCCGTTACGACGGGATCAGCACTCCGGACGGCGATACCATGTGGTTGACTCCGTACTTCCTCTATCCAAGTTTCTACACCGCGACGGATCTGGAAACGCTGATTCCAATCAGCACCTGGGACGATCCAGAGAATCCCACGGACGGGGCCGACACGGGTTACTCTGAGATCCGGAACGCCGACCTCAGCATCGCGATCAGCTACACGATGTACATGACGGATGCGGGGACGGCAGCCGGGCTGCGTCCGGGAGGCGTGGGCACCCGGACGCCGGCCACGAGCGGGCGGTATGTGCTGGGGCAGACCTACAAGCTCACGAACGTTTCGGGAGGGCAGCTCACGAACGTGGCTTTCTACCAGATGCTGCACGCCCATCCCAACGATGACTATGGTCCCAACAACTTCGGGGTGTACGATCCGACGGCCTACGCGGCCGGGGACATGTCGGAGTTCTGCTACGACATAACGCAGTACGGGGCCTCGATGTGGAACCCGCCCGGGAGCGATATCACGGGCTTCAGCGCCGCGGAGGAGCCAACGGCGTGGGGCCTCGGGGAGTACCCCGGACACAGCGGCGAGCCCTCGACCGGCATTCACCTCGACATCTACGACGACACGCTGCCAATGACGACCTCCGATGGGCCGTCTGAGATCGCCGGTGCAATGAAATGGGATCTGGGGACACTCGAGGCCGGCGCGAGTGTGGAGAAGACAGTCCTGCTTTGGAACGGGTACTACATCCCACAGCTTCCCCCGGTTGGGCGCGTGCTGTCGATACCGACGGGCCAGCTTGCAGTGCCCGGGACCACGGTGGAGGTCCCCGTCAACATTGGGGACGCGTCGGGCATGGCCGGGCTCCAGGTGCGAGTGACGTTCGACTCCTCGCTGCTGGAGGCTACAGGCGCTTCGAAGGGCGACCTGATCGCGGGCAACGCTCAGTGGCAATTGGCCGACCCGGTGCTATCCGCCGGGTCGATCGAGGTGCTGTCCTATGACGATACGGCGACCGGGCTTCCCGAAGGCACCGGAAGCGACAGCATGCTGATGCTCGAGTTCCTGGTGAAGCCGGGGGCGGCGCTGGGCTCGACGGCAATGCTCCACTTCGACGTGGCGGTTGTGTCGGACCCGTGGGGAGATCCACTGGACTATACCGCGATCGGCGGGTCGTTGCGCATCAGCTCGCTGAAGCCGAACCATCTCTACATCTACCCGATCGAATCGCCGCAAGTGGGCGATGCGGTCCACCCGATGCCGTTCACAGTGGCTGTGGAGGCGCGCGACATCCTCGGAAACGCGCTTCTGGGATATGCGGGATCGCTCACCATGTATGATGCCACCGAGACTATTGCTCCGATCTCGGTGGGACCGATGGTGGACGGATACTGGAGCGGGCAGGTGACCATCGGCGCTCCGCTTGCCGATGATTGGATTATTGCTGTGGACTCCCAGTTCCCGGACGTCTGGGATGAGTCCAACGAGTTCCAGGTGATCGGGCTGGGCGACGTGAACGGCGACGACATCGTCAACGTGCTCGATGTCGTGAAGATCGTGAACTACGCTTTGGAGAAGCTGGTGCCGACACCTGGTTGGCAGGCATGGGTAGCGGACATCGACCATAACAGCAGCGTGGATGTGCTCGATGTGCTGCTGGCCGTGAATCTGTCTATGGGCCAGCCAATCTACTCGCCGACCTATTCCCGGCTCGCGGCGCTGCCGGCCGAGGCGAAGGGGAAGCAGAAGCCAGTCTCGGCTTCGCTCGTTACGGAAACCGATGATAGCGCGACGCTCTCGGAGGTGGTGCTGTCCGACGCCTCCGGCGTTGCCGGTCTGCAGCTCGAGATCGAGTATGACGACAGGAAGCTCACCCCGGTTTCCGTGAAGCTCGCCGGCCTGACTCAGGCGGCGGGAGACTGGACGATCCAGAGCAACGTGCAGGACGGCACGATGCACGTCCTGCTCTACAACCCGAGCCTGCGGGGCCTACCTGCGGGTGAAGGCGTCGTCGCAGTCGTGACGTTCCAGGGCGAAGATGGGAAGCGCGGGAAGAAGCCGGCGCTCACGTCTGCTGTCCTGGGGAACGATCTCGGCGGCGAGGTGGCCTGCACGGCGAAGTAGACGGCGGGACGGGCGCAACTGGGAGCGGGGCGGTAAGTGTTCCTGCCGCCCCGCTGTCTGCGTTTCGGGCGTAAGGAGCGGGACGGAGACATCTTGTAGATGTACAGTAGCTTTGAGACAGTGTGCCGCGATTGAAGACCCAGATTAGTCTTCGTACACTACGGTTCATGGATGGGTTTCCCCCCATTCAGGCGCAGGGCATCGGCTTCTTTAGAGGGAGAGAATTTACTTATCTCATGGGAAGGTAAGCGCCTTAGTTCCGCAGAAGGAACCTTGGAGCACAATGGGCAGGGGGGCTTGCCAAGCTTGTTGCGCGATTGGGGGACTTTCGTATGCTCCCTCACGGCCTCCTGCCAGGCGAAGGAGGATATGGAGATGGGGCGATTCGCGACGTGGACTTTCGTTGCTGTTCTCTCTGTCGCTCTCCTCGGGCCAGCCTGCGCGACACCGGGGCGCATGGTCGTGGCGGGCTGTCATCCGCTGGTCGCTGGGTCGGACGGCCCCGGCCTGTTCGTGGCCGACCCGGAGGGCTACAACGCGGTACGTCTGCTGACCAGCAACACGATGTACGTCGATCCGTGGTGTATTCTGAACCCCGACTGGTCGCCGGACGGTGAGCGCCTGGTGTTCCAGTATGGGTGCGCGCTCGCCGTGTACGACCTCGATGTGCTTCTCAGGAACTCATGGGATTTCTTCCGTACGCCTGACATGTCTGAGGAGTGCTGCCCTCTGGTCGCCAGCCTCAATTTCGCGCCCGTGCGGATTCACGGCTGCGGCCAGCGGCCCAAGTGGTCGCCGGATGGAGACCGGATCGCCTTCAGCGATGGGTCGGTCTGCGTGATCAACCCGGATGGGACCAGCTACGCCTCGCTTGCACCGGGCGGCTGGGACGGCGTCGCCTGGACCGCGGACGGCCTCGGCATCGTGTTCGCGAGTGCGACAAACCTACTGGACAGCAACTCGATGTACGACCCGCTCCGGGCGGATCTCTACCTCGTCACCGACCTGGAGAACCCCGGCGGCACGACAATCACGCAGCTCACGAACACCCCAACCGTGGCGGAACACCGCCCCGAGGTGAGCCCCTACGGCCTCCGGCTGGCCTATTCCTCCGGCCCTGCCGTGAGCCCCGACTGGGACTGGGCCACCGACCCGCTTCCGCCAGCCGGCGTCCGAGTTGCTAGCTACCCCTCACTCAGCGGAGAGCTGGTTCTCACCAATGACTCCACATACCACGACTACGTCGATGCATGGAGCCCGGACGGTCAGTACGTCTACTTCGAGCGAGAGTACGCCGGCGCTGCCGACACACGCCCAGTGTCTCGCACGCTCTGGCGGGTGAAGGCCGATGGGTCGGCTGCGGAGGAGCAGGTTCCCGGCCTGGCCGACTGGGAGGCGGTGCGCGGCGGAGTCAGCTTCATGAAGAAGGGTGTGTATGGCACCTCCGTGTACGCCCTGCCCGGCTACACGAACATCCCTCTGACCATAGGAGTACTCGGCATCGAAAACCTGGCCGGGCTTCAGGCAAAGCTGGCATTCGATCTACCGCCTGGGGAGTGGGAGTGCTGCCGGATGATCGAGACGATGGACACCTGCGGCAAGGGGGCGATGATCGACCACTGGTCTCTTGTCGGACCGGAGATCGACCAGCTGGCGGGGAAGCTCGACGTGCTCGCCTACGCTGGCAATCCCGAGCTGGACAGAGTCTCCGGCGCGGGCGAACTGCTGGAACTCGAGGCGACGACGCCGGTCACGCCCGACGCCTGGTTCCTGGGCGGAGTCTCCAGACCGGTTGACTTCGACCAGCTCGATCTCGGCGACGACTGGGGAGATCCGATCAGCATGGCCGCAATCCCCGGCGGCATTGCCTTCAAGCCTTTCTCCTACCTCGAACTGTCGGAGGTTCCGCCCCTGATCATGGGCGACGACGAAGCGCCCGTCCCGATCAGCCTGTCGATCACGGCGCGGGGAGACGTGGACGAAGTGTTCGACACGGCCGAGACGGTGCGGTTCTACCTCGAAACCAATACCACCGACGAGTGGGGGCGGACGTACACCTGGGCCTACGATGATGCCATCACGCCCACCAGCGCCCAGCTCGCCGATGGCGCCTGGAGCGGCGACATCGTCGTGCTCCGAGACGCCCAGGAGGGCTCGCGGATTCTGGCCAAGTCCGGCGACTTCGGCGGCCTGAGCAACTCCTTCGACGTGGTCGGCAAGGGCGATGTGAGCGGCGATGACAGCATCGACGTCTTCGACGTCGTCAAGATCGCGAACATGGCGATCGGCCGCGGGACGTGGGCGGACTGGCAGTGGTGGGCGGCCGATCTGAACAACGATGGAGAGGTCGACGTTTTCGACGTGATCATCTGCGCCGGCCAGGCGGTCTCCGAGATGGAGACGAGCGGAATCGGCCGCGCCGCGGTGCTGGCGGCTCCCGGCCCGAGCGTCGCCGCGGTGCCGGACCTCGTGACGGTGAGTGACAGCACGACCAGGGAGGGCGGCCAGACGTTCCTCCACATCCTGCTTTCCGATACCTCCGCCCTGTCGGGCATTCAAGTGGCGGTGTCCTACGATCCCGATCGCCTGGCGTATCGGGCGGTGTGGCCGGGGTCGGTGCTCGGCGGCGCGCCGGATTGGATCGTGATGGGCAACGACCTGGGTGGCGTCGTGAAGGCGATCGGCTATTCGCCCGGCCTGACCGCTCTTGCCGGTGGCGAAGGGGCTGTCCTGACCCTGGTGTTCGATGAGGTCGGGAAGAAGAAGGGCAAGCCCGAGGTCACCTCTGTGAAGCTCTCCACCGCCCAGGGGAGCGAGATCCAGTCGGCGATCGGTAAGGGCGCCGGCGAAGGCAAAGGCAAGAAGAAGTAACTGAGGGCTTCTGCGGACCGGGAGAGTGAACGTCGCTCTCCCGGTCTCGCCCGAGCCACTTCCCTTGTGGCTGTGTGAGCGCCGACAGGGCTGTGCGAAGGCGACGGCTGGATCGAGAGGAGGCTAGATTCATCATGAACACACAGAAGTCGATGGGATTCACGATAGCGGAACTCTTGGTAACGCTGGCCATCATTGCGGTGCTGGCGGCGATGGTGGTGCCGGTATTCGAGGCGCGGAGCGAGGAGGCGCGGAGCCTCACGTGCCAGAGCAATATGCAGCGGATCGTCACCGCTATCCGGATGTACATGGCGGACCATGACGACACGCTGCCGCCGACGGAGCACCGGCAGGAAGCTATCGACTACTTCAACACCGGTCCTGGCGGCAGAGCTTGGACCAGGTCCACGGACTGCTATCGAGTCCGGCAGGCGAATCCGTATCTTCGGTGGCCCGTGATCCTGGGTTCGTACGTCGCGAGCCGAAGTCTCTGGCAGTGCCCGAGCGCGACGATTGTGAGCGGGGCTGCCTGGATCATCCCCGGGCCCGACTGGCTGGGCCATCTCCAGGCATATGAGGGCATGTGGGGTACAGGCACGGGCGGCGGTCCATGTTACCTCGCCTGGCCGACGGGCTGGGGTGGCACCGTGACCGACAGCATCACGCAGCAGCAGCTCGCCATGGCGTGGATGGCACCTCTGTATGGCACGGTGGCGAGCGGCGCCTTCGTGCAGTCGATTGGCACGACGTGGTGGCCAGAGCTGACGCTCGGCGAAGTGGCCGATGCCAGCACGTTCATCATCGCCGCTGATGGAGGCGTGGTGACGTACGATCTGGGGGTGGAGGTCATGGCATACCCGGATATCTGCCAGCTGGGGTGCAGCAATCCGTGTTGCTCCTCGACGGATTGGGAGATCTCCACCGATCCCAGCTGCTGTGGTGAGGTGGCATATAGGTACGCCCCCAACAACGGCAGTCTGCTGCGGTACGTGAGCCTGCGAACGCCTTATGCCCGCCATCGGGGGCGGTTCATCTCGTCGGTGCCGATGTGGGAGCGAAACGGGGTGAACGTTGGCTTTCTCGATGGACACGTGAACTGGGTGAGCTCCGAAGGATTGATTGGCCAGGTGCGGGACGGGCAGGTGGATGGCGTTGTAGCGTGGGGGCCGACCTCGGACAATGACTGGAGCACGGGCTACCTCACCGAGAATGGATGGCTCATCTACTAGCGAGGCGGCGCAATAACGGCGCGCTGGAAACATGCCGAAACCGGCATGGCGGCGACAGAGGGACCAGCGCTCAAACAGCGAATTAAGTAAGCTGTAGGTGGTATGGCAGCCCTGGTCTCAGTCGTCGCGCGCGTCAGGCGCGACTCAACGGCATTGACACTCTCCTCCACCGACCGGCTCGGCGTATGCGTTCATAAGTGAATGCTCGTGCGGCCGGGCGCCGCAGATCGAGCATGGAGGCGAGGGTATGCGGTTCGGTGATCGGTTGAGTAGTGCGGTTCTGTGTTGCTTGTTGGTCGCGCTCGCGTTCGTCGGTCCCCTGAGTGACGCTTTGGCCGAGCACTCGGATGGGTGGCCGGATATCGTGTTGGCGAAGTCGCTCGCAGGTACCTACCAGCTCTACGGGGTGATGGCGGATGGGAGCGAGCTGGACCAACTGTATCCGTGGGGGGATTCAGTCGACCGGCGGTATCCCGTTTATGCCCCGAACCGGAGAGTCGTGGCCTATGCTCGCGGGTACGAAGGTACGCCGGATGGACAGAACGGGGTCTATACCCTCGATCTGACCACGGGCGAAGAGCGGTTCCTGTTCGCCGACCCGTTCGCCTATCCGAGCCAGTGGTCGCCGGATGGGAGCCGGCTGCTCATCACCCATGAGGAGCCGGCCTACACATGGGCAGAGGTTTGGGTGGTTGATGCTGACGGCTCTGACCCGGTACTGCTCGCAGGGGACTTTGCATTGGAGGATTGGGCCCGTGATCCCCGATGGCTTGCCGACGGGTCGAAGGTTGTGTTCGTCTGGAATCCCGCGCCACACCTCCTCTCGGACCGGCACATCTGGGCCGTCAATCCAGACGGCACCGGGCTCACGAAGCTGACGACCGGTACCGGCCCGTATTCCGCGCCGCGCCCGTCCCCCGACGGCGGGCTGATCGCCTATGTCTACGGTGATGTCTACGGTGGGAACATTTACACGATGGAAACGGACGGATCGGGGGGTGTGCAGCTTACCGGTACGGGCATGGACCTTCTGCACAGAAACCCTTGGTCTCCAGACGGTACCACTATCCTCTTCACCATCGACGAGGGCCCACCGGATGACTTCCAAATCTACCGGATGAACCGGGACGGAACCAACCAGACGAATCTCTCTCCGGCATGGAGCTCTCACTACCTTCCTTGCGATTGGTCACCCGACGGCGGCCAGATCGCATTCAAAGATGCCGGGAGTCACCTGGGCGTCATGAATGCTGATGGATCCAGTGCGACGATCATCGTTTCAGATGTCTCCTTTATCTCCTTACACGCCACCTGGCGCGCGTCCGGCATCCGCCGCGTGTACCTGCCCTTCCTCGACGTGACCCCGGACACGAGCATCACTGTGCCCGTGAACGTGGACACGTGCCTCGGCGTCGCCGGCATGCAGATCGAGCTGACGTACGACCCCGACATCGTCGAGTGCACGGGCGTCGTGAAGGGGCCGCTGCTGCCGGGGAGTTGGGCGATGCCGTCGCCCAACATCGACAACGTCACCGGCAATGTGAAGTTCCTCGCTTACGACGCGGGGGCGGCGCCGCTGCCGGCCGGGTCCGGGGAGATGTTCACGATGTCGTTCCACGTGAAGGCGACGGCGTCGTGCTGCACGACCGCCCCCCTACACTTCGCCAAGTGCCTGATTTCGGATGAGTGGGGCGACCCGATTCTGATGACCCCGGTGGACGGCGCGGTGACCACGCCGACGCCCGAGTGCTCCCTGACGATCGAGGGGACGAACGGCTCGGTCGAGGTGGATGGGACGCCGCACGCCCTGCCGTGGACAGGCAGCGTGCCCTGCGGCACCGAGGTGTCGCTGCTGGCGGTGCCGGACTCGGGCTACGAGTTCTCGGGGTGGTCGGGGGATTTGACGACGACCGACAACCCGGCCTACCTAGTGGTGGACGAGAGCAAGACCGTGACGGCGGGATTCTCGTCGACTATGTGCTCTCTGACGATACTGGGCACGAACGGCTCCGTCCTGGTCATTGGAACTCCCCACGCCTTGCCGTGGTCTGGAAATTACACGTGTGGGACTGAGCTGCTCATAGAGGCGGTCGCGGATCCCGGTTACACCTTCGGTGGGTGGTCGGGCGATGTGGGCGATCTGGAACAGTGCTGCAATTGGCTGTGGATCATGATCGACGGCGATCTGACCGTGACGGCCAACTTCCAACTGACGTGCACGCTGAGCCTCGACAAGACGGGGAGCGGCTACATCGCCACCGATGGCGAGCCGCGCGCGCTCCCCTGGTCGGGGCCGTATGCCTACGGCATGAGCGTGGAGCTGGAGGCCGTGCCACACGACGAGCACTGGGTGTTCGATCAGTGGTCGGGGGACCTGACGGGAAGTACGAACCCGACGAGCCTGCTGATGGACGGCCCGAAGAGCGTGACCGCGCACTTCCTCCAGCACCTCCTCAGTTTGAGCTGCTCGGCGAATCCAAATGTTGTATATTCAGGCGGGACGACGAACCTCGCTGCAATCGCCGCGGACAGCATCGGGCACAGCGTGTCGATGTACTGG
>Ga0307380_10008253_pt1 | contig 13379 bp, 10 predicted proteins | sample UN3MG_FD_202239 | JGI IMG/M metagenome (GOLD analysis project Ga0307380, IMG submission 202239) | Soil microbial communities from Risofladan, Vaasa, Finland - UN-3 | ecosystem: Environmental > Terrestrial > Soil > Coastal area > Acid sulfate soil | place: Finland: Risofladan, Vaasa | collected... | reverse complement strand
CTACTTTCATATTTTAACGATATCAAAGAACGGATGAAAGAAACAGAAAAATGCTCTCATCCCCACCTTTACAGGTGGGAAGTTCCCGCTAGATTAAAATTCAAGCACAGTACCTGCAGTAATAGGAATGAATTGTTTTGGTAATTTATAGAGAATCATATTTAGTGCTTGTATTCCTGTACAATGACATAAACCAATCTTTTGAATATTTAACTCTTGCATAATAGAAATTGTCTGATTTATCCTTTCCTTTGATGCTTCAATAAGATGTGCTCCTCCAATAACTGCATATATTTGATCAATTCCCGTTATTTTTTGAGCATGATAAAGAGTATTAATAATGCCACGGTGTGCACAGCCAGTGATAACAATTAAACCTTGTTCTGTTTTAAAAAAAATAGCCTGATCATCTAAAACTTTATCTTCCTTATTACTTCCATCGTCTAAGATAAAACGCTGTGTTTTTTTTGAACTAATATTTTCAAAATTTGTTGTTATTGGAATTTCCCCACTGGTAACCATTCCATCAGTTATTTTTATTGATTTTTTACTTAGACAAAAAGAAGCACCCAATTTTTCCAATTCCTCTTTTTTAAATGGCATTCCCATATATTTAGCCGGTTTATCATTGTAATGATTGTATCTATTTTTCCAGATATCTGGATGAGCAATAACCTCTACTTTTCTTTTCTTATTTATTCTTTCTAATATTTGCCGTAAGCCTCCGGTATGATCCGAATGGCTATGACTTAAAACAATTTTATCTATTCCGTTTAAATCAATTCCCAATAATTGAGCATTATAATAAACAGAAATATGTCTTCCTGTGTCAAATAGGATTGTTGTTTTTTTTGTCTTCAATAAAAAACTTAAACCCCATTCGGCGATTAACCTGCCTTTGGTGGGTGCTGTGTTTTCATTTAAAGTCACGATACGCAATGTAGGCATTTTTCTTCTTTCTTTTCCTTGAAATTTATTCACCAAAACATTCTTTTTATTTTCTTAAATTAATTAGATTAATATTAACAAATTTAATATTACAATCTTATGCATTCTTTTTGTTTAATCTTTTCTTCATCGTCCTTATAAATGGTGCTAGATAGAACATAAAAGCAATTGTTAGTAAAATTGCACTGATAGGTAATTTAAAAAAGATAAAGAAATCACCATTGTAAATTAATAATGCCCTTCGAAAAGAATCCTCTAATAAGTTACCTAAAACCATTCCTAGAACTAAAGGAGCTACTGGCCATTCATATTTTTCCATAAAGTATCCGATAATACCAAAAATAAAGAGCATCCAAACGTCTGACCAGGAATTTCTGAGATTAAAGGCAGCAATAGTACACAATAATAAAATTCCGGGATATATAAAATAGTTAGGTAATTGAAGTAGTCTAATAAATAACTTGGACATACTTACGCCCATAATTATAATAAAAATATTAGCTATAATCATCCCAATAAAACAAGAATATACTAAATCTGGTGCCTCTATTAAAAGCATTGGTCCCGGTCTGAGACCATGTAATACTAAAAGACCTAATAGAATTGCCGTCGTTTCGCTACCGGGAATCCCAAGGGTCAACATCGGAACCATTGCACCACCACTAGAGGCATTATTCGCAGCCTCAGGAGCTATAACCCCCTCTACCATACCTGTCCCAAATTTCTCTGGATACTTTGAAGAACGAACAGCTTCGCCATAACTAAGAAAAGATGCAATAGTACCGCCTGCTCCGGGAAGAATTCCAATAATTAACCCAATTAAAGAGGATTTCAATAAAGTAATACGGTATTTAAATAGGCTATTTATTGCAGACCAAAAAGGTGGTATTTTAATTTGTGTAGTAATCTTTCTTAATATTCTTTTTTCTTTAGTTTCTCCCCTAAAACATTCTGTTATAGCTTTAAATACTTGAGCCAAAGGAAGGATGCCCAGTAATACAATGACAAAACTAATCCCCATTCTTAAAGAAAGTAAATTAAATGTAAGTCGTTCTACCCCCACCATATTATCCATTCCAACTGTTGCTATTAATAAACCCCATAAAGCCATTATTGTACCTTTTAATAGAGATTTAGAAGCAAGACCACTAATCACAGACAACCCCATAATAGCTAAAGAAAAAAACTCAGTCGGACCAAAACCTATTGCTATCTTTGCTAAGAAAGGAACAATCATAATTAAAGCAAATACACTTAATAATCCTCCAATAGCTGAAGAGTAAATTGCTGCATTTAGAGCCTCACCTGCTTTCCCCCTTTTCGTCATTTCATAACCATCGAAAGTGGTCGCTATGGCTGCTGAAGTACCTGGAATACGAAATAAAATAGCAGTAATAGACCCTCCAAAAAGTTCTCCACAATAAATAGCCACCGAAAACAAAAAAGCAGGGATTGAATGAAGAAATAAAGTAATGGGAGTTAAAAGAACAATAACCGTGGATGCATGCATGCCCGGCATTGCTCCCACCAAAATTCCAAGAAAAGTACCTCCTGCAATTAAAAAAAGGTTAACCGGCTCAATTGCAATATGTAAACCTAATATGAGATTACTAAACATTTATACCTCCTAGCTCTTATTGCCTCCTAAATTAATCAAATTAATAAAAAATCATACTGATAGTTTTAAATATGCCAACTCCCACAGGAAAAGGAATTAGTAGTAAACGACCAAATATAAATACTGAAATAATAGTTAAAATAAAACCTAATCCAAACGAAAAGAAGATCTTTCTAAGCCCCATTAGATAGGTAAAAAAAGCTAAGTATAGTACTGTAACAATAATAAAACCAAAATAAGGAACTAAAAAAATATATAAGAATAAAATACACCATATTAAAATAAGGTTAAATAAGACTTTCCTTTGGTGCTCAAATCCAGTTTTATCTTTTTCTTTCCAAGATATGATACAGGCGAATGCGCTCAAAATAATTAGAACAAATAATATAGCTTTTGGCCAAAAATCTGGTGTTATAAGCTGCGAATTTCTAATAGGTATATCAATTTTATTTGATTCCCATAGAAAAATACAGGTAATCACAAATGTAATAATGGTCATAATAAAATTCCCCATGTCCTGCTCCTTCTGATTTAATAAAGAAAGAGAGGACCGAAAAGTCACTCTCTCTCTTTATTTTTTTAACAAATTTATTTAAAGTATCCCAGGTCCTTACCGATTCTTAAATACATTTCTTTCTGCTTCTTTACAACTTCTCTAAATTCATCACTTGATGTATAATCTATCTTAAGATTAAGATTTTTAGCAGCTTCTATAAATTTTGGATCTTCGAGAGCAAGTTTTAATAGCTTACTCAAAAATTCAATACTTTCTGGAGGTGAGCCTTTTTTCATCCCAAATCCTCGATAAAGTCCAATATTTAAATCATACCCTAACTCTTTCAGTGTAGGAATATCTGGATAAGCTTCCAGTCGATTATTGTCACTTGTAACAAGGGAACGAATTTGACCCGCATCAAGAAGCGAAAGCCATGCTCCTATTACATCCCAATATGCATCAACCCTTCCACTAAGCGTGTCGGCTTTTCCACTGGTTGCTGCACCTTCATAAGGAACATAAGTCACTTCTACTCCGATACTATTAAACAAATAATTCACCTGAAAATCAAAACTCCCTCCAGCATCATTAGCGCCAATTTTTATTTTTTTAGGATTCTCTTTTGCATAATTTATGAGATCCTGAAATGTATCAAATGGACTATCATCTTTAACGTAAATCTGCATGGAATCCAAAACACACATTGCAACAAAGTCAAAATCATTTAAAATTTTATAATCAATCTTTTCCTCGCTAATAAGCTGCCCCGCTTCAAAACCTAAAATAGTATATCCGTCATTCTCTTGTTGCTGCGTATATACCATAGCCATAGAAGCTCCTGCTCCTGGTACATTTAAAACAGTTATAGGAACAGGGCTTAATTTATTCATTGACATTTCCAAGTTACGCGTAAAAGTATCAAAACCACCCCCATATGAGTAAGGAACAACAAATACAAGTGGTCTCTTTGGAAAATCGTTTATCTTTTCTATTTTCCCCTCAAATGCTAACACAGGACAAAATAGAAAGGTAAAAACAATTGTAAACAAAACAGCTATTTTTATACTTTTCTTTATAATAATCATAACAATCCTCCTTAATAATGTTAATACAAAAACTCCATACATTTTCTTAATATTCTTATCTTCTCTACTTTTTTCTTTCTTAGATTTTTTACGAAATAAGAATATTTCCTTAAATTAAGAAAGAATAATTTTACATAGTATATCATCCCCTTTCTATTTTTAGTTTCTGCAAGATGAATTTCTCACAATTTAGAAAAGTTTAAAAAATATTTATATTGACAATTCTATTTTATTTATTTTCTTTCAATAGACTAACAAAAAATTTTTACCCTAAAATATAAAAATATATATAATCTTTATAGCATCCTTATCCCAATGTTTAACAGCTCCATTTTTCCACTTTAAGCTACTTTTTATAGAATTAATAATCTATATAAATACGCTCTTATATCCCAGATTCTATTTGCAGTTAATCATTCTTTACATATCAATTTTCTATGCCTTTATGATACATATTATTACTTATTTTTACATTTATCGATATATTTAATCACGTTAGAAAGGGGAATTACATCAGCGTATTTCATATGCATATCAAAAAGAGAAACTTTATGAGAAACAGCACCTCTATCAGCAACGCATTCCTCAGGAATAATAATTGGAAAATTATATGAAAATCCATCAACAACGGTAGCCCTTATGCATCCACTAGTTACCATCCCAGTAATTATAAGAACGTCCACATTATGATATACTAACATGCTCACTAAATTGGTACCAAAAAATGCACTTGGAAATATCTTAGTAATTACGACCTCGTTAATTTTTGGCTTTATTTCTTGAACGATTTGATATTCTTTTGGGTCAAAAATTTTTTCTTCAAACTTGTTTTGATATTTCCATCGACCTCTTTCTACTGGTTTATTACTTTTCTTACATTTAGTAAAGAAAATTGGAATATCTGCCTCTCTTCCTTTATCAAGCAATCTTTTATTTGCACGAACAGTTGGCCAGCCCATGCTACTGCAACCTAAAGGATACGCACTATCAACAAAACCGTATGTCATATCTACAACGATAATAGCTGGTTTTTCCCCATATAACACTGTACCTCCCATTTTAGCCTTAGCAAACATCTTCAAATCTTCAGATGGTATTACATCATCCCATATTGCCATAACATTATCCTCCATTATTTATATCCGTTTTCTAAATTTAATATAAATAAAATTATTATTTATTCCTTTTATCTGCATTAATTGACTTTTAATAATTTTAGAATCTTATCTGGTGTTATAGGTAAGTCTTTAATTCTAATGCCTACTGCATTATAAATAGCAATAGCAATTGCTGCAGCAGTGGGAACCATAACTATTTCTCCGAGCCCCTTTGCACCATAAGGACCTTCCCTATGAGGTTCCTCTACTAGTATAGGATTTATTTCAGGCATATCCAAAGCTGAAGGAATCTTATAATCGAGTAAAGATGAATTAATAATTTTCCCCTGTTCATTGAAAAGTAGTTCTTCAAACATTGCATTACCTACAGCTTGCAATACACCTCCTTCAATTTGTCCTTCGCAAGTTACAGGATTAATAGCTTTCCCCACATCATGAGCTGCTGATATTTTAAGAATTTTTACCCTACCAGTTTCGGTATCAATATCAATTGTAACTCCTTGAGATCCATACATCCAAACTAATGTAGGAGGTATTCCTACTTTCACATGAGAGGGTAAATTCCCCAGTTTATAGTGATAGTAGGTTCCTCGCCCCAAAATACTAATTCCTCCAGGGTACGTTTTTTCCATAATTTCAGTGATTTTTAGTTTTTTTTCAGGAGCTCCTTTTACAAAAAATGACCCTCGTTCTAAGGCTAAATCTTCTTTATCTACTTCTAAAATATCCATTGCTATTTTAAAAAGCTGTTCTTTAATATCTTGAGCCGCTTTTTTTACTGCATTCCCTAGAAAAAAAGTAGTTCTACTAGAAGTACTTGCAGGGAAAAAGGGAGTAATGTCCGTATCTGCCGGTAAAACTCTAATATTATCAAAAGGTATGGTTAATTCTTCTGCTACAATCTGAGCAAAAATTGTATTAACTCCTTGTCCCATTTCAATAGAACTAACAAATATATCCGCTCCAGCATCTGAGTTTAATTTTATGAAAGCATTGGCTCCCGAGGGAGTTCTAGATATTTTATAACTACATGCAATCCCGTTACCTCTTTTTCTATTTTCTATAATTTTCTCTTCTCTTTTTTGAGAAATATCTTCCTTAACTTTTATCAGGCATTCGGCCAATCCTACGGCATGAGCTTCTTGTTTTTCTGTAGAAGTTATATAGCCCTCTTCTACCATATTTTTTAATCTAATGTCTATCGGGTCAATCCCCAATTTATTTGCAATAATATCCATTTGGGATTCATAAGCCCAACATACCTGAGGATTACCATAACCGCGGTAAGCCCCTGCAATAGCTTTATTTGTATATACGCAATATCCTTCTACTTTAACATTAGGAATTTTATAAGGACCTATAGATGTACCAGTAGCTTTTCCTAAAACTGTTGGTCCCCTATCAGCATAAGCACCAGTATCAAGCATTACCTTTGCATATCGAGACACAATTGTTCCATCTTTTTTGACCCCGGTTTTTAATTTAACTATACTAGCATGTCTTATTGTAGTAGAAGTAAACTCTTCTTCTCTTGTAAGTACTATTTTAACCGGTCGATGGTTTGTTTTCCAAGCTATCGCTATAATGGGCATTGATCCACTTAGTCTAAGTTTACCCCCAAAACCACCTCCTATATAAGAAGGAGTAATAACTCTTACTTTGCTTTCGGAAATTTTTAAAGCAGCAGCAATAAGATTCCGTCCCCCATATGGAGATTGATCTGAAGCCCAAACTGTTATACTATCATCAGGATTAAATTGTGCAATTGCGGCACGACATTCCATGGGTACATGATGAGTGCTATGACTAGTAAATGTATCTTCAAATATAAAAGCTGCTTCTTTAAATCCTTTTTCAATATTCCCATTTGTTATTTCTATATAACGACATATATTAGTATTTTCAGTTGGTTTAAAACCAGGGGAATATTTATAATTCTTAGAATCTTCATGAATTAAAGGTGCATCACATTTAAGGGCATCTTCAATATTTAACACAGTAGGCAATTGTTCGTATTCTACTCTTATCAAGTCTAATGCTTCTTCTGCTATTTCTTGGCTAATTGCAGCTACTACAGCTATTGGTTCACCTATATAACGCACCTTTTCAACAGCTAAAAAGGGTTGATCTGCTAAAGGATCACCAAATACAGGATTATTAAAATTAGCAGCAAATTCTTTACCGGTAACTACTGCTTTAACTCCGGAAAGTTTTTCTGCATTAGAGGTATCCACGTGTAAAATATTAGCATGGGGAAATTTACTTCTTTTAATTTTTGCATAAAGCATTCCAGGCAGTTTTAAATCATCGATATATTTAGCACCCCCTGTAACTTTATCGAGAGCATCTATTCTTTTGTTTGGTTTTCCTATATTTGAATAAATAGTCACAATTCACTTCTTTTTTCTCATTTAAACTTATCTTTTTTATTAATTTTATAATCCCCTTTTAATAATTATTTTATTATTTTTTCTTGATCTCTTTCTAAAAGATATTTTTTATATTATTGCGTCTCTATCTCCTCAAAAGGTAAGTTAATAAATTTAATTATTCCCCTATTGTCAATATTTTTTAATTCTCCTTTCATAACTCTTTAACTAAGTCTTTTTTAGGTTATTAAGTATTTTTTCTGGCGTTATTGGAAGATCTTTAATTCTAACTCCTATTGCATCATATATGGCATTAGCTATTGCCGGAGCGGTGGGAACAAGAGTCATCTCTCCAATTCCTTTTGCTCCATAAGGCCCATCCTTGTGAGTTACTTCAATAATAATAGGAATTATCTCTGAGATATCTAGTGCAGTAGGCATCTTATAATCAAGAAAAGATGTATTAACTATTTCACCTTTCTCTCCTATTATCATTTCTTCAAATAAAGTAGTACCTATGCCATGAACTACCCCTCCTTCAATCTGCCCCTCACAAGTTACAGGGTTAATAGTTTTCCCTACATCATGAGCTGCTACAACTTTAAGAATTTTAACTCTTCCAGTTTCAGTATCTACTTCTACTTCTACCCCATGAGCACCATACATCCAGAAAACACTAGGGGAAGCCCACATGCCTCCTTTTTCACTTGGTACTTCTGGATAATATGAACCTCTTCCTATTATATCTAAACCGGACCTATATTTTGATTGTATTACCTCAGAGATTGACAACTTCCTGCCTGGATCTTGGATTTTGTAAATTTTACCATTTTCAATTCGAAGATCTCCAATCCTTGCCTTAAAAAGATTAGAGGCTATTTCAAGGACTTGTTTTTTGACATCCTTTGCTGCATTTTTTACTGCATTCCCCATATGAAAAGTAGTTCTACTAGAAGTACTGGAAGCATCATAGGGTGTAACATCTGTATCAGGTGAACTAACTGTTATGCTACATAAAGGAACATTTAGTTCCTCAGATAAAATTTGAGCTAAAACTATTTTGGATCCTTGACCTTCTTCTACTGAGCTGGTTAAAATTTCTATACTTCCATCGCTATTAATTTTAACAACTGCTGAAGACCCTGAAGGAGTTTTAGTATTTTTGAAAGCACAGGCAATTCCTCTCCCTATGGCTTTTTTGTGAACTTTTTTCCAATTGCTATCATTCTGAATCTTTCTAATACACTCTTTAAGCCCAATACTGGTCATTATTTGTCTACCAGTTGGACAAATATCTCCCTCATCCAACACATTCTTTAACCTGATTTCTATCGGGTCCATTCCTAACTTATCAGCAATAATATCCATTTGCGACTCATGCGCCCAGGCCACTTGAGGGATTCCATAGCCTCGATAAGCACCTGCTATTGTTTTATTAGTATAAACACAATAACCATCAACTTTTACATTGGGAATTTTATAGGGACCTGCTGCAGCTACACTAGCTTGATTTGTAACTGTAGGACCTTTTTCAGCATACGCTCCGGTATCATAAATGACCTTGACTTCCCTTGCTACTATCGTCCCATCTTTTTTAACCCCTGTCTTCATTCTGACAACGGATGAATGTCTTGTAATAGTTGAAGTGAATACTTCTTCCCTATTCAATAATATTTTCACCGGCCTACAATTTGTCTTTTGTGCCAGGGCAATACAGATCGTCTCTTCCTTTAGACCACCTTTCCCTCCAAAACCGCCTCCGATATATGGTGGATTAATAATTCTTACTTTTGTAGAAGGTATTCCTAATGCTTTGGATAGATCATTTCTTAAGCGATGTGGTCCATCATTGTTTACCCATACAGTTATCTTATCTGTCGGATCGTATTGGGCTATGGCAACATGAGGTTCTATGGCTCCATGCTGCACTACTTGGGTAGTAAATGTATCATCAAAAACATAGTCACTTTCATTAAACCCTTTGCCAACATCACCATTGACAAATTGGACATGATGACAGATATTGCTATGTTCAATTGGTTTAATTACAGGAATGTGTCTATAAGAATTAATGCCTTCATGAATTAAAGGGGCACCTTCTTCCATGGCTTTTAAAGGATCAAAAATTGCTGGCAATTCTTCATAAGTAACCTCTATTAAATCCAAAGCTTCCTCAGCAATCTCCTCATTTATTGCCGCCACTGCAGCCACTGCTTCTCCTACATAACGTACTTTATCAATTGCCAAAAAGGGATAATCCATAATGGCCTCTCCACCTAAAACAGAGGACATCTCTTTGCCAACAACGATTGCTCTAACACCAAGTAATTTTTTTGCTTTATCAATATTAATATCTAAAATTTTGGCATGGGCATACTTACTTCTTAACACTTTCCCGTATAATAGATTTGGGAATCTTAAATCATCTCCGTATATTGCTCTACCTGTAACCTTTTCTATAGCATCTATACGAGGTATGGGTTTTCCTATAGCAAAATAATTTGACATTACCCTCTCCTTCTCATTTTTTCTGCTGCTGAAATAATAGCTTTAATAATTTTTTTATAACCAGTACATCTACATAAATTACCAGCTATTGCTTTTTTTATCTCCTCTTCTGTTGGATTAGGATTTTCATCAAGCAATGCCTTTGCAGAAAGGATCATTCCTGGAGTACAAAAGCCACATTGTACAGCACCTTCTTCAATAAACCCCTCTTGTATTGGATGAACTTTACCATTCTTAGCTAATCCTTCAATAGTAAGTATATTTTTTCCATCAGCTTCTATTGCTAACACAAGACAAGAATTAACGGCTTTACCTTCTATAAGAACTGTACAAGCTCCGCACTCCCCAGTATCACATCCTCTTTTTGTACCGGTAAGACCTATTTCATCTCTAATTAAATCTAATAATAGAGTATTGGGTTTTACATTAAGCTCGTAAGTTTCTCCATTTATCTTTAAATTTATCAAACGATCCATAAATCTCTCCTTATTTATTTAATTAATTTTCTCTAAAGCCTTACCTAATGCTCGTTTTACAAAAACTTTAACCATCTCTCTGCGATATTCTGCTCGAGAACGAGGAGAAGCCTCATTAGCTGCTATTTCCCCTGCTTGTTTACAAATAATATCCTCGATTCTTTTTCCTTTAAGGAACTTCTCTGCCATTTTAGCTCTTATAGGTGTAGGAGCAACGGAACCCAAACCTATTCGTGCGTTAGCACATATCTTATTTGTTAAATCTTCAACAGTTATTACCACTCCTACTCCAACAAGGGTTTCATCCACTGCTGTTATTTTGGGAAGCCATAAATATGCTCCCCCACTATTTGGGGGTAAATTTGGTACTTGAATTTCAGTAAGTAATTCCGTTTCCTTAAGTATATTTTTAAAGGGATCTGTAAAAAAGTCTTTAATCTTTACAATTCTTTCACCTTTTGCACTTATTAATTTCAACCTTGCATCTAGCGCAATCAATGCAGGAGGTGTATCTGCAGAAGGTGATGAAGTGCAAATATTGCCAACAATTGTCCCTCTATTACGAGTTTGAACGGAGCCTACTGCAAGAGAGGCTTCTGCAAGTATATTAAACTTTTCTTGGATAATCTCAGAATTTGCTAAAGAACTATGTGTAACCAAGGCACCAATTTTTAATCCCTCATCTTCGTTATATTTAATGTAGTTCAGCTCGGAAATATTTTTTATATCAATCAAATATTCGGGAGTTAGTTTTCTTTGTTTCATCTGAATCAAAAGATCAGTCCCTCCTGCAAATATTTTAGCATTCCCTTTATATTTTGCTAAAAGAGAAATTGTTTCTGATAAAGTGGAAGGTGCAAAATATTCAAACTCTTTTATCTTTCTTAACATTTATAACCTCCCTTATAAGTTTGTTTCTTCAGTATAAAACTTTTTCCAAATCTCGCCATTCTTAAAACCTTCAGGTATATCTTCTGGCTTTACCTCCATAGATAAACTAATATTTGCTCTTTTATCTCTCCAGGCATGGCAAGGCTTGCCTAAGGCAATAGAAATTTTCGACTTCTCTGGATTCTCTTTATTAATTTCCATAACTGCCGCTGACAATGAAGTTTCCTCGGAAAAATGAGTCCCATGCCTGCAGATAGAATTAGGCCCTGGACCATTTGCGTGATCCATAGAAAATTCTATCATTTTTTCTGTTGTAATTTTCCCTTTATTCTCATTTAAAAGCTGCATGCATCGAGTGTATCTACAAATACTGGAGAGATCATCTTCGTTGTTAATCTTCTCAAGTAATTGAAAACGATTGGATCTTGCCGCTACTCTATTTATTATCGTTTCTACCGCCATTTCAGTATAGGAGCCTTCAATAATGATTGCTTGTGTAGCATCGGCAAAATGAACACTTCCTGGTGTACTCATAGGACTACTGATAAGTCTTGGTAAAACAGCCTGTGCTGCCTCTATCGCATTTGTACCCCTTTCTAAACCTATTCTTAACAAAGAACCTCTATCAAGTGCTTTTATCTGGATTGAGTCTTTTTCTGTTCCTCTTTTCGTTAACTCTTTAGTTCTGGCGATATTACTTCCTGTAGCTACCCCTTTATCGTTTAAGCCCATCTTTAAAGCAGTACCTCCGGCTGCAACTACCCCTACTATCTTATTGCCACCTATGGGATCAAGAACAAGAACAACGTTTATTTCTTTATTCTTATAGCAATTCGATCCTACATACGATTCAGAGCCAACTTTATCACTATTTTTAAGAAAAATGGTACTCCCTGTCGAACTTGCTTTTCCCACAGCCATCATTACTGTACATTCTTCTGGAAAAGCAATATCATGGTAAACATTATAAGCTAAAAGATCTGGAAAATTTTCATTTGATCCTTTAGAGATACCTTCAATCTCTTCTAGTATTGCTGTGGTCAAATACCTTTCTTGTTTGCTGGCATTTTTAATCAGTTCACTCTTTCGATACCCTTTGCTTGCGATTGTATTCCAAAAATTCATAAGGTTTCCATTGATTTCAGGAGCAAGTATTCTACCCTCTTGTTTCCCAATTTCTTGATGAGTTCCTCTGCAATAAAGTGCTTTTGAAAACATCTTAATTAATCCTCCTATTTTATTGTCTTTTAAAATAATTTATTTAGTCAAGGAGGTGATTTTGTTTTAAACCAGGTTAAATCTTCCTCCTTGACCCTTTTTTAAAATATTCTTTTAATATTTTGTATTTGTTTAATAGAAATTAAATTATAGGGACTACTTGCTTTCCTTGAGGCTCTCCTACAATTTGACCATCTTTCATTACAATATTTCCTCTAACAATAGTACATACGGGCATACCTTTTATTTTGTATCCATCAAATGGAGTCAACTTGCATTTGCTCTGTAATTTACTTTTATCTATTACACTCTCTTTTTCCATATCTACTATAGTAAAATCAGCATCAGTTCCAATTTTGAAACTACCTTTTTCAGGATACATATTAAATAACCTTGCAGGATTTTCTGAAGCAAGTTTGACATATTGATTTAGAGATATCTTACCTTCGTTAATTTGGGTTAACATTAAGGGAGCGCTAGTTTCTACTCCAGGAAAACCTGGAATTGCTTCCCAAATATTATCTTTAATTTTCTCTTCCACAGTATGCGGAGAATGGTCAGTAGCAATAACTTCCACTGTTCCATCTTGTAATCCTTTCCATAGAGCTTCTCCATTTTCTGCAGTTCTTACAGGTGGATTCATCTTGAGAAT
>Ga0307380_10008252_pt1 | contig 13379 bp, 13 predicted proteins | sample UN3MG_FD_202239 | JGI IMG/M metagenome (GOLD analysis project Ga0307380, IMG submission 202239) | Soil microbial communities from Risofladan, Vaasa, Finland - UN-3 | ecosystem: Environmental > Terrestrial > Soil > Coastal area > Acid sulfate soil | place: Finland: Risofladan, Vaasa | collected... | reverse complement strand
AATAGAAAGACTTAGGACGGGAAGAAGTTGGTTTGAATCTAAGCGGGGAATCATTCGTCGGGCCATAAGCGAATATATAAAAAATCCAAATTATTCATTGTCTAGAGTTTCAACTGCGTAAGTCCTATCTATTTAGCAAGAGAAGACAAGAAAGACAGCCAGAGCCGAACGGAGGCTGTTCTGTGTGCCATGGATTATGGTGAATACTATCGCATTATCGAGCAGGCCGCCTCGGAAAACGGCCTTTGTCTAGAAGAGGAGGCCAGGTTGGAGGTAACACTGCCTGAGGCGGAGTTTGGGGAGGATATGGTCACAGGCGGCTTTGATGATTATAAGGGTTTATCCGTAGAGCATCATAACGAGTGCCTGGAGGAGCTGATGGTGGCGGTCTGCTCTCTTTTAAAAGAGCGTGGTCTGGCCGTGGCCTGCGTGCCCGATGAAGATGTGATCTTTTATCTGCCACTGGGCCGGGGCTAATCTGAGCGTGCATTTATGCGTGGGGCGAATTTATGATATCAAGCGCTCTTGCGTTGGGTGCATACTTTGTACTCTTCGTTATTGTACATAGCCTCCTGGCTGATCCCAGATTCAAGAGCCTGGCGAGAAGCGTGCTTGGCAAAGCATTTGATCGCTGGCAGCGGCTGGCTTATAATCTGCTCGCTCTGTTCATGATGCTGCCTTTCCTCACCATCATGATCTTCCTGCCGGACAGAACGCTTTACATTATTCCCGCGCCCTGGAGCTGGCTGATGGCGGGAGGCCAGCTCCTAGCAGCTTTAGCGCTGCTGCAGACGACTCGCCGGACGGGCATCTCCTATTTCCTGGGCCTATCCCAATTGCGTAAAGAGGGCGTAGTGGGCGAGCTGGTGAAGGACGGCTTTTACTGCCACATCAGAAATCCTCTATTCTTCTTTGCCGCTGTTTTTCTCTGGCTCTCTCCCCTCATGACCGAGAATCTGCTGGCCTTCAACATCTTGGCCACGATCTACTTCTACCTGGGTGCTCGGCACGAGGAGAGATCGCTCAAAGAGGAATTCAAAGAGCAGTATGAGGAGTACCGAAAAGCGGTGCCCATGTTCTTGCCAAGATTGCGGTGCCAAGGAAAATAATTGGAAAAGTCCAAATAGAAGGCCAAAAGAAGTTTAATCGGGCAAATAGGCTGCATCGAATTCAAAACTGATACGTATGAGGCTATAAGCGATCATCATAGCCACACAAAAAGGGGGATAAAATGATAGATATTGTCTCAACATTCTCGAAAAATAGAAATAATTTCCGGCAGAAAATTCTTGCATCTGCCAGGGGCATTCTCTCCCTGGCCGTGCTCATGGCAGTTCTCATATTCTGCGCTGCATCATCACTGGCCGCCGAAAGCGGTGCCCCCATTCCTCCGGAGAAGTTCTCTGATGATTACTACAAGGTCTACGGCACACCTAACCTGACCGTCTCCCTGGAGCAGACTAGCGTCTATCAAGGTGAGCCTACCTCGCTTTTCCTTACCCTGACCAACCGGGGAAGGATAACCTCTTTCCAGGTCAACGAGGAGCCCGGTGCCAATAACAGAGAGGAGATCCTCGCCGCGCAAAGAGAGCAAGAGCTGGAAAAGCAGAGAACCATAGCTCAGGATGTCTCCCTTCGCCTAATAGCTGAAAACGAGAGTGCCATAGACATAAAACGCGCCGTGGCCTTCCCCGGCAACATCCGGGAGGGCCAGACCTCCGCCCGGTTGGAGTTTCCTCTGGAGGCCTACAAGAATACCCGCCCCGGCCAATACCGGCTTTTTGCCATCGCCAATTACACCTATCAGCGAGACGTGGCCGTGAAAGGAGATGAAGACCGCCCTGAAACCCCTGATGTTTTTTACTGGTACGATAGCCTCAGCCAGACCATTCCCATATTCCTGACTGTGGAGCGAAGAAGCAGCGTGCAGTTTGAGATTCTGGATGTCAGCCCCTCGGCGTTGCAGGCAGGCTCCCAGGACAATGTAATTAGGATCCGCATAAAAAATGTGGGCCATGATACGGCGAAAGACCTGGTGGCCAGGCTTCGGCCCGAGAGCGGCCTTTATGTGAGCGTGGACGAGTCGCCCATCCCGGCTTTGCAGCCGCAGCAGGAGGCAGAGCTTATCTTCAAGCTGGATGTCTCCAAGGATGCCGTGCCCGGCAAGAGATATCAGCTTAAGGTTCTCTTCGAGTTTTCCGATAGTTACAGGGATGACCTTTCCGACTGGGAGAATGCCTATTTAAGAATCGAGCCGGAGAGCACAAGCCGCCCATTGGCGGCCATCCTTCTCCTCATTGTTCTGGTGGCAGCAGTCCTGGTCGTAATAGTCAAGAGAAGAGGCAAGAGCTGAGGTTCAATGGCAGGGGACTGGGCAATATCTGCTCGAGGTGTGAAGAAGAGCTTCGGGCGGCTGCGGGTGCTGGACAACCTTAATGTGGACATTCCTTTTGGCGTGACTTACTGCCTTCTCGGGCCAAACGGCTCGGGTAAGACCACTTTCATCCGTGCGATCGTGCGGCTGCTACACCTGGATGGAGGAGAGATGAGCGTCCTGGGCCGGCCCGTCTCTGAGGTTGGTGAGATCTACTCTAAGATCGGCTACATGACCCAGCATAAAGCGCTCTATCCAGACCTGACGGTACAGGAGAATATGGAGTTTTATGCCGGGCTCTATGGCATAAGCAAGCAGAAGCGAGAGGAGAGAATAGAAGAGCTGCTACAGATGGTTGATTTGAATGAGCACCGCAGCCGTCTGGCCGGGATGCTTTCGGGCGGCATGTATCAGAGGCTCTCTTTGGCCTGTACTCTTATCCATGAGCCGCAGCTTCTACTGCTGGACGAGCCCACTGTGGGCGTCGATCCTCGCCTCCGGCAGATCTTCTGGGAGTACTTCAAACGCCTCACCGGAGAGGGAAAGACGGTTCTCATCACCACCCACCTCATGGATGAGGCGGAGAAGTGCCAGGTGGTGGGCTACATGCGCGCTGGAAGGATGGCTGCAGAGGGGAGCCCGGAGGAGATACTGCGCCTGGCTGGCCTAAAGCCGCGCCTCTTGCTTTGGCTGGCCGAGCCGGAGAGGGACGCAGCTCTTCTCAGAGGGCAGGGATATGAGATAAAGGTCGACGGCGGAGTGGTAATGCTTTCCCTGGAGAGCCACGCGCAAATCAAAGAGATACTGGCACAGGTCTCGCCTCTGGACATGAGGCTGGTCGAACCTAAGCTGGAAGAGGCATTCCTGCGTCTCTCGGAGGCGGCATGAGACGACCGAACTTGGGACGGGTGGGCGTGGTGGCCCTGCGCGTCATTCGCCAGCTCAAGAGAGACCGGCGCACCATCGGCCTGATAGTCTTCGCTCCCATCGTCCTCATGATCCTCTTCGGCTACGCCCTCTCCGGAGATATGAGTGGCGTGGCTCTCGGCCTGGTGGACGACGGCGGCCATGCCGCCCTGCGGGCGCATTTGGTGTCAATCAAGGACTTCGATATCCTTTACCTGGGCTCGGAGTCGGATGCCGAGAAGCTGATATCCGAAGGAAAGCTGGACGGTGCCGTGCTCTTGCAGCCGGAAGGGGTGCGGGTGCTGCTGGACGCCAGCAGCCTGCAGATCTCGGGCACCATTGCCGCGGCGGTGCAGGCGGGGATGAGCCGGGAGGGTGCAAGCCGGGCAGGAACGGAAATTCCAATTATCACACGCTACATCTTCGGCTACGACCTGAAGATGATGGACACGGTGGGCCCTGCCATCCTGGGCCTGGTGGTATTCTTCTTCACCTTTATCAACGCCGCCATCGCCTTCATCCGGGAGAGATCTCAAGGAACGCTGGAGAAGTTCATGGTCTCGCCCTTGAGCCAGGTGGAAATTGTATCTGGCTACGTTCTGGGCTTTTCCCTCTTCACCCTCTTGCAATCGGCCACCACCCTTGTTGTGGTTACCTTCGGCTTTGGTGTGCCTCTGCGGGGAAGCGCCCTCACCGCACTGGCAGTGGTCCTGCTCCTGGGTGCGGGTGCTCTGGTCTTGGGCTCCTTCTTTTCCAACTTTGCCAGAAGTGAGTTTCAGGTGGTGCAGTTCATACCCCTCATCATCACGCCTCAGATCGTCCTCTGCGGAATCTGGTGGCCCTTGCAGTCCGTTCCCGAGTTCATCCGGCCCTTCTCCTATATCCTTCCCCTCACCTATGCAGCTCATGCCCTGCGGGCGGTGATGCTCAAGGGAGCCGGCATCGGCGATATTCTCTATCCTGACCTGCTGGCGCTGGGCATATTCTTCCTGATCTTCTTTGCCGCAGCGACGCTCATGCTCCGAAGAGAGGTGGGATGAGAAAGTGGCGGATCCTGGTGAGATGAGGAAACAGCCAAATGGTGCAACGAACAGATAACCGTGAAGAAGTATGAAGCTGAAAATCAATATTATCGGTTCTAAAGTGCACAACGTGGGCTACAGGCCATATCTCACGGAGTCAGCTATGCGCTTGGCGCTCAGGGGCTTTGATGTCTACAATGATGGCAGGTACAGGCTGATATGTCCGAGCGATAAAAGAACGCCTGGGAATGCCCTGATAGACGCAGCCAATTGTCAGACTAAAATATACAAAATTTTTTGGGAGTAACTGACAAAACCCAGATCTTTTGACTTGCGACCGCCTCAAGTCAGCTTGCTTTTCACCTTGGCGTAAAATCCGTCCCTCTCCACTTTCACAAACCTGGCTGGTGTCTGCGGCTTGTAGCCCAGGCTAAAGTTAGGCAGATCTTCAGATCAACCGCCTGGCAGTAGCTGGATCAAGGTGGTGTCTTTTCTAAGTGGCCGGGAATGGACCGGGCGGAAAAAGCCTGAAAAAAGGAGAACTAGCTATTTTCTTCAGTTTTCTCCTCTTTTGCCTCTTCAGGCACTTCTGTTGGCCTCTCGGGCTCTTCCATCTTTTCTTCCTTCTTGGGGCCTTTGCCCATAGCCACCAGGGACGCCTTGGCCTGAATTCTGGCTAGAGGATAATCGTCCTTAGCGACCTTCTCCAGGGCCTCAATGGCACGGTTGTCTTTCAGCTCCCCTACGATCCAGGCGGCGCCTGCACGCACATCTTTGTCCGCATCGGAGAGAGCTTGAATTACGCGTTCAGAAACCTGTTTCCCATAGGCGGAGATGGCCACCATGGCATTGCTCTTGACCAGATACTCTTCGTCCTTGAGGGACTCGATGAGTGCCTCTAGAGACTCAGTGGCCTCTCGTTTGGAGAGGAGGATGATGGCGTTGGAGCGTACCAGCATGTGCTTGTCCTTGGTGGCTGCGATCAGCTTCTCAGTGGACCAACTGGGATCAGGGAGCACTGCGGGCATGGAAGGCTCCTGTGCACCACATGTGGGACAGGCTTCCTCTACCATAGAACGCGTGACTATGGGTTCGGCCTTGTCCTCGATTTTCTTCTCTTCCGTCGAAATTTCTTCTGTTTTCTTTTCTTCTTCCATGCCCCTTTCTTTCGCTTCTATTCTACTTCAGCTTTTCCTAAGGCGAATGCTTTCTTATTCGCTTCCAGGAACCTGGGCGGCACCACAAGGGAAAGAGCCTGGACAATTATCTCCTCGGAGAGCGGAATATACCCGGCAAGGGCGCCCAGCATTACCACGTTCATAGCCTGGGCTGTACCCGCCTTCTCGGCCAGAGCCGTGGCGTCCATGGCGATCACTTTGCTGCATTGCGCTTTTAGGGGGGCGAGTATCTCCGGTAGAGGCGGATAGTCTGCCATGCCGCAGGTCACGGTAGCAGGCAAGACCGGCCTGGTATTGACCAGCGCGACGCCTGCAGGCGAGAGGAAGTGTGCGAAGCGCAGGGCTTCCCCCGGCTCCAATGCCACCAGCACATCCGCCCCACCCGAGGCGACCATGGGAGAAAAGCGGCATCCTATGCGGGTGTGATTGATCACGCTGCCTCCTCTCTGGGCCATGCCGTGCGTCTCAGCCCCACATACTGGTTTTCCAGCCATTACCGCAGCTCTGCCGATCACATCCGAGATCAGTATGACTCCCTGGCCGCCCACACCTACTATTATCATGTCGCATTCAGATGTCCTCATCTTGCCACCACCTGGATGGCAGATGCCGGGCAGATCGCCGCGCATACCCCACAGCCGGCGCAGAGTGCATTGATCTTGGCCTTGTCATTCTCGAATTCAATGGCAGGGCAGCCGAGGTCCAGGCAGACCTCGCATCCTTTGCAATCCGCACTCACCTGGAAGGGTTTAGGGCGAGCGCCGCTTCGGCGGGCTTTGATAACGCAGGGCTGCTTGGCAATGATTACGGACAGGCCCGGATACTCTTTGGCCCTCTGAAAGCTCTCCAGCATCTCATCCATGTGGTAGGGATCGACCGTCTCCACCATTCCCGCGCCCAAAGCTTTGGCCAGGGCTTCTATTGAGACCTGGACCGTTGCCTCTCCCGTGGCCGTCATGCCTGTGCCCGGATTGGGCTGATGTCCGGTCATGGCTGTGGTGGAGTTGTCGAGAATGGTCACAGTGATCCTGGCTTTGTTGTAGGCGGCATTGAGAAGGCCGGTCATGCCTCCATGCAGAAAGGTTGAGTCGCCCAGGCTGCAGCATATGCCTTCGTTCTCCCCACCGAATCGAATGCCGCTGGCCAGAGTAATGCTTGCTCCCATGCACAGGCATGTGTCCACAGTCCCCATGTTCACGGCCATGGTGTAGCAGCCGATGTCGCTAGGGTAGATCGCCTTCTTGCCGAAGACCTTTCGCATGGCGTAGTAGGTGGCCCGGTGGCTGCAGCCAGCACATAGCGAGGGGGGCCGGGGCGGCAGGATGCTTACGGCGGGACTATGCGGCGCGACCCTCTCATCCTTGCCAAGCATGCGGGTTATGGCATTTCTCACCAGGAAATAGTCCAGCTCTCCCTCGCGGGGGATGAATCCCTCTTTTCCCAGGATCTCCACATTGGGATTTACAATTCTCGCTAGAATCTGCACCTGCTCTTCCACTACCGGCTCCAGCTCTTCTATTATCATTACCCGGGTGACGTGCTCCAGCATGCGGCTGATCAATTTTTTGGGCAGGGGATAGGCTCCGATGCATAGGAATGAGATATCTTCATCCAGCTCGTGAGTAGCCTCCTCAGCGTATAGTCCTGCGATTCCCGAGGCGATGATTCCCACTTTGCCCCGCAGAGCTAACCTGTTCCAGGGTGCACTTTCCAGCGCTTCCTCCATAACGGCTTGTTTGGCTAATAGCTCGCTATGAAGCGGTCGGGCATGAATCGGCAGTGCCACCCGTCGCGCAGGATTCTTGATGAACTTCCCTTGCCTGTGGGGGGCCTCGTTGGGGCCGATCTCTACGTCCGCTCTGGCGTGAGAGACGCGCGTAGTGGGCCTGAGCATGACCGGGATATTGAATTTCTCGGAGAACTCAAAGGCAAAAGCGGCCATCTCCTTTGCCTCTCCGGGATTTTTCGGATCCAGGCAGGGTATTCCGGCAAATTGGGCATAGCGCCTCGAGTCCTGCTCATTTTGCGAGGAATGGCAGTAGGGATCATCGGCACAGATCACCACCAGTCCTGCGCCCACCCCCAGATAGGCCAGGGTCATGAAGGCGTCTGCGGCCACATTCAAGCCCACATGCTTCATGGTTACCGCGGCGCGGCAGCCGGTCCAGGAGGCCCCCGCTGCTACCTCCAGGGCAACTTTCTCGTTCACGGACCATTCCACGTGCAGCGACCTCTCGCTTTTGAGATCCACCAGCATTTCTATGATCTCCGAGGAGGGTGTGCCGGGATAGCCGGCGACAAGGCCCACCCCTGCTTCCAGGAGACCTTTGGCAATTGCTGCGTTTCCGAGAAGATATTCTCTCACAAAAAACCATCCCTTTAATATAATTTAAGCTATATTTTCCCTTAGGTGGATTAATGGCCGCTCCCCTCTGATAACCGTTTGGATGGAGAACGGGCAAATCTAATTAAGCCAACACCACTCGTATCTCTGCAATGGCAAAGTGGCAAGAAGATTTTGTGGGATCGATTTACAATTACCTCTCGCCCGGCTGCCTCATCTGTCGGCAGGGGGCGGGCCTGGTGCTCTTCGTCACAGGAAAGTGTGAGCGCAGCTGTTTCTACTGCCCGCTGTCCGAAGAGCGGCGGGGCCGCGACCTTTCCTTTGCCGATGAAATGCCGGTGCAAAAAGTATCTGACGTACTGCGGGAGGCTTCTGCCATAGATGCTCTCGGCACAGGAATCACGGGCGGCGAGCCGCTTTTAAAATTAGACTATGTACTGGATTGCATAAGCGCTTTGAAGCGCGAGTTTGGACCGGAGCATCACATCCACCTTTATACCGGTCTTCTTCCTGGCCGCGAGGTCTTAGAGAGGCTAAAGCAGGCCGGCCTGGATGAGATCCGCTTTCATCCTCCTATCTCAGAGTGGTCCCATCCCGTCGGGTTGGAAGAGGCCCTGCGACAGGCTAAATCCCTGGGCCTAATAGCTGGTGTAGAGATACCCTCCATTAAGCCTGCTCCTGCCATCGTCCAGGCGGTAAGAGCTGCTGATGCTTTTTTGAACGTAAACGAGCTGGAGTTTTCTGAGACAAACTATGCCGGCCTTGCCGCACAAGGCTATTTGCCGGAGGATCTGGGCTGCGGGGCAATAGGAAGCGAAGAGATCGCCAGGGAGCATTTCCTAAAAGATGAAATAAAAGCGCACTTTTGCCCCTCTCGTTTCAAGGATGCGGTGCAGCTCAAAGAGCGCCTCTTGCGCCGGGCGAGTCGCACGGCGCGGCCCTTTGATTATGTGGGTGAGGAAGGCACTATAATTCACGGCATAATCGAGGGCGATCTGCAGGCAGCTTTGCAGATTCTTGTAGACCTGGCAGTTCCTGAAGATATGTATTCCTGTCGGGTGGGGAGGATAGATATCGCCGCTCCTATCTTGGAGGATATAGCCAAAGAATTAAAAGCCGTCAAATGTATTCTCAGTATAATTGAGAAGTATCCCTTTGATGATGGACTGGTCGTAGAGAGAATACCTTTATAATCCTTAAATTCATTGCTTGAGGGCGGTGATTTTGCCGGATGGAGAGCGCTGAAGAACGAATCCAGGAGAGGCTCAGAAATTATCTTAAGCGGGACGGAATAGGAATCAGGAAGGCTGTCTTAAAGTTGTTTTTAAGCGATGGTGCTTACACCACTGAGGACGTCTTCACCTACCTTGCTAAGGAGGGTTTTGACGTCAGCTATCGCGGAGTTTCGGCCATGGTGGGGCTCATGAACACTCGCCTGGGCATTTTGAGTATTGACGTTTCCGGGGACCATAACGTCTATTCCCTTAAGGGAGATCACAAGGGTGTTGTGAGGTCTGTTCTAGAAAATTATTGAAGGCTGAAGTTTATAATATGTTGATATCATGGGCATAATTGCGATTTTACTATCGCTTATGCCGCATGCTGTCGATAATGGCGATGCCCTGGGGCATATGATGATTTGCTAATTGAAGTGCTTCCTTATTGATTTAGGGGCTATCAGTTAGGCGGCTCGCCTCTTTTCATTCTCTTCATGTACTTATTGAGTACAAGGTCCGCCATCAGGTTTATGCCCTTAAGAGCGACGTGGACGGCCGGCCCTGCCGTCATCCTTTCCCTGTAGAGGCGGTGCAATTTCTTGAGGTGTTTTAAGTTATATTCCAAGCACAATCCCACCAGCTGCCAGTGCTCCGGCAGAGCATCCTCTCTGGCAAAGCCTTTCCTTCCTCCTAACTTCGTGTCGGCGATGGTGGTAAAAAAGAGGGGCAGCATGAGCCCGGTGTAATCCATAAGGGACTCTACGAGCTCTGTAGTCTTTATGACATCCTCTGCCGTCTCTTCTGGCAGGCCCAGCACCAGGCTGGCCACAGGCAGCCAGGACTCTTCAGCAAAGAGATGGTAGCAATCCCTTACAATGTCTGGCCAATTGCCGATCTCGGCTGGCCGCGCTTTATTCGGCATATGCATCTTTAGGATGCGGCAGCTTCCCGTTTCTATGCCGATCCAGGCAGACATGTGATTCTGAGATGAGCCCACACCGACGGTCTTTGAGACCTGGCGCAAAAGTCCCTGATTTTGATGAACTGAGGCCAGGCTTAAATGGGAAACATCAATGGTCTTTGGCTGTAGCTGCTTTACGGCCGCCACTAGCTCCAATATCTTCTTTTCATTGGGCCTGCCTTCTCTGTAGTCGTATGAGAAGAAATCCTCGCTGTGCAGGATAATGTCCCTCTGCCCGCAGGCCAGGTTCACTCGCACGTCCTCCAGGATTTTTTCCAGCGGCCGGTGGCGCAAGGTGCGCATGGCCGGCGAGCAGAAGGCGCAGCCTCGCCAGCAGCCCCTGCCGATCTCCACAATGCCGCCGATGGTCCCTCCCCTATTGGCAGGAATCGCTTCTCCCAAAACCGCTTTACCTCGAATAACGGACGGGACGGTCTCCCCGTCAATGATCTTTCTGCATATCTCGGGAAAATCGCTTTCTCCTTCGCCCAGGTAAACATGGTCCACGTCCACATCTTCGCCCATCACCTCCCAGGCGCCGTTGCCTCCTACTACTATCTTCGGTCTGTGCTCTCTTATGAGGGGGTGGGTGAGAAGTTCCAGAAATTTGGAGCGATTGAAGGGCGGTCCTCTGCCAATGATATCCTCGATCTCTCGCACGGCGATCTTTCCCATGGGGTCGTCATGAGTTATGCCCACGATCCGGGTATCGGGTCCTATGGCCTTGTCCAGGTGATAGGGATGGGCCACCATCACCTCTTCTCGGGAGAAGCCCGCCTCAAGCAACGCCGCTTCTACTTTTCGCATGCCGCAGGGGGCGATCTCTGCAGAGCCGTCCTTTGCGGCAGGCACGGGCGGGCAGAAAAATTTATGGAAAATAAAGTCAGGTAGCGCTCTCCTGGGCATGATGGCGGCAAAGCCGAGCATCACTCCTCCGTGATAGCTGCTCATCATGGTGGCATCGCTGGTGAGAACAATTCTCTTGCCTGGCATCTGTGGCATCTCTAGGGCCCCCTTCTTGGTTAAGGCAGATAACGTTGTTGGATCGCAAAAGCCCAACAAGTTTTTATCGGATTGCCGACTTTTGGGGAATTTGTGCAAGAGAAGTCGTTATCGGAGATCAACGAACGCATTCGCGACGGGAGCGCCCGCGTCGTAACGGCAGAGGAGATGCCTGACCTCGTGGACGAGCTGGGCCCTGCCGGAGCCGTGCGCGAGGTGGATGTAGTAACCACTGGTACCTTCGGAGCCATGTGCTCCTCGGGAGTCTTTCTTAACCTGGGCCATAGCGACCCGCCCATAAAAATCTCAAAAGCTCTGCTCAATAAGGTGGAAGCCTACGGAGGCATCGCGGCTGTTGATGTCTTCTTAGGAGCGACGCAACCATCGGAGGACCGGGGAATTGAGTACGGCGGAGCGCATGTTATGGAAGATCTCATTTCGGGAAAGCAGATAGAGGTGGACGCCTATGGTGCTAGCACAGACTGCTACCCTCAGATGGAGCTGGAAACCAGCCTGCGCCTGGAGGATTTCAATGAGGCCATCATGGTCAATCCGCGCAATGCTTACCAGCGCTACAACGCGGCCACCAATTCATCCGATCGCACCATGCATACCTACATGGGCACACTGCTTCCTCGCTTCGGCAATATTCACTACAGCGGTGCGGGTGTTCTCTCTCCGTTGTCCAACGATCCTAACTTCGATTATATTGGAATTGGCACGCGCATCTTTCTGGCTGGTGCGCAGGGCTACGTCATGGGCCCCGGCACGCAGCATAATCCCGAGAATAACTTCTCTACGCTCATGGTCACGGGCGACATGAAGAAGATGAACAATCGCTTTCTAAGGGCGGCTACATTTCATAAATACGGACCCAGCCTCTACTTGGGAATAGGCATTCCCATACCAATTCTTAATGAGAAGCTGGCCAAGAGCACCGCCGTGCGGGATAGCGATATCACCGTTCCTGTGGTGGACTACGGCATCGCTCGCCGGGACAGGCCCTCTTTGAAGATAGTAAGCTACGAGGACCTGAAGTCGGGAATAATCGACATTAATGGAAAAGAGGTCTCTGCATCTTCTCTCTCCAGCTTCCATGTAGCAAGGGATGTTGCCGCTACTCTAAAGCAGCAGGTAGAGAAGGGCGAGTTTCTGCTCAGCTGTGCTGTGGAGCCACTACCACGCGTTGGCAGCTCCCGGCCCATGAAGCAGACCAAGGAATCGCCAAACGTGGGTGATGTCATGAGCCGCGACGTGGTCACGGTTCGAGAGGACATCCAGGTTGAGGACGCAGCTAAGCTGATTGTGAGCGGCAGCTTCGATCACCTGCCGGTGGTCTCCAGGGATGGACGGCTGATGGGCATAATCACTGCCTGGGATATATCCAAGGCCGTGGCGGGTGGCAAATCATCCCGCATTGGAGATATCATGACCCGGCGAGTTTATTCTGTCAAAGCGGATGAGCCCATTGAACTCGCGGCTCGCACCTTTGATACGCACAGCATCTCGGCAATGCCGGTGATAGATAGAGACAATAAGGTAATTGGAATGATTACCAGCAATCACCTTTCCCGGCTCTTCGCGCGGAGGCGATAGAACATGAAACTCATGCTGCATGTAGCTCCTGGCATTGTGCGCTATCCCCTCATAGCTTCAGTAATCCTGGAGACGAACGCTTTAGTGAACATCGAGAGAGCCAGCATAGATGCCGTAAGCGGAGAGATTGTCCTGGAGGTCCCTCCTGACAAGTGCGAGGAAGTAAAGGAGGCCTTCGAGAGGCGCGGGGTAAGGGTCGTGCCCCTGGAGATTCCTGTCATCAGGGATGAGAATGAATGCGTGCATTGCGGGGCGTGTGTTTCTATCTGCCCGACTGGCACGTTTCGTTTCGAGAATTGGCAGGTTGTAGCCGACTCGGGCAAGTGTATTCAGTGCGGAGCCTGCGTCGTGGGCTGCCCACAGCGTGCTTTGAAGTTGGTCTTGAAGTAAGTAGCCGGGCAAGCCGAGTTAAGGGCAGGTGGTCGCCCGAGCTACCCCGGCTTGCAGCATTAATTGCTTCAATTAATATCATAATTATAGATAAATATTTTGTTTTTAATCAACACTTATATCATGGCTGAAGCGATTCGCCTTCAACTAGTTATTATTGTATTACTATTAATTTTTTAGTGTTATTCACTTAATACATTCTAAAGAAATAGAAGATTATATAAGTACGGACTGTTAATACTGATGAAATAGTCCGTAGTAAATAATTAGAGCTTGAGGGGTAATGGATGTTGTCTGATATCGATAGTCTTGCAAAAACGAATGATCCGGGACTCGTTTCTTGTCTCGAACTCCATCCGGATTTATCGGACACCAATATCCTGACCGGC
>Ga0307380_10008250_pt1 | contig 13384 bp, 12 predicted proteins | sample UN3MG_FD_202239 | JGI IMG/M metagenome (GOLD analysis project Ga0307380, IMG submission 202239) | Soil microbial communities from Risofladan, Vaasa, Finland - UN-3 | ecosystem: Environmental > Terrestrial > Soil > Coastal area > Acid sulfate soil | place: Finland: Risofladan, Vaasa | collected... | reverse complement strand
CAGGACTTCATGCTTCAGGCTGGCCTGGCCGAGACCAAAACCGACACGGACAAGATGTACACGAACGACTTCATAGTGGTACCGTAGAACACAGTGAAGCACCCCATTCTGGTCGCCGAAGGCATATGCAAGACCTTTCCCAGTAGAGAAGGGGAGGTAAGGGCCCTCAGAGACGTCTCCTTGACCGTGTCAAACGGAGAGTTCGTCAGCCTGGTGGGTCCCTCCGGCTGTGGGAAGACCACCCTCCTGCGTATCCTGGGCGGCTTACTGCTGCCGGATGCAGGGGTGGTGCGTATCGGCGGGCAGGTGTTGACCCAGCCTCGCAGGGAGATCGGGTTCGTCTTCCAGGACCCAACGTTGATGCCGTGGCGAACAGTCGTCCAGAACGTCACTCTACCCCTCGAGGTGCAGGGGAGGGATGGGAACGGACATCAGAAGCGGGCCATGGAGTTGCTGGGGCTGGTGGGGTTGCTGGGCTTCGAGAACCTGTATCCCTACGAATTGTCCGGCGGCATGCAACAGCGGGTAGCTATAGCCAGGGCGCTGGTGTACGAGCCATCCATCCTGCTCATGGACGAGCCCTTCGGGTCTCTTGACGCCATCACCCGCAACCAGATGAATCTGGAGTTGCTGCGCATCTGGCGGGCCACGGGCAAGACCATTGTCATGGTGACTCACACCATCCAGGAGGCCATCTTCCTGGCCGACAGAGTGCTGGTCATGAGCCCGCGGCCCGGCCACATTCGAGCCACGATGGAGGTGGATCTACCGCGCCCGCGCGATTCCGACATCTACTACCACGAGGAGTTCGCCAGGCTCAATCACCTGGTGCGGGATTCTATCACGATCGCATGACGGGCCTAGCCCCTGGGCCGATCACTCGCTATCACGGATCGCGCTAGATTAGCCGGGGCCGAGGGAGTAGCGCAGGTCGTCAACTTGCGCTACAGTACTTGTGCGTCCGTGATTCCTGGCATGCCGCGCATGCTCCGTGCCCAGAGGCGAGTCGATCGAGGCTCCGGCCCCAGAACACGAGGTCCTCATCCAGGGATTCACTACGCACACACATCCTAACACAGAGGTCTCGAGCGCAGAGTGAGTGAGTGGTACGGCGACCTTCCTGAGCGAAAGAAGGTGACTTATGGTCTTCTCTTCACGATCATCTTCATGACCGTGCCTTGCTATGTGCTGGGCTTCATCGCCCTGGCTATGGCCCCACCTCGGTTCACCCCCACGCCCACCGAGACAGCCACATACACCCCGACATCCACGGCGACTCACACGCCTACCTATACCGCGACCCCCAGCCCCTCATCGACCGCCACTGGCACGGCAACTCCCACCGAGACCGCCACTGCCACGCCTACCCACACACCGACTGAGACTGCCACCTTCACACCCACAGCCACGCACTCGGCCACGAGCACGCCGACCGACACACCTACCACGACACCTACGGGAACACCCACTCAGACGGCGACCTTGACCGCCACGGCCACCGAGACCGGCACGCCCACTAGCACCGCCACTGCCTCTCCCACAGAGACGGATTAGAAACGGAGGTCGCGGACGCGAGTGTTTTCGATCACGACCAACTATGCCTGGATGTCGCCATGAGACGTATCTTCCGACGATACACCCAGCTTACGATCCCTCAGAAGAGGCTGTACAGCCTGCTCACAGTCGTCACAGCCGTGGCGGCGCTCCTGTATTGCCTGGGCATCGGCAGCCTGGTGGTGCGATCGCGTCTGGTGCCCGAGGTCGCCCTGGTAAGTTCGCCCGCTCCTACCGCCCCCCTGCCACTCGTGCCGACCAGCGTGGCGCAGCCGGAGACCAGCGTCACCCCAACGGCCACCCTTCCTCCCACCCCCACGCAGCGGCCGATACCGACGCTCACGCCCACCCCCGAGAGCGTCAACATCACCGTTGTCATTACCAATACTGAAGGCCTGACCACCACCGTTGTCATCTCTGCCACCGTCACGCCAACTCCGGTCCTCACCCCCACCGTGACTGTCACGGCGGAGGCGTCCTTGAAGCTTCCTGCTACAGAGACAGGTCCACTGACCATCGACCATCCCTCACACCCTTCCGCTCCGGAGGGCGGCGACCACTACGCGCGGATCGCGCCCTGCTGGGGCCATGAGACGCCTGGGGAGGTCGCCTTCCTGTGCCCCTCGCGAACGAGCCTGGCCCAGTCTAGGGCTCTTGGGGGCGCACACTGGACTTAGCCCGCCTTCCACAATAGACCTACCCGAACACACCACCACTGATGAGCGAGCTGTCTGTCCGTGAGGCCCTCCTACAAGGGAAGTCAAATGACAGGGTGCGCTGCCTGACCTGCGAGCGGCGCTGCGTGCTCAGCCCGGGCGCCACGGGCTGGTGCCGCACCCGGACCAACGTCGACGGCACACTCATGACCCTCATCTATGGCAACGTCTCCTCGCTTTCCGCCAACCCCATTGAGAAGAAACCATTCCACCATTTCCACCCCGGCAGTGTGGCGCTCACCGCCGGAAGCTGGGGATGCAACTTCGGATGCCCCTGGTGTCAGAACTGGGACATCAGCAAGTCACCACCCGGCAAAGGTCGCCTTTTGTCGCCCCGCGAATTCGTGGACACGGCCATCGACTGGGACTGTCAGGGCACGTCCATCAGCTTCAACGAACCCACTCTCTCGCTGGAATGGTCACTCGACGTGTTCCGGCTGGCCAGGGAGGCGGGGCTCTACAACACATACGTCACTAACGGCTATATGACCGCGCAAGCCCTGGATCTGCTCATCGCCGCCGGGTTAGACGCCATGAACGTAGACGTCAAAGGAGACGCAGCAGCGGTCAGGAAGCACTGCCAAGGGGTTGAGATAGAGAAGGTCTGGCGCAACTGTCGCCGGGCCACGCAGCAGGGGGTTCACCTGGAGATCACGACCCTGGTCATTCCCAGCGTCAACCACACGGAGGGTGTCCTGAGGGGCATAGCCAGGAGAATCCACGATGAGCTGGGACCCCAGACGCCGTGGCACCTCAGCGGCTACTATCCAGCCTATCGCTTCCGCGCGCCGCCGACCCCGCTAAGCGCTCTGGAAAGCGCATGGCAGATAGGCAAGGAAGAGGGGTTGGACTTCGTCTATCTGGGGAACGTCCAGGGCCACCGTCTGGAGAACACCTACTGCCCTCAATGCGGCGAATTGCTCGTCGAGAGGCGTGGCCTCACTGTCCTGAAGAACAGGCTCAGCGACTCCTTGTGCCCGGCTTGCGGGCTGAGCATCCCCATAGTCGCCTGACCGGGGCGTCGCACCCTGGATGGTGTGTCAGGTCCTGGGGCCTCCGTCACATCAGTAGCGACCCCGCTATCTCGCGTCTTCGAAGATGATGTTGGTGAACTGCCCCTCCACACAGGAATCCGTGAAGTTGATCTCTACAGTATCCGACTGCGGCGAAGGGTTCGCCTCGCTCTCTACAACGTCTATCAAGAATGTGAACGGTAAATGGTAGTTCGCCGGAGCCAGAGGTGAGAAGCCCCACTCCCCTGGAGGCTTCCCCTCTTCCCCACTCACCCTGTAGAAGGGCCCGGCCGCGAATCTCAGACGCACTGTCCGCCCATTGACCCCCTCGCCCCCTACTCCGGTTATCTTGCCCTCCATGTATACCGTCCCGCAGTTGGGGGCGCTCTGCATCCCACCCGCATACCTGAACTCGTAGGAGGTTGGAGTCGTCGCAGTGGCGGTGGGCTGGGAGGTGGCCGTCGCTGTGGGGGGCGCGGTGGTCGCTGTGGGTGTGCCAGGAGTATTCGTCGCCGTGGCTGGTCCCGTGGTCGCCGTCGGCGGGACAGGAGTGTTGGTATAGGTAGCCGTTGCCGGCGCGATCACCAAGGTGCTCGTGGCCATCGGCTCAGGCACACTGGTAGCGGTGGCTTCGGGGATAGACGTGGGTGAGGGGCCAACCGGCGTCGCGGTAAAGGTGGGTTGAAACGTGGGCCCTGCGGTAGTCACCATCGTCGGCGTGGCCGCCGGACGGGCCATCTCTCGTGACAGCATGAGGAGCAGGACGGTGAAGACGAACCCGTTGAGGAAAACAAGAATCCCCACGATGAGCACGTATCTCAGCTTCATTCCTCACCCCTTTCTCGTCTCGGCGGCCCCGTTGCCGCAGTATGGCTACGGGATCACCAGTGCCAGCCCCGCGCGCAACGCGTTCGGGTTGTCCAGACCGTTGGTCTGGGCGAGCTCTTCGGTGCTGACCCCGTACATTCGGGCTATCTCGCTCAGGGTCTCGCCCTCCTCTACAACGTGAATCTTCTGACCCACTGTGGACGATGGTGAGGATGCCGCCACCGCGGTACCCTCTGCCGTAGGCAGCGGTGGCGGAGAGGACGGTATCAGCAGTTCTTGCCCCTCTCGTATCAGCGCATCGGCGCTGCCCAGGTCATTCGCCTCCACGATGGCGTCCACCGTCGTGCCATACATGCGCGCGATCCCACTCAACGTATCACCGCTCTCCACGACGTGCGTGCCGACTGTGGGTGAGGCAGCAGGCGGGGGCTCCTCGGTGGGAGTAGGTTGGGGGGCCGACGTGGGCGTGTCAACGATGACGGCAAACGGGGTGAAAGTCGGCTTGGGGGTCCTGGTAGGCGTGGGGGTCGCCCGGCGATCTCCGGAGACCATCACCACCAGACGACTGAAGATAAGGTAGTTGATCAAGAGCAAAACGACGACCAGGGCAATCTCACGTCCTCTACTTCTGACACCCCTGCCAATCGCTCCCCATCGGCCGGTTGAGTTCATCTCGACTCCCTCTGCTCCTTCTCCCGACAATTATACCGCAGCCAAGCCAGCAAGGTCAACAGCTTGGGACACAGCAGCCCTAATCCCGCCTACAGATTCGTCGTCGATTATAGCTCTTGGACAGTGAGAGGGCCACCCAGCCGCTGTCCAAATCCTCGTCGCCTTCCGCCACGTTGAGCCCCACCGCAGGTGGTATGCCGATCACACCCCGGCGCACCGCAGCGCTCGCTCCCCATCACCACCCCTTGACAACAGCCAGGAAGCTGTGCTAGGCTATAGGCGCAGTCGGAGTAGCCAATGGATCAGTGACGCGCTCGCATAGCCCGTGGAGGAGGAATGGCAATGATCAGCAGAGCACTAGTCACTATCTCTGTCTTCGCATTGTTGGCCCTACCTGCCGTGGCCATGGCCCAAGATGGCCTGGTCGCCGGCTGGGCCGACAGACCCCCAACCCTCGACGGCACGCTCGGCGGCGCAGAGTGGGCGCAGGCCACGGTCGTAGCGCTCACCCCTGCAATAATCATCACTGAGCCTGCCCCCACGGAGGCGATCAGGGAGCAGGATGGAATGCCCCCCCTCGGGCAGGGCGTATCACCAGCCGAGGTGAGCGGTTCGGCGCGCTTCATGAATGACAGCCGGTACCTGTACGTGGCTATCTCGCTTGACATCGGAGCGCCGCCAGCAACCCCGAACAGTGCCAAGGAGATGCTCAGCCTGTGGTTTGAGGACGAGCCAACACTCGGTGATGGATCGTGGGCCGCGAGCGACTGTTCGGAGAATCCAGATGAGGGGTACTTCTCGTCCCTGTACACAGTGGGCGACATCCCACAGGACTACGACGCCCTGGGCACCATGTCAGAGGATGGAATTTGTGTCTACAGCCAATCACCGCCCGGATATGAGAGAGCATTTGGCTGGGGCTCCTCCAACTGGGAACTACGCATCGATCTTTCAGACTCGGCCCTCCAGGCAGCTCCAGCAGACTGTCTCTATCTCGGCGTGTACGTGGGCAGTGAGGAGAACTTCGACGAGGAGCTACTAGTGCTGGGGGCCGGCGAGTGGCCTGAGGGCATTTTCGGAGGAGAGAAACCCGACGTCCTGGGGGAGGTCTGCCTGGCCGAGGAACGTGAGTTCGTGCCCGAACCGGGGACCATGGCTCTGCTGGGGACGGGCCTGGCTGGTCTCGGGGGGTACGCCACGTTGCGCTGGCGCTCACGAGACAAGGGGTAGCGGGCTCGCCCAGTAGCTGACACTCAGTTGACAATCGAGGGGCATGGGGAGAGTCTCCCATGCCCTTCGCCGTTGTTCGCGGGATTCCCTCGAAGATGCTCGCGGAGACTGGCTCTCTCCACTGCCCTCAATCCGGGCGCGCCTGCTGAGCGAAGCTCTCCAGAAGCGTCGTGGCCGGTTCCACCGGCGCACTCATCAGCTCTGTGAGGGACTACGTGGTGCTGAGGATAGGCCGCGGCTTCCTCAGGGGCGAGCGGCGGCGGGGTCCAGTCGAAGAGAGCCACCCGCCGGAGGCCCCGTCGGATCAGATCGGAGCGCAGTTCGGCCTCTTCGATGATCCTCTGAAGGGCCTCCGCCTATTGCGCGTGGGGTGAGAACCCCACGGAGGTCATGAGACCACGGCGTAGTTCGGATCGGGCTTCGAGGGCAGGCTCTCCAGATAGTCCAGATACTCTTGAGGCAACTCGTGCTCCCTCGCACCTGCCAGTACCAGGTTCTTGTACCACTTATAAGGCACGGGATTCGGGGTCAACTCTGTGGACGTATAGATCTGTGCCACAACCGGATTGCCGCCTGCAGTGCAGACCGTCAAGCCTGTCCTCTCATAACCTCCCTCAGCGGAATCGAGCGTGCCCAGTTCCGTCGAATCGACCTCGAAGAGAACACCCCAGACATGGTCTCCACGGCTGTCCACTAGGTTTGCCTTAGCGGAACCATCGATGCTTCTCTTGTTGAAGAGCATGCGCTTGTCCAGCAACGTGGCCGGACCAATGACTGTGGCCGAGGGAACGCGCGAACGCAACCACTCTGCGTCCATGTTGGAGCCATACGCGAAATACGTTGTTCTTCCGCCCGGGGTATCGTCGTTCATGGTTGGCCCGCTGTGTTGCGACATATGTGGTCCATTTTCTTCCTGAGGTTTCGCCGGAGCTCAGCCTGCGACGGGTCTCGGAGCGAAGCCTCGTATTCCTCAAAGACTCGCTTGAGCCGCTTGTGAAACAGCCTCCGGTTGATGATCAATCCGCTACCATCGGGTGCTGGCGCAGCCAGTTGAGCATGCTCCCGGATCGTGAGTTTAGAGCTCTCCTTTGTCTCGGCTTGATGCAGAATACCGCAGCGGATGTGCTCGTAGAAGATGATTGCCCTCTCCTTCGTGAAGAACTCTGCAAAGGCGGTATCCGTGAGGAATCGAACGAAATACTCCCTGGACTTGTTCCGGGGGCTCGCCGGCTTTCCCTCACGGCATTGTTGAAGAGTTTCGATGAGAAGACAGTCAAGAGCCATCACTGCAAACCCCGCGTATTGGTGACACTCAATGCCGGCTATGATCTCAAAGAATCGGCCCTGCACACGGTCTACAAAAATGTCCACCGCTTTCTGCCAATCTCCCTCTTCCGAGAAGGTCAGGCGATTCCAGTGGCCAACATGGTAGTTTGGTGAAATGCGCATAGGATCGGTCATAGCATCCCCTCTCGTTTCCGCATTGGTGGTCGGCTCCAGGGTGCAACAAGCGATGAGGTTAGCGGTGGGAGGCCGCCGCGCTATTGGGGTCACGTCGGTTGTTCGGCAGCCTGCGAGAGCAGAACAAGCAGGCAGGCAGTCAAGCGGACCAGCGCTCTCGCTGTGGCCTCCGGGTAACTGACTAGCCTGTGCATGGGTGGGTTTCGGACGAACTGCATCGCGCCTCGGTAGAGGAACCGTGCACCATCCTGTTCGCTCTCTGCGGCCTGTTCGCTTTCAGTACCCTCTCATCGGGTCGTTGGCCTGAAACTTGATCCGTGCGGGCATTTCGTCGATCACACAGTTCATCTTTCAGTACCCTCTCATCGGGTCGTTGGCCTGAAACGTCGTCGCATGACGTATGAGGAACTGACCAATATCGTCTTTCAGTACCCTCTCATCGGGTCGTTGGCCTGAAACCACATAACACGTACATCGACCAGGCGCTTGACAACCTTTCAGTACCCTCTCATCGGGTCGTTGGCCTGAAACCCTCAAGGAGTGGTTCGATGCCTGGGATAATGTCGACTTTCAGTACCCTCTCATCGGGTCGTTGGCCTGAAACGAAGAGAAGGACCTGGCGAAACGGGCGAAGGTATTCTTTCAGTACCCTCTCATCGGGTCGTTGGCCTGAAACGCAGCCGGGAGCAACGGGGTCGCCACGACCAGCGGGCTTTCAGTACCCTCTCATCGGGTCGTTGGCCTGAAACTGCGTAAACACGGTGGCGGGAGGGGCCCCCGATCGGTCTTTCAGTACCCTCTCATCGGGTCGTTGGCCTGAAACTTATACAACAAGTGGCCCCTCTTGTGGGTTTGTACTTTCAGTACCCTCTCATCGGGTCGTTGGCCCGAAACCTGGTCGCCCCGAGATGGACCGGCTGGTGGAGTGGCCTTTCAGTACCCTCTCATCGGGTCGTTGGCCTGAAACAACAAAGCCAAGACGCCACACGTCGCCCTCGATTCATCTTTCAGTACCCTCTCATCGGGTCGTTGGCCTGAAACTCGAGAGAGCGGAGTTCTACGCACACCGGGTCAGGCTCTTTCAGTACCCTCTCATCGGGTCGTTGGCCTGAAACCAAGCCTGAGCGTCCTGTTCCCTCGCGCGTTCCTCGCCTTTCAGTACCCTCTCATCGGGTCGTTGGCCTGAAACTTCTGTGGAGGACGATATATGGCCCACAGAATAGCTTCTTTCAGTACCCTCTCATCGGGTCGTTGGCCTGAAACGTCCTGCTCGATGTGCCGCATGTGGCCGTCCCAGAGCTTTCAGTACCCTCTCATCGGGTCGTTGGCCTGAAACCAAGCTCCAGGTCGATGAACATTGACAGCCATATCCTTTCAGTACCCTCTCATCGGGTCGTTGGCCTGAAACCAAGATCTCCTGGCCCATCCCCATGAACACCTTGGACTTTCAGTACCCTCTCATCGGGTCGTTGGCCTGAAACCTATGGATATTGCGGGCGTCAAACTGGTGGACGACGGCTTTCAGTACCCTCTCATCGGGTCGTTGGCCTGAAACCCAGCCCACTTGCCGGGATACCTCTTCTGGTACTGAGCTTTCAGTACCCTCTCATCGGGTCGTTGGCCTGAAACCAAAAGGAAGCGGCGTGGTATCATTTGTGCAAAAGCTTTCAGTACCCTCTCATCGGGTCGTTGGCCTGAAACAACAAAGCCAAGACGCCACACGTCGCCCTCGATTCATCTTTCAGTACCCTCTCATCGGGTCGTTGGCCTGAAACTCGAGAGAGCGGAGTTCTACGCACACCGGGTCAGGCTCTTTCAGTACCCTCTCATCGGGTCGTTGGCCTGAAACTTCGGCCGGTCCTACGGGTCACAACGGAGCGTAATGTTCTTTCAGTACCCTCTCATCGGGTCGTTGGCCTGAAACGAACCGCCGCCACACTCCCAACTGTCGATACTCCTCCTTTCAGTACCCTCTCATCGGGTCGTTGGCCTGAAACACTAACGCCACGCGACATCATCAGAGCTATTCTGATCTTTCAGTACCCTCTCATCGGGTCGTTGGCCTGAAACAGAGAGAGCGGGCCAGCCGACCAACCGGTCCACACACTTTCAGTACCCTCTCATCGGGTCGTTGGCCTGAAACGGCAGATCGAGGATGCGATAGTGAGGGTGATCATCGACTTTCAGTACCCTCTCATCGGGTCGTTGGCCTGAAACCTCGGGTATCTACCCGTGATGGCTCCTGCTCAAAAACTTTCAGTACCCTCTCATCGGGTCGTTGGCCTGAAACTTCTGAGTGACGATATGCCTAATGGTTGCCTTGAGTCTTTCAGTACCCTCTCATCGGGTCGTTGGCCTGAAACTCAAGCATGATCATCCTGGACTGCGCCTTGCTTGGACTTTCAGTACCCTCTCATCGGGTCGTTGGCCTGAAACTCTGATGCTCAAATGCAAACCTTGCTCGGGTTATTTACTTTCAGTACCCTCTCATCGGGTCGTTGGCCTGAAACTGAGGGCGAAACATCGGTAGGTGATGTCTACCTAACTTTCAGTACCCTCTCATCGGGTCGTTGGCCTGAAACTACCGCCCTCCACCGCACCGCACCGAAATAGTCCAACTTTCAGTACCCTCTCATCGGGTCGTTGGCCTGAAACACGCCCACGCCGTCCGCCCCCTTCCTATAGCCGAACTTTCAGTACCCTCTCATCGGGTCGTTGGCCTGAAACCGAGCGTGTCTCTGGGACATCAATTGGCTGATAATACTTTCAGTACCCTCTCATCGGGTCGTTGGCCTGAAACCTATCGTCGCGTAGACAAGCCTACAAGAGCGCTAATCTTTCAGTACCCTCTCATCGGGTCGTTGGCCTGAAACTACTCGATCTACCCACTGAGCGGCCTCGTTGTCTGTCTTTCAGTACCCTCTCATCGGGTCGTTGGCCTGAAACCCTGTTGCCCTGGTCCGCCTGTTGCAGCCTATGCACTTTCAGTACCCTCTCATCGGGTCGTTGGCCTGAAACCAGCACGTTGGCTACGTTCGCGGCGCTACCCGTCAGTCTTTCAGTACCCTCTCATCGGGTCGTTGGCCTGAAACTTCAATCAGATTGCTAGGCACCCAGTTGTAGTCGCTCTTTCAGTACCCTCTCATCGGGTCGTTGGCCTGAAACCTACGACCATAAGAAGAGCCAGACCAGCAAATGGCCTTTCAGTACCCTCTCATCGGGTCGTTGGCCTGAAACCTCGAGGGAGGAGTCGCATGATCATCGAGGACTAGGCTTTCAGTACCCTCTCATCGGGTCGTTGGCCTGAAACTTCCTCAGTATGCTCCAGGTCATCGCCCACCTTGTGCTTTCAGTACCCTCTCATCGGGTCGTTGGCCTGAAACCCTTCCGATCACGGCTTTAACTTCGGCGTCTGTCATCTTTCAGTACCCTCTCATCGGGTCGTTGGCCTGAAACCAATGGTCGAGGCCATAGCCCTATCTTCACCTAGTCTTTCAGTACCCTCTCATCGGGTCGTTGGCCTGAAACTCCCCTGCGGCCACCCTGCCAGTGTCGTCGAAGATGATCTTTCAGTACCCTCTCATCGGGTCGTTGGCCTGAAACTGTGGCGACGTATGCGGGGCCGTACTGGGTAATGGTACTTTCAGTACCCTCTCATCGGGTCGTTGGCCTGAAACCTCAGTCGGTCTTCGCTGAGTGTAGGTCATTTATGATGTCGCTGCCAGCGAAAACGCGTCCTGGGGCTTCGTGTGCGTTCATTGCTCCCCCGTCGAAGCGATGACAAATGGGCGAAAGTGACTGCTTTTCGAAAGTCGTCTGCTGCACCAAAACCGGGGGGAGTTGCGACACGCCCTGCTTCACACGTCGTTACAGAACCGCCTGAATTCGCAGTCGGCGCAGCGTGACGGCCACTCGTTCGGTGGTGGCATCCGCTCGGTCTGCGCAATCAGGCGCATCTGGTGGAGCAGCGCGGCGATTTTCCTGCGTAGCCTGGCCGAGATTGGCACCTCCTCCACGCGGCGCAACGGGATCAGATAGATGAAGCCTCTCCGCACCGGCAGGTGGTAGGTCTCCTCCAACAAGAGTGCATAGGCCGCCAACTGGAGTCTGAAATGATAACCTGGCTGGCGTGCCAGTTTGTAGTCCACCGGGATCAGTTCGGCCTTCGGGGCCGTGACTTCCACCACCTCGTCGACGACGCCCGTCAGCCCCAGCGTCTCCGAAGTGGCCGGAACGTCGAAGCGGCGGTGCCCGTCAATGCCGTCCAGATGGTACGCGTGCAGACTCCGCCGCCGCGCGCGTTCCTTCTCCTCCAGGCCAGCCTCGGCACCCGCCTCCATCTTGTAGGTAGTCGGCCGCACATCGGGCAGGCAGTGGTTGTAGTAGAAGATGCGCGGGCAGTAGGCGTATTGTTTCAGGTCGGTGACGATGAGCAGGTCAACCGCTGCCTCCAGCATCCTGATTGATCTCCCTTCGGCCACGCCAGTCGGTCTCGCAGATCGGGATCAGGCATACCTTGCCCGGCCTGTCCCCCATCCTCTTGCCGATCTTCAACATCAACTCGTCACAGTGCGTGCCGCTAAGTTGGCCCACAAACGCGCTGTACTGGACGCGGTCGAGACCATAGTCCAGGCAGATGTCGGCGACCTTGCTCCGTACCCCGTCGTGGGGGATGTCATACATGAGGATCAGACGTGCGCGCATGGCTACCATCCTGCCTGGAACGCGTCATAGCCCTCGCGATCCCCGCGCAGGAAGGTGGCCAGGTGACGCGCCTGGCTTTGCAGCGCGACGCGGAGTGGCTGGCGCTTGCCCTCATAGCGCACCCCCGCCTCGAGGTGCTCCAGAATGTGGGTGGCCAGGGTCCGCCGCGTCTCTTGCGAAAGCCTCGCGCTCTCATCCTGTTCTACGGCAAACTGCCGGTTCAGCAGCCCAAACACTACACGGTCAACGGCTGCCTGCCGAAACTCCTCGATCAGGTCGAGCACCAGGCTGGGTTTGCCGGGCCGGTCGGCGTGAATGAAACCCGCATAGGGGTCCAGGCCGGCTAGGACAATCGCCCGCTCGACCTGTGCATACAGGATGCCGTATCCGTAGTTGAGCAGGCTGTTGACCGGGTCGGTTGCGCCCCGTCCCTTACGCGCCTGCCAGCCGTACTTCGCCGGGATGATCGCCCGCACGGCGGCCCAGTACTTCTTAGCAGCGTGCGCCTCGGCGGTGAGGACTGTCGGGCGCGCGTCATCACACGTGGGGCCCTCAATGCGACGCAGCTTCTCCTCGTAGTCTGCCACCTCGCCGGCGCAGAGCCGCAACTCCTCCGCGGCCTGTGGCGCGCTGCCGGTGCGCGTCTTTGCCAGGTACTTGAGCGTGGCAGCCTGGTTGCGGATCTTGCCCATCGCAAACGCGATGGCAACATGCTTGCCGCGCCAATCGCGATAGGCCTCAAGTTGGGCGCGGCGGGTCAGGATGGTCCCCGTCAGCCCGGCCGAGTACAGGCTGGCGTAGACCTGGCCCCGCCCGCTAACGAAGTGCACAGGGATGCCGTGCTCGCAGCAGGCCCGTAGCGCATCCGCCGAGATGCTGACGCCCGTGCTGGCAATTGTGACACTGTGCAGGTGCAGCAGCGGTGCCTGAGCCAGCACCTCCCTGCGTTTGGTGATCTTGAGCCGCCCCTGGTATTTGCCGATGTGCGTGCCGAAAGTATCGGCAATCAGGTGCTCAACAATGGCCATGCCTGCCCCCCTTCGTCTTGCGGTAACATCTCAAACCATCCATCACCTTTGACGGCATTCTTGCCTACGTGCAGGCAGGTGCCCCATAGCAGCCAGGGGATGAGGGGCCGCAGCTCGCCGCTGTACGTGGCGTTGCCCATATAGCCCCCTATCGGGATGCGCCTGCCTGTCCGCCCTG
>Ga0307380_10008249_pt1 | contig 13386 bp, 8 predicted proteins | sample UN3MG_FD_202239 | JGI IMG/M metagenome (GOLD analysis project Ga0307380, IMG submission 202239) | Soil microbial communities from Risofladan, Vaasa, Finland - UN-3 | ecosystem: Environmental > Terrestrial > Soil > Coastal area > Acid sulfate soil | place: Finland: Risofladan, Vaasa | collected... | reverse complement strand
GGGTCGCCTGGGGGCTCCGGATCGGTCCCCACCGGCGGATCGTCCTGCCGACCGCCGGAGTAGAACGGGCCGGCCGACGGGCCCCCGCCGTCGTGGGCCGCTGCCAGATACGACGGTGAAGGCTCGGGCTCTTCAGCAGACTCTTCGACGACCTCGGCCGCCGGCTGGGTCTCGGCAGGCTGGGTCTCCGCCGCCGTGGGTTGTGTGGCCGACGGTTCGGCGGCGATCTCGGCCAGTGTCTCGCTCTCCTCGCGGAAGATGTAGATGTCGGTGATCAGATCGTCCAAGCCGCCGGCGATGCTCAACGCCTCCATCAGCGTGAATTCCGGCGCCGGCAGCGGATACAGGTTCGCCCCCGGCGTGGCCCCAAAGAGCGTGTACGTGGCGTTCCGCCGTACGAGCGGCTCGACAATCACCTGCGCGTCGCGAATCAGGTTCTTCTGATCCAGAACATCGGTCAATTCGTCCTCGAGTTCCCGAGCCGTCATCCCCCTCACATGGACCGTGCCGATGATCGGCAACCGGATGTTGCCCGCGTTGTCCACCTGGGACTGAGACTGAGTCTCGGTCTCCTCGGCCAGCAATTCGAAGATGCGCACGGTCAGCGCGTCGCCCGCGGTGAAACGGTACTCGCGACGATCGGCCAGCAGGTCGTCCGGCGTCGGATCGGTCGCTCCCGGAATGCCGGACGGAGCATCCTGGATGCTCAGTGAGCTGCGGATCTCCGTCGTCCGCGCGTCCAGGAAGTTCCCCACGGCACTGGGGTCGAGCCAACTGTTGAACAAGCCCGTGTGGCAGCCCGCGGCGAGAAGCGGCAGCACCGGAGCAAACCACCCGATCCGAGCGGCACGCCGCTCGCGGCCACGCCTAGGCGGAATGCTGCATTGTATTTTTTGCAGTGAAAGTGGCCGTTCCACCAGCAGGTTGGGCCGACCAGACATTGGTTGCATGCCTTGCCTCAGCACATATGTATCGGGCGCCCGCCCGACAACCGCGCCGCGCGGTCCCAATCACCGCAATATTATCGGCTATTGGCGACCGACCGGTTAAGATACCTCCACCTCCGGGCGCGGTGCTCCCGCGACTTTGACGGCCGGCAAAGGCCGTGTTCCCTCATACTTCGTTGGCGCACGCATTTGGTTCGCAGAATACGGAGGTTGGGGCGGTTTGTCGGCCGCCCGCCACTGACGCATTGGGGTGCTGGGGGACGTCCAGGCCGCCGGGTGAACCGGATGCGGCTTTTGGGCAGGATGCCGAATCCGGCGCCGAGCATGCGACCCTAGTCGACCGCCGATCGCGACTTCATGCCGATGCAGACGCCGGGCGGCATCGTGCGAGCGTGGGGACGCTGCCTAAATCCGGAACCGGATTCATTGACGCATTGCCGGCGGTGCGTACACTGCTCAGGATTAGAAGGCTCTTCCGATGGTCGGCGCGGCCAGCGATGAAGAGCTGTAACCTTCTGTCTGGAATGAAGATGATGCGATTCTACCGGTTCATGAGGGTGGCGGCTGTTCTGGCCAGTGGCGGCGTCATGTTGCAATTCGGCGGCTGTACCTCGTCGGACGCCTTCGACTTCATCCAAACGATCCTGCTGGGAATCACCGCCGCCGGCTCGTTTGCGATCCTGCGGAACGTCTGACCAGACGCACTACGGCAGGGGTCGCCAGTCGCCGGGTTCGCCGACCAGCCTTCGCCAAGGTCAGGGCAATTGTCCGGGGCCACAGACGCCCCTTGGGCCCTGCCGTTGACGCTTTCTTGCGGTATCCTATACTGCCATCGGCGCGCTGCCGGGGCTGGAGACGCTCACCGGCGGCGCAGGCGGCACCGTTGTAGCACAACCGGCCTGAGGGTTGCCCAGTGCGGCTCTCGGCCCCGGCGTAACGGTTGGATCCATCCCCTTGTCCCGGTCTTGCTTCCGCAATGGAGGACCTCATGCCCCCCCTCGCTTCCTGCCAACATGAATCTTCAACCATGTGGCGTTGCCTCCTGGTCTGCGCGGCGCTGCTCTGTTTCCCCGTCGGCAGCGCCGTGGCGCAGACAGACGATGCCGCCGTCGGCCCGACAGTTCCCGAAGGCGCGCCCGTCGCAACCTTGTTCGAGGATTTTCTGCACTTCGCCCGGCTGGGTCGATTCGAGCTGGCCGACGCCTACGCCCGACAGTTGCTCGAGCACCCCGACCTCGACCCGGTCAAGTTGCTGGAGGTCTCCGGGCGAGACCCACGCAGCCTCGAGACCCTCATGCTGATCATCGACAACTCGCCCATCGGGCAAAGCGCCGCACGCGTGCTGGAGGTCGTTCAACAGGGTGAGTTCCAGTTGCGCCAGGACGTGGCCCGGATCAAGGCCAACATCGAGAAGCTCGGCGGGTCGCCGCAAATGGAGTTCCACGCCATCGAGCGTCTGATCGAATCGGGGGAATACGCCGTGCCCTGGATGCTGCAAACCCTGCGCGATCCGGACCAGGCCAGGCTTCATCCCCGGATTCTGGCCGCCTTGCCCAGATTGGGGCGCCCGGCGATCAATCCGCTGGTTACTGCGCTGGCCACGGAGGACCAGACGCTGCGCGGACACGTTGTCCGGACGCTGGGGGGCATCGGCTATCCTCAGGCGGTGCCGTATCTACAGCGGCAGCTCGTCGATTCATCCGCCACGCCCGAGATCAAGTCGGCCGCTTCGGAGGCGATCGGTCGCATCGCCGAGCGGTCCGGGCGGCCCGCCGCCGGCTCGCCCGGCCAGGGGTTCTTTCAACTGGCCACTCAATACTACGAGGAGCGGGGCTCGGTGGCCGCCGACCCCCGTCTGCCGTCGGCCAACGTGTGGTACTGGGACGCGGAAAACAGCTTTCTCAAGGCGGTCCCGGTGCCGCAACGGATCTTCGGGCCGGTGATGGCCATGCGATGTTGCCAGGAAGCATTGCGCATCGATCCCGGCGATGACGACGCCATCGCCTTGTGGCTGGCCGCGGACATCCGCCGCGAGGCCCGGCTGGGCCTCGACGTCGAGTCGCCCCAACCGGGCGAACCCGAGGAAGCCGACGACACACGCCCCGAGGACTTCCCGCCCAGTCTGTACTTCACTCGTGCGGCCGGGGCACGCTATGCCCACCTGGTTCTCGACCGGGCGGTTCGTGACGGCGACGCCCAGGTGGCTCTGGGAGCGATCGCCGCCTTGCGGGTGATAGCGGGGACGGCCTCGCTGATCGGAACGCAGGACTACAAGCAACCCCTGGTCCAGGCCCTGGAGTTCCCCGATCGCGTCGTGCGGATTCGTGCCGCGCTGGCCCTGGGCAATGCTCTGCCGCGCTCGCCCTTCGCCGGGGCCGAGCGGGTGGTGCCCGTCTTGGTCGGTGCATTGTCGCCCACGCAGACGGAGCGGCTGGTCGTCGTGGATCCTGACGCCGACAACCGCAACCGACTGGCCGCCGAGTTCCGCCAGGCCGGCGCTCAGGTGGTGACCGAGGCCGACTTCTACAAGGCGATCGACCGGGCCCGTTCCGAGCTGGATTGGGTGTCCGCCTTCGTGCTGGCGGTGGACATCGATGCGCCGGGCATCGCGGTGGCCGTTGATTCCCTGCGTCGCGAGTCCGCCTTCGCCGGCACGGCGATCATCGTGCTGGCTCGCCCCGCCGGCTCGCCGGCCGCCGACGACCTCGCCTCCCGAGCGGACAACATCGAGGCCATCGACGCGACGGCCGAACGTGACGAAATAGCCGATCGGCTGGACGCGATCCGGGCAAGCACCGGCCAGGCGGTCTTGGACGCCGACGCCGCCCTGGAACTGGCCTTCGAGGCCGCTTCGACGCTGCAACGGATCGCCAACGCCGGCGCGACCGTCCTCGATTGTCGTGTGGCTGAGCCGGCCTTGATCGCGGCGCTGTCGGCCGACGACGAGGAATTGCGACTCCGCTGCACCTCGGTGCTGGCCCTGCTTCCGACCGTCACCGCGCAGCAGGCCATCGCCGACCTGGCCTTGAACGTGGACCAGACCGAGTCTTTGCGCATGGCGGCTTTCAGCTCCCTGGCGGATTCCGCAAAGACGATCGGCAACCGCCTGGACGACGCCCGGGTGCAGGCCTTGCTCTCGGCCGCCCGCGAGGAGCCCGACCTGACCATGCGCACGGCGGCCAGCCAGGCGCTGGGGGCCCTGAACCTCTCCGACAACCAGGCCAGCGAGATCATTCGCAGCTATTCCCCAGGCTGACGAGTACCGCGGCAGCGGTGGCCGGAACAGCCCGTCCGGCGGGCCACACGCCTTATGGGACGCAGCCGGACCCTCCTTCGCCGTTTTCAATCCAACCCGTCATCATCTCGGGTCGATGAATAGCCCGAGTAGTCGATCGGCGGCCCCGTTCGGGCACGGGAAGGCACCTGCGCTATTACGGGCGGCGGCGGGATACGTGCAATCGGTTCTACCGGTGGGGGTGACCATGAAGAAATGGAACCAACCGGGCGGTTCGGTGCCCGAACCTACCTCGCACACGTCGAAGGTCCTGGTGGCCCTGGCGTTCGTCTTCATTCTGGCCGCCGGAGGCCTGCTCTTCTGGTTCATGGGCCCCCGAACGGCCCGAGCCGACCTGGATCCTTACACCACCTTCATCGAGCGCGCCGAGGAACGCCTGCGCGGCAACGACCGCGTCGGGGCCATCGCCGATTACACCGAGGCGTTGACCCATCGGCCCGATGATCTGCCCGCCCTGGCCCGACGGGCGGCGGCGCTCACCCAGCATGGCGAGCACGCCGACGCCATCGCGGACCTCGACCGGCTGATCGAGCTTGCCCCCGACGCCCCGGAGCATTATCAGGCCCGAGGTGAGGCGCATTACCAGACGGGGAACTACGATCAGGCGGTGGCCGATTTCACCCGCGTCATCGAGCTCGACGACGAACGCACCGACGCGCATCGCGGTCGAGGCAAGGCCCGTCTGGCCGGCAATGATGCCGCAGACGCCGTCAGCGACTTCACGGCCGCCATTCAGCGCCGTGCCACCGATGCCGACCTCTACCGCAGGCGCGGCGACGCACGCCGGGCGCTTGGCGACTTGCCCGGCGCCATCGCCGATTACGACGAGGCGATCCGCCTCGCTCCGGATGAGGCCACGGCCTACCACAACCGGGCCATCAGCCGAAAGGCCCGGGGTGACCTGGCCGGGGCCATCGCGGATTACGACGAGGTGATCCGCATGCGTATGCGTGACCCGGCCGTCTATTTCAACCGGGCCAACGCTCGCGCCGCCGCCGGTGATCTGGACGGGGCCATCCTGGATTACGGTGAAACCATTCGGCTGCAGTCCAAGGACCCCGAAGCCTACTACGCCCGGGCCGGCTGCTTCGAGGCCCGCGGTGAGCTGCGCCGGGCCATCGCCGACTACGGCGACGCCATCCGACTGCGTCCCACTGATCCCGTTGCCTACGTCGCCCGCGGCGGAGCCAAGCATCGCTATGGCGATCTCTCCGGGGCCATCGCCGACTACAACCGGGCCGTCGCCCTGGGTCCCAAGGATCACACCGCCTACTGCGACCGGGCCAGGATCAAACGCGAGATCGGCGACCTGTCCGGTTCGATCACCGATTACGACCAGGCCATGGCCATCGAGCTGGGTTACGCGCCGGCCTACTGCGGGCGAGGGCGTACTCATCTGGCCAACAACGATCTGCCCAACGCCCTGGCCGATTTCAACCGGGCCCTGGAACTCGACCCCGACTACATGAGCGCCTATCGGTTCCGGGGCGAGGTGCGGGTATTGGCCGGGGATTTCCGCGGCGCCATCGAGGACTTCCGCACGGTCCTGGACCGGGCCACCGACCGCAACCTGGTCCGCATCGCCAACCGCTACCTTCTGAAGCTCGAGCCCTACGGCCCGGGCGGCGCCCAGCAACCCGACCGGCAGTAGACAAGCGGCGCTCAGCCTGGAATGTCGCTGGCCGCCTCTCTCAGTACCCGGTGAACGCCGTCTGGTAGCCGGCGAAGTCCTTCAGGTCCACGTCGTCGTAGTCACAGTCGAAGACCGCATGACCTGCTGCCCAGAGGCCGTTATGGAGTTTCGATGCCTTGAAAGGTCCCCCGACCGCAGGCCCTGAATGCTTCCCCGCAGCCGACGCCCTGCTGTTACCGGCGCGAAGGCGCCTCCACTTGATCTAACTCCGCCTGCTGCCGCCGCTTGGCTTCCTGGGGGTCCGCGACCAGGTCGGAATGGCAGGAGTGTTTCTTGTCCCGGTCGGCCAGGAGCTGGCGCTGGGCGTCGTTGAGGCCGGGCGATTGCATCGACTGGCGCTCGGCCTGGAAGTCGGCGTCCTTGCCGCTGGCGAACTCCTCGATCTCCTTGCTGATGCGCATGGCACACCAGTCGTGCCCGCACATGGCGCAGAAGTCGGTGTCCACGTCCAGGTCCTCGTCGTGCAGGGCCCGGGCGGCCTCGCCGTCGAAGGCCAACTCGAACTGCTTGGGCCAGTTCAACGCGGCCCGGGCGCGCGACATGTCGTCGTCCCAGTCGCGCGCCCCGGGGATTCCCTTGGCGATGTCCGCCGCGTGGGCGGCGATCTTGTACGCGATGCAACCGGCTTTCACGTCGTCGGGGCGCGGCAGGCCCACGTGCTCCTTGGGCGTCACGTAGCAGAGCATGGCCGCTCCCCAGCGGGCCGCCTCGGTCGCCCCGATGCACGAGGTGATGTGGTCGTAGCCGGGGAAGACGTCCGTGACCAGCGGGCCCAGGACGTAGAACGGGGCGTCGTCGCACACCTCGCGCTCCCGCTCCATGTTCATGCGGATCTGGTCCATGGGGATGTGGCCGGGGCCTTCCACCATGGCCTGCACGCCCGTCTCGCGGGCCCGGTGAACCAGTTCGCCCAGCGTGTCGAGTTCGGCGAACTGGGCCTTGTCGGACGCGTCGGCCAGGCTGCCCGGGCGCAGCCCGTCGCCCAGCGAGTAGGTCACGTCGTACTCGCGCATGATGGCGCTGATCTCGTCGAAGATTTCGTACATGGGGTTCTGCTTGCCGTGGTGGATCATCCACTTGGCCAGCAGCGAGCCGCCGCGCGAGACCATGCCGGTGACCCGCCCCTTGACCAGCGGAAGGTGCTCGCGGAGCACGCCCGCGTGAATGGTGAAGTAATCGACGCCCTGCCGGGCCTGGTGCTCGATCTCGCCCAGGATGTCGTCGTAGGTCAGGTCCTCGATGCGCTTGTTCACGATCATCGAGTAGATGGGCACGGTGCCGATGGGGATGGTGGCGTTGTCGATGATGGCCTGCCGGCAGCCGTCCAGGTCGCCGCCGGTCGACAGGTCCATCAGCGTGTCCGCCCCCCAGCGGGCGGCCCAGCGCAGTTTGTCCACCTCCTCGTTCGTGCTGCTGGTCACCGGCGAGGCGCCGATGTTGGCGTTGATCTTCGTGGTGATGGCCCGGCCGATGCCGACCGGATCGAGCCGGCAGGGAGCGGCACCGGCGTGCGTCCGCGCATCGTACCCCGCCGCGCCGGCCAGGTGCTGAGTGTTCGCGGGGATGACCAAGTGCCCGGCCGCGACCTGCTTGCGGATGAACTCGGCCGTCGTGTTCTCGCGCTCGGCCACGCGTTTCATCTGCTCGGTGGTCTGGCCGGCGCGGGCGGCTTGCAGTTGCGTCATGGAAGCTCCTCCTCGAACGGCCGCGGACTGCGTTGCGATTCAGGGTTGGGTCTGCGGGAGGGCGAGCAGGCCTTGCGGCCCGCTGATGTCGCTTTCCTACGCAGGTTCTCGCACCGGCTCACGTCCCCCGCCGGTGCGCCCCTGATCAGGTTCGAAGGCTCTGTTCTCAGCCCGCCGATTCCTCCGTCCAGCGGACACACCTAGCGACCAGGCGCATCGTATCTCCGCCCGGCGCGGTCGTCAACCCGTGCTCGTCGCAGGAGTCCGCCGCTGGCGAGATCCTGGTCAGTCTCGAAGGCTATGCCCTCAGCCCGTTACGGCCGGTGCCATTCGTTGCAGGTGGGGCAGAGGGGCAGCTTATCGTATCGGGCAGCGGTGTGGTGGGCGCGGGCGGTTTGCATGGCTGGGGATTGCCAGAGGGCGGCCAGGGACGAGTCGTGGAGGGAGCCGACGACGGTCCGGGCGGTGAAGTCCTGGTCGCAGCGGGTCATGCGGCCGTCGGCCAGAATCAGGCAGCGGGTGCAAATGCGGCGGCAGGGGGCCCGCGTCGGCGGTGACATGTCGATGACACTGCGGTCCTCGAGCTGCCCGGCGTAGTGGCTGTAGCCCTCGATGACGGCCCAGCCCTCGCGGCGAATCCAGCCGTCGAAGAACTCGTCGATCTCCTGCACGGTCTCGACGGACTTGGTGATCTGCGGGATGACCAGCGGCTCGACCTGTTTGGCGTCCGCCTTGACGGCCGACAGCGTCTCGAGCGCCGTCGTGACCGTGGACAGCTCCTTGCCCGGGTGCAGCTTCCGGTACAGCTCCTCGCTCCAGGCGTCGAGCATCACTTCGAGCACGTCCACGCGATGCCGGATCAGCGTGTCGATCATCCCGCGGTCCAATGCTAGGCCGTTGGTGCGAACGGCCAGGCCGAAGACGCCGGCTTCGCGAAACAGGCCGGAAATGCGATCGAACTCGGGATGCAGCAGCGGCTCGCCGAAGCCGCCCAGGACGACGAGCGAGTCGTCGTATTCGCCAAGCTGCTCGGCCAGTGCGGCCACGACGGCAGGATCGATCGGTCCGCGCCGGCCGACGCGCTCTCCGCGCGGGCGCAGGATGGTGTCGGCCACTTGATCCTCGGTGGTCAGTTCGATCTCGACCTCGCGCGGAAGCGGCGGCACCTGGGTTTTGGCGCGTTCGATCAGCCATCGGCCGACGGTCTCGGCGCCGGTGTCGGGGCACTCGGTCATGGCGGCCAGGATGGTCTCGGTGCCGCGTCGCGTGTCGGCCACCAGGCGACCGGCCGCGTGCCGCATGGCTTCGGGGCAGGGGAAGCAGCAGTCCTTGAAGGCCAGATCGATCTGCGGGGCGCCGGGCTTGTAGCTCTGAACCCAACCGGGCGGGATGCCCTGGCTGCCCAGCTCGGCCAGCAGCCTGGCCTCGAAGATGGTGCCGACCATTCCCGGCGGCACGGGTGCGAAGCAGAAACGCAACTCCCTGGCGGTGGACTCGTAGTGCCGGATCATCGCGTCGATCACGGCCGGGTCGATGAGAGCTGCCGCGCCGCCGGTGGCCCATACCGCGTCGGCCGATGTCTGCCGCGCCAAGGCGGCCAGGGCCGCCGTGTGAACGGTCTCGTCGATGTAGCTGGCGCCACCGAGCCCGCCGCGCCAGCCGTCGAGCGACCACTTGCGCGCCGTGCGCATCAGGCGGCGGTAGGGCGGGTCGCCCGGCGCGCGCGGCGAAACCGTGGCCTTGGTGCCGTTTAACAGCGCCCGGCAGCGATCCGCCTGATCGGAGGGACAGACGACGTAGATCCCGTCGGGTTGTTGGGCCTGGGCCACGCGTTCGACGGTCCGGCGCAAGACGGGCACGCCCTGCAACTCATGCGCCTGGCGGCTGGGCAGGCCGAGCGGCGTGGCTTCCAGATCGGCATCGATTGCGGCGATCACTTTCATTGCTTGTCGCTCTGTGCGATCCGTGCGTCGAACCGAACGAGGGTCTCGGTGAGGATGCCGACCATGTCCGCCGCGCCTTCCTTGATGCCGCCGACGAACTCGAGGTCGCGCTTGAGCTGCCGGACGGCGCGGTCGGTGCCGGTAGCCCCGTCCAGGTCGATCTTGCGGTCGGCGCTGAAGCGGCGCAGCTCGGCCAGTTGGGAAGCGGCGTTGATGATTTGGTAGGCCCGCTCGTGCCGGGTGATCACCGTTCGCAGCTCATCGACGCGCTGAATCCGGCGGTTGAACCTCGGCGGGTCACCGGTCAGCTTCTCCAACTCATGCAGCACGGCCGCGAAGTCGTCGCAGATCTTCTCGACGGCTTTAACCTCTTCGAGGCGTGTAGCAATTTCACTTCGTGCGGCGGACAGCCGGGACGGGTCGTTCCAGCAGACCTGTTTTCGGTACGCGTAACGCTCGGCCGGAATGTCGCGGGCGCAGACGCGCTCCAGCGCCTCGGCCAGCGACATCACGTCGGTCCCGCCGATGCGGGCGCCGCCCTCGGTGGCGTCGATGAGTCGGGCATCGGTACCGATGAAGTCCTTCTCGAACTGTTCGAGATACGTGAAGAGCAGCTCATCGGTGTAGACCGGGCAACCGTTCACGTCCTCGATCTTCCGCAGAATCTCGCGGTTGCGGGCGATGCGCTCCCACTCCTTGGTCTCCATGGTGTTGAAGCGGTTGATCTCACCGCTCCAGCCGCTGTGCACCTCGACGCCCGGGACGTAGAAGACGTGCCCGGTGAAGGCCAGGTCCTGTCCCACGAAGATGATCGGATCGCAACCCATGTACCGGGCGAGGTAGAAGGCCAGGTGGGCCACTGTGGCTCCGGGCGGCAGACCGCCGCGGGCCGCCAGGCCCGACCCCACCAGCAGGTGGGCGAAGGAGCTGTCCAGTATCGAGATCGGACCGTCGAAGAGGTCGATCACGTGCCAGGTGGACTTGGGCTCGGCCACCAGGTGCACGCCGTGGAGGTCGTCGATCCCCTGGAAGAAGCGCCGCGACATCTCGTGGAAGTCGAGGCTGGTCACGAAGTCGGGCACGATGCCGCGGGTCAGCAGCGGCTTGAGCGTGGTCTGCACTGCGCAGACGACGGCCCGGCCTTTGGCGTCGCGCAGCGTGTCGATGTTCCTGCGCAGGGACGGGCCGGCCGACACGACGATCCCCGGGCAGCCGCCGAACCGGTCCTTGAGGATGTCGATCGGCGGCGTCGAGAGTGTGGTGGGCAGGTTGTAGGCGATGTTGCGGCAGGTGATCTGGGCGTTGTGCACCAGCGTGACCATCGTGGTCCGGGTGTAGGCCACGAAGTCGGTCACCGCCCGGCGCAGGGCGGCGTGCTGCTCGCCGGCCAGCCGCTCCGACGGCGGATGCGTGACGAACTGCAGGCCCAGCATCATGACCGCGTTTCGCGGCGTGAGTTGGGCGTGCATACGGGCCTTGTTCGTGTCGGTCAGGATCACCAGCCGCCGCGAGGCGATCTCGTCGGCCAGATCGACGTGAGCCAAAGCGGTGGAGAGCAGCTCGAGCGACGGCTCGGTCACCAGAACAAAGGCCTCCCCGCGCAGGCGGGCGTGCAGGGCCTTGACGTGATAACCCAGCCCGAATCCGGTCACCACGAAGCAGTAGTTCTTGTCCAGATCGACGCGCTCGATGAGTTTCTCGGCCTCGGCCCGCGGGTCGTAGCGGCTGTGGAGATAGGCCTGGCGGCCATCCGGTGTGGCGACCGAGGTCGTCCAGTCGCCCGAGCGGGTCGCCTCGACGGGGAGACGCTTGTCGTCCGGGACCTCGTCGATCCGGACGGCCAGCTCCGGATCGATCCGCCAGAGGGCGGCCATGTTCCGGATGAACAGCTCGTTGCCGACGTCGGGTTGGCTGTGACTCGTTGCGGTCATGGGCGCGGCGTTCCCCAGGCCGGCTCGACCAGGTTGCGGACTCAGTCGGCGAATCGGCAGGGCTTCCTGACGGCGGCGGCCAGGCGACGGAAGTACTCCTCCCGCGGGATCTCGACCGCCCCCATCCGGGCCAGGTGGTCGGTGGTGAACTGGACGTCCAGCAACTCGAACCCGCGCTCGTTCATCCGCTCGACCAGATACACCAGGGCGATCTTCGATGCGTCGCGCTGGCGAAAGAACATCGACTCGCCGCAGAATACCCCACCGATGGCCACGCCGTACAGCCCGCCGGCCAGTTCGCCCTGCCGCCAGGCCTCGATGCTGTGGGCGTAGCCCAGTTCGTGCAATCGACCGTAGGCCTCGATGAAGTCCTGCGAAATCCAGGTGCCCTCGGGGCGATCCGCACAGGCGGTGATGATGGCGATGAAGTCCCGGTTGACGGTCAGCTCGAAGCGCCCCTGGCGGTACAACTGGGCCAACGTCTTGGAAACCCGCAGGGCGTCCAGCTCGATGATGGCCCGTGGGTCGGGGCAGAACCACATGATCCGGCCCTCCTCCTCTGCCATGGGGAAGATCCCGCGGGAGTAGGCGGCCAGGAGCAGTTCGGGGGCGAGCTGCGGATTCATGCCACGCGACACCGTCGCAAGAGGGCGGGGACCTCGGTGATCCGGCGGATGACGTGGTCGGGGCGGTAGCGACCCGGTGGCAGCCGACCGTCGGACACCTTCAGCACGGTGGTCATGCCCAGGCGCTTGGCCCCCTTGACGTCCGTGTCGATCAAATCGCCGACGAACATGGTCCGGTCGGCCTCGACGCCCAGGCGCTCCAGGGCCACTCGAAAGATGATGGGATGCGGCTTGGCGTAGCCCACGTCGCACGACCAGACCCGGACGTCGAACAGGTCGAGCAGGTCCGCGGCCCGCAGGTCCTCGTCCATGACCTTGCTGATCATGAACGTGTTGGACACCAGGCCGACGGCGTAGCCGGCCTCGCGCACCCGGCGGAGGGTCTCGTCGGCCCCCGGCGTGACCTTGAAGACCCGGCGGATGGGCTCGTGGCAATGGCGTGCGTACTGTTCGGCCGAGGCGGCGTCCAGGCGAATGCCCATTTTGCGGTGGGTCCGTACGATCAGGTCGATCAACTGGATCTCGCGCAGGGTGATCCGGGACCGGAGGTAGGCCCACTGGACGGCCCGGACGATCCGGGGAAGGTACTTGTTCAGCGGCGGCGGGCCGAACCCCCGCTCGACGAGATAGCGATGGGCCAGGCGGGTGCCCTGCTCGAGGTAACGGCGCGGATCATTTGTTTGCAGGTCGAAGAGCGTATCGCCCAGATCGAAGAGCACCGCCCCTACCATAAACCGGCCCAATCCACGCGTGCAACGCAGGCCGGCCGAGGTTGTCGAACGGGTGCCCCATCCGATGCGGTGTCCCCGCAGTCCTGCGCCGGACATCGGGTTGGCCTGCTGTTGCGCGGCGCTGGGGTCACCATAAACCGCTGCCCAAGGCGCGCCAATAGCTCGGGTCGGGCCGGATTCACCGCGTGGCCCAGGATCGGTCCGGTCACGGGTGGTGCATGAAAGGGTGGCGACCAAACAAAGACGCCGAGTGTCCTGGGGACACTCGGCGCATCGGCGGGAGGGGAGAAGGCGAGTGGAAGACGGGGCCGGCGGGGCTAGCCTCACCCGCTTGGTGCGGCCCGTGGCAGCAGGCTCCCCGCTGTTCGATCGCACTCCGCGAGGCAACACCGAGCCGGGCCTCGTCTTCCTCGTGCTATGGTTCGTGCAAGCGCTTCATGCTGGTATCCAGGCTCCTTACCTGCCCCAGGCGCTCATCCTGCGGTTCGCGCAGGGGGCAGGTCGGGCGGCTGTCCCGTTGCTCCGGTAGGGCGGT
>Ga0307380_10008248_pt1 | contig 13386 bp, 14 predicted proteins | sample UN3MG_FD_202239 | JGI IMG/M metagenome (GOLD analysis project Ga0307380, IMG submission 202239) | Soil microbial communities from Risofladan, Vaasa, Finland - UN-3 | ecosystem: Environmental > Terrestrial > Soil > Coastal area > Acid sulfate soil | place: Finland: Risofladan, Vaasa | collected... | reverse complement strand
GCATCGAGAAAGCGGACGCGAGGAGATTGATCAACTACTATGCAAAGAGGTGGAGCATAGAGCCGAGTTTTCGCGACACCAAGGATCTCCACTTCGGAATGGGGATGAGCTTGGTTCGGCTGAAGAATCCGGAGCGTAGGGATCGGCTGCTTCTGTTGAGCGCATTCGCCGTTGTCCTTCTGACGATACTCGGAGCAGCCGGGGAGAGCCTCGGTTTTGACAGAATGTTGAAAGCCAACACGGTCAAGCACAGGACGCACTCTTTGTTTCGCCAGGGGTCTATGTGGTACGATTTGATACCGAACATGCCGGATGAACGACTGAGGCCTCTCATGGAACGATTTGGCGAACTTGTTCAGCAACATAAATCCTTCAAGAAAGTCTATGAGATCGTTTGATCAAAATGAGGGGATGCGTGAGCTCTTCCTGTCAATTGTATGTATCGACCTATTCCAACTCGGATTGTGCCAAAGTACTATCCGTTCAATTTTGGATGAGAGACAGAGCTACTGGTTTGGAACCTCCTCTTCCGTCACATGGAGCGCGTCAAAGATTTCCCATCCATCGAAGTTTGGCCGAACGACCGCATTGAAGGATGCTCGCATTTCACCCCCCGTTGGGCGTTGTCTAGGGCAACGTCTGGCCAGGTCAGAAAAAAGTTCCCGACAGAGAACGACAGCTTCGCTCGATTCGACTAGATCGGTCTTGGCGATCAGCACGGCATCTGAACTCAATGGGAAATTTGGCAACCCTACGTTCAGGGCCGCAAGAGAATCGAGATTCAATCCCTCGCAGATGATGAGCACCTTGTGGTTTCTCCACAGAGAAGGAAAGATGGACGATAACAGATGGTAGTTGTTGAGGATGGCCTCAAATCCAGGTGGCGAAACAGCGATCTGAGCAACAACAGCGCCATTCGGAATGCCACCGTGAGCAATCATCAAAAGGATGTCGCACGTCTTGCTCGCAAGAACCTGTCCCAAGATTGTGAGTTCATCGGCACCGTGGGCCTGGTAGACCTCGCAGATGTGTCCGCTGTCCTTGACTGCGCAGACGATAAGGTCGGCAACTGCGTCTTCCCATCCGCTAGCGTTGCCAGTGAGGTTCAAAACCAGGACCTTCATGATTCAGCTCCTTGGTGTCGCCAGGACTCTTGTGGCCGCCAGCGACGCCAGTAGTAAAGCGACTGGCTGACAGGTACGCACCCCGGCCTCGCGGCAGTATTCATGGCCATCGTCAAGGTCGCCGAGCTGCAAGCAATGCACACAGGTTCGCATACAGAAGCATAACCTCATCCCGCGTCCACACAGTAGCGGTTCCATGTGGACCGAGATGCGCAATCTCTCGAACGATCCAACGGAGGAAGTCTATTCGCTCTCTGAGTGCCATCGTCTGACGCTGCTGAAGCGAAGGTGGCTGCCAACCGCCGAGGTCCTCCTTCTCGATCTTCTGCCATTCAGTCAGAGCCTCCCTCACTGCTGAAGCGCAGGCCTTCAATCCGCTTGAGCCACCCTGGCGAATCCCGGACCTTGCATCCAGGACATGGCCCCAGACCTTGTTCCATCCGGTCGGGGGCTCGGCTGGTAGCGGCACTGCGAGATGTATGTTGGCGGCAACCTTCAGATTCTCCAGCATCTGTGACCAGGTTTCAGCCGGCAGCCGCAGTTGAAGGTTGTCATGAAAAGTATAGGGCTCTGTCGTGAAACGCCACTTCTCGTTCTTCACGGCGAGACCGTAGCAGTGCTCGCCTTGGACATCGAGTTGAAAGAAGGCGACGCCGCCGTTGCGAAGCTTTTCGTAGAAGGCCAGAGATTCGAGCCCTCCAGCCCAATCGAAGGAAGCTGACTCGTTTGAATGAGGCTTTGCCGGGTGGTAGATGCCGTTATCTACGGCCGTACCCAATTCAACATTGCCTACCTTAGTGATCGCGCTGATGCGGCAGCGAAGATTCCGCACCACCGACAAGGCTTGATCATTGTCAGGCCAGGGGAGTATAACCTGCGCCGGAAGCGTCAGGCGGAACCCCTCCGCTGTCCTGCAGCTTGGTATGCTGGCCGGGTGATCGTCGAAATTGATCCGACCCACAGAGTTCCTTGCGGAATCTTCGATCTTGGCTTCTGCTGATGGCATTAGCCTCATCCTCTGAAGTGAGCCGATGCAATGATACGACAGTCAGAACATCGACGTCAAACGGCCAAGCGCCAAGCGGTCTCGATAATACGACTGTAGTCTGGTCGCCTACCCACACTAGCAATGGTAATCCAGTAATCCAATGTCCGTTGTCACGAAGTCACAGACTCTTCGAGTAGATCAAGAAGAATCAGCTTTGTGATTCCGCATACGCTCCACCTTCGTGCACCCTCAACCACGGCCCCTTGTCCACCGAGTCGATCGGCTTGTCCAGCTTCTTAATCCACTCCCACTGCTCCCGGGCTTTGTTGGACCAGCGGCCGTAGCGCTCCACCGTCAGGTTGACGTCCAAGTGGCTGAGACAGGTGGAGACGACGACCATGAGGGCGTTGTCGCGCCGGGGCGCTCCTATCCTTCACTGCCGGTAACCGATGCAACACCGCCGAGAACAAAATGGGCTCCCGAGGTGGCCAAGTCTGGCGGGTGGGATTTTTACCCCGGCCTCGCTTGGGAGCCCAAGGCACTTGAGAAGCCATGATCTTTGCACTTTAGCCGAGTTTCATCGAAGGCTGCCACACATCGGTTATCGGCCTTGTGCCGCGAAGTGTGCGGCGCGAGACTTGATGCTCGTTTTGGGAATTATATCAAACCCGACTTCGAGTGTACGGCAAGTAAGTCCCTGTGACCTGGAGAATGGTACAGGTACCCTTGAACCTTCCGAAGCACCTCAGATGGCCTTATATTGATTCATTTAATAGATTAGAGTGCCACATTTCAGGGATGGACGAGTCAGAAGCAAATGCAGGTCCTCAGAAGCGATCCGTATCGTGCTAAGATACGCCGCAGGTCCCTCTCCCGAGCCTGGCCCGTGAATTTCGTCGCCGGCGACTGAGACAACGAGTCGGACGAGAACGTCATCGAGTCGGTGATGCCCAACTTTGATTTCTTTGATTTGGTTCAGAAGAAACGAGGCTGCTATCTTTGATTCCAGAGGGCCACGACGCCGTTTGGCAACACTGTGACCTCATCGGACGAGAAATGTTCAGCCTCAAGTAGAAGCGACGCTTCGTTACGGGCGCTTTCAACGCGTTCGGCCAATCCGTCAACGCCACCGATAAACAATTCCTTGCAGATACCAAAGTGGAGTCCGAGACGGACCCCTCCAAGTCCAGTAAGGAAGACTACCTTCTCGTTGGCGATGGTTTCCACAAATTCGCCCGCAAGATCAATATTCATAAGCGGGTGCAGACCTGCGCGCAGCGCATGTGCGAGAAATCCTAGGCCAAAGAACTGGAGCACCTTACAGTATGAGTGGAGAACTAATTCGTCGGATGACAACGGAATGGGAGCAGCATCGTCTTCGCCCTTCGGATCCTCGACATCGATACTTGTATCGGCTCCGTGTCGGACTCGGTCGTTCTCAAGTCTGATGTTCATCGAGAAAGTAAGACGGCCGAGTGATTGACGGACCCTAATCCCTGTCGGTTCGACGTTCTGCACCTGATCCTTGGCCTTTGCTCGTTCGTTTCGCGAAACAGCTGACGGAGGGCCGATGGCTCCCTTCGACTCGGCTATGACAGCCTCGGAATCATGCGTCAGGCAGAAGTAGTCCGGTTTGTATCCACCGTTCTTGCCATGTAGACCCAATGATTGCAGGCCCCGTCTGTGAAACGGATTCGAAGGGTCCTGTAGAGCCCTCCCGATGAAGGGACCTGCATCAGCGATGTGGACCACATTAAAACGGCGCCACAGGAGCCATGCGCATGTACCCATGCCCATCCGCTCTGCAAAAAGTCCCTTTATCCGCGAATCCCAGCCATCGACCGCATCAACCGCTCGCAACTGTCCGAACGAAGGACGAAGTGACTGGGCGTGTTCGATGAGGAAACCCCAGGCGGCAAGGTCTGTCGGGGCGTTCGCAGGCGAAGTGGCAAGTCCCACACATAGGAGCAGGTCGCGAGCCATGATGGACTCAGCCCAAGCAGCCCGCGGAGTAGGAAAGTTCTGCGGACGGACGTCAAACCCGACTCGAAGTCCGGTAAGACTCCAGATGGAGTACGGGAGTTGGAAAGGTCCGACGTGGTACGTCCATGGAAAGAGCCAAGGGTTCGTAATAGTTCCGAGCATCATCGCGTCAATCTGAGTAGCGCGCCGATTTTCGGTCGACGCTCTCTCCCTTGTCTGCCGTTCTGTACAGTAGGCAGAGGCCTTCAACCAGAGCAAGGAACGTTTTGGAGTCGGCGATTGGGAGCTCCGCTCCCCTGTGCAAGGCACTCGATGTCCCATCACGGTACGCCTGAAATCGGATCACGTCCTTTCCACACCAGTCAGCGTCCTCACCACGGTCGCAAGCGGGGACATAGGTGAGCCGGACATTGTCGACTTCAATGTAGTAGTGGCCGGGGCCGTCCTTCTTGAGTTCCATTACTTCTCCTTCGTCGGGTTGATTCGAATCGCCCCGACAGATATCCGCTGAAAACCAAACTACCGCGATCCCCTGGTTGTGTAAACCAATGGACCGTGCTCTGTCCACACTCACTACCGCAGAGAGCACGATCGGGGTTTTAAATGGGCCGAGATGCCCCGGTGTGCCGCACGCCTTTTTGTTCAACATGCCCAATTTTATCTCGGATTGGATCTTTTTGCTTTGGCATCTTCTTCTACTCTCTTTGGCTTGTTTGATCACTTACATTGTAGGCATTGAAATGAGTTTTGTAAGGTAATAAATACAGAAAAAGATCAAATGAAACAATTTGATGAGTAGCCGCGACAGTGCTCAGCAAATTCTGGAGCATCAGTCGTCTGGTTTCTGTCTATCACTTGCACCGCCGAGAACAAAATGGACTCCCAAGGTGACAAGGTCGGGCGGGTGTGATCCTTGCCCCAGCCTCGCATGGGAGCCCTGGATTTGATGCTCGTTTTTTCAATTGTACCACACCAGACTTCGAGTGTGCGGCGCGCAAGTCCCTGTAACCTGGTGAATGGTACAGGTACCCTAGATCCATCCGAGGCACCTCAGACGGCTTCATATGGACTTGTTTTTCAGCTTTTCGGTCCCAATTTTGGGTCGGAATCGATCCGGAGCGATTGCAGGCCCTCAGAAGCGATCCGTTTTCACACGGTTTCTCCCTGCGAATCACGAGGCGCTGAATGAGGATGGCAGGTGTCCCAAAATCGTTGACAGGTCTCAGCGGCCGGCGAGAAACTCGAAAAGATACGTCCGGAGACCGAAAGAGCCGGGAAGATCCTTGACCGCGATAGGCATCTGCAACATGATCTCATCAACTCCAATTTGCACCCTCCTGGCGCCGGCGGCGGATTATGGGAGCTAGGAACCATCCTCTCTTCGCTGTCAGCTCAAGGGGGTGCTTTTTTCAGCAGGGGGCAGAGATGAAGCAACCGACGCACGCCTGGATAGCCATTCGAGCGGTAGACCTGCTGGATCGCGACAACGAAACCAAAGAACTCGCCGCCTTGCTTAAGCCGCATGTGCATAAGGCAGCCATAGGTGCCTGGATGCCCGACAAGCAGGACGCCAAGCTCGGCGGGTCTTGGACCGGCAACCATGTTTTCAAGATGGCTCCGTACAAAAGTAGTTACATCCCGGATCGATTCGTAACGAAGAAGAAGGATCTTCTCAAGCGACTGGGACCGGGCCGTCTCGTGGGCAAGTTCATCGAGGACTGGGGCGACTCTGTTCTGGATGCAAAGTGGTGGAAGACACCTTTCAAGGCGGATCCGCCCCCGGGAAAGCATCTCGCTAACCGGGCTATGTCAATCAGTGTATCGCTCATCGATCTCTTGATTCTTGGGGACGACCAGGTGGCCGGCCACGTGCCTCGGGACATCGACTTCATCGATGAGCTGGTCCAGGAGGAGCGGTCTACCGAGGAGATGGTGGCCCTTTGGTTTTTCTACATGAGTCACTTCGTGGCCGATGCCTGCATGCCTTGTCATCCGTGTTTCTAAACGGCCCCAGCAGTTTGGTGGTGCGACGACAGGCGGCTCTCTTCTTACACGGGAGGCAGGCTTCATGAAAAGCTCGAGCTGCATTGGAACGGCATAGTTGGCGGCCAGTTTTCGGACGACAACATTTTATCTGGTGGCATGACCGCGGCCGCCTGTCTGGACATGGCGAGGAACGTCGACGATACTTTGGATGTCCAGTTCGAGGACAGTATCCCGAAGATTCCGAGTGCCAAGAGTCCGAAGACGGGCAAGTCGAAGGCCAAGGACATTTGGCACGATGTTGTAGATGTCTGCGGCGCAGTTTGCCGTCCTGGTTTTAGGGGCCGCGCGTCGTTCACGCTGGCAAGCATAGTAGCCCCGCCGGATTCATATCCTTATGGCAGCCAGGCTCGTACGAAGTACGACGACCTCTTCGACGGACCGGTAGGCCAGGAGCTGCTGGACGACCTGGACCGGGCCGTGCTTCACGACGCGGTGCTGAACACCGCGATTGCCTGGAAGCACATCTGGATGAAGTTCTAGGGGGGCTATAAATACGTTCGATTGAAAATAGTTCCCTCTCCGGACGGTTTCATGTTATGTTCGGCGTGTTTTTGAGAAACTGCGACGGCCTCGCGGCCAGGAAGGAGACCCCTCGGGTGCTGTGTTATAGCGTGGCGAATTGGCACACCAAAAGGTTTTATATTTGGGCCTGTTGCTTACCGGCGTTCGATCATGAGGAATGGTATTAGATGTTTGAGAAATTTGCCAAGCGAGTACATGACGAGGTCTACAAGACCTTCCATACATACAAGACCACGCTATTTCTGTGTGGAGCAGGTAAGGCTACTGGTAATTCCGTTAGAGAGCAAATCGCTACGCATCTTTCATCGAGCTGGTTTTCATATCAGTATGACATGTTTTACCCTGAGGACCTATTTGACGAACTACTTCTCGGTCCTGGTCATCATGATCTCCTTAGCCTTGAAAATATCTTGGCGGATAGTGTTGATGCCGTAGTGCTTGTTATTGAGAGTTACGGAGCCGTAGCTGAACTTGGTGCGTTTGCCTCTAATGACAAACTACGCAAGAAACTTGCTTGCGTTGTTGACGCAAAGTACAAGAGACGGAAGAGCTTCATACAGTATGGACCACTGCGGCTACTTCGTGACAAGAAAGAAGGAGAGATCATCTATGGAGACTTCTCTCATGTTGGGCGCATGATTGAACCAATACGTAGCGCGGTCAGCAGAATCCGTAGATCAACGACGAAAACTGCCGGGGTTACTAACGTTGTGCAGGCCCACCATTTCGTGCTTCCTTGCATTTTCCTGCTTGAACCAGTAACAAGGGAGACACTTATTACCCTGGTTAAAAACGCATCTGGATGCGACCCCAGCACGTCAGCTGTTCTTGCCACCGGAGCTATTTCAATCCTCACGAAGAAACGCGAAGTCGTGTTGACCGCATCCGGATACAAACTGACCCAGACAGGACTGAATCGTTTCGTGAGCTTGGGAAGACGTGGCTGGACACGCCGCACTTACAAGATGAATATTATGGATGAGTTACGGGTTGCCGTATTGAATTGGCGATGTAGAAATAAGAAACTGGTAATTTAGAGAAAGTAGAATGAAGAACCCACCGGCTTCAGACGGTCGCTTGCGACCGGGGGGTGATGTTTCGTCACCCGAGAAGAAAGCCTCAGATTATTGCGTTCAAATTGCGCGCCCGCGCAATTCAAACGCTTTTCTTGTGAAGTGAAGCCGGTGGGTTATTCCCGAGTTTGATAATGTCTTATAGTGCAATACAGTTGAGAATCATTGGCTTGCCCCCAATCGGGTCACTTGCAGACCTGTCGAGTGTTATACACATCTCTAAAGGCCTCTTGTTTCGATGCGCCAAGTATCCGGAGAAGCAGTATCGCACCTATACTATTCCGAAGAAATCAGGTGGCAACCGCTTGATCTCTCAGCCTTCAAAAGAGCTAAAAGCTGTTCAAGGTTGGATCTTACGAAGAATACTTGACAAACTATCAGCATCACCAGCCTGCAAGGGATTCGTTTTAGGCACATCAACAAGGGATAATGCAGTCCCTCATATCGGTGCAAATGCAATTGCATCAATTGACATTGAGGATTTCTTCCCGAGTGTAAAGGCATCTCACGTCTTCTCGGTTTTTCGGACCATTGGATACTCCCCACGCGTTGCATCATTGTTTACATCTCTCTGTACCCACGACGGAGGACTGCCCCAGGGTGCACCCACGTCACCTGCGTTGGCAAACCTCGTTTGTCTCAGGCTAGACGCGCGAATCACTGGGTATGTAGGCAAGAGAGGTATAAATTATACGCGCTATGCCGACGACCTAACGTTTTCCTCATATTCATACGCCACTCTTTCCAGTGCCTTGCCCTTCATCAAAAAGATTGTGGAATTCGAGGGTTTCTCGCTAAATGAAAGAAAGACACGAGTATCTGGACCAGCACGACGTCACGCCGTAACGGGCCTCGTAGTCACGTCCGTGGATGTAGGCATTGGAAGAGAGAGCTACCGAGAATTGCGCGCGAAACTGCATCGTCTTGCCACAAGGCCCGCGACAGCCGTCAAGAAAGGCGAGATCGAGAAGGTCAAGGGATTCGTTGCATATCTCAACAGTGTCGATGGTGTTCGTCGAAAGCGCCTAAGCAAGTATCTTGAGAGTCTGGTGAGGAAGTATCCGAAATCGGCGCTGGCGCTTCTATGGTGATCCAGCCGTTTTCATCTGTTGCGGCCGTGTCCGGCGCGATCGTCACCACGAATTGTGTTTCAGGTACTTCAGGGCGATGCTGGATCGGCAGAAGGCGAAGGCGCTTGCGGCTGCTTGATGCGGTAATTGTGCTTGCCCCAAGGAAGAGCATCGAGACTTTGCTAGCTTCACTGCCAAATACTTCACAAAGGTATCGGGCGCAGATATCAGGTCTTTATTTGAGAAGAAAGGTATTGAATGCCGGGATGTAAAAGCCCTGACACGTAATCTTGGAAATGCTGGAGGATGGCATGCCAAAAACCAGGAAGAGTGAAGAGCGCTACTACGAACCCGTCAGGAAGTGGCTTACAGAGGAAATGGGATACTATACGGGTGGTGACATCTATTACCTTTCTAGCGCCAAGAAAGGAAAGGAACGATTCTTCACCAGGACGGGGTTCAGTGACCTCCAAGCTGATGTCGTTGGCATCAAGTACTCGGGCAACGACTATTCCTCAGACATCAAAGTATGCGTTGTCGAGGTGAAGGATACTCGTGAGATTTCAAGACAGCAAATCAACCAGGCGTTTGGCTACCGGAGGATGGCCCACTATGTCTATCTTGCGGCGCCGGCCGAAATCGACACCGGCGTTCGAGAAATCGTACGAGAACTTGGAATAGGATTTCTACAGATCGGCTCGAAGAAGAAAGTTACTCTGATTGAAACCCCAAGCCCGTCAGAACCCTCAGAAGCGGAATTGGTGCTCTTACTGCACAATCTATGGATTGCGAAGTGTACATTCTGCCAATGTTATTTCCCATTGTGGGGTGATTGGAATGGCGAGGGGAAAACCTACGCAAAAGTGAAACGCAACAAGGTTCCGTCGGTGGCAAACGGGAGGCCGACGATCGAATACGAAATATCCGAACCGAGCAAGAAAAGAGCTATGGTTATCCGATATCTCTGCCATCATTGTTACCGATTCCTGTTCGACGATGAATAGGAATTCGAGGGAGTCCGAGAATGACGAATTTCCAGCGTGAAGGAGCTGTCAGTAATACACACGTAGGACGTAATTTCGAGTTGTTGGCCAAGGGATTCTTTTCTGCACGGGGTCTGCCGCTGGAGCGGGGAGTATCTTTTCCGGTTGGCATCTCAAAGAAGAAAAAGTCCCATGCATTCGATCTGGGCAGTAAAAAGCGTAAAGTCATCGTCGAGTGCAAATCACACAGATGGACCAAGAGCGGGTATGTACCCAGTGCGAAGATGACTGTCTGGAACGAGGCGATGTACTACTTTCGCGCAGCGCCCGGGGATTTGAGAAAAATCCTCTTCGTGCTCAGAGACTTCAGCATCAAGAGAGGTGAGACATTGGCGCAGTATTACATCCGCATCTATGAGCACCTCATACCGACAGGAACGGAGATCTGGGAGTACGACGCAAAGACAAGGAAAGCCAAACAACTACGTTGAAAAGCGAACGACTCCGATGAATTGTATCCGAAAATTCAAGATGCTGGAGAAGGTGTTTGACCATTCCACAAATAAACACCTGAGAACCACCAAAAACCCAGGCGACAAACTGACGATGCGAATTGAAATCGTTGGAGGAGTAGCATCCTCCAGGTGGAATGCCGTCAATCGACAAAGGATTCTCGCCCACCGAAGGGCGTGGGAGGCGTACCTTAGGGTAGCCAACGAATGCGGATTACTAGATGGAGAAAATGGCAAGGAGTTGGTGAACAGGTTGCGAAGCCGCGGGGATGATGATCTTCGCTCTTCGATGGCCGAGTGTCTTGTATGTTGGTATTGCCACAAGAGGCTCAACCTTCCTGTGGAGCCAAAGCCACCAGGCAAGGGCAAGAAACAACTTGAGATGCTTGTAAAGCATCCAGATGGAGACCTGAATGTTGAAGTAAAAGCTCCTCTCAGGGAGACGGCTGCCAAGACATGGAGATGGAACGACGCTGATGCTCTGGAAAAATGCCTCCGGAAAGCGAACAAGCAATTTAGAAAAGGCTTGATAAACGTTTTGGCAATAGTTCCCGTCTTTCGTACTCCCGTCACCTTGGAAAGGAACCAGCTCCTCAATGCATTTTTCGGAAAGCTGGCTATTAGGATAACGGTTGGTGAGCCTGCGAGCCGAGACCTTGCTGGGGATGAACTTGTCATAAAGCCAAGCGGACGATTCGTCAGGCCAGCGAAGCCGGATAGAAGCCCTGGATTCACGCGAGTCAGCGGAGTCGTGTGTATCGAAGAACGATTGAGAGACAGGTACCCACTCGACTATGTGCCAATAGATGATGAACAAAATTTCAAGACATACATGGCGAAGCTCTGGAGCGACAAGAATCGGCACTGGTTCGAGCACCGAGTCCACATCGCGGTAAACCCGCTCGCGCCAGTAAAGATGCCCGCTCTCAACGACGATACGGCAGTAGTCCTACAGGTGGTTGACGGGGGCCTGTCGTGGATCGACGGAAGGCTTTATTGATTGCATCGTAAATGCAGTAACGTGATGATAACCGAGTAGGAAAGATAATGAACAGGTACGCTGACTTCATACACCGCTTCGAGACCACCGGCGACTGGGGCCAGAATCCCTGGTTTCTCGATCCCGACTTCGAGGATATGTGGGGAAAAGACTGGATTCGGCTCGGTCTACCACGTGAGAAGCGGGTCTTGGCTAATGAATCCCTCAAGAAAATATTTCCGCCCGACGTTGTGATGGGCATGAAGGAGGATCCTCGCAAGTGGTATGGTAATGTCATATCACTTTTCGGCGGTATTACTTTTCCGAGTCATATCGTCAATCTTATTGACCTAGGTGTAGATACAGCACTCACGCATCCTTGGGCTGACAGAGCAGTTCTCCGACGGCTCCAACATAGACAGTCACATTATGACACTGCTTTTGAGATTGCTGTTCATGCAGGACTTCTCCGTAGTGGAGCTATAGTGGAACGTGTTCCTGAGGCGCCTCCCGAGAAAAGACATGACTTCAATATCCATTTTCATGGTTTCAATTACGAGATCGAAGTTAAGCTCACCGGTTCACCAGACCTTGATCGACTCGCTCGTGATCTGCACTCACGCTTGGATGCCACAGTTCTTACGGTCCCTGGATTACATCTAGTGCTCCGGGGGTCGGAGTTGCTTGCTGATATGAGTTGGGACGACCCGGCAGCAGTAGATGCTGCTGTTCCTGAAATCTTGGAGGCGTATTCGGAAGCAGCTAAGCTTATCCGATCCATCGGGAAACCAGGACACTATCCTACGGGGAAGTGGGGTTTCATTGAAGCTACTCCAGGTCCTGTCCACGGATCCGTTGAAGACCAAATGTTACCCGACTTACCAGAGGAAAAGCAGGCTCGCAGGGTAATCCGAAAGGTGAGAGATGGACTCGATCAGTTTTCAGGGTTAAATCATGGCGTCCTTGTAGTTGGGCTTTACAAATCAGCTCAGCCCGACGATGTTAAGAGACTTATTCTGAATGATATCGACATCGACATGGCTAGAACCTTGGCGAAGAAGTGCGTAATGATCGTGCTATGTGACCAATACGTCCAGTGGAAAGCTGGGTTCATGGCACCTGAGAGATTCCCAGTTTTCTACGCATTCAGCCCTCTTCTGGTTCGTCAGCTGCACACACGTGAGATGGAGCTAGCAGTAGCCGCCTCGTCCACTCATTGGGCTAAATCCACGAGAATGGACTGGCAGAAACCTGGTCACATTTCAACAAGGCTCAGCTCGTCTCGGCCGACTCAAACATTGTGGAGTCTTGGCTCAAAGCAGTGGAAGCCGGGGGAGACCATGACGTTCTCGTTTGACGGCCTTCCTAACGCGCGAAGGGGGAGGGATTAGTTTACATGAAAACCAGAGCCTGTAGAACTCGGGAAAGAAGGCTCGTGTGCTTTGTGGGTTCGAAATGATCTGCCCCGCTCAATTCGCCGGACTGGTCACGACGGTGGGGCCCACAGATTACGCAGACCGCGTTCTGGAACTCATCGGTGTGTTCGACAGCCGTAACCAGAACCAGCACCTACACAGTGCGAGGAAGGTTGCTTCACTAGATCAGAAGCGAGCGCTGAAACAGAAAATATGAAACAGTGGACACCAATGAGGAAGAGAAGTCTGCAGGTAGCCGCAGTGAACCAAGTGAAGATCACACGCGATTACGAGTGCTACATGAGACGTCTTGGTATAGAGAAATGAGCGAAAAAACGAGAGACATTGATATTCAAGAGCTGCTGACCAAATCACGTGTCACAGCCTATGTCGACATTCTGGGGTGGGGATCGATTACGCAGAATGGAGCTAATGACATCTTACGAAAGGCAGTAATCGCCGAAGAGCAAAGCAGTACATTCACTTTTTCTGATCTTTCATACCAAGAACAACAGTGCCTATCTGACTCTCAGAGATCCCCTCATATGATACTTTAGGTTTTCCTTCTAAGGCATTAATTTGATCCAGGTATTGAAAGCACCCGTTTTTGAAACTTGTTTCTTGGCGTCGAATGACAATAATTGGTTCCAAAGGAGGGAGCCAATGAAGGCCAAACGACGCGCGATAAGGA
>Ga0307380_10008244_pt1 | contig 13388 bp, 7 predicted proteins | sample UN3MG_FD_202239 | JGI IMG/M metagenome (GOLD analysis project Ga0307380, IMG submission 202239) | Soil microbial communities from Risofladan, Vaasa, Finland - UN-3 | ecosystem: Environmental > Terrestrial > Soil > Coastal area > Acid sulfate soil | place: Finland: Risofladan, Vaasa | collected... | reverse complement strand
CGATGGCATCGTCCCAAATGTACTCGCACAGGCTGCGGATCGTCGGACCCGAGTATTGTTCGTTACCCATCTGTGTGGCGACACCTGTCTCACGGGCGATCTCTGCCAATTGCCTGGCTTCCCATACGTCATGCGCCAGCGGCATCTGGGTGAAGACGTGCTTTCCACGCTTCATCGCTTCGGCCGTAATGACCGCGTGGCTATGGTCAGGGGTCGCTACGAGGACGGCGTCAATGTTCCTTTCTGTATCCAGCATCCGACGATAGTCTTTGTACCGGCTCGCTTTCGGATAGCGCTGGAACGTGATCGACGCCATGTCCCAATCCACGTCGCACAGAGCCACGACATTCGTGTCCACGCAGGCGACCAGGTTGTCTGAGCCCATTACCCCGAGACCCACCCCGGCGATATTCAACGTTTCGCTGGGTGGCTGGTTGCCCTGTCCGCCAAGCACGTTTCGCGGCACGATGAAGAACGCGGCCGCTGCGGTCGCGCTGCCAAGGAACTGTCGTCTTGAGATAGACTTACGAGCCATTCAGATGTCTCCTTCTCTGGAATTCAAGAATGACACTCTCAATTCTCACTGTTTCTTTCCCATGCACATCAGTCTGCCGTCTCTATCCGCGACATACAAACGACCGCCCGCGGCCATCATCCCGTCCAGCACGGGCAGACTATCGAGTTCGTATTCTGCCAGTTTTTCGCCGTCGGATGTCGAGACCACCCAGAGCCGACCGCCCAGTCGGCCCTCGAAAGCGGCCATCGGATCGTCCTTGGGGACGACATCGGGAGGGCCGGCGATATAAAGGCGCCGGCCGGCAAGCACCATTGCTTGTGTGCGAACGGGGACTTTGACGGACCACTTGTGGGGCAACGTACCGGAGTAGCCGTCGCCTTTTTCGCGTCCGATGGCAGTCGGCCTCAGAACCAACTGGTTGGCATTTGTGTCGGCGAAGAGTTCGTAGCCGTCCGTGCCGGGCCAAAATCGCGGGCTGTGCCCCTGCCGGTCCGTGAAGACATGCACGCCGTATGTTCTTTCCTCGTCGAAGACCAGTAACTGGCCTGACTTCGGGGCGTTATAGGCGAAGTAGTAACCGGGCCAGCGGCTGCCGTATGTCCAGTAATTGCGGTCGAACCATGTTTTGTCGAGGAATCCCGCATTGGACATCAGGTGTACGCTTACCTGCCGGTCGCCCAGCTTTGTGATTTGTGGTGTCTCTTTTTGCTCAAGCTCGGGGCTTAACCGCGTGAAGAACATATACAGGTCAGTACCGTCACTGACCAGCAGATCGCTTCGCGCGCCTTCCATATCGAACGGCCGGCCGGCCTGGCGCGTCACGTCGGGTTCAGGACCTTCCAGGTGTCTCTCGTGCAGCACCTTGCCTGTTTGCGGATCGAGGGCGTACACCCAGATACCGCCGTCGAGATACGACGACCGGCCCGCTGTGCAATAAGCGACTCCCTCCTGGACCATGACGCTGCCGTGCACGGGCCAGGCTGATTCTAACTGGCTGCGTATCACTATGCGTCTCTGGTCCGGAGCGGCGCGAAATCGCCAGGCGAGCTGGCCGTCGCCAGCTCGCAGGCAGTACACCCATCCATCGGTCGAGCCGAAAATCACCAGACCGTCATAGAGCGTGGGCGAGGAGTCAACCCTGCCGCCGGTTGTGTATTGCCACAAGGGTCGTCCGTTTTCTGAGTTCAGGCAGAACACCGTGTGGGTATCCTCCTCGGCTACAAGGATCCGACCGTCGGCGACGACCGGCTGGGTGGTCGCGCTTTGGAACTCGTGTTCCCACAGCGTCTCCAGGTCAACGGGCAAGTCGCACCCGGCGCAGCCGCTTCGCCTCGCGTCGTGGCGATACATGGGCCAATCACCATCAGTCTTTGGTTCTGAGTTTTGAGTTCTTTGTTTGTCATAGGCGGGGCCTTGTTCCAATCGCTGCTGTTTGTCGAGCGCCCCTCCCGTTATTTCGACCGGATCGGCGGTGACTGCGTTGAAGCCTGTTACTTTCACGCCTGGATAGCAGAAGCACTGATGCGGCGGCGCATAGACCAAACCGTTGGCCGGCACAACTCCGAGACCGCAGGGCCCCCGCAGCCAATCGGTTCTCATGTGGTTGTCGCCCTCGAGGTCTATGAATTCCATGCCGCGCTTGGGCAGTATCAGATACCGCTCCGTGGCTTTGGCCTGGTAGCATCGGATATGGTGGCCGGGCGTGACCAGACGAGGGACGGTGACGGTGCGTTTGATCTGGCCGGTCCTGGGGTCGTGGCCGTTGGCGATGACGGGTTCCGGGGTCCACAGAAACGTCCTGCCGGGCTCCTGGATATCGCTGATCCATACCAGGCCGCCCGCTCCGAACATACTGAGCCTGGCGTTTACCGACGGGCCTTTCCATAGATGCTCTCCCGTATCGGCGGCGTAAGCCTGCAACCCTCCGGGGGCCGTGAAGAACACGACACCGTGATATATCATAAGGAGATTGCCGCGTTGGGCGCTACTGCATGTTGCCCGCCAGAGTTCTTTACCGCCGTGAAGATCCAGACACACAACCTCCTTGCCGTCGTGGTAGCAAAGCGTGCCCTCTGCGGCCGCCATCGAGTCCGGGACAAGATGTTTCGATTGTGTCTGCCATAAAGGTTCACCGCCGTCAGTATTAAGGGCAATGATTGCGTCGTCTTTGCGATCCGCCGATCGCCTGGTGCCGGACCGATGAAAAACGATCATGTCGTCAATGCAAACGATTTCATCCGCACCCTCCGTGTTTTTCAGAGTGCGAAGTGTTTGCCCCGTGGCCGCATTGATTACCGTCAGCGGCTCGCCTTGTCCCGGCGCCATATATAGTCTGTCTTCAACTGCCACAAGGGATTTCTGGGATCTCTTGCCGGTGAGGGGCTTTTTCCAGAGCAACGTTCCATTGAATGCGTCCCGCGCCACGAGGGTCCACTTGTCGGGCAAGCCGGGCTGGCCTGTGAGTCCCTCGTCAATAACGCTGAACAACCTGCCCCCCGAGGAAAGGACCAGCGCGATGCTGGAGGACACGCCGTTGTGACTGCGGCACCAGGCCGGATCGCTCTTCCACTGAAGCCGCCGGGGTGGGCCGACGCTTCTGTCGGCTGCAACGGCGTTGTTGTCCGGGCCGTGCAGGTAATGAGTCCATTCGTCGATATCGTCCGGGACAGCCTTGACCTTTTTGATCCAGTCGCCGTCTTGCTTGATGAATGCTGCGCCGTTTGGGCATAGCACCCGCATTATCTCCTCCATCGGGATCGACGGGCGTGTCTCTGCGACCACAAGATTGACCAGATTATCGGCGTAGAGCAATGACTTGCCGTTCCATTGCTCGACAGAAACCGGGCCGTACAGGCCCAGTGAGCGAATGTGCCTTCGGGCTTTTGCCACGTTTTCGGAGTCTTGGTCAAGTCCCTGCACTACGTAGCTGTCGTTCGCCCGAAGCGCGGCGGTCAGTTTTCCGTCGCCACAGCCCAGATGAACAATCAGCCCCCCCTGGACGCCGGTGCGATGCAGGATATCGCGGGCCGAAACGGACGTGGAGTCGCGAGCCGCCGCTTCAAGGGATTGAGTGAGAGCAATACAAGCAAACGCCGCTAAGATTGAGAGAAATGCCGTGCGCAACAAACCATCACCTTGGCGCGCTCCTGTCATGGTGAATCTCCTAAGCCTTGCTAATTCATTTTTTCGATAGGATAACGGGATTTGCTTGATAATTCATCCTTCGACTCGGCTCGGGACGGTGTCTTGTTCATCCTGTTGTCCTGTCTGCTCATCTACGCTGTGGGAACCGGGACCCAGCCCGGCTGCCGCAGGGATGATTCTAACATTATGCTGCTGCGTTGTTAGTACCACACGGTTGGCTCGTAGCCCAATCCGCCCCAGCAACACATCTGAATGTAGTGTAAATCCATCTTCCCCGGATCAGATGTCGGTGAGTAGTTGTTTCCTGGGTGTCCCCGTTGGCGGTCCCTGCCCATCTTCATGGTATCGATGCCTCTCCACTTATGGTAGTCAGAGTGTCCATCGGCAAAAGATAATGTTGCGCCGTCCCCGTGTCGTACCGGCGGGTCGTCCCACCATTGCTCTATTACGTAATGGACAGCGTAGCTGACAGACGTTACCCAGCCCTCATCAATGAAAACGATTCTTAATGCATGAGAACCCCGAATATCTGTTGTCCTTTTGAGGAATACACCCGGTTTGTCGGTACCGGTTTGCATCTTGGCATTGACGGCATTCGTGGGCGCGTACGTCAGCATTTCTCCGCGAGTACCGGTTGGACAGCGGTAAAGGTCTATGTTTTTGAGATACTCCCAGAGCGAGCCGGCTTTGATGGCTGTTTTTTGTTGTTCCTCGGGCATCTGCCCGCCGGACGCATAGTCATCAGCCCAGCACCTGCCGACCCAGGGTATTTCATAGGGCGGATTGTCAACACTGCCGAGCATAGTACCTGATTGGCCGTTAACGATCTTACCATCGTTTTCATCAGCATACATAATCCACGCGAGCGTCAGTTGCTTGAGATTACTGAGACAAACCGCCCGCATGCCTTGCTCTCTGGCCCTATGCAGGACCGGCATCAGTATCGCCATCAACAAGGCGATGATGGCAATCACCACCAAAAGCTCTATTAGGGTAAAACCGCCCTGCTTACACATGATCTTCTGCCCTCTCTTTTTCAAAGAGATACAATGACCATTGCTGGTATGCTTATCTGTCATAATTATAAGGCACTCGCACCGAATAAGCCAACAAATAACAAAGCCCCGGTGTAGCCGGGTTCTGGCTGCCACGGTCTTCTTTAGGCATCCACCTTGTGACCTCCCAACCACGCTTCGTAGCTTTTCCGAACAGCCCCTCGACTTCACGATGCATTACAATGGATATCGTGAATCTGCCTGTGTCACGGCGAATGTCACTCACTTATTGACAACGTCCATTGAATCCGATGACGATGAAAAAAATCGCATTTTGAGCCAAAAAATGAACTTGAGTCGGGCTGGATTTGGGCAAAATTAGCATCTGTGGTGTCAAAATAGTGTCATACATTGTCAAGGAAATCTGGCGTTTTGCAGGGCAGGAAATTGGGGCCATTCTGATGGATAATGTCACTCTCTTGCGGCTTCCGTTTGAGGCAGTGTTGCTCGCCACTTTTCAGCTTCTTCTGGTTTGTTCCAGGCCTGGTAGGATTTGACGCTGTCCTGCACAATATGTGATCGATATGAGGCTGAATTGGAGATCTTGGCTAAGACGAGACGCCGCATGAACGTCAGGTCGCCGAGTTAGATTACTCTACGCAACGGGAGATTGTACTTGACGCGGACGGGATGAATTTGGTAGGAATGAATATAGACGAAGCTGATAATTCTTGGGCCGTCAGGGATGGGTTTTGTGAAGGAAGGAGGCAGTCAAAAACTGTTGAGAACGAGTTGTCCTCAGCCGATATGTACAAGACCAGTTATCGGTGCGTTCACTGTTATCCCTTTTCTTGAAGGAGGACTGTTATGTACACGAAGATAACCACCAGAACCGTACTAACTCTCGCCACGTTGACCATGGCAATCCTTGGCTTCGCGACGCTTTCGGCTCAGGCTGGACTGTTAGCCTACTACCCGTTCGATCACGACTTTGCCGACGCCTCAGGCAACAAGAATGATCTGACGATTGCCACCGGTACGCCGACAATCACCACGACGGCGGGTGAATACGTCTTCGGCGGCGGGGCACTCGACGCCGACAGCACGGTCAGCACCGAGGAACACCTCAACCTGAGCAGCGCGATCACGTTCGGAGCCAACGACGCTTGGTCGATTGCCTTTTGGGCACGGCGACGACCGGGCACAGACTATCGCAGCGGCATGGTGATCGGCGATCCCAGCAATACTACCGATTTCATCTGGGTGCCGGACAATCCTTCACAGGTCCAGGGCCTGCGATTTCGCAGCTCCGCCAACACGAACGCCAATTTTGGCGGCTTCCCGGGCGACAACCAGTTCCATCACTGGGTGGTCATCGCCGATGGCGTTGGCAACGTTTCGGCTTACCGCGACAACGTCTCGCAGGGATCGGTTGCGATGACGAGCAGTTTCAGCATCACCTCCGTGGCCGGCGCCTACAGCGCAACCACGCAATCCATGGACGGCCAGATCGACGAGCTGTGCATCTATGACGAAGCGATCGATGCCGCAACCTTAAGCAACCTCTACAACGGTGAAGGGCCTCTTGACACAACGAAGGCTTCGAATCCTTCTCCAGATGACGGGGCGACGGACGTGTATGCCAGTGTAATCCTAAGCTGGACGCCGGGCGTACATGCCCCGGCCGTCAACGGGCATATTGTCTATCTCAGTGAGAACTTGGACGATATCACCAACGGCATTGGTGGTATCACCCAGGATGCCAACAGCTATACGCCGGTCCAACGGCTCGATTTCGGCAAGACCTATTACTGGCGCGTGGACGAGGTCAACGCCCCGCCGGATAAGACGGTGTTCCCGGGCAATATCTGGAGTTTCACGGTCGAGCCTGTTGCTTATCCTCTCGATGGTGCGAACATAACGGCCACTGCCTCCAGCTCAATGGGCTCCAGTTTGCCTCAGAAGACCATTGATGGCTCGGGCCTGAACGGCAGCGACTTGCATTCGATGAATCCGGAGGATATGTGGCTCGGCGACATGCTGGGACCGCAGCCGACCTGGATCGAATACCAGTTCGACAAGGTTTACAAACTCCACAAGATGTTGGTGTGGAACCAGAATCAGATGATTGAGCCGGCAGTCGGTTACGGATTCCAGGATGTCACCGTTGAGTATTCAGTCGATGGTGTCGCCTACACAACTCTGGGGACTACTCATAAATTCGCCCAGGGGCCCGGCGCGGCCGGTTATGCGTCAAACACCACTATTGATTTCGGTGGTGCGGCGGCGAAGTACGTTAAGCTTACGGCCAACAGCAACTGGGGAGGCATCCTTGCACAGTACGGTCTCAGTGAGGTGCGTTTCTCTTACATGCCCGTCAGCGTCAGAGAACCCAATCCGGCGTCCGGGGCAACCGACATCAGCGTGAACACAACGCTGAGCTGGCGCGCGGGACGGGAAGCGGCCAAGCACAATATCTATCTGAGTACGGACCAGCAAGCCGTGATAGACGGCACCGCTCCTGTGGTGACTGTAACTTCGCCCAGTTATGCCACCTCCCTCGCTCTGGGCGGCACATATTACTGGCGCGTCGATGAGGTCAACGAGGCCGAAACGCCCGCAATCTGGCAGGGGGACCTCTGGAGTTTCTCCGCAGAGGAATATCTTGTGGTGGACGCTTTCGAGGGCTACAACGACACGCCGAGCGGCGAGGAAGGGAGCAACCTGGTCTATGAGACCTGGGTGGACGGATACGCCAGTCCGACGACCAATGGCTCGACCATCGGTTATACCGAGGCCTTCCAGCCCTCGATGGAAACTACGACTGTGTATGACGGCAAACAATCTGTGCCGCTGTTCTACAACAATACCGCAGCGAGTATTTCCGAGGTTACGGCCAACGTTGCGGATCTGCAGGCAGGCAAGGATTGGACCAGGTATGGCATTAAAGGCCTGACACTGCGATTCTTCGGGGATCCGAACAACGCTCCACAGCAGATGTATGTGAAGGTCAACGGTGCCAAGATCATATACGATGGTGATGCCGAGAACTTGCAGCTAAAGGGCTGGCATACGTGGTATATTGATCTGGCTTCGCTCGGCACAAATATGAGCAATGTGACCACGCTGACTATTGGCTTTGAGCGAGTTGCCGGGATAGGTGGCCAGGGGATGATCCTCGTTGACGGGATACGGCTATATTCTCACGAGCGTCAGTTGATCACACCGGCAGAACCTGGCACAGCGGGCTTGCAGGCCCAGTATCCGTTTGAAGGCAATGCCAACGACAGTTCCGGCAACGGGCACAACGGCACTCTCCAGGGAAATCCGCTCTTTGTGGCTGGCCAGATCGGTCAAGCCATCACGCTGAACGGCGCAGGCGATTTTGTCCAGGCCAACGGTCCTTTCGGGGTGCCCGAATACTCAGCAACGCTGTGGTTCCGCGTCGAGGGAGGCTCAGGTACGAGAGATATGCTCTCAATCTACGATGACGTAGCAAGCGCATTCGGCATTCAGATTTCTGTGATGGGAACTGGCGAACTGCGTTTTCTCCACCGTTTTCCGCTCGGCAACTCCGGCGGCAGCACTATTTTCAGCGGAACCTACGACGATGGCGGATGGTACCATGCCGCCATCGTCAAGTCGGCTGATACAATGACACTTTACGTCAACGGCCTGCCCGCAGGTGCGCTCAGTGACAATACACAATTTGACCAGCCCCTGACGATGTTGACTATGGGCGTCTTGCGGCACGACAACCTGCAGCGGTTCTTTCCGGGTCTTATGGATGAGGTGTATCTCTACAATCGCGTTCTGTCGGAAGGTGAGATTGCATGGCTCGCCGGGCGAACAAAGCCCTTTGACAAACCCTAAGACGGAACTTATGATGTTCAGATACAGGTGGGGTGGAAACGACGCCGTATGGAATGTCTGGTCAGCACGAGCGGCGTTGAGATGAGCAAGGGAATGCGGCGTGCAGAGATCGCGCTTCCGAAGAGAATGTCGATGAAGATGAAAGCCTTTACCCTGATCGAGCTGCTTGTGGTGATCGCGATCATCGCATTGCTGATGGCCATCATTCTGCCAGCGTTGAACTCCGTCAAGAGGAAGGCCGCGACAACCGTGTGCCTGAGCAACACAAAGAACCTTTCCGTCGGATGGTATATGTATATGCAGGATAGCGACGGGCGCATCATGAGTTCGACCGCCGAGGCAACAGACGACACCGGTGCGTATGTCGGGTGGTGCCGGGAGCCCCGCGATGAAAATGGTGCTCGACTCTCAGGCAATCAGACAGCTCCCGCGGTGACCGACGAAGACGAGATTCGCGGTATCAAGATGGGTGTCCTTTATCCTTATATCAAGTCTCCCAAAGCATATCACTGCCCCGCCGACAATGTTCGCAAAAGCATGTACGATCAGACAACCGTCTTTGTCTCCTACGCAATACCTGCGTGCCTTTACCAGGCGCCCAGCAGAAGCGATTCTCGATACAACATCCAGATCAGGATTTTCGACGAGATTACCTCTCCCTCGAAACGCTATGTCTTCGTGGAGACGGCGGAGACTCGCAACTTCAATATGAATGAGCGTTTCATCATTGGTGCTCCAGAGTACACGAATCTCAAGGTATGGGGCTGGTGGGGACCGATGGCGGTCAACCACGGCGACAGCAGCATCCTCGGATTTTGCGACGGCCACTCCGAAGTGCGCAAATGGCGCGATCGCTTTACTATAGAGCGGGTGGACAAGCTAATCACTCAGGGTGTGACAAACTATGGAATTGAGTACCCGCCGGCTGGCCAGACCCTGGACATCAATTACATGGCCGACGGCTGGGCCTATCGCCACCATGGCCGCTGAGCAAGGAGCACAGGATTGTCATCAGGTAACGTCGGTAAGCCCAGGCGGTCCATTGCTGTGTACAGTGGATTTGCGCACAAATCTCGGCGTGTTGGCTGTTAAAGACACTCACTAATTGACGATGTTCACCTATGAAAAGCTCAAAGTCAAACACTACAATCTCTGTGGCCACAAAGAAAATTTTCTTTGAGGCATCCACCTTGCGATCTGTCAACCACGTTTTGTTACTCATCTGAACAGCCCTTCCCGTTTTGTGATACTCTACAATGCACATCGTGCGTCCACTTGGGTCATGGTCGAGCGCAGTCTATCGATGCTCCAGGCAGCCACAGGTACAAGCGTGGGTTACCGCCGGTGCTGGGACCGCTCCCGTATCTGTACGAATCGACGAAGCGTCGCTGAACCGCGACCCAATAGCAGTCACCGCTGGTCATTATCTCGAACTCGCAGCAGTAACTGAACGAGCAGTTCGCTCACTTCCTCCGGCTGTTCTTGCTGCACCCAGTGCCCGGCCCCATCGATCAGATGAACGCCCAGCATGTTGGTACAAGCAATCTTTTGCATTCGCTCCAGGCTGCCGGGGCTCTGGTAAACTCCCCAGTCGCTCGCTCCGGCGATGAAACACGACGGTACACCAATCGTCAGACCGGAGAACATCTGCAATTCTGCCCTGTACTTTGCCTCCTTTCCGCATCGATACCAGTTCAGGCCGCCCTGGAATCCGGTCCTGGCAAACTCGGTGCTGTACACGCGCAGTTCCTCCTCAGGCAGCCATTTGCAGGCTGCGATTTCAGCCGCCGCCGGCATCTCCGCTGACACCGTTTCGGCCATTCCTTTGTCCAGGTCCATGATGTAATACGTAGGCATCTTGGCAAGTTCAGTGGCGCTCCAAGACTTGAGCGGAAAGGGTCTGTTCTGTTTCCAGTCCGCGCTCTTGAAGTGGAAATAGGCGCGAAGGAAGTCGTGAATACCCTGCGGACAGTCTCGCATGTTGCTATTCGCCTCGCGGGTCGTGTAGTACCACTGGTAATGCTTACGTGGACGAGGCAATGCTGCCAATGTGTCGTGCATACTGCGGCCGGATGAGGCGTCTTCTCGCGCCACATCATCAGCGGTGTTGAAGGGCAGTGCCGGAGCGCCCCCAAACGGAGCGCTCATCAGCACGACGGAATGAAACACATCCGGTCGTATCAATGCACACCAAGCTGCGACGGGCGAGCCGTAGTCGTGCCCCACGACAGCCGCTACGGATTTGTAGCCGAGTGCTGAAATAAGTCCCAAAGCATCTCTGGCGAGATTGAGCAGGCGGAATGAACCGACATCGCCGTCATAGTTGCTGTCCCAGCCTGTGGTCCGGCCGTAACCTCGCTGGTCGGGTGCGACGACGTGAAATCCCGCCCGAGCCAGCGGCAGCATCACCTTTCTCCAGCTATAGGCCAGTTCCGGAAAACCGTGAAGGAGTAGGACACAGGGCCGATCTCCGGCCTCGAAGCCGGCCTCCAATACATGGATTGTGAGGCCGTTGATGTTCTGCACAAAGCGAGAACGTATTCCGGATGGGAGGGTGTCCTTACCGTACGCGACATTCGTGTTCTTCTCAATCTCCGCTAACTGGCCCACGTACTTCATCTGCTGGCCGTGTTTGGCGGAATCGGCCGGCCCGTCCGATGCACGAACGTATGGAGCCACTATAGTAGAAGTCAGAGCCGCGACGACGTCATGCATCAGTTGACGCCGAGTAGAAGCTCTCTTGGCGAATGCAGTAGCGGAATTCTGCGAGGTCTCATACATGACTTACTCTCTCTATCTAACGAGTGTGTCAGAGCAAATGCATCCCGTGAAATATCATTGCTAAGCCGCGGGCTGAGTATCCATATCATCAAATTTACTGCAAGGTCTGTGGGTATGTAAAGTCCCTCTATATGCTTTGGTCGCGTTCATTTCCACAGACTTGCTTGAGCCTCGAAAGGCGCGATTTGCCCCTCGCTGGCCTGCAACTATCTGGCAGACTGATTGCTCGTTGACCAGTACAATACCTGGGCTTAAGATGACGTGGTCGTAATCAGGTAATGAAGAAAGTACATAGCAGAGAAGGAAAATATGAAGACGCGTCTGACTGGCATTCGTTAATCGCCATGCTCATAATCTTGGGAAGCCATTCGCTCCTGCTCGCTGCGGATTGGCCGCAGTGGCGCGGTCCGTATCGAGACGGAATATGGCGGGAAGGAGGGATAGTAAAGAGATTCTGGACTGAACAGCTACCGTTCCGGTGGCGGGCGACAATTTCGAACGGCTACAGCGGACCAACTGCCGCCGAAGGGTACGTCTATGTGACCGACAGGATAACCACGCCGAGTCAGGCCGAGCGTGTCCATTGCTTTGACGCCATGACCGGCGTGAAGATCTGGTCCCACGTTTACGAATGTGAGTACGAACAAATCGATCACCGTAACGGTCCACGAGCAGCCGTGACGGTGAATGATGGCCGTGCCTATTCACTTGGGGCCATGGGGCACCTGTTCTGTTTCGATGCGACCAGCGGGAGGATACTCTGGACCAGAGATCTCCGGAGAGAATATAAGATCCGGATGCCGGAATGGGGGATTGCCGCATCCCCGGTTATCGAGGACAAGCTGGTTATCGTGCCGGTCGGTGGGCAGAATGCCTGTTTGGTGGCCTTCAACAGAATCACCGGTGAGGAGGTATGGCGGGCCCTTGACGACCGCGCCGGCTATGCGGCCCCAATTGTGATTGAGCAAGCCGGCAGGCGCGTCGTCGTCTGCTGGACGGGTGAGAGGGTCGTCGGCGTGGATGTCCTTACGGGCACACTTCATTGGCAGCATGCATTCCCGCCGGCGAGGATGATTCACAACATAGCCACCCCTGTATTCGAAAACAATCACATCTTCGTGAGCGGTTTTTTTGATGGTTCACTTCTGCTCAGGATCCACCCTGACGAAATGGCCGTGCAGAAAGTCTGGCAGCGCAGAGGATCCAGTGAAAAGGACACAGACAGTCTGCATTGCTGTATCTCGACGCCCATTTTGCAGGGAGACCACATCTATGGGATTGATGCCTACGGGGAACTGCGTTGTTTGGACATTCATACGGGTGATCGCATTTGGGAAAGCCGATCAGTTGTTCCACCAGCCCGGTGGGCAACGGCTCATATGGTCAGACACGAAGAGCAAGTATGGATGTTCAACGAGAGGGGGGATCTGATCATCAGCAGGCTCTCACCCGAAGGATACGAGGAGGTTAGTCGAGCCAAGCTGATTGAGCCGACGGAGGGACAACTGAACCAACGAGGTGGCGTATGCTGGACCCATCCGGCCTTTGCGTACAGGCATATTTATGCGAGAAACGATAAGGAGCTTATCTGCGTAGACCTTTCAGTTGAACAAGAGAAATGACCGGAGGATCTTGAGAGAGAATCTACGCATATCCATTTGTCTTACGTCGTCAACCTATGAAGAGCTTAAACCCAAACATGAACTCCCGGTTGTCACAAAACATTCTTCTTCGAGGCATCCACCTTGCGATCTGTCAACCACGTTTTGTTACTCATCTGAACAGCCCTTCGACTTCACGATGCAGTATACTGGACATCGTGAATCTGACTATGTCACGGTGAATGTCACTCGCTTTTCACTTCGTTCATTGAATACGATGCAAATCGAAAAGATTGCATTCTTGGCCTAAAATCTAACATTTATTAGGACTCAATATGGGCAAAATCAAGACGTGTGGAGTCAAAATGGAGACATGAATTGTCAAGGAAAGTTGCCGTTTTATAGGTCAAGAGTTGGGGCTGTTTGAGGAGTTATGTCACTTCCTCATATTCTCTGCTTGCGGCAGTTTTGACCGCC
>Ga0307380_10008243_pt1 | contig 13388 bp, 11 predicted proteins | sample UN3MG_FD_202239 | JGI IMG/M metagenome (GOLD analysis project Ga0307380, IMG submission 202239) | Soil microbial communities from Risofladan, Vaasa, Finland - UN-3 | ecosystem: Environmental > Terrestrial > Soil > Coastal area > Acid sulfate soil | place: Finland: Risofladan, Vaasa | collected... | reverse complement strand
TCCAGGCCGAGATCGAGCGGCTGACGGCCCTGGACCGCGTCTACCGCGTCGCGGAGGGCTTCGAGGCCCGGCTGAGAAAGGACCCCGGCGACGCCGCGGCCCGGCGGCGGCTGATCGAGCTGTACCTGATCGAGCTGGACTCCCCGGCCCGCGCCGAGAAGCTGCTGACGGCGGAGTCCGACGAGATCCTGCGGACCTACGTCCCGCTGGCGGTAAAGCCCATCGCCGAGTTGCAGAATGTCCCCTGCCTGGAGTTGGGCAACTGGTACCACACGCTCAGCTCCTCGGCCACGACGCCGATCGGCAAGGTGGCGATGCTCCGCCGGGCCCAGGGCTACCTGGAGGCCTACGTGCAGAAGGCCGACGCCGGCGATCTGGCGGCCGTGAAGGTCAAGCTCACGCTGGACAAGATCGAGAAGGAGCTGGAGGCGCTGTCTCCCGAGCCGGCGGCCGGGCCGTGGGTGGACGTGCTGAAGCTGGTGGACCCGGCCAAGCACGGCGTCAGCGGGCGCTGGGCGCGGAAGGGCAGCACCCTCGGCGCCAAGGCGGAGGGCGAGGACCGCTTCCTGGTCCCGGCGGCGCCGAACGGCGACTACGAGCTGAAGGTGCAGTTCGCCCGCACCGAGGGCGACGGGGCGATCAGCCTGGTCCTGCCGGTGGGCGACACGTCGGCGGCGCTGCTGCTGGGCTACAAGGCCGGGCAGGCCAGCGGGCTGAGCTACGTGAACGGCAAGGCCTGCGACGAGAACGAGACGCGTTCGGCCGGGACACTGAGCAACCGCACCTCGCACACCGTGACGGTGAAGGTGACGACCCAAGGCACCGACGCCCGCCTGCGGGGCACGCTGGACGGCAGGAAGCTGCTGGACTGGAAGGGCCCCCAGTCGGCCCTGCAATGCCCCCGCTCGTGGGCCCTGCCCGTCGGCACGGCGCTGGGGCTGGGGGCCGAGAAGGACAGCGTCGCCCTGTTCACCAGCGCCCAACTCCGCATGTTCTCCGGACAGGTCTCGCAGGTGACCTACGCCAAGCCGCCGGAGAACCCGTGGGACCGGATCCGCGATGCCTGGCGGGACCGCGGCCAAGGCGGCCCCGGACCGGGCAGTACTGGGCCGGGTGGCCCCGGCAACCGCCCCGGCGGCCCCGGCAACCGTCCCGGTCCCGGCCGGCGCTGAGCCCGGAACGGGCCGTCAGATGTTCTCCCCGTACAGCAGGGCCCGCGTGAACTTGGCGACGATCCGCTGGTTGACGAACAGCAGCGGCAGCAGCATGTGCAGCGAGGTGTTCGGCGGGCGGAGATAGTCCGCCAGCGACCGCCGCCAGGAGGTCTTGTACTTCATCAGCGTGTCCTGCGGCTCGTCGCTGGCCATCGCCTCCAGCAGCACGTCCGCCGCCAGTATCGCCGACCGGATCGACGGCGCGAGCGACTGGCCGGTGATGCTCTCGACGAACCCCCCGGCCGTGCCGGTCAGCAGGCAGCGCTTGGCCACGTGCGACTCCAGCTCCAGCGCCACCCCGGCCGGGGGAGACCACACCGCCCCCTTGGCCCGGCCCAGGGGCAGGTCGGTGGGCAGCCGCCCGGCCTGCTGGAGCCCGCTGACCATTCCCGACAGCTCCGCCGCCCGCGTCCCGCTGGCCACGGAATTCGAGATCACCCGCAGGTGGACGACCGAGTCGGTCAGGAAGAACGCCCCCAGCTCGCTCCGCTCGCGCAGCTCCACCACGTGCAGGGCGTTGGCCAGGTTCCTCAGGCCCGCCTTCCTTGCCGGCAGGGGCACGTCCAGCCCGGCGACCAGCACCGAGGCGCTCGGGACCGCCCGAAGCGGCAGCGCCAGCTCGCCCAGCACGTCGTTGGGGCGGCTTTGGGCGATCAGCAGGAACCGGGCGACCGTCCGGCGGCTGCCGATCAGCTCGACGTGGTCCTCCTCCAGGCGAATGGCCGGGGCCGTGGTGCTGGGGCGGACCTTCGCGCCGGCCTTGGTGGCCGCGGTGTGCAGGGCCTTGATCAACGTCGCCACCTGGACGAAGTGCCCCGCGGCCGTGCGGGAACGGTACTCCACCTCCTTGGTCAGGTCGGCGCTGTGATAGCAGACGCGGTGGAAGTCCAGCGCCTTGGCCTGGTGGGCCAGCCCCTTCGGCAGCCCCGGGATTCGGAAGATCGTCCGGGGGACCCAGTCGGCCAGGGGGCATTCCGCACTCAGGGCGGGGGCGTCGACCACGGCTACGTCGCACTTCTTCCCGGCCAGGTAACAGGCCGCCGCAAGGCCCGCGGGCGTGTGCCCGAGCACGGCGACATCATAGATGTGTGCCATGTCCATACCGTACCGCTCGGCGGACGGGATGGCAAGATCGCTCCGGACCGGCCTCGCGGCGGCGCGGTCACGCGGGATCCGCCAGGTCCTCGGCGCCCGGAAGGGCGCCGCCGTGGCGGAGGAGCAGGCCGGGCGGGCCGGGGGGCCGCGGGCCGGGGCCGGCATTTTCCGCTTGTCAACGCCGGCAAAGGTCTGGTAGAAGTCTGGCGTTATGAACAGCCGATGGATCATGATCGCGTGCGTCGGCGCGGCCCTGATGTGCGGGTGCGTCGAGCGGGAGATGACCATCACCTCCGAACCGGAAGGGGCGCTGGTGTTCGTCTCGGACCGGGAGATCGGGCGGACGCCCGTCACGTTGCCGTTCACGTGGTACGGCGACTACGACATCATCCTCCGCCGCGACGGCTGCGAGACGCTCAAGACCCACGCGGAGATCAACGCCCCGTGGTACGAGGTCCCGCCGCTGGACCTCTTCAGCCACATGGCCCCCTGGACCTACCGCGACCAGCGCTACCTGCGCTACTCGCTCATCCAGCGCAAAGAGCCTTCCGACGAGGACCTCATCAAGAAGGCCGACGCCCTGAAGAAGCGCCTCGACTGACTGGGCCGCATCGACGCCTTCGGACGTGTCCCGTATGCAGACTGGCATATGGGACTGGGTTGACGGGATTGGCGCATACCCGTTGCCGACGAGGGTCAGTTGTCCGTCTCTTCGCGGGTCGTCGGGCTGTTGGCGTCGGGGGGTTCGGCGTAGCGGGCGGCCTCGGGGAATTGGCCGCGGACGTCCTCGAAGGAGGCCTGCTCCCAGGTGATTCCCGAGTCCGGCCGGGTGCCGCGGAGCACGTTGCCGCCGGCGTCGAACTCCAACACCTCCGCCCACCCCACTTTCTTCCCCAGGTCCTCCAGCACCAGCGAGTAGGTGATGCGTGCCCGCCGGGGGCCTTGGGGCTCGACGGTCGCCTCGGCGAACTGCACGCCGGAGGCCGAGAGGCCGAACTCGTTGAACACCAGCGCGAAGACGGCCGGTTTGCCCCCGGCGGCGGCCAACGAGAGCACCAGCGTCGTCACGCCCTCGGGCACGTAGTGCTCGGGGGCGGTGTCCGAGGCCCGAATTCCGCGCCGGCGCGCCGGCGTCCGGGCCACCACCACCTGCCCGCGCGCCAGGGAGATCCGCGTGGTCACCTGATGCTGCCGCAGCGGCACGGCCAGCCCAGGGCGCTGCACCAGCGCGTACTCGTCGGCCTGGTACTGACCCTCGGTGGCCCGCTCGCCGAGGCTCCACTGCTCCTCGTCGAAGCTCCCGGCCGACCGCCGGACGACGTGGCCCTGATATCCGCCTTCTATGGGGCTGCGGCGCAGCCGCCACCAGCCGACGGCCCGGCCCCGGGCGTCGCGCAGCAGGTACCACAGCGTCTCGGTCTGGCGCCCCCAGAACGCCGCCAGCCCCCGCGTGCGAAGGTGCTCCAGCACCGCGTCGCCCGCGCGCCGCGGGGCGCCGCGCATCTGCGACAGCCACGCCGCCACGGCCACGCTCGCCGCGAGCACCGCTACCATCGCCGCGGCCAGGACGACCGGCCGGCGGCTGGAGTCTCTGGAATCCAAAGCCATCATCCGGTCCATGGTATGCCGCCGCGCGGCGCGGTGTAAAGCGCCCCGTCCGCCCGCGAGCTTGACGCCCCGCCCTCGCCGGGGCAGAATACCTCCCCATGTTCCCCAAGCCCTCAAACACGTTGCCTGCGCGGCCGGGAAGAGGAGATGGTTAAGCACCGCCAGACGCTGAACCCCGCCAAGGCCCGGCACGACGCGGAGGCGCTGGCGGCGGCCGCGCGCGGCCCCGGCGAGGGCCGGGGTGCTCGCCTCCGCCGGCGGCTGACCGTGGCCTTGCTGGGGCTGCTGACCGTGGTCCTGCTGAGCGTCGCCTTCGCGCCGACCGACGCGTGGTTCCTGGCGTACGTCGGCCTCGTGCCCTGGCTGCTCGCGCTGGAGCTGGCCCCCACCCGCCGATGGGCCCTGCTGTGCGGCTGGCTGAGCGGGCTGGTCTTCTGGGCGGTGAGCCTGTACTGGCTGACCTGGATCACCCTGCTGGGCTGGGGTGCGGGCGTCGCGTTCCTCTCGCTGTTCTGGCTCGTCGCGGCGGCGGTCCTGCGGGCGGCGATCCGCCGCGGCTGGCCCCTCTGGGCCGTGCTGCCCGTCGTCTGGGTCGCCCTGGAATACCTCCGCGGGCACGTCAGCGACCTCTACCTCGGCCCGAGCTTCCCGTGGTTCCACCTGGCCCACACGCAGTACGCCCAGGCGCGGCTGATCCAGATCGCCGACGTCACGGGGCAGTACGGCGTGTCGTTTTTCGTGGCCGCGGTCAACGGGCTCGCGGCGGACCTGCTGCTGGGCCTGCTGCCCGGCGCAACGGGGCGCGCGAAGCTCCGGCGTCGCATGTGGATCGGCGGCCCGGCCGTGGCGGCGATGTGCGCGGGGCTGCTGCTGTACGGCACGTGGCGGCTCGGCCAGGACACCCGAACGGCGGGGCCAATCATCGGCATCGTGCAGGAGGCGTTTCCCATCTCCCTGGCCGGGCGCGAGGCCACGGCCGAGGAAATCCTCGACCGCCACCTCCAGGCCACCGCCCGCTTCGTCGGGCAGAAGGTGGACCTGGTGATCTGGCCGGAGACGATGCTGCCCCGCGGCCTGAACCGCGAGGTCCTGGCCGTCGACGCAGGCACGCTGTCCGGCAACGACCTCCGCTCGCTGGCGGGGCGGTTCTTCGGGCCGGACGTCTGGCGGAGCGACCTGACCGACGAGACCATCCGCGCGCACCTCCGCCCGTACATCGAGGGGGGCGTGCTGCCCAACGGCGAGGCCGAGCCCGGCCGGCGGCTGCTGGCCGAGAAGGTCCGCCACCTGGCCGGCCGGCTGGGCTGCCCGATCCTGGCCGGCGGGGCGACGGTCCACCGCGACGGCGAGCCGATCTCGCCGCGCGACCTGTGGGGGACGCGCAACGGGGCGATCTGGTTCAGCCCCGATGCCGGCGCCGCCTCCCAGCCGGTCTACGCCAAGCGCCACCTCGTGCCGTTCAGCGAGTCCGTGCCGTTCAAGCGGAGCTGGACCGGCCTGTACAAGCTGCTCCGCAGGTGCGTGCCGGAGGCCATGGAACAGATCGACCCGGGGCTGGAGTGGACGCGGTTCGTCCTGAAGCGCCCCGGCGGGCAGTGGCGGCTGGTCAGCCCCATCTGCTACGAGGGCACGTTCGCCGATGTCTGCCGGGCGATGGTCTACGACGGCGGCAAACGGGCCGACATCCTCGCCAACCTCTCCAACGACGGCTGGTTCGTCTACAAGCGGTCCGGCAGCTACCGAGGCAGCACCGAGCACGCCCAGCACCTCAGCCACTACTGCTTCCGCGCCGTCGAGCTGCGCGTGCCCGTCGTCCGCGCGGTCAACACCGGCATCAGCGCGTCGATCGACTCCTGCGGGCGCCTCGTCGCGGAGGTCCACCACGAGCGCCGGCGGACCATGGTCCCCGGCACGCTCCTGCTGGACGGGGCCCGGCGGAACGACGTGGAATATCTCCCCGGACACGGCCCCAAAGTCCTTGTGGACAGCCGGGTCAGTTGGTACAGTCGCCGCGGCAATGTGTTCGCGCTGGTGGTCGGCGCGGCCGCGGCCGCCCTTGCCGTATGGCTCGCGTGGAAGCGACCGAGCAGACAGGAAGGGGTGACGAGTTGATGAGCGAGCGGATGAAGCATCGTTGCGGGATGGCCCTGCCCGTTTTGGTTTGCGGCGTGCTGGCGGTTTCCGGCTGCGATCAGTTCCGGTTCCAGGAGCCCAAGAAGCCGGTCATCGCCCCGGCCCGGGCGTACATCGACGCCAAGGCCGTGCTGCTCCAGGCCGCCGAGGACCCCGATCCCGCCACGCGGTCGCACGCGATGGAGGCGTTGGCCTCGGCGCTCGGTCGGGAGGCCGGCGCGGTGTTCGTCCAGGGCCTGGCCGACAAGATGCCGGCCGTGCGGTTCGCCGCCGCCCTGGCCATCGGAGACGTCAAGTACGCCCCGGCCCTGCCGGCGCTCCAGGCGATGGCCCAGGTGAACACGGGCGAGCCGGACAAGCGCGTCTACTGCGCGGTGATCTATGCCCTCCATCAGCTCGGCGACGACACGTACGCCGGCGAGCTGGCCCCGCTGCTGTTCGACGCCGAGCCGGAGGTCCGCATGGACGCCGCCATGGCGATGGGCAAGATGGGCGAGCCGTCGGCCGTCGGCCCGCTGAACTCCGCCATGACCGGCGAGCAGGACGACGGCGTCAAGCTCCAGGTGACCGAATCGCTGGCCATGCTGGGCGACGCGCGGAGCGCCGAGATCCTCGAGGTCTACACCAAGGGCTACTATCTGGACATCCGCCTGGCGGCCATTCCCGCCCTGGCGCAGACCGGCAGCGCGCGGGCGGCGCGGGCCCTGGAGCAGTTGTGCCACGAGCGCCACCCCGCGAGGGTGCGCGTCTCGGCGGCTGGGCAGCTCGCCCGGCTGGGCCACGTCGACCCCGAGGGCTACCGCCTGTGCCTTCGCGCGATCCGCGAGCCCGAGAAGATGCTGACCGAGAACGTGGACCGACGAACGGCGGACAAGGACGCCGCCTCGCTGAAGCGCCTGGCCGCGATGTCGCTGGGATGGATGGGGCAGCAGGAGGCGGTGGAGCATCTCCATCCGATGCTCCGCAGCTCCGACGGCGGCCACCGCGTCGCCGCGGCGCTGAGCCTGGTGAGGCTGCTGAAGGACTATCGCCTGGTTGCGGCCCCCGCGGCCCCCGCGACCCGTCCGGCGACGACCGCCCCGGCCGCCGAGACGCCGCGGGAGATGCCCAAGCTGCACACCGCCGGCGGGAAAGATTGACCCGCATTGCCGTCGCCGTGGAATTTGCTTGACTTGCCTGTCCGCGCCAATACAATCGCGACCGAATCGCGGCGTTGGGCCGGGAGTCGGTTCCGGCCATGGGGCCGTGTAAGTGACGCCAATTTAGAGAGTAATGTCCGCATGGGTATGACCTTCCCATTCGAAGGAGGCTTCGCTTGAACATCCTCACGAAGATCTGCGTGGTCATCCTGCTGGTGCTGGTGCTGTTTGCCAGCTTCACGTTCATCAACATGGCCACGGTCCCGCAGAACTACAAGGTCGCCTACGAACGGGAGCACAACCAGCGGATGCTCAGCGACCAGGCCGTCCGCGTCGAGAAGCTGGCCGCCTCCCGCCTCGCCGAGGAGCTCAAGACCGTCAAGGCCCGGGCCGACTCGGTCGCCTCGGAACTGGCCGAGGTGAAGAAGGACCGGGTCCCCGATCCCGAGCGCCTGCGGACCGCCGCTCTCCAGGCCGCCATCGACGCCGCCAACACGCGCCTGGCCCAGCTCCAGGAAAACGTCGAGGCCATGTCCAAGCGCAACGAGGCGCTGAGCGGCCAGCTCGACGCCAGCCGCAAGATCATCGCCGACCTCCAGAAGGAGAACGGCCGGCAGACCGGCGAGATCACGCAGCTCCGCGGGCAGTTGGAGCGCGAGCAGCGGGTCGTGCAGGCACTCCAGCGGCAGCTCATGGACCGCGACGAGCGGATCGCCGAGCTGGAGCAGAAACTCCGGCAGATCGCCCTCGGGGACGTCGGCGACGAGAAGGCCGCCGTCACGCTGGGCAAGATCGCCGGCACGATCAAGGCCGTCCGCGGCGAGCTGGCCAGCATCAACATCGGCTCCGCCCAGGGCGTCACCCGCGGGCTGAGGCTGTACATCTACCGCGACGCCAGCTTCGTCGGGCACCTCCGGATCGACGAGGTGGACGAGGGCGAGTCCGCCGGCACGATCGTCGACAAGCAGCTCGACCCGGTGGTGGGCGACAAGGTCACCAACGACCTGCTGAAGTAGAACGGGAGATCCGCGATGACACAGTCGCCGTCCCAAGGTCCTGTCGTGGAGGTCAAGCCGCAGCCGAACGTCTACACGATTCTGCTGCTGGTGGCCGTCATCGCCCTGGCCGTCGCGATCGGCATGTGCTTCTGGAGGCTGACGGCGGCTTCTCCCGTCGGCTACGGCCTGGAGATCAGGAATTTCTTCGACGCGCTGACCTCGCCGCGCTGACCTCGCGCCCGCCGCGGCGGGCTCGCCGCCCGGGCGACCCGCGGCGGCATGCTGCGAAAGAACGCTGGGAACTTCGGGCCGCCGATCCTGTCCGCCGGGCGCGTCGATCTCGCACGCCCGGGCTCGACGGGTCGCCGCGCCCGGGACGGGCGCCGCCTGGCAACCCGCAGGCGGGACCTCGGCCCGCGTGCCGAACACGCGTCGCCGCAGCATAGGGATGACCCAACGATGATCTTCGATCCCATTCTGGGGCTTTTCTCGGTGGACATGGGGATCGACCTCGGCACCTGCAACACGCTCGTGTGTGTGCGGGGCCAGGGCATCGTCCTCAACGAGCCGTCCGTCGTCGCCGTCAAACGCGGCACCAACCGCGTCCTCCAGAACGGGAACGCCGTCGGCCTCGTCGCCAAGGAGATGCTCGGCAAGACCCCCGGCTCCATCAGCGCCATCCGCCCCATGAAGGACGGCGTCATCGCCGACTTCGACATCACCGAGGCGATGCTCAGCTACTTCATCCGGAAGGTCCATCGCCGACGCTCCCTCGTCAAGCCCCGCGTCGTCATCGCCATCCCCTCCGGCATCACCGCCGTCGAGAAACGCGCCGTGCTCAACTCCGCCGAACGCGCCGGCGCTCGACGGGTCTACCTCGTCGAGGAGCCCATGGCCTGCGGCATCGGCGCGGGCCTGCCCATCACCGAGCCCACCGCGTCCATGATCGTCGACATCGGCGGCGGCACCACCGAAGTCGCCATCATGTCCCTGGCCGACATCAGCGTCTGCGAGTCCATCCGCGTCGCCGGCGACGACATGGACGAGGCCATCACCGCCCACATGAAGCGGACCTACAACCTCATGATCGGCGAGCAGACCTCCGAGCGGATCAAGATCGAGATCGGCTCGGCCGCCCCCATGGAGCAGGAGCTGACCATGGAGGTCCGCGGGCGGGACATGATCTCCGGCCTGCCGCGGAAGACCATGATCTCCTCCGAGGAGGTCCGCGAGGCCCTCAAGGAGCCCATCGGCGCCATCATCGACTGCGTCACCCGCACGCTGGAGAAGGCCGAGCCCGAACTCGCCGCCGACCTCGTCGACAACGGCATCACCCTCGCCGGCGGCGGGGCGCTGCTCCGCGGCTGCGGCACCGTCCTGGCCAACGCCACCGGCCTGGACGTCCGCGTCGCCGACGACCCCCTCACCTGCGTCGCCCGCGGCACGGCCGTCTACCTCGAGAACCTCGAAGTCTGGAAAGACACGATGGAGTCCGACGAGGACGAGTTCTGACCCGTCCCCGCCTGTCCTCCTCCCCCGCCTGAAACTCGGAATAATCCGCGTCTGGGTTCGTTTCGTCGGACACCCATCCCTCACAGGCTGCTGGAACCGGTCGCCGTTGGGTCCCGGGCCAAGCCCGCTTATGTGTACCTGGTGTGTACCTGCCCGGGAAGCCCCCGAAGGCACACAGTCCACACAAGTATATGCAATAAAAGGGTTTATGGATAGCATGCCGTGTGTACCGCCGCCAACCGGTACACACTCCTCACCTGCCCGTGCCCCCTGTGCAGGCCACCGGGTCAGACCCCTCGCCGAGGAGCCACGCGGAGGGCAAGGGCTCGTCCGCGTTCCAGACGCTCGGCAGCCGCTCAACGGTCGTCGTCGCCGCTCTGGTTGTCCTTTGGGGCGTCATTCCCGGCCGGCAGGGGCTCGACCGGGAGTTGCACCTCGCTGTACTTGCTCCAGAAGGGCACGAACGGGGAGTGGTAGGCCAGGACGCGGCGGCTGCCGGCGGGCCGCCACTGGCCGCTGTCGCGAGTCCATTGCCGAAGCTTCTCCTCGGCGGCCTGGAAGCGGCTCTCCCAGTAGGGGCCCTTCAGGCCGATGGAGGCCACCCGCACCGGCTGCTCGTCGGCTACCCGCACATCCCCGAACCGCCCGGCGGCGTCCTGTGTGGTCCGGCGGTAGAGGAAGGCCATCGTGCGGGCCGGGCGCGGCTCGGACCCCTCCGGACCGCCTGCCTCGGCCTGCATGAGCACGGGCGCGGTCATCGGGACGTTCCGCGCCTTGATGTGTCGGAAGAGCGTCATGAACTGCCCGTTGCTTCCGCCGGCGCCGTCGGCCCACGCCGCCCGGACCGGCGGATAGGTCTTGATCCGGATCAGCCCCGGCAGCGACGGCCTCGGCCAGCCCTCCGGAAGCGGCGCCTCCAGCGAGGGCGAGAACGCCTCGGCCTCGTCCGCCCGGTCGAGGGCCTTCGCGAGGGCTCCATCGCGCGGCTCGTCCGCCAGGGCGCGTGCCTCTTCCATCGCCCGCGTGAGGATCACGGCCGTGTCGGAGTCGGCGTCGGCACGGGCCAGCCTGGCCCGGACCGTCTCCAGCGGCCCGCCCCCGCCGGCGGCGCCGCCCGGCGCGGCGCAGCCCATCGCGCAGCACGCCCACGCCCCCGCGATCCCCAGCACCCACAGGCCCGTCCAGCTCATGTCAGCCCTTCCTTCCCGGCCCCGTCGCCGCATCCTGTGACATTCTAGCCAGGCCGGGCTATAATCACCCCGGCGGGCGGGAGGTTCGGGGAAGGTGGATCGATGGCCGACGCGAGCGAGACCGAGCGGGACGGAGAGCTGCGAGAGCTGCTGGCGAGGGTGTTCGCCACCCAGCGCCTCGCGGTGCTGGCGACGCACCACGAGGGCCAGCCGTATTGCAGCCTGGTGGGATTCGCCGCCTCGGAGGACCTCTCGGGCCTGCTGTTCGCCACGGCACGGGCCACGCGGAAGTTCCGCAACCTCACCGGCGACCCGCGCGTGGCGATGATGGTGGACACGCGAACGCACCGGGACCGCGACTTCCGCGAGGCGGTCGCCGTCACGGCCGTCGGTCGGGCACGCGAGGTCGCCAAGACGCCGGAGGGCCCGCTCCTGCGGACGTATCTCGCCCGGCAGCCGGAGCTTTCGCAGTTCGTGCTCTCCGCGGACTGCGCGCTGCTGCGCCTGGAGGTGGAGAGGTACGTCGTGGTCCACGGGCTGCGCGAGGTCTCCGAGCTGCGCCCGGGCTGAGGGCCTTGTCATTACCCACATCCTCGTCGAAGGTGTGGCAGCGCAGTCCTGCCGTGTAGCAGGCCACGGCTTCAGCCGTGGTTACCATACGGCCATACAATTCCTTAGGGCGCTTCAGCGCCCTTGCTCAGCCTGGCTTGAGCCCGGGGGGAGTCTGCGGAGCCATCCGCGAGGGCTCAAGCCAACGGGCCAAGCCCGTTGAAACGGGCTAAGTTTTTTGTATGACGCGCTTTACCACGGCTAAAGCCGTGGCCTGTTACACAACAGCCTGCAGCGCCAGGGCCCAACCCGCAAGATGTGGGTAATGACAAGGGCTGAGGGGCCCGGGCGTCAGCCGGCGTTGAGGCGCCAGAGGGCGGCGTTCAGGACGGCGGCGAAGGAGACCCACGCCAGGTAGGGCACCAGCAGCCAGCCCGCGGCCGGGCGAACCCGGAAGAACGCCCACGTCGTCGCCGCCACCGCCAGCCAGAGCAGCACGATCTCGGCGAAGGCCAGGCCCGGCGCATGGAGTCCGAAGAACAGCGGCGTCCAGGCGGCGTTCAGGACGAGCTGGACGGCGAACAGCCCCAGCGGCCGGAGCCTCTCGCCGGGGCGGGCCCTCAGCCACACCATCCACGCCGCCAGGCCCATGGTGAGATACAGCACGGACCAGACCGGCCCGAACAGCCAGCCGGGCGGATTGAAGGACGGCTTGGCCAGCCCGCGGTACCACTCGCCCGGCCCCCCGCCGGCCAGGAGCTGCCCGATCCCCGCCGCGGCGAAGCTGGCGGCGACGAATGCGGCCAGCAGCAGATACTTGCGGACGTGGCTCATGCCGATTCCCAGCCTGTCGCCGTTCCGTGGGGGCATATCAGGAGCGCATCGGGAAAGCCGACCCTGGGATTCGAACCCAGAACCTCAGCTTTACGAAAGCTGTGCTCTACCGTTGAGCTAGGTCGGCACGGCGACCAACACGCGGCCAGTATAGCTTCGCCCACTGTCCATCGTCAAGGAATCGTGCAACCATTACTTGAACCATGCGGCCCTAACAGACGATCCGGGTGGAACCTAGGGCTCGGCGCGGTAGAATCGCCGAAAGGGGTCGCGGCGTTCGCGGCCGCGCGTGGCCGCGAATGAGCGCGGAGCGATGCGCCAAGGAGTGGACCCATGCGAACCGCAGTGAGCCTGTGCCTGATCGCCGCAGCCATCGCGGCCCGGCCGCTATCCGCCCAGGAGCGCAGGGTGAAGAACAGCGAGTACCTGGAGTTCAACTACGGACAGGACACCGGCGGCGACGAGTGGGTGCAGTCGATCGCCGTGACGAGCCCGGCGTATCGCTCGACGGTCCGGGGCAAGGTGACCGTCGAGTTCGCCGCCCCCGGGATGACGGTGGCCAAGGCGATGTGCTGGCAGCAGCCGACGAAGGAGCATCCCGGCCGGTGGGGCCACGACGTGAACCTCACGCCGGGCGGGATCGCGCTGGGCCCGGACGCCAAGGGCTCGTTCGTCCTCCCGGCCGACGAGTTCCCGCACGGGCCGATGACCGTGCGAATCCTCGCGCACAGCGGCAAGGGCAAGCGCGACCTCTGCGAGCTCCAGCTCTACAACGCCGGCGGCGTGAAGTGGAACGAGGGGGCCCCGGCCGAGGCCCCCGCCGCGGCGAAGGGCATGAAGCGCGTGTTCGCCGACGATTTCGACGGGCCGCTGTCGATCGCCAACGACGGCCGGGGCGCACGGTACAACGCCCACAAGCCGCGGTTCGGCGACTTCAGCGGCTGGCCGTTCAACAACTTCGACAGCGGCCAGCCGCCGTTCGAGCAGGTGGACACGTACCTGCGGATCAAGGCCCGCAAGGCCCCCGGCACGCGCGGCAGCACGGGGTTCCTGGCCACGGTGGACATGGACGGCAAGGGCTTCTGGGCCAAGCCCCCGTGCTATCTCGAATGCCGC
>Ga0307380_10008242_pt1 | contig 13390 bp, 11 predicted proteins | sample UN3MG_FD_202239 | JGI IMG/M metagenome (GOLD analysis project Ga0307380, IMG submission 202239) | Soil microbial communities from Risofladan, Vaasa, Finland - UN-3 | ecosystem: Environmental > Terrestrial > Soil > Coastal area > Acid sulfate soil | place: Finland: Risofladan, Vaasa | collected... | reverse complement strand
AGAGCGATGCTCTGAACCCAGCTTTTGATGTGACGCCTGCCAAATACGTCAGTGGCTTCATCACGGAGAAGGGCGTGCTCGCCCCGGACGAACTCGCGAAGATGTTGACAGAGTGAGCGTCCAATCCGGCAGGCTTTTTAGCCAAGTCTCGGATATGGGCCAAGATGATCCTCGTCACGAAATGGTTCGGGAGTTTCCTATGCGTAGAGGGCGAAGTGAGGAAGTCTGCCCTATTCCCGAATGACCCGACGGCCGTTGCCGACCGTCTCGAGGTGATGCGGAAGGGAGGAATCCTCGACGAGGAGAGACGTCTGGGGCAGGGAGCGGGCCAGGTGGCTGACAGACGGCTGTCCGAGCTGGGAAGGGTGACCAAGTTCGACTCATCCTTCATCAAACCCGATGCATACGGGTTCACTCTGAGCATATACAGAGAGGCGACGATCGAACTGGCAAAGAGGATGGCGAAGAGCAGCATCGGCGTGGACGTGTATCTCGGACATGCCGTGAGGGCTCACGACGACCTCGTCTTCACAAACAACATCCTGTCCGAGAGATTGCACGAATGGTATTCGCTGCACTTCCCGGAGCTTGAGGAGGTCCTCTTCTCGGAGGACTATGTCGACGCTATAATCAACCTGGGTTTCAGAGATGACATCCTGTCCTCCCTGGACGAGCGAATGGACTCCATCGGTGCAGATATTGAGAAGGAAGACCTCGATTCCATACGCGAGCTGGCATCGGCTCTGAAAATTGGTATGACTGCCAGGAGGGCTGAGGAATCGTATATTGAGAGCAGAATGAAGCAGGTCGCTCCGAACATAACATCGCTCGTGGGACCGGTTATTGGTGCGAGGCTCATAATGCAGGCTGGAAGCCTTAAGAGAATGGCGTCCATGCCATCTGGGACGATCCAGTTGCTTGGAGCTGAGAAGGCCATGTTCCGGCACCTGAAGAAGCACACGAACCCCCCCAAGCACGGCATGATCTTCCAGCATCCTCTCGTCCACAACGCCCCTGAATGGCAGCGAGGCCCGATTGCGAGAGCCCTCGCATCGAAGCTCTCGATGGCCGCAAGGGCCGATGCGTACACGGGCAATGACCTGTCCTCGTTGCTGAAGGAGCAGCTGGATAGGCGGGTTGAGGAGATTAGGAAACAGCGGGCCGCGGCGCCGAAGAAGCCTTCTGGCAAACGCAAGAAGGTCAGGAAGAAGGGACGGTAACTATTTCTAACCCCCCCTCGGTTACCGTCACCGGAAGTGACACTCATGGCATGGGAGCAAGCTGAAGTCAGGACTCTGAAGGAAGGACGCTACATCAACATCGATGACGAACCATGCAAGATTACTAGCATATCCACCTCCAAGCCTGGGAAGCACGGGGAAGCTAAAGCCCGGATCGAGGCGGTTGGGATATTCGACGGTGGCAAGCGCTCAGTCGTCTATCCCGTCAAACACAAAGTCCAGGTTCCGCTCATCGACAAGAGACAGGCTCAGATAGTCACGATCGTTGGATCAGAGGTCCAGCTAATGGACCTAGACACCTACGAGATATTCCAGGTGCCCATACCCGACGACTTGAAGGACTCCCTCACCCCGGGAGAGAGCATCCAGTACTTGATCGCCATGGGCAGGAAGAAGATCACTCGGGTGTGACCGATGCCTGCGAGGGGCATGCTCAGCTTCGCGGATGCACGCTCAAATTTTGATGATGCTAGGTTTGTCGCCTTCGGTGTTCCGTTCGACAGGACAACCACATTCAGGAGCGGGACCAGGTTCGCCCCGACGGCCATTCGGGAAGCTTCCATCAATTTCGAGCCTGACCTGTTCGAACACGGCGTAGATCTCAGGGATGTCCCATTCCATGACATGGGAGACCTCCACGAGGAGGGGTCAGTGGATGACATGGTCGCCTCGATAGAAGAAGAGGCCAAACGCATCGTGTCTTCAGGGAAATTCCCGATTGCCATCGGTGGAGAGCATTCCATCTCCCCGCCCGTTGTCAAGGCATTCGGGAGTGGGATATCTGCGGTCATAATCGATGCTCACCTCGATTTCAACGATGAATATCAAGGACTGAGAAACAGTCACGCGTGCGCACACAAGCGCATTGAGGATGTCGTGGGAAAGGGGAACGTATTCGCCTTTGGCGTGCGGTCAATGTCCGCTGATGAACGCCCTGAGGAGGCGCTGTATGCCGATTCCCTGACTATCCACGAACGCGGGTGCAAGCAGGTCTTCGAGGAGATGATGTCCAAGCTGAGGAACCAGCCGGTGTACCTATCCCTCGATATCGACGGGATCGACCCCGCCTATGCTCCGGGAACGGGGACGCCGGAGCCTTTTGGGCTGACCACCTTCGATGTCAAGTATATAATCAACAGGCTTGGTGACAGGCTCATCGGTTTCGATGTGGTCGAGGTCTGCCCGCCATGTGACAATGGAAACACGTCCATGCTGGCAGCGAGGTTCATCCGAGAAGTCGTCGCGGTCAAGTGGAAGTCGATGCTGCAGAAGTGAGCCGCTTTTCATCCTTCTGCGAGCTTCGCGACCCTTTCTCTGAATCGCTCGGCTATCGCTCTTGCCTTGTCATCGGTGCTCGCCTCGGAGAAGATGCGCACAATCGGTTCCGTCCCGGAGGGTCTGATGAGCACCCAGCCATCATCGAAGTATATCTTGACCCCGTCTGTCGTGTCTACCCTCTCTCCTTCCGCACCGGCGGCGAGCTCCTTCATGACAGACTCCTTCATGTCGCCCGGACACGGGGTCTTCGTCTTGAACTGCGAATATGCAGGGATATTGGACTGGATCTTAGACATCGGGCCGTGTTTGGCTACGATCTCGATGATTCTTGCCGCTGCCATGGCCCCGTCCCTGCAGAACTGCAGCTCGGGGAAGATCAACCCGCCGTTCTCCTCGCCTCCGAATACGGCGCCATGTTGCATCATCGCCCTTGCGACGACCGGAGAGCCTACACGCGTGTACATCACAGTCCCGCCAGCCGCGGTGACTGCGTCCTCCACACATCTGGATGATCCTACTGTGGTGACGACGAGTCCGCCGCCATTGTCCAGGCAAGCATAGTGAGCAGCTATCGCTAGGCTTCTGTCCCCATACATGTACGACCCCTTGTCATCTACGAATATTGTACGGTCCGCGTCCCCGTCGTGGATAATCCCAAGGTCGTATTCCCCCTGTCTGACAAGCTCTACGAGATCCTTGGCGTTGTCCGGCGTGGGCTCGCTGTTGTGCCCTGGAAACGCACCGTTCAGATCAGCATTCATGGTGACGTATTTGACTCCGAGTCGTTCCAGGATGCCTGGTGTCACATTGGCTCCCGCCCCGTTGCTGCAATCCAGTGCGACCCTCAAGCCAGACGCCTTGATCAAGTCCCTATCGATGAGCGCCAGTATCGCTTCGGAGTAGTCCTCTATGGCGCCGACCCGAGGAGAGGAATGCCCAACGCGGTCCCAGGGCACGGCCGAGAACGCCTGTCTGTGGAATATGGCTTCGACCTTCTCCTCGTTGGCGCGGGCCATCTCCGTACCGTCTCTGTCCACACATTTGATGCCGTTGAATTCTGGTGGATTGTGTGAGGCGGTTATGACCACTCCGCCAGCTATATCGTCATCGACCTTGACCGCGTACTGGACGGTCGGTGTCGGAACGATGCCACAGTCTTGGACATCACAGCCGGTCGCCATCATCCCCGCCGCGCAGGCGGATTTGAGCATCTCGCTCGATGTGCGCGCATCGGACCCTATGACGACCGCCCCATCCATGAATGTGCCGATGGCCATGCCCAGCCGCATTGCGAATCTGCAGTCCATGGCCTCCGTGTTCACGACTCCTCTGACTCCGTTGGTGCCGAAAAGTCGAGGGACGACGTCTTCCTGGGTCATAATATCTCTAAATCGGACATATCCCATTGGGCAATAAAGCCTTGCGCTCTATTGGCTGGTAGTAGCGATTCCGCCTTGGTCGTATAGCTATATATGGCGCATCTCCGCAAGGGTTAATAGACAGTGAAACGTTCGCCGGTCAGACGAAGGGGGATGGAGACCAAATGGGCTTCAAGGAATGGATTATTCCTCAGGAGAAGCATTTCTTCAGCATGCTCGATCAGCAGGCGGACATCGTGTTGGAAGGGGCAGAGATGCTTCTGGACCTAGTGAAGAACTTCGACGACGTCGCCAGAAAGCGGGATGTGATCAAGGAGATCGAGCACAAGGGTGACAATATCGTCCATGAGCTCTCCGAGGCTCTCAATAGGACATTTGTGACGCCGATAGACCACGACGACATGTCCAAGCTCGCGTCGAGGCTGGACGATATTCTGGATTACACGGAGTCCGCGGCACATCGGATGTGGTCCTATGAGATCAAGCGGATTCCCCCGGACATGATAAGGCTGGTCGAGGTGCTCGTCGATTCTGCGAAGGAAGTCAATCACGCTGTCAAAGACTTGAAGAATTTCAAGAAGAAGAACGAGATCACCAAGCACTGCATAGAGATAAACCGTCTGGAGAATGTCGGCGACGACATAACGCATCAAGCGGTCGCAGGCCTTTTCAAGACGAATGAGGTCCTTGAGATAATCAAGCTCAAGGAGATATACGAGCATCTTGAGATGGCGACGGACAAGTGCGAGGACGCGGCAGACGTGATAAAGGACATATTCGCGAAGAACTCGTAGGTGAGCCCGATGGAACTGTTTGGCCTGTCCTTGCTTGCTGCTGCAACAATCGGACTTGTCCTGGCGTTCGAATTCGTCAACGGATTCCATGACTCCGCGAACGCGATTGCAACAATCGTGGCCACGAAGGTATTGTCGCCGGTCAAAGCCGTAGTCTGGGCTGCTGCTTTCAACTTCATCGGAATCTTCATCTCGACAGAGGTCGCGAAGACCATCGGCAAGGGCATAATCGACGTCGAGCTGGTCTGGGAATACGGTCTGACGCTCGTGTTCTGCGCTGTCGTGGGCGCTATAGTGTGGGACTTGATCACCTGGTGGTTCGGCATACCCACTTCGAGCAGCCATGCGCTGATCGGCGGCCTCATCGGAGCGGGTGGTGCGGTGGCGTTCACCGACGCCATCGCGTGGTCAGGCACGCTGAAGACCATTGCATTCATCGTGATCTCGCCTATGACGGGGTTTGCCGCTGCGTTCGCCCTGATAGTTCTGGTCATGTGGATCGCTCGGAAGATGGCCAAGACAACAGTGAACAAGTGGTTCAGGCACCTCCAGCTGAGCTCATCGGCGTTCTTTGCAGTCACGCACGGGGCGAACGATGCGCAGAAAGGTATGGGGATAATCGCCCTCGTCCTGCTGATCGCAGCCGGGGGAAGCCACGCCAGTGAGTTTCATGTCGACAATTGGGTGAGACTGTCTTGCGGCCTCGCCATTGCGATTGGCACTTTCTTCGGCGGGTGGAGGATAGTGAAGACGATGGCCTCGAGGATAACCAAGCTCGATCCTTATCAAGGGTTCTGTGCGGAGACAGGTGGTGCGATGGTGCTTATGTTCACGGCCATCTTCGGTATTCCAGTGAGCACTACACACACAATCTCGGGGTCCATAATGGGAGTGGGCGCGACGAAGAGGCTTTCGGCGGTGAGATGGGGGTTGGGAAGGAGGATCATTATCGCCTGGATCGTGACGATCCCCGCGGCGGCGACGATATCTGGCCTTCTGTTCCTCGGCGTTCTATGGCTTGGATGAATGGTCGTCGTGACTCGACTCACTCCGCCGCTGGTTCCATCGCGCCAAGGATCTGTGATTCGATTACGCTGCCGCCTGGGACAACCACGCCCTGGTCTACTATTGAATCGATGATGCGGCAGTTCGGGCCGATTCTTGCATCCTCGAACAAGACGCTCCCCGTTATCTGTGATCCTGGTTCAACCACGGCGCCTTTCGATATGTACGTGTACGGCCCGATTGACGCGCCTTCGACGGCCGCTCCATTTTCGACAGTCGCGGTGTCGGCTATAGCACGCTCGCAATCACGCCTCTCTCTGCATTGCGCACCAGCCTTCATCAGAGTCCTATAGGCATTCAATAGGTTCTCCCTCGTGCCACAGTCTACCCAGTATCCATCGAATCTCATGCCATACGTGCCTCGGTCCAGTATCCGCGGGAATACTTCCCGCTCCATCGACACGAACCCGTCGGCAATGTAGTCAAGTGACTCGTAGTCGAGGGCGTATGCCCCCGCGTTGATGAGAAGGGAGAACGCCTCCTCACGGGTCGGCTTCTCCTGGAATCGGTGTATCCTGCCGTCCGCATCCATGTCGACAACACCGAACGGGGTGGGGTCTTCGACCTCCCATAGGGAGATGGTCGCGAAAGCTTTCTTCCTTCTGTGGAATTCGATGAAACGGCGCATATCGAGAGACGATATGCTGTCGCCGTTTATGACTAGGAAGTCGCCGTCGATGTAGTCCTCCACGTTCTTGACGGCGCCTCCTGTGCCCATAGGCTGCTTCTCCTCGACTATGGTGATCTTTCTCGACGGGGGATGCTCCTTGAGATATCCCTCCATCGCCTCCCTCATGTAGCCGACCGGGATGATAGTCTCGTCCACCTCTACCGGAAGGGAGTCGATGACGTGCATCATCAGCGGCTTCCCCATGACGGGGACGAGGGGTTTCGGTATCCTGTATGTGAGCGGCCGGAGGCGCGTCCCTTTGCCACCGACAAGAAGGACCGCTTTCATAGGTGGCGTGATGCGACTGGTGCCATAAAAAGCATCTGATTCTGGTATGTCTCCAGAAAGCGTCCTCGACTCTCACTTGGGAGATATGCTGACGACGTTGTTGCCCCGAAGGATGACGGTCCCAAGCCGCTTGACCTGGTCGCCGTTCGTCTCCTCCGTGTCTTCGAGAACCATGTTCAGATAATCATCGAAACCCGTAAGGGTTCCCTCAAGCAGCCTGCTGTCCTTAAGGAGCAACGAGACCTTTTTGTTCATGGACTTCTCGAGCAAACTCAGAGGCATGACCATTGTATCACGACTCGTCAATGCTGAGTGCTCACTTAAAGCTTTTCTTCACTGGTCTCTCGCACAGTCGAGCCACTGCCTACTTGAGTCTCGAGTCGTTCTTCTTCGAAAGCTCTCCCTCGATCCACGCCTTGACCTCGGTCCTCGAACGTGCGTCGATGCCGAAAGTCTCTATGAACTTCTTGGTCGTGGTCAGCTCCACGCTGTTCTTCCTGGGCTTCCGTCGGATGAGGCCGAGCTCCTCCAGGGCACGCACGTGTGTGTACACCTTACTGCCGAGTAGGTCCGAAAGCTTGCTCTGGAGGACTGGCTGATAGTAGGCTATCAGAGATGCCGTCTTCAGGAGATCCTTTGGGATCTTCAGCGCAGACAGCTTCGCCGCTGGTGAGGCGTAATCCTTCTTCACCTGCATGGCATACCGTGGGCCCATCTTGGCTATCTCGATGGCCCTGTCCGAGTCGTTGTACTCGTCCATCAGGTTCTTCAGTGCGGAACGGACCGTCCTCGCGTCCAGACCGGACGCGTCCTTGAGGTCCGTGACTGTCACAGGCGTGCCCGCCGAGAAGAGGACGGCCTCGACCATCCTATCGCTCTTCACTTGACCACCGCTACCTTCTCCAGCTCCGGGTTCTCAACGGTCGCCGCGTCCTCGAGTTGGGCTATGTCCCACGGGACCTTGACTTCAAGGAATATCTCTCCGAAGGGCGGCTTCTCCTGCCAGATGTGTATCTTCCCCATCTTGGCCAGAAAGAGCATCGAGACCAGGACGGTGATCCTGTCCTCCTTGCACAGATTACTGAGGTCCGTTATCGGTATCGGCCCGTTGCCGAACTTCTGGATCCTCTCCCAGACCTCGGCGATGTCGTCCTCGAGACACTCCTTGTGAGACTTGTCATCGAACTCCGGCCGGCGGTACTTCTGCATGAACTTGGCGAGTTCCTGCCTTATGTCGGACTCCTTCTTCGCCTCCTCGAACGCGTCGAGCAGGTCTATGAGTGTCACGGAGCGCTCAGACTTGCGGCGGATCGGTTCCTTGATGGGCATCTCCTCGGTGTACATGAGCACCTCGCCTTCGCCCAGCTCGAACGGGTCGACGAACATGTCGAACCCCGATGGGTCCATGCCTTCGAGCATCAGCTCGCATTTCTCCGGCCTGTCGGCCCTGTCGACGGCGACATCGCTCTGCAGCCTGAGGATCTCCCACGCCATGTACACGATCTTGCCGGCGACGATCAGGTTGACCTCCGATGCCTTGCGTACCTTGGCGAGGTAGGTCTTCGAGAACTCTATCAGGTTGATGTCCCACGGGTTGAACTGCTGTTGGACGACCAGTTCGAACACCTGCGCGACACATCTCTCGAAGGGGTCGTCTGATGGCACCAGGGTGCCCCTCTGCATCCCCTCTGCTATGCTGACATATCTGCCTATCTTGCTCTGAAGGTCCTCGTCATCGTCGATTATGGCCTTCTGGAACATGAGATGGTTGATCACGTTGCCGAAGTCCGTTTCCATGGTCATCATTCTAAGCAGCCTCCTGCTCTCCCTCGGGCATGTTCGTGTCCGTCGCCACCTGAGGGACGTCTGGAATGTCTCCGATGTTCGGTTTCATCACTATGTCGGTCACACCTTCCCTCTGCATAGTGACGCCGATCAAGTGGTCCGCCTCGTTGAGTGTGACCTTCCTCAGTGATATCTGGATGAACTGGGCGTTCTTGGAGCTCCTCTTCACCGCCTTGGAGACGTTCTCCGCGTTGACCCCATCGAGGAACATGTCAACCTCGTCCAGCAGATAGAACGGAGAGGGTTGGTACGCCTGGATGGCGAATATGAACGACAGGGCGGTGAGGCTCTTCTCGCCACCGGAGAGCGCCTCCATCCTCACGAACTTCTTGTCCTTCGGCCGCGCCTTTATTATGAGCCCTCCGGAGAGCGGGTCCTCCTCGTTCTCCAACAGCAGCTCCGCCTCTCCTCCAGCGGACAGCTCCGAGAATATCTTCGTGAAATTTTCGCTTATCGCGCCGAATATCTTCTGGAATCCCACCTTCTTCTTGGTGTTGAGCTCTTCGACGAGCTTCATCAGGTTCGATTTCTGTTTCGTCAGCTGGCTGACTTCACTCCTTATCTCGTCGAAGCGGGTCTTCCTCTCCTCGTATTCGTCGATCGCCTTGAGGTTGACCGCGCCCAGCGAGGTCATGTACCTCTCGCACTCGGATACGGACCGCCTGAGCTCGTCCGCCGATGGAAGTGCCTCCGGGAGTTCGACCGAAGAGTACTGCGCGACGCCTGCCTCGGCCTCCTTCAGCTTGCCCTGCGCCTCTGTCAGCTTCGTCTGGAGGCTGAGTACGAAGTCGCCGTTCGTCTGTATCTTCGTGGTGACCTTCTCTATCGCAGTCTCGGTCGTCATCTTTCCCTGGTAGAGCGAATCACGCTTGTTGCGCAGTGAGTTGAGCTTGTCCCCCATGGATCGTTCCATGTTGAGCAACGCCTTCAGTTCAGTGTCGAACTTCCCCTGTCTCTCGCCGCTGTCCTTTACACGGGCCTTCTGCTCCTTCACCTTCTCGTCGACGTTCGCTATCGCGTCCTCGATCTCCTTCTTCCTGGCGCCAACGAGCTCTATCTGTTTGCCAATTGTCTGGATGTCTGAGTTGAGTGTCGCGGTCTCGTTTGAGAGCTCAAGTATGTCCTTCTCGAGCTGCTTCAGTCTCTGTGAGAGTTCGGTTGGAGTGGCCTCCAAGAGCTTTTCGTCCTTCTTGGCCTTCGTCTTGCGAGTGCCCTCGACGTCCTCCTCCAGCCTCTGTATGTCCTGGCCGGTCTTCTCTATGAGGTCGAGGCATTCAGACAGTTCCTTGTTCTTCGTTTCGAGCTCTCGGTCCAAGGAGTCGAGCCTCTGCCGGAACTCCTTCTTCTTCGCCTCGAGGGAGCTCTTCCTGACGCTCTCGCCGCTGTCCTTGGTCGTGGAGTCTCGTACTTTGTTCTCCAGCTCCGAGATAGTGATCCTCAGCTCGGAGAGCTCGGTCTGAACCCTCTCCGATTCCTCCGTCGCACTTCTGAGTTCGGCCGCCTTCTTCTCTATCCTGCTCTCGGAGGGCGCGCCGAACTTGACGAGCCTTGAGTCCAGTGTACCGCCGACCATTGCGCCGCTCGCCTCGGCTAGCTCGCCATCCACCGTGACGAGCCTCACGCCTCCCATGAGCTTACGGGCTTCCGTCAGGTTCTTCACGACGACCGTGTCGCCGAAGACGAACCAGAACGCGGCTCTGTACTCCTCATCGAACCTAATCAGATCTATTGCGAATCCCAGTGAGCTCTTGGATGCCATCAGGGCCTTGCCGCGCGGTCTTCCGTCGAGCATCTTGTTGAGAGGCAGGAAAGTGGCTCTTCCGAGCTTGTTCTTCTTCAGGAAGTCGATACAGCCCGCGGCCACCTGGTCCGTGTCGACGACTATGGACTGCATCCTGTTGCCGGCGGCGACGTTCAACGCCGTCTCGTATTCCTCTTGGACGTCTGCCAGTTCGGCCACCGTGCCGTGAATGCCCTTGATCTGCCCCTTGTCCCGAGCCTCCAGGAGGGACATCGTCGCTGAACTGAAGCCCTTCTTGACCATGTCGGCCGCTTCCGCCTCGGCCTTCAATCGGTTGTACTCTCGGGTGAGGGATTTTACCGCGTTCTCGAGGTCCTGGGCGTCCTTGATGAGCTTCTTCTCACGGTTCCTGGCAGAGTAGTACTCTTCCTGGGTTCTCTTCAGCCCCATCGCTGAGGTCTTTGTCTCACTGCCGAGTTCCTTGATGGACCACTCGGCGTCCTTGAGCTCGAACTCGTAGGTCTTCTTGGTCTCCTCCGCGTTCGAGATGTCTATCCTGATACGGGACAGGCGGTCGTCGATCCTGTCGCGCTCGAGCTTCAGTGCGTGAACCTTCTCCTCCTTCCTGCTGATGTCCACTCCGAGCTCCAGCACCTCCTTCTGGAGTGTGTTCAACTCCGTGTCGGATTTCGATATGGTGTCCTGGTGCCCTTCCAACTCATTCCTCTTCTCCCCAAGGACTTCCGACTTCTGCCCGTGCTCGTCCTTGAGCGGGGCAAGTCTCCCCTCCAGTGATTCGAGGTCTTCGTCGACTGCCTTGAGGTCCTCCACATGCGCCTTGCGCACATCCTTGAGGGACATGACCATGTCCTCGGAGTTCGCGCACGCGTCCTTGGCGCGGGCGATCTCTATTCTGAGGTTGTCGATCTTCTCCTTGATCTCCCTGGCCTCATCGCCGCCCCTCTCGGCTATCTCGCTCTCGATGTCCGCAAGCTCCTGCGTGATGCGGTCCAGCTCCGTCAGGAGTTCGTCCTTTTTCTGCTCTGCCTTGGATGTCTCCTCCGTATAGGTCGTGCTCTGTTCCTTGTACGAGGCTATCTCGCGTTCCACCGCCTCGAGGTTCTTCACGGCCAGAGATGCCTTGGCTAGAGTGAGTTTGTCGTGCAAGTCTTTGTACTTCAGCGCCCCCTCACGGTCGTTCTCGAGCTGCTTCATCTGCTTCCGGAGCTCGTCGACTATGATCGACAGCCTCTCCATGTTCTGCTCGGCGACGCCACGCTCCTTATCGGCCGCCTGGATGTCCTCGTCGAACTTCGTGATGCCAGCGATGCCATCGAGTATCCTCCTCCTCTCGAGGTTGCTCATCTCGACGATTCTGGTGATGTCTCCCTGCTGGACGAAGTTGTATCCGTCGGCGCTTATCCTCGCGTTGGCGAGGAGGTTGTCGAATTCTCCCAGGGAGGACTTCTTGTCGTTCACATAGTAGTATGAGTAATAGCCGTCGGCGTTGTCAGATAGCTTGACCAGACGTGTGAGCTTCACGGTGTTCGTGTCGATGGGGATCAGTCTGTCCGTGTTGTCGAAATACAAGCTTGCCCTGCATTCCTTGGCGGGCTTCTTCTCCTTGCCACCGTTGAAGATGAGGTCTGTCAGGCGTCCGGCCCTGATGACCCTGGAGCTCTTGGGCCCGAGCACGAACAGAATGGCGTCCGAGATGTTGGATTTCCCCGCGCCGTTCGGACCCGTCACGGCGGTGTACCCTTCGAGCAGGGGTATCTTCATCTTGCGTGCAAATGACTTGAAGTTCTCAAGTTCGATTTCCTTTAGGTGCATGGCAACCGACCCCATCGGGGACGAGAAAACGACGCGTGAGTGCATTTACAGCATACGCGATTCTCTGCATCCCATCCCAATGAGTCCGACAGATGTCGGACAGCAATAAAAATGGTTTTGCCAGTATATAATACTTCTCGCCAGGCTGGTCTATGTGAGGCCTCCGAGGGCCCTATACACCCCGAGCAGTGCGCTCCTCGAAGTCTCCCACGCCAGGTTCTTCTCGAAGTGCGCCTTCCCTCTCTTCCCCATCTCTTGAAGTTCCCCACTCGACTTCGAAGCCTCGCGGACAGTCCGGGCGAGATTCTCCCGACTGTAATCGATTACGAAGCCACAGCCGACTCTCTCTATCATCTCGGAGATGTCCAGCCCCTTTGCCGCGACGACTGGCTTTCCACAAGCCATTGCCTCGAGGACCTTTATTGGAGTGCATATCCGATATTTCGGGTTCGACGGGTCGTACATAACCGGGATAAGGTCGCTGGCACAGGTGATTTTAAGCACCTCATCAGTCTCGATGTTGCCCAAGAAACGAACGACTGAGCTGCTCTCACTCGCCTTCTCCACGACAGATTGCAGGGTTCCGCTTCCTCCGATTATCACACTGATCCCATCGTCCGTCGAGAACGATGTCGCCAGCTCCTCCACGGCTCTTCCCGGTTCGAGCGATCCGAAGTACGAGACAACGAAACCCGCCAGACCGTGTCGTTTCCGAGTATCCTCGATGGTGCTTCCTGCCAGTGCGGACAGGTCGGGGCTGTTCCTGACTATGACTGAGCTCTTCGTCCTCTTTGCCGACAGCATCCCAGCCATCGCTTCGTTCGTGGTGATGAGTACGTCAGCTTTGGATGCCATACACCTCTCGAGAGGCCACAGCATCCTGCCGGCGATCGAGGACTCTCCCACGATCATCAGCGAGTAGATGTCATGCGCATCCAGTATCAGTGGTTTTCTGCGTAGCCTTGCAAGGAGTACCCCAAGCGGAAGCGTGTCGAAGTCGTGGCAGTGGACGACGTCGAAATCAAGATTCCTTGCTATGCGGAATGCCCTGTACCAGAAGCGAAGGAGCCCTGGTACCACCTCTGAGACGGACCGATAGGAGGCTCTGGGGCCGACTCTGAGGACCTCAACACCCTCCTCAGTCGACGGTGATGGTCGGCCTCCGTCTCTATCCCACGCGACCAGACGAACCGTCACGTCCGCCCCGATGAGCGCGCGCGCCTCCCTCAATACGCGAGGGTCAGGGCGGTAGGGAT
>Ga0307380_10008240_pt1 | contig 13391 bp, 11 predicted proteins | sample UN3MG_FD_202239 | JGI IMG/M metagenome (GOLD analysis project Ga0307380, IMG submission 202239) | Soil microbial communities from Risofladan, Vaasa, Finland - UN-3 | ecosystem: Environmental > Terrestrial > Soil > Coastal area > Acid sulfate soil | place: Finland: Risofladan, Vaasa | collected... | reverse complement strand
GTTCCGGACGAGTGCGAGCCGGGCTGCAACGACAACGGCGTGCCCGACGTCTGCGACATCGCCGTGGGCACCAGCACGGATTGCAACACCAACACGATCCCCGACGAGTGCGACATCGCCGAGGGCACGAGTCTGGACTGCACCGGCAACGGGGTGCCCGACGAGTGCGAGCCGGACTGCCAACAAAACGGGGTGGCCGACAGTTGCGACATCCTGGCCAGCACCTCGACCGACGGGGACGTCGACGGCGTGCCCGACGAGTGCCAGGGCGTGGCCGAGGTGCACAGCGTGCACGAGCACGGGGCGGCCGGCGAGTTCGCCCTGCTGCTCTACGACGCCGACGGGTCGGCGGTGAACATCGAGCCCCGGCTGAGCGGGGGCGGCCGGCTGGAGGTGACCTTCGAGATCGAGATGGACCCGGTGACGGCCACCGACCCGGACCATGTTTCGATCGTGGGCGTCAACTCGGGCCCCTACGCCGGCTCGGTGAACGTATCGCTGGACGGCACCGGTACGGTGGTGATCATCGAGCCGCTGGGGTCGCTACCGGAGGCCGACTGCTACACGGTGGACCTGACGGGCATGCTCTCCAAGTGGGGTGCTGGCCCGATGCACCGGACCTTTGAGTTCGTCGCCCTCACCGGCGACAGCGATTTGAACGGTTTGGTGGACAGCGCGGACGCCGACGCGGTGAGGCAACGATTGGGTAGAATCGTCGTGACCAGCATCGTCAGGTTCGACGTGAACCACGACGGCTCGATCTCTACGGCCGACCTGGCATCGGTGAAACAACGTCTGGGCTCTACCGCGCCGCCCTGTCCGTGAAACCGGTGGACATCGTCGGCGTCTGTGGGCAACGCCCGGGCCGGCCGCCACGTCGCCGGGGAAGGGCGCGGCGGTTCTTCTCTGGTCATCGTCGCCTGCCGGGCCGGCGGGTGATCTCACCTGGCCGGTGACGGGTGATCATGCGTGAAGTGTCATGCCGTTTACAGTCCGTTCATGCCGATTGGGCGCCCGCCGCTTTGTGAGAGACTCCAGCAGAAACGATCCATCGAGAGGCAGTTGCCGGTGGGGTTGACGTGCCTGCGGCGCTAGGGGGTATCGCCGCCCGGCTTTCGGCCCGGGCGGCTGCGCATGGCCGAGCGCACCAGTTGGCTGATCCGCTCGCAGAGGAACTCGCGAAACTCTCCTGCGCCCAGGTTGCGGGTTCGCAGCATGGGGCCGGCCTGGACCACGCCCCGCACGTTGTTGGAAAAGCGGGTCTCCTGGAAGCCGATCCCCTGCGGCGTGACCGTGCCCTCCAGCAGCATGCCGTGGATGTCGAAGCCGACCTTGATCTGGAGTCCCACCCCCCCGCAGAGAAAATCGTCCGCGTTCAGCTCCAGCATAATGCCCTGCGCAGCGTACTTGGCCCCGAGCTCCTCGAAAGCCGGCAGCAGCTCGTCGCGCATCTGCTCTCGTAATCGATCCAGGACCGACTGCTTCGACGCCTCCGAATCTTCCTGTTGGGCCTGGCGTTTCTGATGCAGCGACAGCAGGGCGTCGAGCTGCTCTTCCACGGTCTTGGATGCCGCGTTCTGCCCCCGGCACTGGTCCATCAACGCCTGGTAGCCGGTCGGCTTGTCTTGACTGGTCATGGGGATTCCCTGTGCTTGCCCAACCGCGCAACGACACCGGCCGGGCGCCGTCGATTTCGCCACGGTGCTCTCTCCCAGCGACTTCGGCACGTCCGCGGCCACCCTTTAGCATGTGCGCCGCGTGACAGAAGACGCCGGGCCAACTATCATGCCGCCCCGACCCCTGGTTATCGGAGGATGATGATGAAACGCTTGCTGTGTCTCCTGCCGTGCTGCCTGATCTGCTCGCCTCTTCTCGCGGAGGAGCCGCCTCTGCCGGCCGAAGAGGCGGCCGTCAAGATCCGCTGGTCCGAGACCGCCGAACACTACGACCAGAACTGTCTGGTCTACGGAAAAGTGGTCCTGACCAAGCGAATCCGCAACTGGTGCTTCCTGAACTTCGACGAGGACTTCCAGAACAGCTTCACCGTGGCCATCCCCGAGCGCTGCTTCGACAACTTCCCCGAGCCGCCCGAAGATATCTACGCCGACAAGGACGTCGCCGTCTTGGGCACCGTCATCGAGTACAAGGGCAAGCCCGAGATCGTCCTTTGCGATCCGAAGAACATCACCGTCGGGGTTACCTTTCCGACCGCCGACGAACCGGCGACCGAAAAGCCCGCTGACCAGCCGCCCGCCAAGAGCCCGCCGCCCAAGACCCGCGTCTTCGACGGCAGCTGCACCGTGGCTACCTACAACCTGCTGAACCTCTTCGACGAGCACGACGATCCCTACCGCAACGACGAGTCCACGCCGGCCAAGCCGCGCGAAGAGCTGGAGCGCCTGGCCGACACCATCCGCCGGCTCGACGCCGACGTCCTGGCCCTCCAGGAAGTCGAGAACCGAGGCTATCTGGAGCGCTTCGTGAAGACCTTGCTGCCCGACATGGGCTACGAGCACGTCGTCTTGTTCGAGGGCAACGACGCCCGCGGCATCGACGTGGCCTTGTTGTCCCGGCTGCCGGTCGGACCGGTGACCTCCTACCGTCACCTGAGCTTCGAGGACGGCAAGGGGCGGGCGACGTCGTTCAGGCGGGACCTTCTGCGGGCCCGAATCGAGCCGCCGGGCGTGCCGCCCTTCGACGTCTTCGTGACCCACCTCAAGAGCAAGCGCAGCCAGGACGATGGCGATTCGCTGGCCGTTCGCATGGGCGAGGCCGGGCAGATCCGCCGGATCTTCGACGACCTGCTGGCCGCCGACATCCAGGCTCGCTTCCTGCTCTGCGGCGACTTCAACGACACCCTGGACAGCAGCCCGCTCGCTGCCCTGATCGGCGGCGGGACGCGGAAGCTGGGCACTTTTGTGGACGATCTGCCCTCCGACGCACGCATCTCCTACAACAAGGAGCCGTACCGCAGCCTGATCGACTTCATCCTGGCTTCGCCGGCCATGACCGCCCGCTACCGCCAGGGGTCGTACCGGATCGTCGCGGGCACTGTCTCGAGTTCCGGGTCCGACCACAACCCGGTCGTGGCCACCTTCAACCTGAAGTGATCCTCCGGCCGGTCGGCGGTCGGGCGCATGGAGAGGGCCGGGCAACGCACCCGGCCCCAGCCGCGTAGACTCAACCGCCTACGTTAGTTCCTGTGTCTGGGCCGACAACCGGCCTCCTACCACCGCACTCCAATGTTCACCCCGTGCCCGCGGCCATGGTGTCGGTACTGGGGCCGGCTGTGATGCACCACCCGCCCGGAGCTGTGCCACGAGCGGGGCTGCGTTCGCACCACCTGTGCTCGATGATGCTGCGATGGGTGGCTGCGGTAGACCGCCCGGTGCGTCGGCTGGTGGCGGCTGTATGTGACGTGCCTGACCACCCTCGGCTCGGTGTACACCCTCCGCACGCTGTGGACCGGCGGAGCCACGTACCTGGCACGCGATACGTATCTCGGGCTTGACGCGTACGTTGGGTACGACGCGTAGACCGGGCTCGATACGTACCGCGGAGCCACCACCTGAACCGGCTGGTCCGCGTAGATCGGCGGTTCGACGTAAACCGGCTGCTCCGCGTAGACCGGCCTGTCCACGTAGACCGGCCTGTCAACGTACACCGGCCTGTCCACGTAGACGCTTCGGGCGGGCGTGGGGTACCCGTATCCCGCGGAGACGTAAACGCTGCCCCCACTGTAGCATTGGGCTTCGGCCGTCTGAGGCGCCGCTCCAATCACGAACATCCCGCAGAGTACGGCCAACGTCGCGGCTCCCGTCGTGGTCTTGTTCATTGCCTGACTCCTTGCGTTTCGAGGCTGGCTGGCCGCCCGGCGCGACCAGTCCGGAAACCCTTGCCCCGAATGATAGACAATATACACCAAATAAAAGTTAGCAGCAAGCAAATATTCTATCTGAAAAACCTTGGCGGAATGCCAAGTGTCCAGCAAATGGCTTTACAGCAAGTGTTTATCGATCTCTTTGCGGAAGGAGCGCAGGATGCGCATGAAGACTTCTCGATCATCGTGACTGAGGTGCTGTAAAAATTGAAGTGCCGTTGCTCGCCTCGCTTCGCGAAACCGGCCGTGCGCTGTACCACCCGGCTCGGTAATGGTCACGTCCACCTTCCGGCGATCCTGCTCGTTGATGGCGCACTTCACCATGGCTCCGGCGTCTTTGGTCTCCAGCGATCGCATGAGCCGGGACATCTGGGCCGGTGGGATGCCGATCTGCTTCTGGATTTCGCCGACGGTCATGGTTTCGTGCTTGGTGAGCAGATCGAGCGTGATGAACTCGCTTTCGCTCAGTTCCTCGGGTCCGGTGGCCTTGGACCGGGCCCGCAGGGCGAGGATGGCCCGGGTCACCCCATAGACCTCGTCGGCCAGTTGTTCGAGTTGTTTGCGGGATGCGGCCGTCTTCACCTTGCAACAGACTCCCGGCACAGACCGTGACCAAAACGACTCTTTTTGTCCAAACGTACGGAACGGGCGAAACCTTTAGCTATCAAACACGAAAAAAAACGGATCGTCAATAGTTGACGGGAGCATATATTATGGCTTGGCTAAGGCGCGGCGGCCGGACCCGGCCATCTTCGGTGTCGTGCCGCTTGGATGTCTACCCGAACATCGAGGCCGGGCCGCCTGGAGGGCGGGCAAGCCCGCGAGGGTTCACCCGCGTCGACACGTGCACCGGCAAACACTTGGTCCCGTTGAGACCCGGCTGTATAATCGGCCCTCGCTCGCCCGACACAACGGCTTGGCACCCCCCGGACCCGGTTACGGCTTGGGCAAGAGGGGTTGCTGCAGGCTGTTGTGCGCCCGTCGAAGGCGAGCGCGGGCGATCCGGGCTCCCCAGAGGGGCTTCGGCGGAGGTGCGGTCGTTGAAGTGCCGTGGAGCCGGCCGGCCACCCATGCGGGTTGCGTCCCGCGCCGGGAGGTCTAGTGCGGTCCGCGGAACAAGCCCGGCTTCGGACCGGGGGCTTGAGGGGAAAATCTGAACCGGCGAAGGCCGGCCCCAGGTCTCGATGCGCAAAGGTCGGGGCCGACCAAGGAGGACGACGATGGGCAACGTCAGGTTCGCCATCGCGGGGGTTGGGAACTGTGCCAGTTCGTTGCTGCAGGGGATCGACTACTACCGGTCGCGGCCGAATCAGGAGACGGCCGGTCTGCTCCACCGCGAGATCGGAGGCTATCGTCTCGAGGACATGCGACCCGTCGCCGCTTTCGACGTGGACCGCCGCAAGGTGGGCAAGCCCCTGGGCCAAGCGATCTTCGCTCCACCCAACTGCACGAAGGTCTTCCAAGAAGAGATTCGCGACTACGGTGTGACCGTGCAGATGGGGCCGGTGCTCGATGGGATCGCCGAACACATGGCCGACCATCCCGAGGAGCACGCCTTCCGGGTCGCCGATTTGCCGCCCTGCGACGTCGCACAAACGCTCCGTGACTCGGGGGCCGAGATTCTCGTCTGCTACCTGCCCGTCGGGTCGGAGGACGCCGTCCGCCACTACGCCCAGGCCTGTCTGGATGCCGGTATCGCCATGGTCAACTGCGTGCCGGTGTTCATCGCCTCGCACCCGGAGTGGTCCGGGCTCTTCCGCAAGAAGGGCCTGCCCGTCGTCGGCGACGACATCAAGAGCCAGCTTGGGGCCACCATCGTCCACCGCATGCTGGCCCGCCTCATGGAGGATCGCGGCGTCAGGCTCGATCGCACCTATCAGCTCAACACCGGCGGCAACACCGATTTCATGAACATGCTCAAGACCTCCCGGCTCCGCTCCAAGAAGATATCCAAGACCGAGTCGGTCCAGTCGCAGCTCGACGTGCCGCTGGCCCCGGAGAACATCCACATCGGCCCCTCGGACTACATCGCCTGGCAGAAGGACAACAAGGTCTGCTTCCTGCGCATGGAGTATCGCGGGTTCGGCGACGTGCCCATGAACCTCGAGCTGCGGCTCAGCGTCGAGGACTCGCCCAATAGCGCCGGCGTGGCCATCGATGCCATCCGCTGCGCCAAGCTGGCCCTGGACCGCGGCATCGCCGGGCCGCTCGAGGAGATCTCCGCCCTGGCCATGAAGCACCCCCCCAAGCAGTACCGCGACACCGAGGCCCGCCAACTCCTGGCCCGCTGGATCGCAGGAACATAGCAGAACCTTCAACGCGGGCCAGCCCCGCGAGCAGCGACAATAGAAACGCTGGACGAGCGTGGACGCGGCAAGGTCGGGGTCTGCCGCCCGCGCACGTAGCCGATCTGACCGCCGTTCCCAGAGGACCGCCGTCATGAGCCGGGACTGTCCCTTCGATACGATGCCTATGGATCAGATGATCCGCACGATCAAGGCCAATCTCGGCCAGCGCGAACGCAACAAGCCCGTCTACACCATGCTGGTGGGCGCGGGGTTCAGCGTCCCGCTCGTGCCGACGGCCGGACGAATGCTCGGCGACATCGTCTGGTGGCTCTTCCGCAACGCGAACGGAGTACAGGGCCCGTTCGATGATCGCCCGCGCGAGCAAGAGGGCCTCAAGGACTATGAGAAGGAACTTTGGCGCGTCGTCCAGCAGGATTGCCCCGTCGACTTCGAGTTGGGCGACGACGGCCGGCCGAACCACGCCGACCCCGCTAACGCGGGCAAGGCGTACCAGGCGATCATGAGCAATGAATCAACCCGCGGGCTCACCTCGCCCATGATGCGCCGGCAGTACCTTCGAGACGTCGTCACCCGCGCTGGGAACAGGGTCAACGGTGCCCACATTTACCTGGCCGGCATCCTTCAGGCCCAGGAGGACTGGGATCTCGGCGCTCCCTTCTGCCGGACGATCTTCACCACCAACTTCGACCCGCTCCTCCAGCGCAGCCTGCAACTGGTCACCAAGCTCTATTTCATGACCGACCGCCCCGACACGATGGAGCCCCCGGACGATGACGACAACCCGGCCATCCATCTGATCTACACGCACGGAAGCGTGCATCGCTACCTGCTGTTGAACACGCAACAGGAGATCGAGGACGCTCGCCGGGCGAACGCGTCGGCCCTCGTGCCGTACTTCGAGCGGCACGGCGTCATCGTCATGGGTTACAGTGGCTGGGCGGACACCAACATGGGCGCCCTGAGCGACTGCCGGGCCTTCGATGGCAACCTCTATTGGTGCGACATCTGGAACCCCAACGACGAACGGGCCCGCAACCTTCGCCCCAATGTGGTCGATTTCCTTGCGGACAAGAGGGGCCGTGCCTACTACGTTCGCATCCCCGGTGCCGACCAGGCCATGCTCGAACTGCACCGGGCCCTCGGCCTGGGCGATGCACCGAGGTTCATCCTCGACCCGCTCCCGCAGATCATCGGGCAACTGGAAAACATCGAGGTGCCGGACGTTGCCCGGGGCAAGCCGGAAGCGGCCTCCATGGGCACACTCAAGACAATGCTGGACAACACGCTGACCGGCCTGCGGGCGGCCCTGGAAGTCTTCGCCGATCCCATCCCGCGATCTGACGCCGCGGCCGTGGACCGCTCCGAAACGATGTCCGCTGCCGCAATCTCCAAGGCAATGAACGACGCGCTCGCGGCCTATCTTGGTGGAGACCCGTATCGGGCCATCAGCCTGTTGTCGTTTGTAATCGAGACGTCCGGCGCCCGACCCGCCCAGAAGGCTGCGGCACTCTTCAGCCGCGGCGTGGTCCATGGGCAAGCTGGAGCGAGCGTGAAGGCGATCGCTGACTACACCGCCGTGATCGACATGCCCGACGCCCCGCCGGACGAGAAGGCCAGGGCACTCTACAACCGCGGCGCGACCCACGGGACGGCCGATGACGCAGAGAAGGAGATCGCCGATTACACTGCCGTGATCGACATGCCCGACCTCCCACCCGAGCGCAAGGCCAGGGCGCTCAACAGCCGCGGTGCGGCGTACAGCAAGGCCGGTGACGCACAGAAGGCAATCGCCGACTTCAACGCCGTGATTGACATGCCCGATGCCCCGCCCGAGCGCAAGGGCGGGGCGTTTGGAAACAGGGCTTGGTTGCACTATAAGCGGGGGAAATTTGCCGGACTCCTGGATGACTCGAGGAGGGCTTTAGCGTTTGCACCGGACCTCCGCGTTGCCCGCTTTAATCTCGCACTTGGACTGCTCCTAACCGGACACCAACAGGAAGCGAGGGAGGAGTACGAGCGCGCCGCAGAACAGTGCGAGACGGCCGAACAGGTGCGGCAAGAGGGGATCGCCGATCTGGAGGAGGCCCTGAAAACCCGGGGACCGATCAACGGCGCCGACGAGATTCTGACAATGCTTCGAGCGCGCGCCGAGGCGCTGGAGAAGAAAGAGAAGACGTAGGCTGGCGCGAGCGGGGCAGAACCCATAGGGTCATTTGCCGGCGGGTCCCTACCCCGTCACCCCGCGAAGCCACTGCCCTAGCGGATCGGTCGTTCCGTAGAAGAACGGCCACAGCCACGGGCCTACGATCAGAAAGGCGATGTTGGTCAGCGTCACCACGTCGTAGCCGATCGAGCCGCGGGGGTGACGCCACATCAGCACCGAGCGCAGCCGGCCCGTCGGCTCCCAGGGCCGGCCGTCGCCGGTCAGCAGGCCGCGGGCGTACCGGATTCGACGCCACACCGTGAACCACTGCAGAATGCCCAGTTCCCACAACGCGGCCGGTATGTGCCCGGCGAACGCGGCGATCAGGATGGCCGCCACCCGCTCGCCGCGCTGCCAGTAGGCCGCCCCGCAGTCCTCGACCAGGTTCTCCGCCCGGGCCTTGATGTAGCTGATCAGCACGGAGCTGGACAAAGCCAGGATGCTCAGCACGACGTAGGTCACGTTCCCCCGGGCGGCGAAGTACACCGCGCAGCCCAGAAAGAGGGCCATGTCGCTGCACCGGTCGATCGTCGAGTCGAACACCGCCCCGAACCGCGTCTGCATCTTGCCCACCCGGGCCAGGGCACCGTCCAGCATGTCCAGGGCCGACGCCAGGAACAGCACCACTGCGGCGACCAGCACCCAGTGACTCTGCGGCACCAGAATCGGCGGATGCTCCCAGGTCGGCGCGTGACCGGCTCCGATGGCCAGGCACACACCGGCGCCACAGGTCACCACCAGACCGGCCGCCGTGAGCATGTTCGGCGTCACGCCGATTGCGGCCAGCCCCCGGGCGATGGCGTCGCGGGCGATGGCGAACCCCATTCCGATGGCCAGGCCGGCGCTGGACCGTCGACCGGAACCACGGAACTGCCGGAAGTCTTTGCGCTTGGTGTGACCTTCGGACACGTCATCCACCACGCCGGGGCTCGCCCCTGATTGGGCCAGCGCCCGTCCCTCGGGCAATCTACCGCAAAGCGGGCCCGGTTACGAACGTATGCCCGAATCGGTAGCCCGGGCGTGCGCCGCCTCGGCCATTGTGCATCCCCGCCCGTTCGGCCAACATGATAGCGCCGATGAGGTGACCGGGAAGCCGCCCATGCTCAGCGCGTCCATCGAGGACTACATCAAGGCCATCTACACGCTGGAACGCGACAGCCAGACGGCTACCACCAAGCGGATCGCCCAGCGCCTGGGCGTGAAGATGGCCTCGGTCACCGGCATGATCAAGCACCTGGCCGCCGAGGGCTACCTCCGCCACACGCCCTACCGCGGCGTCAAACTGAGCGATCGCGGACACGACGTGGCCGTCAACATGATCCGCCGGCATCGGCTCATCGAGCTGTTCCTCGAAAAGACCCTCGGCCTGACCTGGGACGAGGTGGACGCCGACGCGGAAATCCTCGAGCACGCCGTGAGCGATCATCTGATCGAGCGGATCTACGAGTACCTGGGCCGGCCCGAGTTCGATCCCCACGGATCGCCCATCCCCGGCAAGGACGGCTCCTTCCCGCCGCGCCCCGGCGTCACCCTGGATCAACTCCCCGAAGGCGCCAGGGGCCGGGTCGTCGAAGTGTCCGACCGCGACCCGGAGTTGCTCCGTTACCTGACCCGATTGAAGCTCAAGATCGGCACCCGGATCAAAGTGTGCGAACGGGCCCCGTTCGGCGGCCCCATCACCATCAAGGTCGGCTCGTCGAGCGTGGCCATCGGCCGCGAGGCCGCCGAGCGCATTCGCGTCAGCGCCGAGCCCGCCAAACCGGTCCGCCGCCGAGCCAAACGTTCCTGACGTCTGACTGCCTGCCGCGCCCGCTATCCCCGGCGCCGTTGCCTATTCCGCAATCCCCAATCGCCAATCCCCAATTGGTGAAGTGCCGCGCGTGCCGCGGGTCCCCCGGTAATGCAAATGGGTAAGGTGGCCTGGGCTATCCCGGCGCGAGTCCCTCGAACAGGGCCGTCCCCACGCGGATCATCGTGGCCCCGTGCTCGATCGCGATCTCGAAGTCGTTGCTCATGCCCATGGAGAGATGGCGGAACTCCTTGCCGGTGAAACGCTCGTCCTGCAGGTCGGTGAAGATCTCCTGGACCCGCTCGAAGACCCAGTCCAGGCGCGACGTGTCCTCGGTCAGCGGGGCCATGGCCATCAGCCCGCAGACGCGCATGTTCGGCAACGAAACGACCTGCTCGATGAGATGGGGAACGGCTCCGACGGCCACGCCGAATTTCTGCGGTTCGTCGGCCGCGTTGATCTGCACCAGCGCATCCACCGTCAGGTCGAGTTTACCGGCCTGGTTGTCCAGGTCCTCGGCCAGCCGCAGGCTGTCCAGCGCGTGGAACATCCGCACCCAGGGCAGCAGCGGCTTGACCTTGTTCCGCTGCACATGCCCCACCATGTGCCAGTTCGGCTGCGGCGGCGCCGGATCCGACGGCTCGCGCGAGCGGCGATCGAGGTGCTCCTTGATCATGGCCGCACGCCGACTCAGCTCCTGGGCCCGCGATTCGCCCAGTTCGCAGCAGTCCAGCTCCAGGAGTTGCCGGATCACGTCCACGCCCACCGACTTGGTCACCGCGACCAGGGTGACCTCCTTGGGCTTGCGCTTGGCCCGGATACAGGCGTTGGCCATCCGGTCGCGGACGCGTCGCAGGTTGTCGCGGAGTTTGCGTCTCATGTCCTCGTCATCGCCGCCAGTCGTCGGAGCGGAATCCTATTCGCCCCGACGCGACATTGCCAGTCCGGCGGGGCCGTCGTTCACGCAGACCACGACGCCGCGCTCGACGGCGCCAGCCGAAACGGCCGAGCCCTTGAAGACGAGTTGACGGCGACCCGCGCCTGGGCAACGATTCGGGCATGCCCACCATGCAGGACATCATCGTCGAGCCGCCGGGCATCGGCACGCTCTTCGACCCGGCCGGGCTCTTTACCGACAACCGCCCGATCGAGCTGGAGATCGGCTGCGGCAAGGGCGGCTTCCTGCTGCGCCGGGCCCGCGAGTGCCCCGACCGCGGCTTCGTCGGAATCGAGTGGGCCGGCAAATTCTTCAAGTTCGCCGCCGACCGCATGGCCCGCTGGGGCATCACCAACGTGCGCATCATGCGCACCGACGCCCGGCACCTCTTCGTCCATCAAATGGCCGCCGGCTGCCTGACCGCACTGCACGTCTACCACCCCGACCCCTGGCCCAAGAAGCGGCATCACAAGCGGCGCCTGTTCACCGACGCGTTTGTGGACAGGGCGGTGGCCGCCCTGCGCTCCGGCGCCCGCTGGGCCGTCCAGACCGACCACGCCGAGTACTTCGAGTGGATCCGCGCCCACGTCGCCCCGAGACCCGAGCTGATCGAGATCCCCTACGACGACCCCTCCTTCGGCATCATCGACGAGGAGGCCGGCACCAACTTCGAGGTCAAGTACCTCCGCGAGGGCCGACCGATCTACCGCGTGGCCTACAAGAGGAAGTAGGGCGTGTCTCAAATGGGCTGCGCTCCGCGCGGCGCCAAGCTGCAAACAGGAGGGCGGAACGAACGATCCGGAGGCACACGCCGCCGGCGCCGCCTTTACCGGACGCACCGACGAGACTTGTCCCGGTATGGTAAACTACAGCTTGGAGCTTTCGTCGAGGCCGGCAGCACGCGAGATCGACTTTCCGCGCCAACGCCGGGGCCGGTCCGTCGTGGCGAGCCGCCCGGCGCTGTGCTGCGATGCGATTGACCTGCGATAGGCCTGCTTACCGGTCGATAGTAATGAAGGCGCCCTGGTGAGACGGATCTGCCGGTCGACCGGGCGCCCCGGCCTGATCGTCCCGACCGGCGTGCCTCTGGATCGGTGACCGTAGACGAGCATAAGCCCGTAGGAGACTTCAGATGAATACTCGCGCATGGATCGCCCTTTTGGCGTGTTTGACTCTGGGCCTGGGCCTGGGCCTCGCGTTCACGGCTTGCACCCCTGCCGGTGGCGGAGGTGGCGCCGGCGACACGACTGGTGACGGCACCGGTGACGGCGATGGCGCCACGGCCGGCCAGACCGGCACGCTCCGCGTCCTCATCACCGACAAGCCCTACCCCCTGGAATGCATCGAGGAGGCCTTCGTCACCATCACCCGCGTCGAGGCCCGCCGCGCCGGCGATGACGATGCCGGCACCAACGGCGGCAACGGAGACGCGACCACCAACGGCAACGGTGGCGATGCGACGACGAACGGCAACGGCAGCGCTTCCACCAACGGCAACGGCGTCGCAAGCACCAACGGTAATGGTAGCGCCGGCACGAACGGCAACGGCAACGCCGGCACCAACGGCAATGGCAACGGCAATGGCAACGGCGACAACGGCGACGGCAACCCCTTCATTGTCATCTCCGACCAGCAGCAGGACTTCAACCTGCTCGAGCTCCAGGGCGGCCAGACCGACCTGCTGGGCGAAGCCACCATCCCCGCCGGCACCTACACGATGCTGCGGCTGATCGTCACCGAGGGTCGCATCAAGCTCACCGACGGGCGAGAGTTCGACAACCTCACGGTGCCCAGCGGCGAGCAGACCGGCATCAAGCTGCACCTGACCTTCGACGTGGCGGCCGAAGGCGAAACGGTCCTGCTGCTCGACGTCGATCTCAGCCGGGCATTCAAGCCCACACCCGGCAGCCCCAAGGACTGCACGGATGAAATCCGCGAGTTCAAGTTCCAGCCCTCGCTCGCCATGCGGCTGATCGAGGTTGTGGACGCCGCCAGCATCTCCGGCACCGTCACCGCCGACGACGTGGACGCGCTCCCCATCGAGGACGCCCTGGTGACCGCCTACAAGGGCGACGAAGAGATCACCAGCACCGCCACCGACGCGGACGGCAAGTACACCCTGCTCGGCCTGCCGGCCGGCGAGTACGGCCTGGAGTTCTCCGCCGCGGGATTCCAGGACGCCGAGGTCACCGGACAGGTCGTCGAGGCCGGAGACGTACTCGAAGGCGTTGACGTCGTCATGACGCCCGACGGCGGGTAACAGCACACCGGCC
>Ga0307380_10008236_pt1 | contig 13396 bp, 9 predicted proteins | sample UN3MG_FD_202239 | JGI IMG/M metagenome (GOLD analysis project Ga0307380, IMG submission 202239) | Soil microbial communities from Risofladan, Vaasa, Finland - UN-3 | ecosystem: Environmental > Terrestrial > Soil > Coastal area > Acid sulfate soil | place: Finland: Risofladan, Vaasa | collected... | reverse complement strand
CGTCCGGTCGACTTCAGCCGCGATTGCGGTCCACGGCGCGAAGCCGTATCCGGATCCCGTGTGCTTGGAGCGATATGGCAAACGCCTTCGATCGGGCATTGCATGGCCCGTGAACGGAGGGCTCCCGTCGGAAGCCCGGGGCCTTACGATCCGGTCCGCGTCGGGCGATCCTTGGCCGTCGAGACGTCAATAGCAACTTCGATTCTAGGCCGGAGGTGACCCGTGAGCAACAACTCGTGGCGCGCCCGGTGTCGCTGCGTGCAGCGAGAATCGCACCGTCCCCTGCCGAAATGCGGAGTAGTAGGCACACGCCGTGTGCCGTAACCGGCGGACGGCACACGGCGTGTGCCTGCCACTGAAGTCGGGAAGTTATTTTTCGGCCGGTGGTAAGCGGTTTGGGAACGAGACGCCGTAGTCGTCCAACCTTCCTCCGCCGGTCTGCCTGAGTGGATCGCCGGCGCGGTTCCGCAGGCGCAAAGCGAAACGCCCGTAGCCGCCGGCTTCGATCCTCCGCGACCGTCCCGCGCGGGCCGAGTGGCAGGTTCCCGTGTCCCCGCGGCGAAGCGCCCGACTGCCGAGGTCGGCACCCGTCCCCGTCCGGAGTTGCAGCCAACTGCGCCAGATTCTTAGCGACAGATAGCCCATGTGGACTATGCCGAATATGCCCGAGGGAGGGAGGCCGATGGGATTCCCTGGGATCATACGGGACCTGCCCGAGTCCCTCTCGGTGGTGCGCTGCGATGCGCTATGCGCCTAAGTCCATGTTAGACAACGAGATAGGTCACTCGCTTTGGACGCGGCAACCGGTGGCCGGGTTGCAGTCTCCAGAAGTCGTGCAATGCTAGCAGGCCGCCAGGGAATCCCCATGCAAGCGATGGAGAATTTGCACAATACGCTTGACGCGATGACGGCAGTTGTCCAGAATACTTTCCATCAGCGATGTTGTTGGCCGACGTCGTCGTAGCGGCCGAGGTCCGGTGCATCTTCTCACAGGCCGGGCCATTCGATCCGCCAACTCACGAGGACTAGTCGCGTCTACTCTCATTCAAGGGGGATGGTGCCGTGATGAGAAAGTGGTTTGTTAGGGCCGGGTTCACCCTGGTCGAACTGCTGGTCGTGATTGCCATTATCGGGATCTTGATCGCTTTGTTGCTTCCGGCGGTGCAGGCGGCCCGGGAGGCCGCGCGCCGCAGCCAGTGTACGAACAACCTCAAGCAGATCGGGCTGGCGTTTCACGGCTACCACGACGTGTACAGGACGTTCCCGGCATGGAGCTATCAGGCGAACACCTGGCAAGCTGGCGCTTCCGGGGACAACACTTGGTGGACGGGCTTCACCGCGATGACCATGATCCTGCCCTACATGGAGCAGGGCGCCGTTTACGACAAGATCGACTGGGGTTGCAGGCCTGAAGACAATACTCCCGGGAATCCAGATGGAGCGAACAATAACCTGTTCCGCCTTGCCCCGATTAGTGCGTACCAGTGTCCGTCGGTGACCCCTTTCGCGGATCTGAATTACAGATCCTACTGCACCTACAAGGTCTCGGCAGGTGCCAGTTTCCTCAATGTGAGCTGGACGTATGAGAACGGCATGTTTCGACGGGACCCGACACATGAGGTTGCGATTAAAGACGTCCGCGATGGAACGACGAACACGATCATGGTCGGCGAGGTCCTCTTGGGCGACAATACTACCGGGAAGTCGTCCTGGGGCGACGTCGCGTCGGCAGCAATGCCGTTTTCTTGGGATGCCCCGTCGCCAACCCAAGCTCAGATGAGTACGTGGGGGCAGTCGTGCTTGACGATGTTTCTGGCAGGCAGTGGCTCCACCAGCGCTGGAAGCGCGGGCTGGATTAACAACACGGCCGGGAGGAGGTACTGGCAGCCGAGGATCGACGACGGAAGTCCGTTTACTCCACTAGCGCCGCCCAATTGGCAGTTCCCGAACTGCGCGCACGGGAGTTGGAGCACCGGCCCCACGTTCATCGCCGCGCGCAGCAACCACCCCGGGGGCGCCGACCACACCTTGGGTGACGGATCGGTCCGTTTCATCTCCGAGACGATCGACTTCGTTACGTATCAGAACTTGGGGAACAGGGAGGACCGGAATCCCGTTGGGCAGTTCTAGGATCCGCCTCGCTCAGAAGGAGTGCAAGCCGACATGTCTGGAAAACGACTAGTACCTTTTGTGTTATTGGGTTTCGTGGTCCTCGCAGGCTGCCCGCAAGGAGGAGGAGGGCAGCGTCCGATTTCCACTCCGGGGGCGGCGGGAGCCGAAGTAACGCCCGAGCAGGACCTGAAGCAGCAGTTGGGGAGTCTGGCCGAGCTTGGAGAGATGATGCCCGGCATGGAAACCATCGGGGACAACATCGCGGCGATCAAGGGGACCGATGCGGAAAAGGGCGCCGCCCTCGAGAAGGACTTCGAGGAGCTCAACAGCGCGATGGGCAATCCCGCGCAGGTCAAGGCCAAGGCCAAGGCGATGCTGGAGAAGCTCTAGCCGGCGGCCCGACCGCAGGCCGCCTGCGCGCCGGTCGGCTCGGCTGCCGTAACACAAGACGCCCCTGGCGCCCGGTGCGCGACCAGGGGCTTTTCTTCGCGCCACCGGCGCTCGGGGACGGTCGTTGCCGGAAGTCCCGGAGGCGGTGGTCCCGGGCTGCCCGACGCGCGTCGAGGCTGGGACCGACCGGAGAATAACCTCCGCAAAGTATTCATCACGCTCCGCGTGATGAGCGCAAAGGCAGCGGTTTCCTCGGCGCCCGCAGGGCCCCATCACGCGGAGCGTGATGGCTACGAGTGGCGGAAATCGGGAAGTTGTTTTTTTGCTAGGCGCGGTAGTCGTCAAACCCTTTTTCCCCGGCACAAGGCCGGGGGGGGAATGCGGAAGTCATTCTTCGGCTGATCCTTGATCGCCGTCGGCGCCCCTCCGAACACCGCGTTGCGCCTTTTTTTCGTCCGCACCTCCGAAGACCTGGTTGCGTATCTTATCAGGTCAGGCCAGGTGATCTGCGATGCACGAGAGCCCAGAGATATCGCAAGAGACAACCGGCGGCGGCTTCACGGACTCGCGCGAGGTGGAGCGAGCGGCCGGGCGGAGACCGCGATGGGGCTTGCCGGGCCCCCTGGCGGCACTCGCGCTCCTCGCGGCGGCAATTGCGATCGCCGTCGTTCTTCTCCAGGTCCGGCCGCCACGCGAGATCACCATCGTCGACGTGGTACCCGGCGCCGAGCCGGAAATCGCCGCCGTCGCGCACGAGGCAACCGAGGTCGCGGAAGCCCTGGTCCGGCGGTTCCCCGACCAGTTCGACTCGTGGCACGTGCTCGCGCTCTTCTACTACGAGTTCGGAAAGCTGGACGAGGCCGTCAAGTGTTGGAAACGATGCCTGGAATTGGACCCGCAGTTCCCCCAGGGTTACTACCGGGTGGGAGTCGTCGCTCGAGATCGGGGCAAGAACGAGGAGGCCGTCGAGTGGTTCCGAAAGGCCCTGAAGCACGCCCCGGGAGAACCGCAGGTCTCGGTGCACTTGGCGCAGGCGCTGATCGACCTGGGAGAAACGGAAGAAGCGATCGAGGTGCTCGAAGCGAATCTCGCCGCTTATCCCTGCTCGCTTCCGAGCTTCGTGCTGCTCGGGGACGTGTACGTGCAGTTGAAGCAGTGCGACAAGGCGAAGAAGCACCTCGAGACGGCGATCGAGATGTCGCCCGACTACACCTGCGCCTACTACTCGCTTGCCATGGCGTGTGGCGGACTCGGCGAGACGGCGGAATCGAAGCGGTACATGGAGAAGTTCAAGGAGCTCAAGGCGCGCGATGAGCAGGCCCACCGCGACTGGCTGAGAACGGGCGACGATCTTCCCAGGGTGCAGAAGGACGCTTCGGAAATCCTCACGGCCGCCGGCAAGGCGTATCTTGCCCAGGGAGACCCCCAGACGGCCGAGACGCTGCTGCTCCGCGCGGTCGAGCTCTGCGAGAGCGAGCCGGAGTGTCATCAGGTGCTGGCCTGGCTGTATGAGCAGCAAGGACGCACCGACGAGGCCCGGGACGCCCTGTCGCGCGGCTGTAAGGCCAATCCGGAGGACCTCGGCATTCATCTCCGGTTGGGTGCGCTCTTGGCCGGGCAGGGCAAGTTCGACACAGCCGAAGAGTCGCTCGAAAAGGCGATTCAAATCATGCCCTATCAGGGCGGCGGATATGCCGCGTTGGCAAACATGCACTTGATGTCCGGTCGCAAGCTCTCCGACGCGAAGAAGCTGGCCACGAAGGCGGTCGAGCTGGAACCGTTGGCGAAGAACTACTTCTTGCTGGGCTCGATCTGCCAGAGAGTGGGAGACCTCGCGGCTGCCCGCGCGGCGATCGAGCAGGCAGTGGCGCTGGAGCCTGGGAATCCGCAGTATCGCCAGGCCTACGAGCTGGTTCGAGGTGGCAAAGCCGAATGAAAATCCCCGCCTCGAATGCGATCGGCCTGGCCATTGCGTTTTCCGCGGCCGCGGTGACGTTGGCCCCGACGTGGACCGGCTGTCGCCCCGCCGAATCTCCACGACCGCGCGAGGCCTCTTCCCCGGTCTCGGAGTGTCCTATCCAGCTTCGCGACGCGACCGGAGAGACGGGGATCGCGTTCGTTCACACCGACGGCAGCTCCGGTCAAAGGTACATCCCGGAGACGGTCACCGCCGGTCTGGCCTTGTTCGATTACAACGGCGACGGCTTCGTCGACGTCTACTTCCTCAACGGAGCACCGTTGCGGGGAGCCGAAACGAAAGGTCCACCGCCCCGCAACGCGCTCTATCGCAATGAAGGCGGATGGCGGTTCACCGACGTGACCGACGAAGCCGGCGTCGGCGACACGGGGTTCGGGCTCGGGGCGACCGTCGGCGATTACGATAACGACGGCGACCAGGACCTGTTCGTGAACAACTACGGACCCAACGTGCTCTACCGGAACAACGGCGACGGGACCTTCACCGACGTGACGGACCGGGCAGGCGTGCGAGGCGGCGACAAGGTGGGCGCCGGCGCCTGCTTCCTCGACATGGACGCCGACGGCGACCTCGATCTGTACGTCGCCAACTACGTGAAGTTCACCTACGAAACCCACCTCGTCATCTATCAGGAAGGCTTCCCCCAATATGTGAGCCCGAGGGGATACCCCTATGAGCCCGACCTTTTGTACCGGAACGACGGCGACGGCACGTTCACCGACGTGAGCGAGGAGTCGGGCGTGGGGCAACACGCCGGCTCGGGAATGGGAATGGTCTCGGCCGACTACGACCGGGACGGCGACACCGACGTGTTCGTCCTCAACGACGTGGCCGGGAACTTCTTCTTCGAGAACGACGGCACGGGCCGATTCGAAGAAGTCGGCTTGATGGTCGGAACCGCGTACAACGCGTACGGCGAGGAGCTCGGCAGCATGGGGGTCGACTGTGGAGATTACGACAACGACGGCTGGCTCGACCTGTTCATGACCTCCTATCAGGGACAGATGCCGGTGTTGTACAAGAACCTCGACGGCGGCGGCTTCAAGGACGTGACCTCCGCCACCGGCGTCGGGGACGGCTCGTTCCCCCACGTCAACTGGGGAACCGGGTTGGTCGATTTCGATAACGACGGTGACCGGGACGTCTTCATCGCCTGCGGGCACCTCCAGGACAATATCCATCGGTTCGACGACACTTCGGCATATCAGGTCCGCAACATCCTGTTGATGAATACGGGGGACGGGAAGTTCGTCAACGTGTCGGACGCCGCGGGGGACGGCCTGTTGCCCGAGTTGAGCAGCCGGGGGGCGGCCTTCGACGATCTGGACAACGACGGCGACGTCGACGCCGTGATCCTCAATTCACGCTCTCGACCGACCATCCTCCGAAACGATTCCCCAACCGGCAACCACTGGATTCAGCTCCGCCTCCGAGGCGTGAATGCGAACCGCGACGGCGTGGGGGCTCAGGTGACGGTGGTCGCCGGCGATCTCACGCAGGTCGACGAAGTGCACAGCGGGCGCGGGTACCAGAGCCACTGGGGGACGCGTCTTCACTTCGGCCTCGGCAAGCGCGACCGCGTCGACCGCATCGAGGTCCGCTGGATCGGCCAAGGCGTCGACGTTCTGGAGGACGTCGAAGTCGACCGGCTCCTGACAATCACGGAAGGGAGCAACCAGGCTGCGGCCGTCGCGGATACGCGTTGCGTCGCCCGGACCAGCCCGCGGAAGCGGTTCATGCGGCCCGTGCCCCCCCTTTCCCCCACACCGTAGAGAGCGGAATACGTCGTGACCGACGCGCGCGGATCGAAACGTCGTTGGTTCCATCTCCAGCGCAGGACGTGGCTGGCGTTGCTGCTGGTTGCCCTGGTGGCGGCCGCTTTCCTGGGTAGCCGGCTCGCCCGCCGGTGGCAACAGGCCGCCAGACAACGGGAGCTGGTGGCGGAGATTCGCAGCCTCCGAGGAGAGGTGTACTATGATTATCAGTGCGACGAATCCCAGGAATGGCCGCCCGCCGAACGAGAATTGCCGGGGCCGGGATGGCTGGAGGGCGTGCTGGGCGAGGACTTCCTGCATCGCGTGACTTTCGTCAGCTTCGTGGAGTTTCAATCCAGCCGTGGCGGATCGCTGGCATTGGACAAGCACTATGTCTCGGACGAGGAGTTGCTCCGCCTGAAGGAGTTTTCCGGTCTCCGCTGGCTGGCCGTTGACGGTCGTCGACTCACCGCGGCCGGGCTGGAGCATCTTCCGGAGCTCGCCGGTCTGGAGAGGCTCTGGCTCGCTAACGTGCAAGCGAGCGACGATTGGATGGCCCATCTGAAGGAAATCCCCGGTCTCGAGCGCCTGGTCCTCCCCTACGCACGAATCACCGACGCCGGGCTGGAACACATCGAGAAGCTACCCCGCCTCGAAACACTCGACCTCACCGGCACGCAAGTGACCGACGCCGGCCTGCGGCACCTCGAAGGGTTGGTCGGCCTCAAGCACCTGTTCCTGCCCTACACGTCGGCGAGCGATGCCGGGCTGGAACATCTTCAGGGGTTGACCGGTCTGGAAACACTCTGGCTGACCGACACGTTGGCGACCGACGCCGGGATGGCACATCTTGAGAAAATGACCCATCTCAAACACTTGTTCCTTGCCGGGACGCGCGTTACCGACGCCGGGATGAAACACCTACATGGGATGACCCTTCTTGAAAGGCTTGATTGCACGGGGACCCTGGTGGGCGACGCCGGGATGGCGAATCTGAGCGGAATGCCGAATCTCGAGCGATTGTTCCTCGCCTGCACGCTGGTCACCGACGCCGGGCTCAAACAGGTTCAGGGGCTAACCCGTCTCGAGAGACTTGACGGTAGCGGCACCCGGGCGACCGACGCGGGAATGGTGCATCTTACGGGATTGAGCAACCTCAAGTATCTGCTCCTCGACGGCACGGGCGTCTCGGACGCCGGCATGGACCAGGTCGGCCGGATCGAGAACCTGGTGATGTTGTCGCTTGCCGCCACCGAAGTCGGCGACGCGGGGCTGGCTCGCTTGAAGCGGCTGTCCAAGCTCCGCGAGCTCGAACTCTACGAGAGCGACTGCACCCTTTCAGGCGTCGTCAACCTTTTCACGGTGATCCAAGGCCGCAGCCTCGACGAGGCTTGGGAAGCCGTCGCCCGCACCGAGCGGGACGACGACCACCAGGTCGTCTCGCTGGACCTCTCCAATATTCGAGTCACCGACGCCGGGCTCGTCCACTTGGAGGGACTCAAGCGCCTCCGATGGCTCTTTCTCGACGGCACACAGGTGACCGACGCCGGCCTAGCGCACCTGAAGGGACTGCCCAAGCTCGAATTGCTCGATCTCACCGGCACCCGGCTCACCGATGCCGGCCTGGGACAGCTTGCCGGACTACCGAGTCTGCGAACGCTCCACCTGGCCGGAACGGAAGTCACCCGCCAGCGCGTGGACGAATTCGAACGGGAATGCTCCGGGAGAATCCGCGTCCACCGGGCGGACTTCTCCTACCTGAATCCCGACGCGCTCCGTTCAACGAACGAAAGCGCGCACGTCAATCTCGCCGAGCAACTGAAAAGACAGGGCAGGCTCGAGGAAGCCAAGGCACACTACCGCAAGGCCCTCGAGTACCAACCGAATCGGAAGGAGGCCCATTTCGGACTTGCCGTGATCGCTAGCGGCGAGCAGAAGCTGGAGCGAGCCGCGGCGCACTGCCGTGAGGCGCTGCGAATCGACCCCAGCTACTTCGAGGCGCACACCCGGCTCGGGTTGATCCTCTTGAACGACGGCCGGCTCGACGAGGGACGCGAGCATCTCGCCGAGGCGGCTCGCCTCAAGCCCAAAGATGCCGCGGCGAACTACTACTACGGCCACGCGCTGCACCGCCTGGGCAAACCGGAACAGGCGGCGGCCCAATACGAGCGCGCTCTCGAATGCGACCCCGAGTACGTCACCGCGCTATTGGCGCTCTCCGCGATCCGCGTCTCGGCCGGCCCCGCCGAGCTGCGCGATCCGGACGAAGCGGTCGCCCTGGCCGAAAAGGCCTGCAAGCTGACGCAGTTCGGCGACCCCGAGTCGCTGGAGATCCTGTCCAAAGTCTACGCCGCGTCCGGACGGCTCGACGATGCCGTCGGCGCCGCGACGCAGGCACTCGAGATCGCTCGAGGCGTTGGCAACCGGTTTCTCGCCGATCAAATTGAGAAGAATCTGGCGGCTTACCGGAAAATCCGCGCCGAAGGGCGGCAGTAGTCGGCCGCGCCTCGGCCCACTTCTTCAAGTGCCCCCGAACGGTGCAATGCGAGTTACGCGATCGATCGTCGTGGTCGCCACGGAACTGCTCCCAATGAAAATCAACGCGTACGCCGGAGTGCGGGCCGCACCCGACCGGGTACCCTTCCCCGCTGCCGACTCGGTCCGCCAAGGCCTGTCGTGGGTCGGCAGCGCGTCGACGTGCCGCCGTGGGATCAGCTTGCGGTCCTTGGGCTGGCCTTTCGCAGGGCCGGGCGTGGTCATCCGCAACAGGGCGGGGCTCTTGCCCGTCAGCAGGCTGGCCCGGCTTGGAGTACCCATCGAACTCGGTGAGTAGGCGTTCGAGAAGCGCATACCCTGCCGGGCCAACTCGTCGATCCGCGGGGTCTGGTAGAAGTCGCTCTTCGAGGCCGGAACCCTGTCGTCGACCGGGCAGGAAAGTCCGGTCCATCCCATGTCGTCGGGCAAGATGAACACGAAACTGGGCGGCAGTTCGTTCCAGGCCGCGTCGGCGCGAACGTCCTTGTCGGCGTCCGCCGCATCGATCGGCTCTTCGACTTTGGGACGGGCGGTCGGCTTCGGTTGTTGCGCGGGGCGTCGTGTTGCGGCGGCGCCGGGACCGCGTCGATTCCTTGGACGCTGCCCTTGTTGTGGCCCCATGCCCTGTTGCGCTGGGCCCTCGCTGTCACTGAGATAGCCGTCTTGGTTTGCGTCGAGATGATCAAATGCCTCAGCGGGGCCGTCGAACTCTTCTCGCGAGACTTTGCCGTCGCCGTCGCGGTCCAGTCGACGAACGAACCTCGGACGGTTTCCGCCCATCGGACCGCCGGGGCCCATGCCGCCAGGCCCTTGTCGCCCAGCGCCCATACCGCCGGGGCCCATGCGACCAGGGCCTCGTTGGTCCGGTCCCATCGGCCCCCCTTGATCCGGCCCTCGACGACGTCGTCCCGAGGGCTGCGGCTCCAATTCCGGGCCGCTCTTGCGAAAGCTCGCCTCGCCGCCGCGCACCGGGCGGACCATGTTGTAGATATCGATCACGTCGCCTTGCGGTCCGCGACCGCGTGGGAATTGCGACGGATCGCCGGCCTTGGGGTCGCTACGTTGAGAGCCGGCACCGTGGACGTCCAAGAGGTCGTATTGTCCCCGGAAACCGCGCATCCATCCCTGCGACCGGCCGAAAGCGACATAGCCGGCCGCCGCGCCGCCGCCCATTCTCTTGTGTGTCGTACTGCTCCAGTAGAAGGGGTAGTTGACCTCGCCGAGGGCGTCGCGGATGGGCGTCACGCTGAAAATTGGATCGATCGCAGCCGACTGGGTCGTATCGGGCGAACGCGTGTAGTCGACAATGCTTTGCAGCTCTTTGATATTGGGCAGCCGCCAGTCGGAATATCCGGCGTATTCGAGGTCCTCGGCCCAACGCAGCGCCTGTTCCCAGTTCAGCTTTCCGTCTTGGTTCTCACCGGCCTTCAGATGCCCGCTGTCGAGTTTCGCCCAGGTCAGGCCGGTCGCGCGATCCGCGATCGTGCCATCGTTGTTGTCGTGGAAGTCGTTCTTGCCGTACTCGGTATTGCCACGGACATAGAAGACGTAGTATCCCTTCGACGGTCTGCCCGGACGACCGGGACCGGTCGGATACCCCTTGATGCGCCCGTCCGCGAAATTCACGCCGAACATCGTTTCGTTGCCGCGCATCGTCGTGCTGACGTACTTCGTCGACGTCGCCATTTGCGAATCGATGATACGCTCGCCCTTCGCCGGATCCCCGTACACGAATCCAAAGTGGTCCCTATCGATGAACGGCTTCAGGTCCGAGGTGTCCGTGCTTTGCGGGTCGACGTCTTCGCCGCTAAAGAGTATCAGCGAGTACAACTCCTTGATGCTCGGCAGACGCCAGTCGTCGTATCCGCCGACTCTGCAAGCGGACGCGCCGGCGACGGCCTCGTCGAACGTCTTCTTCGGGCCGGGATCCTTTTGCCACATCAGTCCCGTGACCGGATCGGTGATGGTCCCGTCGCCGTTGTCTCGGTACGCCGGCTGATTGCCCTGGTATTGAGCATCCTGGCCGAAGAACGGGTCGCCCGCTTTCGGATACTTGATTTCACGCCTGTTGTCGTAACAACGCTCCTGGCCCGTATCCACGATCGGGTAGTCTTGCGCCAGGCACACCGATCCTGAACACGCGACTGTCAACACAAGCAGGAACGCTGACAAGAGGCTATTCCGACAATTCACGGCAACTTCTCCTGTTCATGATCCGTAAAGTCGCGTCTCTTGCGTGGACCTTCATCTCGATCCCCGCAAGCAGGAATCGGGCGATTCGCCCGGCGAGCACCTTGATCTGCCTGGTTCCGATCGTACCCTTTCCCTGGGCATACGATTTCGGAGCGGGCGAAGCCGACCAGTCGCCACGACAAAGCGCCGGTACGCTCGTTTCGCAGAACCGGATCACGTTGTCCGATGCATCATCGCCGAGCAGCTCGCCCAACACGGCCAACATTTGCCTGCGGTTCCCGCCGCGGCGTGCCGAGAGCATATCGTCGACCAGCCCCGTCGGATTGACGTGCTCCAGACTCCGCAGGCTTTCCAGTTGCCAGGAGGACCCTTCGCCGAAGTGCCGGTTCAGCAGCGCCCGGACGTGCGACTCGAGCCGTTCGGACGGCGCCCGGTCCTCGGGCAGATTTCCCGGCACCGGATGCTCGCGATCGGCGGCATCCAAGAGGTGCCGCCACACGGCCCGGTAGAGCGACTTCTTGTCTCCGAAATGGTAGTTGATCGCCGCATTATTCGCCTCGGCTTCGCCACAAATCATCTCGTGCGTCCGCCTTTCCGAGGATCTGCTTTCCATTTTCGCCGAATTTCTCGCCCGGCCGCAAGTCAGCCGCGGTATTCGGTGGCCGGGACGCGGAGGAGCTTGAGGATGCGGCGTTGGAGGTCGGATAGCTCGGTGATGAACACGGTTGGCGTCTGGGAGTCGTCGCGGAGCGTATGACGGTGGATGTCGTCGAACAGGTCGATCACGCGGCGGGCCGTGGGTCGGCGGCAGGGGCGGTCCTCCGGGTACATGGGAAGGCTTTCGAGTCCCTCACGCTCCATCGCCTGACGCAGTTCCCGTTCCAACAGCGATTCGACCAGCAGGACCAGGAAGTAGACGCACAGCAGCGCTTGAATCCGGCTCACGTCCTTCAGGTACACCGGGGCCACGCGGAAATCGGTCTTCAACTGCGAGAAACGCTTCTCGATCACCGGCTGACGCTTGTAGACCAACAACACCTCCTTTTCGGAAAGCTCCACGACGTTCGTTACCAGAGGGAAAACGCCGTCGCTCTGCTGATCCTCGGCGATCCGCGCGTAGTCGATCCGGTAGCTCAGATCGAAGCGCGTGGAGATCTTTTTGACGTAGCGCGTGTCCTTGGTCGGTCGGCCACGCCCCTCCTGGCGATAACGCTCCTCGACGCGTTCTTCGATCGCGACGGTGATCCAATCCTTCACTTCCCGAGACTTGAGGATCTCCTCGACCGCGTCGGCCACCTTGCTGCGCCTGCGGTAACGGGTCCGCGGCGAGCCGAGGCGCCTACGCAGTTCGTCCAACTCGCGTGTTGCCCGTTGGATGCGATTGGTTCGGGCCAAGGCGTCCAGTTCGGCCTTGCGCGTGCTGTGATACCAGAGCAGCCGATAGCCTTCGGCGGTCGTGGTCGGCTCGTTGGCTACGGAGAAGCGGTCCAGGACCCGCTTCGGGTCGTGCTCCTCGTCGATCTTCTCGTAGACCGTGCGCCAGGAGACCTTCCCTTGGCGAAGCGACTGGCGAAAGTCCTTGTCCTCGCCGCGTGTGCGAGGCAGCACGGTGATAAAGCGACCGCGATGCTGGTGCAGATAGGCCATGTTCTCGGCCGTGGCCAGCTTCGAATCGGCCACGTAGAGGAAGTCGCTGCGACCGGCCAGCTCGCAGAGGAGCTTCCAGGTGTCCACGTGCGTCCGATCGTCGGTGGTGTTGCCGTTAGCCGCACGGAAGTGGACGGGCACGCCGCCATCGTCGCTGAGCGTGAGGATGTAGACCAACTGCTTCAGGTCGGGACGATGGTCCTTGTTGTGGCCCCAGGTGATCGCCAAGGTCGTCCGCCCGCTACGGGTGCCTTCTTCGGCAGCATCCGAGTAGTTGCCGTGGAAGGTGATCGAGGTGGAGTCGTTGTGCAGTTGCTGGAGCGTGACCTCGAACTCGCGGATCGTGTGCCGGACCACGTCCAGCACGAAGGCTCCTTGTTCGCAGCGAAACAGGCAGCCCAACGCCCGGCCGACGCCGTCGTCGCTGATTGCGTCCAACTCGTCGAGGGTCAGTCCGAGCAGGTCGGGCGCGTAGCCGGCGGCCCACTCGCCGATGCCGTACAAGGGCTCGCGCGAGATAAGGAGGTTTCGCAGCAGCACCAACAGCGCTTTGGCCGCGGGGACCTTCACGCGTTTGTCCTCCGGCGGGAGGTGCTCCTCGAGCCATTCCTCCAGACGGAGCCGCCTGATGAAGTGGTTGAGGATCGGCAGGGCCCCGACCTTCTCGGAGCGAAGGGTCCGTCGGCCCGCACGAGCCTGTCGACCCGTAGGCCTGCGTTTGCGGGGGCGGTTGACGTGTGGGCGGTTGACGCGGGAACACTTTCGCTTGCGCATCGCTTGCTCTCCT
>Ga0307380_10008234_pt1 | contig 13398 bp, 15 predicted proteins | sample UN3MG_FD_202239 | JGI IMG/M metagenome (GOLD analysis project Ga0307380, IMG submission 202239) | Soil microbial communities from Risofladan, Vaasa, Finland - UN-3 | ecosystem: Environmental > Terrestrial > Soil > Coastal area > Acid sulfate soil | place: Finland: Risofladan, Vaasa | collected... | reverse complement strand
AACAATATTAAAGCCTAAAATCCCAATGACCAAAACAGTTTTGAATTTTAATATTTGGAATTTATCCAATGGGATTGCGTGTGGAGTGAGGAGGAAATTCCCTATCTCCCTTAATCGCACATCCCTCTTAACTGCAAAATTCTTTCAAATATTGCCCTGAAACCCCTTGACATTTTATCCTGCAGTATTTAAAATGCGTAAAACAATTGCACTTGTATTAAATAAAGTATAGTTGTATAAAGGGAGGTAAAAATGAGTCGTCTTAAAAGCTTTGGTAAGCAAATCTTTGCCCGAGGCGCAAACTGGTTCCTGGTGGCGCTTTTGAGCATAGCTCTTGTTCTAACAGCCTGCAGCCCTACCGAGCAGACACCGATAGAATACGTATTTGATGACCTGGGAAGGCTGGTCGCCATCAATGGAACACCCCAAAGAATTGTTTCCCTGGCTCCCTCTAACACCGAGATTTTGTTTGCCCTGGGTCTGGGTGATAAGGTGGTGGGGGTAACAGATTGGTGCGATTATCCTCCGGAAGCCCTAGACAAGGAAAAAGTGGGTAGCTATGACATACCAAATATAGAGAAGATAGTTACCCTTACCCCTGACCTCATACTAGCTGCACATGGTACTTCTATAGATGTTATCAATACTTTGGAAGGACTTGGGCTCACAGTATTTGGTATAAAGACTATTGATTTAGATGACTTACTTAATGATATTAGAAGAGTAGGGGAAATAACCGATAAGGAACTGGAGGCCCAGGCACTTACATATGAAATGGAAAGCAGGATTCAAGCGGTAACTGATCAGACAGAACAATTGGAACAAAGGCCAAGGGTCTTTTATATCATCTGGCATGACCCGTTGTGGACTGCTGGAGCAGGGACCTTCATCCACGAGCTAATTGAAAAAGGAGGCGGGGTGAACATTTGTCAAAATATCACCGGTTATGCGACAATCTCAATCGAAGAGGTCGTTGCCCGCGACCCTGAAATAATTATCACCAGCGAATTGTCGTATGACTGGGCTATAAATGCAACTGGGCCTCTTGCGAGCACCAATGCCAGTCAAACCGACAGAATCTTTACATGCGATGATAACCTGGTTCAACGTCCGGGCCCCAGACTAGTGGAGGGCTTAGAGTGGTTTGCCTATTTCATTCACCCCGAGATATTCGAAGAGCCTGAGGATTAGCTAAGTGAAGGCACCTTTGCCCCTATGTTATCAGAGGTGAAAGGGAAAAAGAGACGATATGTGGACATCTCCCATTATCCTGACTCCGTGGCAAGGAAATAGAAAAGGAGCATAAATGAACAATTCTTTATCGCAAGTGCTAAGGCAGATAAAGCCTCTGGATAATAAGGCGATAGAAGCCGCCAAAGCTCGCCAGAATGAACTAACCAAACCAAAGGGTAGCTTAGGACAGCTTGAAGAGCTATCTATCAAGATAGCTGGTATCAAGGGCAAGATAGTTCAGGGTTTTGAGCATAAAGCTATTGTGATCATGGCTGCTGACCATGGTGTGGTAAAAGAAGGAGTGACCCTCTACCCTCAAGAGGTTACGAAGCAGATGGTATTTAACTTCCTCAACGGTGGTGCTTGTATAAATGTTCTTGCCCGATTTGTCGGTGCTCGCGTTGCCGTAGTTGATATGGGCGTGGTCGGGGGATTTGAGCTACACCCGGGTCTTGTTTGCAAGATGATAGATTTCGGTACCAAGAATATGACCAAAGGCCCGGCTATGACCAGACAACAAGCGCTAGACGCTATTGAGGCGGGGATTGCAGTGGTTGAGGCCGAGATAACTAAAGGGCTCGACATCTTAGGAACCGGGGATATGGGCATTGGCAATACCACTGCCAGCAGTGCCATAGCTGTTGCTATTACAGGTGAGCTGGCAGAAAAGATCACCGGGCGAGGTGAAGGACTTGATGATGAGCAACTGGCGCATAAGATCAAGGTGGTTCAGAAAGCTTTGGACATCAACAAGCCTGATTCGCGAGACCCCATAGATGTGTTAAGCAAAGTTGGTGGCTTTGAAATTGGTGGGCTGGCGGGAGTTATGCTTGGGGCAGCAGCACATCGCATTCCAGTGGTCATTGACGGCTTTATTTCAGGGGCTGCTGCACTTATTGCTACTGGACTTACGCCAGGGTTGAAAGATTATCTTATCGCCGCTCACCTCTCTGCTGAGAGCGGGCATAAGATATTATTGCGGCACCTGGAATTGGCTCCGCTCCTAAGCCTGGAGATGCGCCTTGGTGAGGGAACCGGGGCAGCGTTAGGTATAGCGATTGCGGAGGCAGCGGTGAAAACCTTGGCTGAAATGGCGACTTTTGCCGAAGCTGGCGTCTCACAAGCTCAGAAAGAAGACCAAAAAGACAAATGAAAAATGCAAAAATACAGAGCGGAGATAAAAAGTTTTACTTTTTGAATTGTCATTTTGATTTTTGACCTTTGATTTTTGATTCTTATAAGAGATGAGATTCTGGATTGCCTGGCAGTTTCTTACCATAATCCCCTCCCCGTCTCGCTATCAGGGGTATAGCGCTGAGGACTTAGGACGCTCAATAAGCTTCTTCCCTATAGTGGGATTCTTTCTCGGCTTGGTGTTATTTGGGCTTGACTATCTGCTGGGGTTGTTTCTGCCCCCTATGGTATTGAACATCTTGCTCATTATTGCTCTGGTAATACTTACGGGTGCGCTGCACCTCGATGGCTTTGTCGATACCTGTGATGGGCTTGTGGTCAGAAGCTCGGCTTCCGATAAATTAAAAATCATGGCTGATACTCAAGTAGGCGTGTTTGGTGTAGTCGGGGGCTGCTGTCTCGTTCTGACCAAGTTTGCTGCTTTGTATGCCCTGCCCGAAGAGTTACGAGCAAGTGCACTGATACTCATGCCCGTTTTGAGTCGCTGGGGAATGGTCTATGCTATCTATGCCTTCTTTCCCGCCAAGAAAGAGGGGCTGGGCTGGGCTGCCAAGCAAAAAACAAATTGGAAAGGGATGGCAGCAGCAACAATATTTGCTTTAGTTATGGCATTCGCCTTGCTGAGCTGGTGGGGAGCAGCGCTACTGGCAGCGCTTTCCCTTATTATCTGGGCAGTTTCAAAATATCTATCCTCCAGATTTGGAGGGGTTACCGGGGACAACTATGGAGCGATAAACGAATTTGCTGAGGTGACTGTGCTCATTCTAGCCTTTATAATTGCTGAACTAGGAGGTGACAGTTGGTTAGCTTCGTTGTTGTAAATTATGTAACATATATCAGTTGCAAGTGAAATTCCTTTCTCTAGAAGGGAGAAGATTAAGGTGAGAATTGAAAGGATGGGGCAATTCGGGTTCCCTAAAAATTCTGCGAATTTTTAGGGTGAAAGTCTCATGGCTAAGAAATTTATACTAATCCTTGGTGGAGCTCGCAGCGGCAAAAGCAGCTTTGCCCAAAGCCTGACAAAAAGGCTTGGAAAGAAAGTGATCTTTGTCGCTACTGGAGAGTGTCTTGATGAAGAAATGACTTCGAGGATTGAGGAGCACAAGAAGAGGCGTCCCAGGAACTGGCGAACCTTAGAAATTGCTACTAAAGTAGGTAAAAAGTTGCAAGGTCAGATTAAAGATGCCGATGTAGTCCTCCTCGACTGCCTAACCTTACTTGTTTCCAATGTCATTCTGAGCCCTTCGCTTTGTCATTCTGAGGGAGCGCAGCGATCGAAGAATCTCGAAGAAATAAGGTACGCCAAGGCAGAAAAGCAAGTCATGGTCGAGATGGAAGACTTGCTTGACTGTATAGATAAACACGGAGGCAATTTTATAGTGGTCTCCAATGAAGTAGGTCTAGGCTTAGTGCCCGATAATAAGCTGGGGCGAGTCTATCGTGACCTCCTGGGCAAAGCCAACCATCTTCTCGCCCAACATGCCAGCGAAGTCTACTTCATGGTCTCAGGCATTCCCATAAAGATAAAAGGCTAATTTGCCATAAATCCCCTGATTCCTCAACAATATAGCGTTTTGGGGTACTAAGAGCTATTTCTGCTGAACTCCAGATTAGGAATAGCAGCAAGTCACCTGTTCGGGGGAGCTTTGTTAGCAGGAGGATAAACGCATCGCGCATCGTTCAGTCCGTATCGGGGAAATCGTGCTTTATGATACAATCTAACCGTAGACGCAGCAAACAAGCTGGAGGGAGGCAAGAATGAACTACCTTGAAGTGCTTAAAGATATGATTTCCATTAACACTACTGTACCGCCTGGTTTGAACTACGACAAGGCAATCGATTATCTGGAGCCCTTATTCAAAGAGTTAGGCTTCGATACGCAAAGGATTATAATTCCTGCGGAGCATGCTGAAGGAAGAGAAGGGAGGATTAATCTTGTTTGTCACCGCCGTGAGAAAGGTAAGCCGCGCTTGATTTTCTACGGTCATATCGATGTCGTTCCAGCCGAAGGTTGGGACGCTTTCAAACCTAGAGTGGAAAAAGGGAAGGTCTATGGTCGGGGCGCTGCCGACATGAAGGGAAGTATTGTTGCCCTTCTTTTAGCTATGGAATCTCTAAAAGGGAAGCGCCTGAACTTTGACGTTTCAGTGATGGTCACGACCGACGAAGAGTTCCACCAGGCCAGCCAGTTGCAATACCTGAGGCAATATTTAGAGCCTGTTTCCGGTGCTTATTTCTTCGACCTTGATTCTAGCTTTGGATATGTTTCTATAGCCAGGCTTGGGGAACTGCAGGTGGATATCAAAGTTAGAGGCAAATCGGTACATTCCGGATTATCTCATCTTGGAGAGAACGCCATCGAGAAGGCCAGCCTTTTGATTCAGGCACTGTTGGACTTAAAACAAAAAGTAGAACAGAGAAAATCTGATGTCGCCGCCCACCCCGATACGAAGCTCGACCGGATGGAAGGGAGGTTGAATATCAATATGATAAAGGGAGGCATTAAAACCAATGTCGTGCCCGATGAATGCCTCATATCGGTAGACCGGAGGTTAATTCCCGAAGAGAATCTGGAGGATGCCAGGAAAGAGTTGCTCGATACACTTGCCGCTGTTCCAGGTGTTACCTGGCAACTTGAGCGTGTTTTTGGCATCCCAACTGTACCTCCCAGTAATGATCCTGTCGTAGACGAGCTGGCGGGTATTATCGGTGACACTATCGGTGAAGGCAACAAGTTTGGCGAGATGGGTTCAGGTGACTTAGACCATATTATTGCTACGTGGGGAGGTAGAGCATTTGCCCTTGGTGTGATACGTCCGGAGTGCAATATACATGGTAAAGAAGAATTTGTCTATCTGCAGGATATCGAGGACGTGGCTAAAATCATCGCGCGGTTTCTTAAACCTCAGGATTGAATACGCAACCTTCGGGCGAGGGGCATGACTGTCAATTACTAGAACACAGGCGGTTGCGACAATATTACAGAATAATCGGAGGTGGAATTGAACATTAACTTGGAATGTTACCTGACTTCACAGAAGCGCATTTTGTTATTTATTACCAGTAATACTTAGAATTCTATGTCGGGATGAGGCTAATGACGAGATCTCCATAAAAATTCTATCTATTGTGTGCTTCTATCCCTTTAAAATATTCCGTCTTCGTTAATGATGATTATCTCCTGCAAATAACATACTCCGTTGAGTTGTTACCGATGCGGCATCTGAAGACACAAGCACACCGCTTGGAAAACTCTCGGTGTTATAACCCTATTGACATGACATCGTTAGTGCGCTAATAATAAAGAGGATTTAGAAGAATAGTCGACCCTCAAGTAGGTCTAAACGAGTCGGTCGCCGAATCGCCGATGTCAAAAGGAAAGCGCAACCGAGTGGAAAAGGCAATTTATGACAGTGGGGAACGTTATCGTCTAATAGCTGAGCGCGCCGCAGATGCCATTTGGACCGTGGATATTAACATGCGGCCTACATACATCGGTTCCTCTATAACCCGCCTGCTGGGCTATAGTGTCCAGGAAGCCCTGGCTAAGCCCATGAAAGAGGTTTTTACTCCTGCCTCGTTCAAGCTTGCGACTAAGGTTCTAAAAGATGAACTCAGCATAGAAAAGAGAGAGCACAAGGACCTTGCTAGGTCGCGGACTTTAGACTTAGAATTGATTCACAGGGATGGTTCTATAGTCCCAGTCGAGATTAGCTACACCTTCCTGCGTGATGCTCAAGCACGACCTGTCGAGATTCTGGCGATTGCTCGCGATATCAGCGAGCGAAAACGGGTGCAGGAGGAATCCAAGCAGAGCACGGAGAGGCTAATAAGGGCCATGGAGCACGCCATACAGGCCATGGCCATCATAGTCGAGATGAGGGATCCCTATACCGCGGGTCACCAGCAGCGGGTAACTCAGCTTGCCTGCGCCATAGCCAGGCAAATGGGTCTTTCTGAAGAGCAAATCAGCGGACTTCGCTTGGCTGGACTTATCCATGATATTGGCAAAGTCCGTGTACCTGCCGAAATCCTCACAAATCCCGATGGGTTATCTGAACCCGAATTTATGATGATTAAGGCTCATCCGTTGCTCGGGTACGAAATACTCAAGGGTATTGATTTCCCATGGCCAGTTGCGCAGATCGTGCTCCAACATCATGAAAGGATGAATGGCTCCGGATACCCGTCAGGTTTATCAGACGAAGACATCATCATAGAGGCGAGAATATTGGCCGTAGCTGACGTTGTCGAGGCCATGGCTTCTCATCGACCTTACCGGGTAGCTCTAGGCATAGACAAAGCATTAGAGGAAATATCGCAGAAAATGGGTGTGTTGTACGATTCCAAGGTGGTAGACGCTTGTTTGAAGCTCTTTAAAGACAAAGGGTTTAATTTTGTGAAAGATAAGAAGATAGGAACTCCACTTGATAGTATTTACCCAGGTGCTGTACAGTCATGAACCAGATTTTTCCATCTGCCTGCAGGTTCAGGCAAGTTTGTGAGTATCGAACGAATTATAGACCGGCAGCGGGATGCGTATAGGCGAACTGTCAACGAGGACTTTTCGGACATCATTAACCTGATTATACATTCGCCGGTTAAGTGTGACCTGTAAAATGGAAGGGCTGGAGATCCCGTCTGGAAAATCCAGCCCTTCTGAGTTCCCTTAGGTTCTGTACGGAGCAGGCCTAACTCTTGCCAATTCTAAACATTTTGGTGCCGCATACGGGACATACGCCTTGAGTGGCAGGCTTGCGGTTCTTCATAACGATACTTCTGGTATCTTTCATTTCCCTCTTGGCACGGCACTTCATGCAGTATGCTTGCATTTGATCCTCCTTTCTCGTAGAAGATAGTAGGATATTCATTGGTAAAGTGTCAATAGCTATTACAGCACTATAGCGACCTGACTGCTATGATGGCGTTCCTGATAGCATCGTGAAGCTCATGCTCCAGCACATCAAGCCAGACATTCTTGGCATACTTGAGCGTAGGCTTTGCACCCTGATCCTTCAGCTCATCAATGATAAGCTCGGCTATGACATCGGCATCTATCCAGTCAGCCAGTTCTTGTATGATATTAGACATATGACCCCCTTCCTGGGCATAGCTGCCCTATATTTAGTAACAGTAATATTGGACATCCTGTTCGCCTTCATGTTCAGCAGCCTCTATATCTCGTTTCAAGGCCTCTATTACGTCTTCACCAAGTTCAAGCTCAGGATTAGCCAGAGCTTCTTTCAGTCCTTCAACCGGCACTTCAGTCAGACCGCCACCTTCGTTCATGCCTTCAAAGAAGCCGTATTCTCGGTCGAGGAAGTCGACGAGTTTGTCATCGTGCCACAGGTTGAAGGAATTAGGCTGTGCGCACTCTATCTTAATGACCCTATATGCCCTTAGTGACATCTTATCCGCCTCCTTTTTTGATACTTCTAATAACCCTGTTGACCATACTTGGAGTGATGCCTAGCACAAAGAACCGAGATGGCACGGAGTAGGCAAGGTTGTTAAGCTCCTTAATCTCACCATTATGGTATGCCTGTATGATTTCCTCTTTCTTGCGTTTTGGTACTCTCACATTCCCCTCCTTTCTGGGCGTAGTCACCCTATCTTTTTGCCAGCTTACGATTAACGTGATAGCCAGCTTCAAGCATAGCTAGCTTGTCCATCACCTTCGAATAAGGCTTGTGACGATGGCTGTCTATCGTGTGGTAGCACTCCTGGCAGACCCAGATGCCTTGCGGTGTGTAAAGATGCAGCCTTATCCGACCAGCGACGCTTTTGCCACAGAAGTCGCAAATCACTTTTTCCCCTTTCTTGCCCTAGCCACACACAAAAAAAGGGGTATCCCTACCGCACACAGGGCAGAGATACCCCTACAAAAAAGCACAAAAAGGCGGCTACCGCCGCCTTCCTGTGCGTGGTTGTTTTTGTGGTTAAGCGTTCAGTTTTGCTATTGCTCTATATCTCTTATGCGACTGCTATCTTTTGACGCCTTCGACTAAGCTTCCGCTTCGGCTTTGCTTCAGCTTCCTCTTCAGCCTCGATGGCTTCCAATTCGGCTTCCGTTGGCTCTCTCTCTGCCTCGCCTTCTGGCTCAGCTGTAGCTTTGGCTTCCCTGTCTTGCTCTTGTTGCTCTTTTGCTTTACTACTCATCATCGGCATGATTACCACCTGATAGCCTTCGATTGTAAATAGCATCGGAGAATAAGCATTAGTGAGCTTAAAGTCCACCATGCCACCGCAAGCCTTCAGAACATCAGCAAGATATTTCCCGTCTATCCTGACAAAGCCCTGTCCATCGGTATCGGCTGTGATTATAGCCTCTCCCTTCTCATCGGGACTGGTCATAATCATCTTGCCTTCACCAATAGCAAGGTCAATAGGATAGTCTTTGGGATTATCGGATATGGCTTTGAGTGCGCCAACCGCCTTGATAACCTCTTGGCTGTCAAGGTGCGCATAGCTGTTAAACTCCGTCGGTATGAGCTTCTCATAATCGGGAAATTGACCTTCAGCGCCTCGCCATTTATAGCGTATTGCTTCAGTGTCAATTACCAAGCTCATGCCTTCCAGAGTATCACCGCTTGCTTCAAAACCAAGCCGAACCCGCTTCGCCTTGCGGAGTGCGCCAGCGATGCCCTTCAACTCATCACGATGTATTAAGACTTTGCCCTCGATGTCCTCGTCAAAGTCCAGCGTAACTTCTGCTAGCCTAAAGCCATCGGCGCTAACTAGCTTCAATTTACCTTCACCAGCTACAAACAAAACGCATTGGAGAACTGGTCTGTTATCGCCTGTAGAAGTGAAGGGAAGCACTCTATTAAATGCTTCTGCTAGCTCAACGCTTCCGATGTTAGGCTTGACATTGTTACAAGGACTTATCTTGACTTCAGCAAAGGTCATTGAAGTCTTATCGCCTACCCAAGCTGTATCCTCAAGGTAACTGGTATTAGCTCCGCATACCACCTTCAGCCTCTTATCAGTAGCCTGCGAACCGCTAGCACTACCGTTTGAGCTTGGCACTATCTTAACGATATTGCTTCCGCTCAAAGCCTTAATGTATCCTGCGAAGCCTTTACGCCCAATGGTAAAATCCATGAGTAACAGCCTTTCAGCCATCACTCTGGACAGGGCATTTACCAGTGTCGCCTTGTGAGCTACAAAGCCATCGCCTGAACGCTTGCCCACGATATTCAGTTGTTCTATTTTAGAACACCCCCTTTGGCTAGCCGATGGAAGGGCAAGCCCCATCGGCATTTTGCCTGGTAGTAAGCCTCGCATAGCTGCAACCGCTAGCCTATGCGGTGCTCCCACTATATATAAGCTCCGAAATCGCCAATATGTGAGAATTAGACCAGTGCCTTTTGCTCTTTTTTTCGCAGATAAGACAGATAGCTACGCTCTGCCTCTGTCAGCGTCTCTCCCTTCAGTCGTTTTCTGGCTATTGCCTTCAGCCGTATTGGTGCTCCGATTAGGAATGTCTTGGCGTCTTGCCACGCTTCCAAATCCAGTGCCTTATCATCGGCTATCAGCTCAGCCAGCTCAGTGATATTGCCCTCACTATCCACGATAGGTTGATTGATACTTTCAATCTGAATTGCTCTATGGCAATCGCAGTAAGCCCAAGCGGAATGAGCCCAATTTGTTCTACACTTTGCCCGCTGTGCCTTGCTACAATGCTTACAGTCCAGCCCATTAATATAGGAATAATGCTTACTCCAGTAGTGGTCTTTGATATGCTCGGCAATCCGATACATTGCAGATTCACTAAGGTCTTTGCGCTTTGCTACTCTGGCAAGTCCTTCAATGATGTCCTGTAGAAGGTCTTGTCTGTCGTTTATGAACGCCTTGTGAGCAAACCGCAGGGCTATTTTGTAATAAGTCAAATACGGCTCTGATAGCTGGTCATAGCCGTTATTACCATTGTCAATTTGCTTTCGGCGTCGCCGTCGGCTAGACTTTAATTGGCGAGGCTTTGTCAATGTAGTGAGGCAAATTGCCTCACGTGAGCACCATCGGCAAATGCCTTGCCTTTCTTCTAGTGTCCATACCTTATGACAATTGCTACAGTATCCTGTCATCGCTTGCCCCCTTTCCGTCTATTTGCCCAGAGAGCAAGCGTTCAGGCTTGGCTATTCGCTATATTCAATTGTTAAAGTGCGATTATCCAGTATCCATCATCACACAAAAGGACATTAAGTTAAATCTCAAAATGAACCTATATTCTCATTAGCTCGTTTGGCACAATTTTTTAAAAAGTGCAAAAATGCCCGCTGTGGGAGGAAGGGTTCTATCAGGGCGGGGAGGCTTCGGTCATGCCCTCAGACGATTTTATGTGCCAGTTTTTGTATCTGACTGGAAGAGAGTCTTATCCTTCTGGGGCTAATTATCGGGGCGACGATGTTTGCCCTCTGCCGGGTAAAGCTGAAACCCGCTTCTGCTTTCTTGAGACGCCGTATGTCGCTACAGCTCGTATGCGGCTCTCGGAAAGCCTTTTGGCCGAAGGACGGAATCCCCAGCGGCGCCTAAGTGAGGGAGATTGTTTAAGACAGGACTTAATATATTCCAGTTCACCGAAGTCCAACTCGCCAGCCCACCTTGGCTCAATAAGCCTCTCCTTATGAAGCTCCAGGAGCCATGGGTCATTTGCATATCTTTCTTCGAATATCACTTCATCGTCGTCCAGCGTAGAGGGTGAGATGAGGATTCGACCAGGCAGCGTCACTGGCTGCCTGGCCTGCTTCTGTCAGGCGAAAATATTTGCGAGCAGGGCCGGGTGGATAATTGTCCTGGAAGGATGACCTCTCTTCCTTGCCGCTAGGCTCTACCCAGCCCAGCCTCTGGAGAGTCGAGAAGTAGGTAACAAAAGAGTGGTAACGGCAACCACGAGCTTTATAGGGCATACGGCTCATATATCTGTCAGCAAGTTTCTCAATGTTGTCGGGATTGATTGGCCGATTCTCATGCTTGGCCCTCTTCTCCTCCGCTCTTGTAGCTCCGTCAACCGCAGTGGCTCTGCGAAGAGCCATCTTATAATGATAAAAGATGTCAGCCTGAGGAGCGCCGACATCCGAATCTATCTCTGGTGAACCATTGGGCGCATGGCCCAGGAGATATTCCCTGATGAACCAACCACAACCAAAAGGGCGAACAAAGCCGCCCCTTCTAGGTCTGAGATCCACCTGAATTTACCTCCTTGCTCCACAACTTGTTATACCAGCCTTTCAGTTCCTCCCCTGCAACCTTCCTGTATTTCGCAGTGGTGTTAAAGCTGGCGTGGCCTAGGTGTTCCTGGAGCATTCTGAGCCCGTCACCAGAGTCATCGAGTTTCACCGCGTGAACGGCGAAAGCATCCCGAAGGCGATGTGGACTGACATTGTGTACCTTCCCAGTCTCAGGGTTAACTAATTTAGGAAGTCCTGCTTTCGCGGCACATTCCTTAACAATCTGCCAGGCCCTATGCCGGTTGATGCCAAAGAGAAGCCTCTTGCCTCCCCGTTTGACCGGGCCCCCTCGTTTCACATAATCTACTAGTATCTCCAAGGTCTCGTCATCCAGGGGTAGCGCCCTCATTCTGCGGTGCTGTTGCTCCCTGGCTAATGCCTCTTTCACCCTGGCGCCACACTTAGGACAGAAGCTATGGCTCCTCCCCAATCTGGCACCGCAATGAGGGCAGGCCATATTGATACGCGTCTTGAGGTGTTGAATCTTGACCGTGCCCTCGGCAAAGTCTATATCGTCGACTTCGAGAGCCAGAGCTTCACTAACGCGACAGCCAAGTCGTGATAGGAGCCCGATGAGGAGCTTGTCTCTAAGGCATTGAGCCGCATTCTCAAGCTGCCGCGCCTCTTCCATTTCAAGATATGCTTTCATCCCTGTCTTTCTTAACCTTGTCTTCGTGTCTCTTGTGGTTCTTATAATCGGTATCTCAAGTCTTTTGTTTAGCAATGCGTCTACCAGGGGCATCATCAAGCCAGCAAAGCGATTTTGGATCAATGCGATGATATGTATCGATGAAGAAACCACATCCGGGACATTTCCAGGTAATGACCCAAGGGTGAGTAAGCTTTGAATCTGTTACTTTGCCCTCGCATCTGCGGAGGTCTTGATTCTCGCATCGCGGGCAAGTCGGCGGATATTCACCAATACCCACCGGTAAACATATTACTTGGCAAACTAAGTCTTCAAGGCACCTCAGCCTGTCCTCAAGCGATGGGTTTGTACGCCTTGAGGCCAGTATCTCAACTCTTTTCTCAATCATAGATTTCTCCCTCCTTAAATGCTGCTTTACAAAATCAGCGAGCGAGCATCCGGCACTAGATAGATATTCCTTGAGACACTTGCGGTCCTCAACGTTTAGCCTGATACTCATGGTCGGATGCTGCTCTTCATACCGTTTCCTGCTAGGTGTTTTTTTATACGCTTTCTTACTTTCCATTTTCCTAGTCTTTGCCATCTCGGCTATCACCTCCTACCAGCTTCCCACAAGATCCACGACGGACATCTGTGGAGTGATTTTCTGTGAGTTTGATAATTTTCCATTTCCTCCTTATGACTTAGTTTATTCAACGGAGCTAAATTTCGTGGGGACTACTATCGGGCCTGGTCTGCCCCTCCCCCCTAAGTGAAAGGACAAAGGGAAAAACATTGGGTGTATTGTGCCTACTGTATGCTGATTCAGACGCCCAATGGTCAGAATATACTCATTGATGGCGGTCCTGACTCCCAGCAAATCAATTTGGAACTGAGCAAGAAGCTTCCCTTCTGGGATAGGACGATAGACCTCGTGGTCTGCACTCAACCTCAAGCCGACCATGTCACAGGCCTGGTAGAGGTCCTCCACAGGTACACAGTGAAGCAGGTGCTTGAGCCTGGAGTATCTTACAATTCTTCCATTTACCGAGAATGGCTCAGGCTTGTTGAAGATAAAGGAATCGAATATAACATAGCCCGGGCCGGACAGG
>Ga0307380_10008233_pt1 | contig 13398 bp, 7 predicted proteins | sample UN3MG_FD_202239 | JGI IMG/M metagenome (GOLD analysis project Ga0307380, IMG submission 202239) | Soil microbial communities from Risofladan, Vaasa, Finland - UN-3 | ecosystem: Environmental > Terrestrial > Soil > Coastal area > Acid sulfate soil | place: Finland: Risofladan, Vaasa | collected... | reverse complement strand
CCCAACCTGCCGGGTTGCGCTCGTTGCCCGAATGAAACGGCCTCAAACTCTCGCGCTCTCTCGTTAACATGCCGAGTTCGCTAGCAGCCGAAGTGAGCAGGACCGCTTGACGCCTCGGCTTGTGCCCAATTCCCCGCATACCCAACCCGCGGCACGGGTAAGCGTACCGTTTCTTCGCCGCCCCACTGCCAGACAGAGAACTTCAACCTATGCGTTGTCGTCAAGGCTCCTGTAGAGCTCATCCCAAGCCGCCCTGGACGCGTACCGATCACTATGCCCTTCCAAGTCGGAAAGCGGGCCTTGGGACTTCTGGGGAAGCGACTTGAGCACGAGAAGATCGCTGATCGCGGGAGAGGCACAGGCAGCCTTGTACGATTCGGAGGTCCGTACCTTCTCTGTGCGGCCCGCCCAGTTACCGTGGTGGATGATAACCGCCTCACCCGAGGCCTGGCCGTCATCAAAGGAGATGGCTAGTATTTCCTGGTCCACCGCAGAATCTCGAGTGTCCCACCTTCTAAGGTTGATGGCCATCACACTACGGTGCTCAGTAAGATCAGAAGTCATTACGACCGCGTTCGCACACTTCTCGCGTAGTGATTCTGGAATGAGCTTAGAGCCTATCCTAATAACCTTTGTTTTGCCGATACCTCCTGTGGCGATGGTGCCACGGGGAGGGTGAAGGATGAGCGAAGGCAAGAACCTGTACCGGGTGTCGGACGCGTTGTGGGCGAAGATCGAGCCGCTGTTGCCGAGGCATCCGAACAGGCACCGCTTCGGCGGCGGGCGGCCACGGGTGCTGGACCGCTGCGCGATGGACGCGATCTTTTTCGTGCTGCGGACGGGGTGTCAGTGGAACGCGCTGAATGCCACGGGTATCTGCTCCAGCAGCACCGCCCATTTGCGGTTCCAGGAATGGACGGCAGCGGGAGTGTTTCGGAGGCTCTGGGCGTTGAGCCTGGAGGAATACGACGAACTGCAGGGGATCGACTGGTCGTGGCAGGCGATGGACGGGGCGATGACGAAGGCCCCGCTGGGCGGGGAAAAAAACCGGCCCCAACCCTACCGACCGGGCCAAAAAAGGCGTCAAACGCAGTCTCTTGACGGAGGCGTCGGGCGTACCGGTCGGCGTGGCCGTTGACGGGGCCAACCGCAACGATCACAAGATGCTGGCGGCCACGGTCGTGAGCATCCCGATTCAGCGGCCGACGCCGACCCGCCGCCGGCCGCAGGGGCTGTGCCTGGACAAAGGGTACGACTACGACGAGGCGCGGGACCTGATGAAGGCGTTCGGGTACACGGCCCATCTGCGGGCACGCGGGGAAGAGGCCCAGGCGATCAAGCGAGAGGCCGGCTTCAAGGCGCGCCGGTGGGTCGTGGAGCGGACACACAGTTGGATGAACCGCTTCCGCCGCGTACTCGTGCGGTGGGAAAAGAAGGCGGCAAACTATCTGGCGTTGCTTCATCTGGTCTTCGCCGTCATCACGTACCGCTGTGCCGGGTTATTAGGATAGGCTCTTAGGAAACTCGGTCTGATCTATGACCATGTAGGCTGCGCGTGACCCAACGTTTCTGTGGACTTTGTTTAGAACCGAAGCACTTTCCTGTTGGTCTGCCTTGCTCAGCTCGAGACGACTGGTTTTCTGAGCCATGGCGCTCTCCTCCTGTTCGAAATGCAACATCCCCCGAGCGACACTGTGCTCTGGCGCGTCAACGGAGCGCTGCATCCAGAACCACGGCCCTGATGTTGAAGGTCTCCTGAGACAGGTCACGCGCCTGCTGGTCAAAGAACTCCCTCGCGTCTTCCAGTGTCATCCTCGGTACCTGCTTCTCGCGCCCATCGTTCCACTTGTCGCAGTTGAACCAGCCTACGAGGTAGAGGCCATCTTCAACACCATTGGGCCGCATGTAACGTCCCACGAGTTGGTCTGCCATGGCGCTTTCAACGTCGCGGTGCCAGCAGCCCTTGACCTCGATAATGGCTGTGATTCTATTGGAGACAATCCCTCTGTCTCGTCCGATGGCCGCGTCAATTCTGATATCCGTCTGTTTGCCGCGGCGAATCTCAGGCTCGCGATTCACTATGACGCGACGTCCACGGAGGTCCCTCTCAAGATGCTCCGCGACGAAGTCCGAGAGAAACGACTCGTCCTTAGGACCACACGGCCCCTTTTTCGGGGTGTTCCAGAGGGCTTCCACAATCGCACGTTCGCCTTGCAGTCTTTCTTGTAGGCGATCCAGGGATTCCACAACTACCTCTAGCAACTGCGTTCCATCTTCGACCAGTCGTTTCTCCTGGCTTTCGGCAAGCGCGAGGATGTGGACCGGCTGCCAGCCGGTCCATGTCGTCTGCCGCATAAGGTGCTGGGCTTTCCTAAGGTCTTGTCTCAGGAAAGGTAGATCGGGCATTTCAGCGACGAACCTCTGGAGTTGCTCAACCGCATCGCGGGTGCCTCGTTCCCGGAGGTGGCCGAGGACGGCGTCGCGGCATTGGGCGAACCTATTGATGCTGCCTCCATCCGTAAGGCGATGAGTAGCGTAGGGATACCGTATAACCAGCAGGCGGAAGAGGTCGCCCAGCTGCTGCTCGGTCAACCTGTAGAGCGGCGTGTCGGGTTTGTCCTGGTTCGCTCCCAACCACAGATCGTCACTGAGGCGGGAGACCAGGTTGTCACAGAGGCCTGCGTCCTGCTGGATGGCTGGATAGACGATGTCCCAGCCTGCATCCTCCGCGTGACGGAGCAGCAGGTACGCCGCTACGACGGCCTTGGGCCGGTCTTCTTCTGCAACCGGCTTCGGTGGCGATACAAGGGACCGCGCCAAGTCCTCGGCGTCAGTCACGCGGTGCTTGAGCAGGAGGCTAAGAATAAGACCAAAGTGCTTTGTGTCAGTTTCCGGGTCTCGCGCCTTCTCGAGTGCACATGCCGCGACTTGGTCGTCCCAGCACGGTTCCAGGCGACTGATCGCGTTGACTGCCACGTGCTCGCCCTCCCGGTCCTCAATCAGATTCCGTAGCGCCCCGAGTACCTCGTCACGAGCATTCCGATAGGCCAGGCAGGCCAGATCGACATCCTCATCCGCGTGCGTGAGACGGTAGTACGCCACGATAATTCTGGCCCAACGTTGCCAAACGCTAGGATTCAGTCTCCGGATCCACTCCGGGTCTTCGGCCATGAGCAAGCGGAGCGCTTTGTATCCCGCCCTCGAAGGGCGGTCCCATGGCTGGCCGATTTGCCATGCTTCCGCCTCGGGAGCCGGGGTCAACACGTATCTTCTCGCGGCTTCAACGATTCTGACTTTGGTTACTTCGTCAGCCGCTCTCCAGCCAGGCGTCTCCTTCAGGTCGGGCTCCGACTCCGCACATTCTGGCTTAGCGCTTTCATCGAGTGTCAGAAAGAGACACAGCCGCCACCATCCTGCCGGGTCTCCTGACTCGGTCGCATCAATCGCACCCTTAATGAGTTCTTGTGTGTCGGGTGTTTGCTTCTTCGCCACATCCTTACCGCGCTCGGACATTTCGCGCTGAAGACGGAGCTGCTTTCGGGCTTGCTCTGCCTCAGCCGAATCGAGTAGCACCGCCTCTATCAGTGGCGCAAATGCCTCCCTAGTTGCAGTGTGCGACTGGTACGCGGTGTAGATTCCCTCCACTTGACTGATGTCCTTGATGTCGAAAGACCATCGGACAAGCTCCGCAATGACGCGCTGTTGATCGGGACCATCGATATGGTCGAGTTGCCCCAGAAGCCACGTGACATCCCTGCCGCACACGAACGGCGTTGGCTGCAATGCCAGCGAGAGGAGGCTAACGTTTCTCTCCACAAGCAAAGGCACCATCGCCATCAACACCCGCCTGCGCCGAACATCGTCCTGCGCAAGGTCGGCCCGGAACTGATCAGCCTTGTCACCGCAAAGCACGCGGTCAAACTGAGCGACCCGAGAGAGCGCTGCGGCAGCAAATGCCTCCGCCACACCTTCGGTGTCAAGGTGCTGCCAGGCCGACCACATGATCTCGTCCACCAGATGGGATAAACTGAACGGCAGCGACGACCTCGCCGGTTGACCTCCTACCCACCTCAGCGCTGCCGACAGGTCAGGCGCTCGGAGTCTATTGGGCAAGTCGAGAACGAGGAACGCCCAATACGGACCGTGATCCGCTTTCGGCGCTGTGAGGAGAGAGAAAAGTTCATCGGTGGTCAAATGGTCGGGCCACAATGCGCGTAGACCGCATCCCTTAAGCCCGTCGTCCGGATCAGGCCCCGCTTGACCGAGGACGAGCGGCTTCAGGGAAGCCTTGGTGTCTGCGTCCCCAATCTCCGAGACGGCATGTGCCGCGTTTACCCTTAAATGGTGATCTTCGTCCTCACTCAGAGCGACGCTGGCGATCTGGCTCTGGAGTTCATGCACTTCGCACGCCTGCGCGATGTCAATTGCGGCATATCGCGCGGCCATTCCCTTTCCGACATCTGCGATCCAAGGCTGTAACTGTTCCGAAAGCCTGGCGTGGCGCAGGTTTCTGTAGTTACCGCCCACCTCGTGCAGCAGTTCAGGATGGGTCTGTACCAACGACAGAAACGCGTCGACAAGGGCGGCGGTCTGCTCTTCGGTGTCCGTCGTCACGTTGCTCTGTAGAAGCACTTCCGGCTCATGCTGCGCGATCTCCGCAAAAACGTCGGGCTCCATCGCCGCCAGCCACGCGGCTACTCCTTGAAGCTGCGGTACAAGCCGACCTTCAGGATCGCGCGGATGACTGACCAGACTCATCATCTGGTTGACTGTGAGCCCATGCTGGACCAAGTACCGCGCTGCAAGGAATTCGGCGTACGTCTGGTGGGCCCAACCGGCCTGTTCCGGACCTCGTGACGTGAACAGCCCTGTGTCCAGGACTTCCCGCAAGACGGCCTCGGTTACCTCGACACCGGCCTCCTGCACTGGCTTCTCCCAGCACACGAGTTCGCGCAATGTAATGCACTCCTCAGACGGACGGCCCACGTCAGTACCCATCCAGACCACCGAGCGCTTCCCAAGAAGCATCATGGCCGCGATGCGCGCCGAAACGGCAAGGCGCTGGTCAGGATCAAGTGTTCCCGTGTGGCCAGCCGCCCGCCGGGCAGGGTTGACCTCCTCGCAGAGCAGCCTGCATCCTTCCAGGTAAAGCGCAGCCTGATTCTCAGGAAGGGCCCCGCTCACCTGGAACTTCCTCAGCAGGAGGTCGAGAGTCACCGGCTTGGACGCGAGCGACTCCACGTCCCGGTAGGCAAGGGCCTTCAGAAACTCGGCCGGGTCCAAGCCGTTCACGCGAGCCGCCTCGGCTGCGTCCTTCCGTAGGAGCGGAGTGAGTTCATAGATCCCGACCCCGTCTTTGCCCCATAGCCCTTCGAGTGCGGTCTCCAGGGAAGCGGGCCACACCGCTGTTCGGCACGCGATCCGCAGGCGGAGTCGCCGGAGGTCGTAGTCCGCCAGCTTCCGCCCGAGAAGCTCAGCGACGATCTTGATCTCAAGAAGGCACTCATCAAGACTGTCGAGGAAGAGATGAAGGACATAGTCGCCGCCCGCCCATTGGGTGAAAACGGGGTTTTCGAAGAGGTCCTGGCGCAGGGCACTGTCTGTGGAATAGAGGTTGAGGTTTAAGGGCAACACCCTATCTGTTGTCCCCTGCAACGCCTCTGTCAGTGTCTCAATCTCGCGCTGCATTGTCGTCGTCTTACCGATACCAGGCTCTCCCAGGAGCACAAGACACGTGTTTGAGGCGATCTCCTCAAATGACAGCAGGTGGGGGTTGAACGCCCGTCCGAGCCATGAGTTGGGGTCGGCGACGAACCCCCCATCGAGCCTGATGTGCCCTTCCCGCGAACACCAGAACCGCTTCCATTCGTACAGCTGCTCCGGCATTGTTGCCCTTCCATGGCTGGCCAGAACGAGGCGAACGAATTGCCTCTAGTCTACGGTACCCATCTAGGCCTATCTGTCAAGTCGCTGGCTGACCAGCCACCGTCTCGGGCTGCTCAGAATGGGCCGGCTCGTCAATGGCAGGCGCCAGGGCAAGGCCGTCGTGTACTCGACGGACAGGGCGAACCTGAAGGCCCTGGCCTCGGCGCTATCCCTTCTAGGGTAACCGACGGCCTTTGCTGCCCCCACCGCTTGAGACTTGTTCGGAGCGGGGAGCCAGATACTCAGGAGCGAACTTCCGAGGTCGCTCTGGTTTACAGCGAACCCCGAGCCGAGAGGCTTCGGGGTTTTCGCTTTTCTACGGCGTTCTCCGTTTCTCCGCGCGCGAGCGCCGAAGCGAGGACCTCCGCGCCGGTCCGGCCCGAAACTCTCGGACTCTCTCCCCCAGCGGCCGAAGTGGTTAACGGCACAATCGCGGCTGGGGTCCCAGGCGCAACCCTCTTCGGAACGCGCGGGCAAGCAGCGGGACCGGTCGCCAAGCGGGCCGTGCTAACCCGATGCGTCAAGGTGTCATTCCACTTCACCAGCCAGCAAGGCCCAGAAGATCTGGCGAGCGCATCTTCCATGACGTATACTGTGACCAAGAGCCTTCGGGAACGGCAATGTCAGAAGCGGGGGTTAGACACTGCGACCAGATATTCACAATCTCCCGCTGGGAAGGCCGCAAGGGAGGGTATACGCAAAAATGACTGAGGGCGGTTGGAGTTTCCAGGTCGAGCGCATTCCCTTGGATGGCCTCAGCATCGACGCTGGCCAAAGGCTGGGCATGGTGATCGTTCAGCCCGACTATGCCCTTGATGCGGACGGAACAGTCCCTTTCCGGATTTCGGCAGCGTACAGGCAAGCCCAGCAATATCTGATTGAGAGGGCCTTCCAGATCAGGGCGGTGGAGAGTCAGGACCGCGGCGTGCCTGTGTCGTTCATCCTGTTTCCTGAAGCTGCTATTCCGGTGCATGATCCAGATGGTCTGGATTGCCTCCACCAGCAGATGAAGCAGGCGGAAGGCGATGTCGTGTTCATTGGAGGGTTGGAAGGACTCAGCCCGCGAGAGATCGAAGGGCTGGTCGAGAGATTCGGGCCCGACATTGACACCGCGAGGCCAGCCTTTGATGCTGCTGGGGCTTTCGTGAATGCCAGTGTGATCGCTGTGAAGTCAGGCAACGAGCGATTGAGTTGGCACTTCCAGGCAAAGCTCGCCCCCTCCCAATGGGAACAGCCCCGCAGTATGGCCTGCGGGAGGCGAGTGCTGTACTTCGTGGCTCCACGCTTGGCGTTTGTGTGCCAGCTATGCTTCGATCACATTGCTGCACAGGGCACGGAGTCGCTGAGCGAGGGGTTATGCCGCCGTCTTATCCAGGTGGCTCAGCCTTATGCAGCCCCCTTGAACTTCGTTTTCGTCCCTCAGTGCAACGCGAAGCCCCAAGCAGACTGCTTTCGGCAGAACACTCATAGGATGCTCCATTACCAGGATCCGCAGCTGAGCAATCATCTTGCCTCTGTAGTGGTGGTCAACAAGGCTGCCAGCGCGCAAGAGTCCTCGGAGTACGGGCGGAGCGGCTTCCACTACAGAGCAGGCCGATGGCAGGTGCCGACGCAGGTCATCGGGCCGAAGGGCTACGAACTATACGAATCTGATAGCGTCGCATCGGCCGTTTTCAGGAAGCGCACCCAGGCCATTCACGTGGCAACGTACGTTCCCCCGTCACACAATGTTGGCGATTCCGGCAATCCGAGGGAGCCTCTGGAGAATCCCCGAAGTTATCTCATCGTGGATGGATGTGACCCAACCCCATGCTCCTCTCTGCCGGGTAGCCCATGCGCCGCCGGGACGTTCGTTCTGTGTGACTGCCTGCCGTGCAAGTTACGTGATACGCTTGTCGTGGACCTCCCGAGCGGCGACATGAGAAAGCGATGGGAGGCCTCCGATGCTGCCCAGAGCGGGTACCTCGAAGCGCATTACGGCGCCGTGAGGGAGCAGTTGCTGGCTCTAGGCTGCGCTCGAGCCGGCGAGTTGCTGGATCTACTGTTCCTGAATTATAATTATAGAAAGGCCAACCCGGACACGTGGGAAGAACCGCGGCCCGGCGCGGTAGAGGAACTGGTGGCCGCTCTTTGCGTCCTTCGAGAGTGGATGCGGCCGCTGAACGTCGAGACAAAGCAGGAGTGGACGGCGCTCTTGGGCGATTCCATCGCGCTGGTTGTCCTCGACGGTGAGGATCGGAAGCACCCTTGGAAAGAGCTAGAGCTTTGCTACCAGAAGGCGTTTGAGGATCGCTACTTCAGGCTTGAGATGAGGGAACGGCCTGTTCTTTTTGTGGCCCTGCGGTCACAGGGGCAAGTTGAGCCTGTGGTGACGCCCAGTTCGTTTGATTTCGCCGAACCGCAGGATCGTGGGAGACTGGGGGACACGCAATCTATCGCTGAGCCTGAGCGACTGCGGTTCTATGTTTGCCAGGGGAGTCTTCTGGAGCAGGCAAGGCGAGAAGCGTCCATCAAGGACTTCCTGGAAAGCAAAATGAGGTGCGTTCGTGGATAGGGCATGCCTGGTGGAACAACTGAAGGTGGCTCTGACGGCGATCCGTGGTGAAAAGGGAACCGTCCAGAAACGCGACGAGTGCCCAAGTTCTGAGTTCGTAGTTCGGATGCCTTGCTATGCCGCTTTCTTTGCGGTCGCGGATTCCGCCGAAAGCCTTGGACCGACCTATGAAACGGCCGAGAAGGAGGTTGTCGGACTCAGGGCAATGAAAAGTGGCGACTGGCCAAGGGACCTGGAACTTGTGCTCCTTGTGGCCGGCGACAAGCCGCCCGACCCATGCTTGGCACGAAGAATCGCCGACGATCGGTACGTTTGCAGGAAGTTCGTTCTCTACGTTGATGGCCGGGACGTTGCTCTGCTGTTGGCCGACCTGCCGTTCTGGCCTCCGGACGATCTTCTCGCCGGGGTTCCCACGCTAGTCGGCGCGGGTGTACAGGAAGCGGTGACGGGGTACGACCCTCGCCTCATTGCCGACCTGGCAAGCCACAGTCCCGGCGTAGAACGGGTCTTCGAGAAGATACGAGAAGGGGAGTACAGCCTGACCGGCGAGGTCTCAAGCGGCAAGACGGTACCAGCGCCAAGAGTAGCACCCCCGACCCCGACGAGGCTGGAGGCCCTTGACATCACAGACTTCAGGGGAATACGGCGTCTGCGGCCGGAGGACATGTCGCTTTCGGGTGATGTGGTGTTCATCTATGGCCCGAACGGCGTGGGCAAGACCTCCATTGCTGACGCTCTGGAGTGGGCTATCACCGGTCAGGTGAACCGCCTGGAACAAAGGCCGTTCTGGTCTGCAAGGGGTGGTCCTGACCCGGTCGTCAACGTCTTCTCAAGCACAGGTGGGGCAGAGGTTGTTTGCCGTCTGAGCAACCGGGAGCCTATCTGCCGCACCAAGAGGGGCCGGTCGACCGAGCGGCTCATTGGGTCGCGCAGAGCAGCGGATGATCATGCTGTCATAGATCATGTCGTCGGGACGAAGGCGCCGTCGAGCGAGGCGCGGCTTCGAATTAAGAAATTGAGGGACCTATTCCGCGGGTCACACATGCTCTCGCAGCACGATATCCGACAGTTTCTCGAGCGAACGGAGCCAGCCGAACGCTTTGACATTCTGACGGACATGATCGGCGCGGACGAGTTCGTTCGGTTCAGAGAGAAAGCGGCAGCAGTGTCGCGGCGCCTGCACTCGCACGTTAGGGCCTTCTGCGAGGACGCCGAGTCTCTGAGGCGCGAACTCGATGACGTTTCGACCAGGCTCCGCGAGCGGCAGGGGGATCTTGAGAAGCTGCGTCAAGTGGTGGCTGCCGACAAGACACCAGACAGCTTGGTCGCCGGACTGCTGGCCGGGCTCAGGAATTGCCATTGCACCATTGATGAGGCCCTTGTTCAGAGGGCGGAGAGCGAACCAGCAGATCGGCGGTTTGAGATCATCTCTGTTCACGCGGAGACCGTGATCCGAGGGAAGAGAACGGAGATCGAGGATCTCCTCGTGCGGCTCAATGGCCTGGAACAGGGTCTTAACGGATACGCGGAGTCTTGCACTCAGTGCGAAAGGCTCGCGGCGGAAATCGCAAGCGCGAAGACCGCCGCAGAGAAAACAGGGGCCGACCTGCAAAGGCAGGAAACGACCTTGCAGAGTCTGCGGGCAGAGATCCGCAGATTGGAGACAAGGCAGTCCGAAGCGGCTCGACATTATGCGAACATGGCTTGGCTGCGGGAGAACCTTCCAGCCTACGCCGAGGCGAAGGGTTCACTCGTACGGGTGGAGGACGCCCTGGCGGGTCAACGCAAGGAACTGCGAACGCTTGAGGACGCTCTTGAGGAAAGGCAACGGGCGCACGAGGTCAAACGAGGACGCCTGCAGGAGGTCGAGCAGGCCGTAGCCGCGAAGACGAGCAGGGGACAGGCTCTTGCTGCACTCCTAGAGCGGATGCCGGGCATCCGCGCAAGGCGGCAGGAGGCCGAGCAGCTGAACAAGAGGGAGAGACTGATCGATTCCCAGATGGGCGGACTGAGGGATGAACTGAGCCGCGCCCAGAAGGAGGTCAATACAGCACGAGCGTTGGCCACGAAGGCGCAGGGTGCCTACGATACCGAGTCTACCCGCTATGATGTGCTGAACTCATTCCTGGCGCGAGTGGCGGAATTGGTGCACTCGGCCGAATGCCCGCTCTGCGGTCGGCGCTTCTCGTCTGCTGACGAAGCGAAGGCCAGCATTCAAGAGCACCTGTCTTGCGTTCCGCCTGAGTTGAGGAACTTGGCGCGTCAGTTGGATGAGGCAAAGAAGGACGCCGAGGCCAAGCAAGCTCGTGCCAATTCGACTGGAGAGAGAATACACGCCTTGGAAACCGAGTCTGAGCAATTGCGCTCAGCCAGGGCTGCTGCAACCCAGGCAGTTCAAGACTTCCTTGCCGAGTGTGCTGCCTTGGCTGTTGTGGTTTCAGCGGGCGACCCTCCCTCGTGGCAGAGCGCTCTCGAGCAAGCACTTAGGGAATGTGACACCGCTGCTCTGCGTTCAGAGGCCGCCAGCCTCAGGGATGCGATCAATGCCTTGGCCTCTGGCCTTCAGCAGCAGCGGAGCGTAGTCGATGGACTCCGACGGAGGCTTGCCCAGAACGAAAAGGGACGCGCTCAACAGCTTTCTACAATCCAAGGCCTTGAGGCCGACGTGGTACAGCGGGGCTTTGAGCCTAGGTTAGTTCCTGAGAGTGACAAGCTGGCTGCGGATCTGGAGAAAGCGCGAGAGGCAACAAGAAAACTGGGCGAGTCGATCGTCAAGAAAAAAGGCGACTTGCAGACGGCGGAATCAAACGTCACAGGGCTTCGAGAACGCGTCAGAAGAGCATGCGAGGATGTAGCAAGCAAGGAGGCCCAACTTCGGGGGTACGAATCGGCCCGGGACCGCTTTGTCGCGGAGTGCCGCTCGGCCGGCATTGACCCGGGCAACCCAAAGGAGGGCATTGGTGTCGTAAGGCGAAGCGCAATGGAGGAGAAGAAGGCTCTGGCCAGCCTTGAGAAAACGCGGCAGGTCCTCCAGCAACTCGTCAGTCTTGAGAGGCTGAAACACGAAATCGAAGGTCTGTCACGGCAAGAAGGCGAGGTGAGGCAGAGGACCGAGGCAAACGCCAAGGAGGAGTCGCGCCTGCGGGAATGGCTGTCGTGCATCGAGGGACTCGAGGCGGAAGTTGTCAGGCAACAGGTGAGCGTGGTGGGGGCCCATCTTGAGCGTGTCGAGCCGACAACTCAACGGCTTTACCACCGGCTGAATCCTCACCCAATCTTCGGGACCGTTAAGATCAGAGTTGACGAAGAGACGCGCAAACTTGACGTCATAGCGGAGGCATCTCTGGCAAGTGAGCGACTTCGCGAGATGGCCGTTTCGCCCTCAGCCTTCTTTAGCGATGCCCAGATGAATGCGTTGGCCGTCACGGTCTTCTTGGCCGGGGCCTTGCGCCAGCGATGGTCGGCGCTCAAAACTATCCTTATCGATGATCCCGTCCAGCAAATGGATGAGATGAACGTTTGCGCGTTTCTGGACCTGGTCCGCGGCTTGTCAACTCAGCGGCAATTCGTAATCTTCACCTGTAGCCGTGACTTTTATCTTCTGGCGCTGGACAAGTTGGATTGCCTCAACAAGCTGAAATCGGGCAGTTTCTTGGCGTATCGGCTTGAAGGTATCGCACCGGCCGAACTCAAAGTGCACCGTGATGCGTGATGACGGGACAGGTTTGTCCTGCTATCTACGGCCTTGCTGGCGAGCAGCCTTTCGTTTTACGCCCGTACTCGACCGACCTTTGCCGACCACAGGGTGCCCACAATCGCACCACAGATGCCGCTGTTCCCGCCACTCAGCGACCCCGGCAATATGCCGCACGTGCCGCTCCGAAACGGGCTCGCGGCCCGCTCCGGCGTGCGGCAGGAACAGGATCTCCTCCTGGATGTCCGGTGCCAGGTTCAAGAGGTTCATGATCTGTGTCATCCGGGCCCGCGTCACATACCCCAGGCATCATTGAGCGCAGTCGGTGACACCCCTTGCCCTCATGCTCTTGATCCTAGACCGGCAGTCGTGTTCTTGTTTGAGAGCACGTCCCTGAGTTTCTCGATGAACTGCTCCCTGAACGTCGGGTCCTCAAGCATCCTGTCGAGGGTCTCGTCGGCCTGCTGGCGCTAAAGGTTGTTTTTCAGGAGTTGGGCGCTTGCCTGACTGTCCAGCGGAAGGCCGCACAGGCTGCAGAAGCGGTAGTTCGCGCACGGCCCCCCGCTGCTGCGTCGGAGGCGATCCTTGAAAGCATAAATACCAGTTCCACCAAATAGTGAATAGCAAGACAAGCACGTTGTGTCGGCGCTGCGGTTTGGGCGAGCGTCTTCGCTATCCGCCATAGTTGCGTTCCCGAACTTTGCTTCGTTTCGAAATCTGTTTTTTTGAATGGACGTTTCCGTTGTTTAACGGGAGGGGGGTTCTTCACTTACAGAGGGTAGGTGTGTAGGCCGAGAATCTGAACTGCTCCAAATTATAGCAATCGAAAGCTTTATTAGTTTCAGCGTCAAGTATCTGTAACAGCGCGCCTTTTGTGACGCTCGCCGATCTACCACCGCAAGGCGATGTTCAGGCGGATAGTGGGGAATTTTCAGACCGCCCCGAGCCCATCGGAGGCTTCATCGGGTCTGCAAATTCCGCATGGACAAGGGGACATTTGCAAACCACCCAGTGCCCATCGGGGGCTTTGTCTGGTTTGCAGATTCCGCGCGTCTGGTTGATAAGCCGCCAGTACGGAACGGGATGTGCATGTCGGATGATTGGTCCGGACGACTTGAGAAGCAGTATCGGTTGTTGGAGGAAGCCAACACCACGCGCTGGAACAAGGACAGGATTCGCTGGTTCCTCGAGCACTACAAACCCGTCTCCGGCAATCGCAAGGACA
>Ga0307380_10008231_pt1 | contig 13399 bp, 14 predicted proteins | sample UN3MG_FD_202239 | JGI IMG/M metagenome (GOLD analysis project Ga0307380, IMG submission 202239) | Soil microbial communities from Risofladan, Vaasa, Finland - UN-3 | ecosystem: Environmental > Terrestrial > Soil > Coastal area > Acid sulfate soil | place: Finland: Risofladan, Vaasa | collected... | reverse complement strand
CTGGGCAATCTTCAGGAGGCTCCTATGCTGGCCAGGGATAGAATCGAAGAGGTGCTCGACATTCTGACCGGGGCAGAGTTTACCGGCGTTCTGGAGCTGGGCGAGCCGAACATGAACGTGCTGGGCGTCTCTGTGGAGAGGGATCACGTAGGAATTGCTCTTGTGGGCGGCACAAATCTGGTGGCAGCGGCGCAGGAATGTGGCATCAATGTTACGCATGAGTCGATCAGCGACCTGACTGATGTATCTGAGATGAAGCATATCGAAGAGCTGATATAAGCGTAAGAGGATTAACTAAACCATTTTTTTTTTTAAAAATTAAATGAAAGATGTCTTTCCGCTTACATCAATTTGATTATCTTCAAGGATAAAAATCATCTCTTTATGGCTTTAACCTTTTCAAATATCTGCTTCATAGTATCCGCATTGCTCTTTGTGTTGCTAAAGGGCGATTTTGTGAAAGGCGAAAAGTAGATAGGAACATCGTCCAGGCGGTAAAAGGTTCCATCGCACTCCATGGCGTCGATCACACCCGGCAAGACTACATCGGAGAGCATAGTAGTAGGGCAGGGAGCAATATCGATACAGGCCACAGGTATCTGGGCTAAATACTCAGCACAGGCCGCCGGAAAGTGCGAGACCGGATCAGCGGAGACAATTAGGGCTGCGTCCACATCTCTATCTCTGAGCAGGTCTACGGCAGTGTACTCCCCCGGGTTATAGCGGGGATAGCCTCGGGAGAAATCCAGGCCGAAAGGAAAGCCATAGAGATAGGAGGCGATCTGGTTGAAGCCAGCCACATTGCAGTGGCCGCGCAGAGCGCCGATCACGAACTTGGTGTGAGCATTCAGCTCTTTGACCAGATTGAATGCAGCTTCCGCGTTGCGGTGCTTGCCATAGGAAGAGGCGATCCCCAGGCCCACGTAGATAGTTCCAAAGTTGCAGCCCTTCATCAGGTCAAGCAGCTCCTCCATCTGAGATATAGAGACGCCTGTTACCCTTTCAACAGAGGGATGCGGCCTCTTGCCGTGCAAGAGAGTAAGCAGCGCAGACAAAAGCTCATAGTCGGTGTTGGGACGAAGCTGGATATGCAGATCAGAATTTTCAGCAGTGATGCTCTTTCTCGGATCAACTGTGATGATGGTGCGATCGAACCGGCCCCGGCGCGTCCAATAGCCTCGTGGGTAGACGGCATAACGGGACATGTGTCTGGGCATGGACTCCAGAGGATTGGAGCCCCAATAGACGGTCAAGTCAGCACGCGATTTGCTCTGGCCGGCGGTGGCTCCCACGCGCCCCGCCTCCTGGATTCCCATGGCTGTGGGCCCGTGGCAGACGGTGGAGTTGGAATCAACGACTGCGCCCAAGAACTCACCCAGATGCAGACCCACCTCCATGGCTTCGCAGGAGGTCTCGCTGCCCATGAAGATCAAAGGGCGCTCAGCTCCTGCCAGGATCTCTGCCGTTCTCTCGATGGCTTGCTTCCATGGGGCAGACCGGACTATTCCCTTCACCCGGAGGAGTGGCTCGCGGATTCTGTGGCTGCATACGATCTCCTGAAACTTGGCATTGCCCATCTTGCAAGCATTCTTTACGGCGATTTTATCCCGGCCAAGCTCTACCTGGATATCATCGCAAGAGGCCCCGCAGACTGGACAGACGATATTCTTAGAGGCCATCACCTATACCTCCCTCGCGTAGAGCTTTAAAACCAGATCTCCTGCATTCATTACATCTTCAACTGTGGCCTGCACCCTCACAGGAGAGCCTTTGTAAAGAGGCGAGCCGGTGGAGAATGTCTCCGGGTCCACCACTACATTGGCCCAAATTGCCCGGGGCATGAAGACCTGACCCGGTTCAACCGAATCCGTCGCATAAGCATAGACTGCCACTTTGTGCAGGCCGTCAATGGTAGATATCAATACCCTTTGCGGCGAACCAATTGCCAGAAAATCCTTGGAATTCATCTCGCAAACGGCACATTCCTGGGTGTATTCCTCGGTGAGCTTGCTTCCGCCTTTGGCCAGCCTTCCCTCCTCAATGGTGCTTCCGGTATTAAGCAGAAACTCTATCATACTCTCCACCACTCCTGAAAAATCCGCGAAATTGAGCATTGCCTGCATCTTCTAGTCCTCCCTGCAGTAGAGCGACCCTTTGGGATTCTTGCCGAGGGCATAGTCTCCGGTAAATTTTGTAAACAATCCCTCAAGCTGCATGTCTCCCAGCTTTGGATTTTCTTCATGGCCGGCCACTATAAAGCCGGGGGAAAACTGCCTGATCGCTTTGCAGACGGCGATAGTGCCTCCATTCATCTCCGCCCCGGCGGCGCGCACGGCGGATCCTTTTACTACGATCAGCCCTCCACTCTGACGAATGCCGCAAAAGTTCTCCACGTTTCCGGCGACTACTATCTGGCCACCTACCAGCCCTCCTCCCAATTGGCTTCTGGCGCTTCCATCTATGCGAATCTCGCCGCCGGTCATGCCCCGCCAGCTGCCCCTGTAGGCACAGCCCACATGATCTGCCCCATTGCCCAGAATGTGGAGCAGTCCGCCTTTCATCTCCCTGCCTGCCCAAGACCTGGCATCGCCTCGCACCAAAATGCTGCCTCCTGCCATCTCTGCACCAAGGTGCATGCCCGCCGAGCCATGGATCTCTATCCTACCCGCCTTCATGCTCTGGCCGATGCGCTTTACTCGGGAGACATCCCCTTCAATAATGATGCTGGTCTCCTCAGGCCTCGTGTCCTCAGGCGACCCCCCTGTGCTCCTCGCATCCACATCGAAAAACTCGGCTAGAGGAAGCTGCATAGGCCCCTGCCATACGAGGAGCTCTTCGATCTCCTCCTTCTTCTTTGCCGCAAATATATCGGGACAGATAACCTCTGCCTCAACCATGATTCCTATGCTGCCCTTGGATCTAAGAAGAATCTCTGCCATATTCTTCACCTCCCCACCAGGGCCTCCGCTTCCAGAGGCTTATTGACCTGGATGGCTACCGGATTTTTCAGATACTTATCCGGCACAGGATAATTGGCAAAGCCTACTGTATAGTACTTGAACCAGTCCTTGACATCGGAGAGCATCTCCTTTTCTATGGCATCGTCAACATAAGGCCGGCAGTAATACCTCCTGCCTTCCGGCACAGAGACGATCTCACCCTGGCGGGCCACGATACGGCCATCCTTCACCGTATAGTCAGGCCTGGCCAGCTTTGCCATCAAAGTCGCCGTATCATTCAGGTTTAGCTTGCCCGGGTCGATGTCATAAACGGTCACATCTCCGTCTGCTCCTTCTCCCAGGTGGCCCTTTCTGTAGGCCATGCCGATGGTGCGGGCAGGGTTGGCACGAGTGACAATGGCCATTTCGTAGAGGCTCATCTCCCGGTCCACGCCGCCAAGGCTTGATTTGTCGTAAGCCCATTTATGGCATTCCTTGGCCGTTTCGTCCCTGGCCTTTTTGGACATGAGCCAGGTGATCAGTTGCGGGTACTGAGTGAAGATGCCGCCGTTAGGGTGATCGGTGGTCATAATGGTCTTCCAGGGATCGTTAATGAGCAGCATTACTTCAAGGCCTATGGCCCACTGAACACTATGCACCGGGCTGCTCTTCATGTAAACCAGCGAGAGAACGCCTGAGCCGCATTCCATTTCCACATCGCAATTGGACCACTTCTGGCCGGTGATCATGTAGAGATCATGCTGTCCTGGGCCGTCGCCGGTCATAGTCGTGGCCGGGCCGAAGGGAACAGAGCCGCTGTCGATCACCACGTCATCAACCTGGTTTATGTACTTGGCCAACTCTGGCGCGCCGGAGCAAAAGTCCCTCCAGGATGTGCCGCCGTAGGCGCTGAACTGGGCGTGGGCTAAGTAGAGGGTCTGCTTTCTTCTGGCGCTCTCTTTGGTCTCTGCCCACTCCAGCTCCGACCTGTTCTTAGGCTCAATCCCGGAGGGAATCATGAGCGAGTCCCTGGCGATCTCCCAGTTGCCGGGATGGCCCAGGTTATTGGTATGCAGATGCAAAGACATGGGCAGGCCCAGCATCTCATTGACCTCTGCCAGGCCCCGGATGAGCTCTCGGGGCGTAACCTCGAAATGAATGTTAGGCTCGTCCAGGCCGTGCACATTTTTAGCCCAGCCCCAGTTCTCCACGCCTGCCGGATTGACACATTTGATGCCGTAGGCCTTGTGGGTCCTCATCATCCAGGCCACGTAGGCGGCTGCTTTCTCTATGTCTCCCTCTTTGAGGTAGCGCATGACAAACCAGTTATTGCCCAAAACCATGTAAGCGCCCATATCCAGAATGGGGGTGGAGCGCATCTCCTCATGGGTATGGCGGGCTTCCAGAGGAGGCATGGCAGCCTCAAAGACGGTGGTGTAGCCCATGGCTGCATAGTCGTAGCCCTGCTTGTAAACGGAAGGGACGGTGTAGCCGCTGCCACAGTGGCAGATATCGGTCTTCGTCCGCACCGATTTGTAGTGGTCCTCGGGGCGCATAAGCCGGCCGGCATTGACCTTGGCCCCGGCTACATGGGAGTGAGAATCCACGCCTCCGGGCATGACTGTCTTTCCGGATGCATCAATGATCTTAGCATCTCTGATCTCAGGGCCAGTGAGGCTGGAGACCACCTTTCCGTCCCTTATGAAAATGTCTTTGACGTCGCCATTTATTCCATTGAGGGGATCGAATACGTAGCCGTTTCTGATAATCGTAGTATTAGCAGTAGTAATATTGGCAGCAGCCATTTTAGGCCACCTCCCTTCGCTCCAGCCAGATGGCCTGCACCGGGCAGATCATGCTGCAGGTGGCGCAGGAGCCGCAGACCTCCTGGTTTACCACCCTGACTGTGCCGTTTAAAACCTCCAGCAGCGGTTTTTCATCCAGCTCATTGAGATGGCCGGCAGCCAGATAGGGATCGGATAGAGCATTGACCGGACAGGCTATGACACAGTTTCCGCAGCCAAGGCAGGCATCTTCGTCGGTCTTGAGAATTGATGTCAATGTGGGCCGGGGAGCAGGAAGAGCCAGTTTCTTTTCAAAGGCCTTCTTTCCCTTCATCTCCGGGATGATTGAAGTCTTCTGAACGGTGATGGCTCGTACCGGACAGGCCTCTTCGCAGGCCCCGCAGTAGATGCAGGCATCCTTTCGATGGGACACCTTCTCTACGATCTCTCCTGCCTTCCATTCCTTATTGAAGAGGGCATTGGCGGGGCAGGTGTGAACGCATGTCCGGCAGGCCTGGCAGATACTGTCGTCTCGGGAAAACTGGCCGGCAAAGGGCTTTTGGAAGGTTATGGCATCGACGGGGCAGACCTGGGCGCACCAGCCGCAGTGCACGCACCGGTTCAGGTCGATGATGGTCTTTCCTTCCACTCTCAGGCTTCCGTCTTCCGCCAGATGCAGGTCTTTTATCTTAATACAGGACTGGGGGCAGACATCAACGCACAGGCCACAGTGCACGCATCTCTCGTTTACAGTCGTGGGCTGCAATGCCACGCTGAGGTAGGACTCGTCCTTCTCGGCCTTGCCCGCTACTCTGACCTCCAGGGCTCCGGTGGGGCAGACGCGGGCGCACAGAGCGCATAAGGCGCAGGCTCCGCTCCTTTTTTTCTCAATAAAATCTTTATCCAGCCCTCGGGCCACAGCGCCCACAGAGCCGATGACAAGCTCCCCCTTGGGACAAATCTGGACGCATGATCCACAGCCGATGCACTTCTCCGGCAAATAGACATGCTGCTTGTCATCTCGGGATTCCAGCAATACCTCTCTCATCCGACACCCTGCCTGAGGGCGATGTTTTGTAGGCGATCAGATAAAGATGTTTTGCACGAACGGTTATGGATTGTTTGATAGTAAGCACTTATGATTACTGTGGCCCGATGGTTGATTGAACACTCTTTAAATGTTTTAGCATCTATTGAGCATGAGATGGCCATAAAAAGGATCTCCGAGGAAGAAGAGCTGATCCTGGTGCACAGAGGGGTAGAGATGGAGATGAGGGAGATTGAATCTGGCAAGGTCAAGATCCATTCCTTCGAGGAGATCAGGAAGTTCGTTGAGCCTGGGCTCTAGAGTGCTGCTAATCTTGTTTTCTCGAAAGCAAATGAAGCAGGGGATACTCTGCCATCTAGAATTTCGATGACATTAGAAGAGATGTTAACGCGACGGAAAAAGTAACCCCTACCTCATTGAAAAACTTTCTTAAGCATGCAAGGAATATCCTTTTCTCATGTTCTTGCTTGGAGAATATTACGAGGATGAGGCCAGAGATATCGCCGACCGGCTTAAGCACGTTGGAATGAAGGTGGATATCAGGACCTTTACTGCCAGCCGACTGGAGCTCTTCCATTATCTGGAGGGGCGGATGAGTGTGCTGAAGGGAAAGCTGGAGGAAACGGACTATGCAAGGTACGAGCGATACATAATCGCCATGCGAAAGGTACTGGCGGAAGGTGCCGGCGCCGAGGACTTCGGCGAGAAGTTTCATCTGGAGCTTGACCCGCAGATGAAAGAGAAGAGAAAGCAGTTCGCTGAGATCTTGAGAAGCGATCTATCCGAGGAAGAACGGGAGGCCAGAAAGAGGGACTCCGCGGGCATAAAGGCGGATCTGCTGGACTTATACTATGCTGAGTCCTTCGTTGACACCGTTTTGGACCGAAATGATATCGAGATCGGGGACGATGTGGGCAGCAAACTCGATGATCCTATCCTGCGCGTCATTGATGATGGGGTGGATCTGGAGGAAGAGAGCGAGCTGGCCAGGACGACCACGGTATTCACGATTGAGCCGAGGACCCAGGTTTTTGTCGATGAATTCTATGCCGTTTTGGCTGAGGAGCTGGATGAAGAGTTTGAAGACGAATATGAAAAGGAATACATGAGACTTGTCTTTTTGGGAAAGCTCATCACCGACCTCAAAGAGCCGTCATCAGGCAAGATAGACATGGAGGCTTTCCGGGAGAGATGCGAATTTGAGATGGAGAAAAGCGGAGATCTGCTGGAGATTGACGGCAGCAGAGCGGCCGAGGAGCTGGCCAGGTCGCTGGAGAAGAACGGGATAATAAAGGTCAAGGGTGGGAGCGTTAAGTGGAAGCGGTAAGGGGAGGCCTGGGCTTCATTTTCGATTCTTTTTTTGTTTTGATTTGCACATTCTAACAAAATCCTTCCAAAAACTATTTCGTAGGGTATTGTCAATTGCATGAAACGGCTAAAATAAGTGGGGCATGGCAAGAGGAAAAGGCAATATATGAAATCTGAGGCACGACTGGTGGAGATGCCCGCCGACTACGCGGCGATTTTGGCGGACTTGAAGGATCAAATCAAAAGTGCCAGGCTAAAGGCAGGACTGGCGGTAAACTGCGAGCTGGTGCTCTTGTACTGGAGAATAGGCACGCAGATTCTTGAGCAGCAGCGTCTGGAGGGATGGGGCTCTAAAGTTATTGACCGACTGTCTTTGGATCTCATGCGAGAGTTTCCGGAGATGAAGGGCTTCACGCCTAGAAACCTGAAATATATGAGGAGATTTGCTGAAGCCTATCCTGACGAGCCAATTGTGCAAGAGTTGCTTGCACAAATTACCTGGTACCACAACATAACGATCCTCGATAAGGTAAAGGATACAGTTGCCAGGGACTTCTACATCCGGGCTACGATCCAGCATGGCTGGAGCAGAAATGTAGTGGTCCACCAGATTGAGAGCGGCCTTTACGAGAGGCAGGGGCGAGCGCAGGTCAACTTCGAGCGGACGCTGTCGGCTCCCCAGTCTGAGCTGGCCAGGCAGATTCTCAAAGATCCATGCAACTTCGATTTCCTGACTCTTGGCAAGGAGGCGCAGGAGCGTGATCTGGAGGCGGCGCTACTCAGTCATCTGCGGGAGTTCTTGCTAGAGCTTGGGGTTGGATTCGCCTTTGTGGGAAGCCAGTATCACCTGGAGGTTGGAGATTAGGATTATTATATTGATCTTTTATTTTATCATCTGAATCTGCGCTGCTATGTAGTCATCGACCTGAAGATATCTGAATTTCGGCCCGAGTTTGCGGGGAAGATTAACTTCTATCTCTCGGCGGTGGACGATCTCTTGAGGCATATAGAGGACAGGCCATCGATTGGGATCGTGCTCAGCAAGGAAAAGAACAGGGTTATCGTGGAATATGCATTGAAGGGAATCAATAAACCTATGGGCGTTGCGGATTACCAGCTCTCTTCGGCACTACCGGAGGACCTCAAGGGAAGCCTGCCTACTATCGAAGAGCTGGAAGCGGAGCTGGAAGGGACGAGGGGAGAAGGAGATTCAGACCAATCTGAATAGGCTGGGGTATGAGGTCTAATAAATGATGAACCTTGCTGATTGGTTTAGCATTCCTGGTAACTCAGCATTTGCCGCATTCATCATATCCTTGGTTTCAATTTTTATTGCTGCTGGAGCGATGCTCACTAGCTGGAGGACGCAGAAAAGACAGGTAGAAATTGAGGAGGCACGGGAAAAAGATCGATTGAAAGAGATGCACAAAGCTGATCTCATGGCCCGGTTAGTGAAAGATGGTAGAGATCTATTAATTATAAAGAATAAAGGACCTGCGGAAGCTCGTGATATCTCAATACTTCTTAATGGTAGATCACTCTCAGAATTCGCGGCATTTGTGGGTGACCAATCAGAGATACATAGGGTTGGACCCTATTCATCTTTCCATTATCTAATGGCATTTTACTCAGGAGTGGATCTGTCTCCTGAGATCACTATTAATTGGGTTGACGATTCAGGAGAACCAGGCATTTACCAAACCACGTTAACTTATTAGGAACGCAGAATACAGTTAATAATTAAAAACCATTTAGAATCAAGGAGCTTATCAGTAATTCGTGATGCTATGCGTTTAAAATTGCTTTCAGGCGATATAAGAGCAAAATGTTCAATGACGATTTAGGGATAGAATATGATGCCAATAAAGTACGAGCAACATTTTCTCTATTTTGATAGATCCGTATTGGCTCAGTATAGAGCTTCGCCTCACATCTATGGTCTAAAAGAAGATGATATGGGTGGCATCCTTGAAACTGCATTAGATGATGATGACTTGGATAATGATTTATCTGAAAATCAATATGTACGAGTACGATTTGGATTCAGAAAACTCAGAAATAATTGCGTTTGTATTGCAGGACTACGTTATGATGTCCAAGAGTTGCCCGAAAAAGATCAATTCATATGGCGCGGAAATATGCTCAATAGTCCCAGATTTGCCCAAGACGATCCCGCCTTTGAACGATGGGTTCATCGATATATTGAAGGCTCTTGGGATGTTGAAGATGGCCCGAGGATTCAGATTGATCAATATGTGAAATTGATCAGATCACTGACACTTCAGACTCTAGGAAGGCCTCTCTTTCGATTTGAAGAAAACACATTGATAAATTATCCTATAACAGAAAACACAGATGCCTACGATAAAGCTCATTTGGAACTTTATCGCCTCATAGTAGATGGTCTGGACAACAATGCATTAGTTCTTCTTGCGGATAAACTAAAAATTCCTCTTTCTGATCCCAAAAAGACCCTAAATAGCCTTAAGGAACTCTTGCCAGAATACTTAATAAATATTATTCATAAGCCATTGAAGAAATGCTCCGATGAACGCAGCGATATTCATGGAGTTCCTTCAGAATTGGGATCGTTTCCCGCGTTTGATACGTTTCACAGAGATTTAATTGAGATAGCGAAGTCCCTTGAGGAACTGATTAAATGGCTAGAGAACTCACTATCTGTAGATTCAAAGGCGTGTCTGGAGAGAGAAGAATGGATGAAAGGGCTATCACCTAAATTCATAGGTCCTCCTAGACCGGAGTTTAAATTGAATGAGCTGAGGAAGGCAGAAGGCAAGAGCATAAAGTCAATAGAGTTTGGTGAAGAAGCTGAGATGAAAGGAGTGCATGGAAGAGAAGGAATGATTTTTCACTTTTCAGACGGCACCTCTATGTCAATTCTTGTTGGATCAAATGTAGGTAATTTGGCACATAAATTCAAGGATATGAAGGAAGAAGAATTCAAAACGGATTTGATGGTCTTTTGGGCTCCATCAATTCAAAAGGAGATCAAAAAATGACTGAAGGCGACCGCGCCAGGCAATCGGTTCCAAGAATCGAATATTTGAAAATAAAGAACTATAGAGCCCTCCATAACCTTGAGCTGAGAGGCATCACCCCTTTAACCGTCTTCCTTGGGCCAAACGGCAGCGGAAAATCGACTATCTTCGATGTTTTTGCCTTCCTCTCTGAATGCTTTTCAGTAGGCCTAAGAAAAGCACTTGATAAACGGGGTCGGTTCAAAGAGCTTCGCACCCGGGGCTCCTGCGGCCCTATTGAGATCGAGCTGAAGTACCGAGAGAGAAGCGACATGCCCCTCATCACCTATCACCTCTCCCTTGACGAAGGCATCACAGGCCCTTATGTAGCCGAGGAATGGCTGCAATGGAGGAGAAGACAACAAGGAAAACCCTTTAAATTTCTCGATTTTAAAAATGGAGAGGGACAGGTGATTGCCGGAGAAAAGCCGGTCGAGATGGGCGAGAGGATTCATGAGATGCTGACGTCTTCTGATATGCTTGCTGTAAATGCTCTTGGCCAGCTTGCTAAAAATCCAAGAGTCAGTGCTCTGCGCCAGTTCATAACCGGATGGTATCTTTCATATCTTACCGCAGATAGCACGCGGGGATTCTCTGAGGCAGGTCCTCAAGAACGATTGTCGGCAAACGGCGATAACCTGCCTAATGTAATTCAGTATCTAAAAGAACAGCATGAGGATCGTTTGAACCTGATTTTGAATACATTATCTCATCGTGTTCCAAGATTGGAGAAAGTTGAGTCCGAATTTATGCCTGACGGTCGGCTTCTTTTGCAGATTAAGGATGCTCCTTTTGAGCAGCCGATCCTGGCGAAATTCGCATCAGACGGCACCCTTAAAATGCTGGCCTATCTTACGTTGCTCTATGATCCACAGCCGCCTCAGCTCATAGGAATTGAAGAGCCGGAAAACCAGCTTCATCCCAGGCTCTTGCCTGAGCTTGCTGAAGAGTGCAGACATGCGACAGCCAAAACCCAGCTTATGGTCACCACCCATTCACCTTTCTTTGTAAATGGCCTGAGGCCAGAAGAGCTTTGGGTGCTCTACAGAGATGAACAGGGTTACACGCAGGCACGGCGTGCAGCAGATATGCAAGGCATTAAAGAGTTCATGGATGAAGGCGCACAGCTTGGTTACCTCTGGATGGAGGGTCACTTTGAGGTAGGCGATCCACTGACAGCGTCAGGCGGCCCAAAACGTCCGTCGTCAAGCCAGACAACAAGGCTCCAAGCGGAGTAATCACCCATGCATATTGTATTTTTAGTGGAAGAACTCTCTGCAGAGGCCGCCCTCCTCAACATAGTGCCCAAGATTCTGGGAACAAGCGCATCTTTCGAGATTCATCCTTATCAATGCAAAGACGATCTTCTCTCAAAATTGCCGCGTGTTATGCGAGCCTACGCCAAATGGCTGCCAGACGACTGGCGCATTGTGGTCCTGGTTGACGAAGATAGATCCGACTGTGATACCCTCAAGGAAAGAATGGAGCAGGCAGCAGATGCTGCAAGGCTTACTACTCGAACTATGGCAGGCAGCTCAAATCGCCATATCAGATTTCAAGTCTTGAACCGAATTGCTATCGAGGAGCTTGAGGCATGGTTTTTCGGGGATGTTCCTGCGCTCAATCTGGCTTATCCTAAGGTTCCTAAGACTCTTGGAAGCAGATCGAAATATCATGATCCAGATTCAATAACAGGAGGGACCTGGGAGTCACTGGAGCGTGAGCTAAAAAAGGTAGGATATTTTAGCGGCGGTCTGCGCAAAATTGAGGCAGCCAAGACTATTTCTGCATACATGGAACCGGAAAGAAATAATTCCAAAAGCTTTCAAGTATTTAGAGATGGCCTGCAAGAGATGGTTAGATCGGGGGTATAACTATATTCGATATTGATCTGCTCTGTGCAAAGAATGGATGGATGAGGACCAGCTAGCTCTCCCCCTCAGGCCATCGCCTCTATCCGGCAGGCTGCCATCTTGTACTCCGGTATCTTGGCCACCGGATCCAGGGCATCAGAGGTTATGATGTTGGTTCCCTGCCAGTGGAAGGGCATGAAGACCATGCCCGGCTTTACCTTCTCAGTTACGCGGGCCCGGGCCTCAGTCTCTCCCCGAATCGTTTTCACCTTGACCATATCTCCGTGGCGCACGTTCAGCTTTGCTGCATCCCTGGGATTGATCTCAACGTAAAGCTCAAAGTCTCTCTCCAGGAGCGAGGGGCTTCTGCGCGTCATGGAGCCGCTGTTGTAGTGAACCACAATCCTGCCAGTGGAGAGAAGTATGGGATACTCCGGGCTAGTCTGCTCGGCAGCGGGCCGGTTCTGCACGTTGGCAATATTTGCCTTTCCGCTCGGGGTGGAAAACCTCTCCCTGTGCAGAATATCCGTCCCAGGATGCTTCTCATCCGGACAGGGCCAGCGCAGTCCTCCGATCCTGGAGATACGCTCCAGGGTCATGCCCCCGTACTGGGGCACATTTCGGTTGATCTCCTTTAGCACTTCAACGGCAGAGGAGCCGCCCAGATCCAATCCCATCCGCTTGCCGATCTCATTGATGATCCAAAGCCCCTCCTTCGCTTCACCCACTGGAGGAACAGCCTGGTCGATCCATTGCACCCGCCTCTCCATGGATGTGTAGCTGCCGTCCTTCTCCGCCCAGGCGGCAGCCGGCAGTACGAGATCGGCCATCCTGGCTGTGGCCGTCATGAAGATCTCCTGCACCACCAGAAAGTCCAGGTTATCCAGGGCCGCTTTGGTCTTATTGATATTGGCATCGCAGATGACGGGATCTTCTCCGATGATGTAGAGGGCCTTGATGCTGCCTTCCAGTGCTGCCTCCGTCATCTCCGTAGAGGTCAGCCCCGGCCCCAAAGGCAGATCATCCGCATTCCAGGCCGCCTTGAAAAACTCGACCGACTTTGGGTCCGAGGCTCTCCGGTAGCCGGGATAAAACTCGGCCATGCCGCCCATATCGCAATTCCCCTGGACGTTGTTCTGACCGCGCATGGGCATTACTCCCGCGCCCGGTCTTCCTATCTGACCGGAGACCAGGGCCAATGTGGCACAGGCCTTCACATTGTCCGTGCCGCAGACGTGCTGGGTTATGCCCATGGAGTAGAGCAGAGAGGACGCAGGAGAGCGGGCGTATATCCGGGCGGCATTGATGATCTCCCCAGCGGGGACACCAGTCAGCTCTGCTGCCTTCTCCAGGGAAAAGTCACTTAGGTTGGCTGCAAGCTTTGCAAAACCCTCCGTTCTCTCCTCTATGAATTTCCTGTCTGCCAGGC
>Ga0307380_10008230_pt1 | contig 13400 bp, 11 predicted proteins | sample UN3MG_FD_202239 | JGI IMG/M metagenome (GOLD analysis project Ga0307380, IMG submission 202239) | Soil microbial communities from Risofladan, Vaasa, Finland - UN-3 | ecosystem: Environmental > Terrestrial > Soil > Coastal area > Acid sulfate soil | place: Finland: Risofladan, Vaasa | collected... | reverse complement strand
CGTCCAGTCCTCCTACCGCGCGCACACCGTCGACCGAGGCTCGCTGCGCCACCCACCGACAGCGACGGTGTTCGAGTTGTCGTTGTGCTTCCTCCAGCAGGCCTGGGCGCACTGATTCACCCGCATGCTGCTGCCCATCTTGTCCATCCACAGCGACTTCATCTCCGCCGCGGACCCCGTCTCGCTTTCCCCCATGCGCGACGAGCACGTCTCCCAACATTGCTTGTCGCCTTCGCGCGCCTTCATGGCCGCGAACTGCTTGTTGTAGTGGTCGATGAGCATCGAGCAGGTCATCGTGCAGCGGTCGACCTCGCCCATCTTCCCCTTCGCCTGCTCCGCATAGAGCGTTCCCGCGGCCATCACCGCGAAGAGCACGACGATGATGAGACCGAGTACACGCTTCGACACAGTCCCACCCTCCTTTCTGTTCGAAAGTCTCGTCAGGCGAACCTATCACAGGCCGCCGTGCAGGTCTGTCTCGATGTCGCCACAATTGCCGCCCCAGGGTGCAAGAGCAGAGGCAATGTGTGATTCTCCGCCCACACTGCACCCGATCGGATCACCTCTACGGATTCTCTTGCATTACGGTCACGACCGTCATGCAAGAGAATCTGCTGTGTGAGCCTGACGCCGTGGGCGGTAGAGTTTCTTGCATTATGGGTGCTCCTAACCATAATGCAAGAAACTCTATAACGATTCTTCGGGAGCAATCGCCCCGGACTTGAACGCCGACGGACGGGAGCAGTACCGTCCGTCGGCGTTTCCTCGATTTCGGGTCGATCCCGTGAGCCGCCGGACCACCTCCGCCCCTGCGAGCGGGACCGGAGGGATTCCGAAGACCTCGGGCGATTGTGTCCTCTGCCCTACCGAACCAGAATGTCCGCCCGTTTCAGCGTGAGCCCCCCGGAGGACACCTCCACCATCGGGAACCCCGGAGAGGCGGAGATGATCTCGGGGCCGTCCGCCGTGGCGATGATGGTGTCCTCCGACTTCGTCCCCGTGATCGATGGGTTCCAGGCGAAGGCCTGGTTCACAAGCACCTCCTCCTCGATGTCCCCGGTGGCGCGATACTCCCGCGCCAGATACCCCGTGGGACCCCCCTGGTGATGCAGCCGCCACTCGTCCGCGTAGCCCTGGGCGGCGTAGGCGTCGAGGCCGGCCCTGAAGATATCGCCGATCCGGGCGCCGGGCCGCGTCCCCGCGATGAAGGCCGCGTCCACCTGCGCCGCGGCCTCGTGCCTCTTCCTCAGCTCCTCGGAGACGGAGCCGAAACTCACCATTCGCGTGGCGGAGACGACCAGGCCGTGCCGCCGGCCGCAGACGACGAGCATGACCGTGTGCTTGATCTCGTTCCCCGTCGGGATGGGGTGGCGATACTTGAGCAGGCGCTCGTCCGCTGCAACGAGCACGACGATGGGCGCGAGGCCGCGCCGGAAGTGCCGCTCGGCGAGTGCCGCCGCCGCCTCGTGCTCGCTCATCCCCGGCTCCAGGTCCATGCAGGCCTCCCCCAGGGCCGCCCCTACCTCCGCCCCAAGCGCGCGGTAGCGCTCCACCTCCTCCGGCGTCAGCGACCAACGCAGCCGCGCGATCTCGTCCGGGCAGGCCGTGACTCCGGGAAGGGGGATATCCGCCGCGATCTTCTCCCCGGGGGCCAATCTCGCCAGAGCCGGCGCCAGGGCATCTTCCGCCCACGGGCTCGCATCGTCCTCGAAGCCCTGCCCGCTCAGCTCCTCCTCCAGCAGCCGCCCCCGTTCCACGGTGTTCGTGACCAGCGTCTTCCGATCCCGGTGCACCAGGAGGGCGCCGACGCCCGTCTCTTGGGCCAAATTCACGTGGCAATCCGCGCCACAGGCGAACCAGGCGAAGTTCTCCACGCGGCCCAGCAGCAGGGCCTCGTACTCGCCCCGATCCAGGAATTCGTCCACCCGACGCTGCTTCTCAGCACTCTCCGAATCGTGTGACATCACAGATCTCCGCTGCTAGGTGAGACGCTTTGCTTCGAGGCGGATACTCCGACGGGTCCTCTCGGTCACTTTGAAGCCTTCGCTGACCCGATACCCGACGACCCACACGATCTCGTTGCCGGAGAGGATGAGGGGCACGCGGTCCCGCTGCGCCCGGGGGACCTTCGCGTTCACAAAGAAGTCCTGAAGCTTCACGGTCCCCCTCATTCCGATGGGCCGCAACCGATCGCCCCGTCTCCTCGTTCGCACCAAAAGCGGTCCCTCGATCTTCGCCGCGTTCAAGAGGGCGGCCATCGGGCTCGGCGGAGGCCGCTTCGCCCGCGAGCGACTGGCGGTGATCTCGAGGCCGAGCTCGCGCAGCACCACCTGCCCGGGGACGGGAAGCGTCCATTCCCGCGTGCTGACGGCCTTCTCACTGGGCGCAGGAGCGATCACGACCTCACCATAGGTGCGCTCCGCCCGCAGCCCGCCCGGCAGCTCCACCAGCGCCCCGGTTCGACCTCCCAGCGCCAGCTGAAGGAGCGCCTCCACCCGCTCCAGCTCGATATCGAGTTCGTCCCCCTTCACCTTGGCAATGGCCGCCCGGATCACTCGTCGCTGCAGCGCCGGCGCAAGCGCGCCGAAGAGGCTCAGGAGGATGCCGACCTCTCCAGGCCGCTGCGAGGCGACGCCGCGCAGCGCGTTGTTGGCCTGCTCCGACATGAGATCGTCCTCCGCCCGCATGATCTCTGCAAGCCGCGACAGGTTCGAGACGAGCGCTGGCTGGATCCGCTCGAGCACCGGCAGCACCTCGTGCCGGATGCGATTCCGGGTGAAGGCCACATCGCGGTTGGACTCATCGATGCGATAGGAGAGCTGCTGGCTCTCGCAGTACTGCTCCACCGCCTCCCTCGTGACTCCTATCATCGGTCGAATGATCCTGCCGCGGATCGGCGGGATCCCGGCCAGACCCCGCGGGCCCGTCCCCCGCAGCAGATTCAGAAGCACCGTCTCCGCCTGATCGTTCACCGTATGTGCCGTCGCGATGCGGTTGGCGCCGAACCGATTCGCCACCGACTCCAGCAGCCGATACCTGACCTCCCGCCCCGCCGCCTCCACAGACAGGCGACGGGAATCCGCGTACCGGGGGACATCGGCCCGATACTGGCTGAACGGAACGCCCACCTTCCGAGCCATCGCCGCCGCCGCCTTGGCGTCGGCGTCGGCCTCGGCCCCCCGGATTCCGTGGTGCACGTGTGCGGCGCGGAGCCGGCATCGCAGCTTCCCCCGAAGCTGAGCCAGCGCGTGCAGCAGCGCCGTCGAGTCGGGCCCGCCCGACAGCGCAGCCACCACCAGATCGCCCGCCGCGATCATGCGGTGTCTCTCGATCGTCTCCCTCACCTGCTCCACGAAGGCAGCTATCTTATCCTTCGAAGACGAGGTCGGCGAGGCGCCATCCTTCTTCGAGAAAGCGCCCGGTGCTGGCGGCATTGTGCTCATCGAAAGCCTCAGCCTTGTCGCGGCGTAAGCCCAGTATAGCGAATGGAACCGGCTCGCCCGCGTGTGTCTTGGTCGCTATCTTCGTGTAGTGATCCGACACTATCATTATCCGTCCGTCAGGAACTGCCTGCAAACGCTCCAGAAGGGGCCCGACCACCTCTCGGTCGATTTGCTCCAGCGCCCACACCTTCCGCTCGGGGCTCCCCTGGTGGCTTGCCTCGTCCGGCGCCTCGACATGAACCACGACCAAATCGAACTGCTCCAGCGCTTCCAGCGCGGCCCGCCCCTTCGCCGCGAAGTCCGTCTCCAGGTTCCCCGTGGCCCCCGGCACCTCTGGCGCGGCCAAGCCCGCGCACTTCCCCACTCCCCGCACCAGGTCCACCGCCGCAATCACCACCCCCGGCGTCCCCCACCTCAGGGCAAACGAAGGAAGCTCGCACTTCTTCCCCTGGCCCCACAGCCAGATCATGTTCCCCGGATTCCTCCCCTCGTCTCGTCGCCGCTTGTTGATGGCGTGAGAGTCGAGGACCTCGAGCGAGTCGAACATCAACCTCCTGAGCATCTCCTCCCCGTCCCCCTCGGGAAGATATCCCGCGACGGCCTGGCCGATGATGTCATGGGGCGGCGTGCTCTTCACCTCGTGCGACCCCTCCCGCCAGACCATGACGTGGCGATAGCTCACCCCCGCGTAGAACTGGATGCGCCGGCTGCTCAGCTTCTCATTGACCGCGCCGATGAGAACCCGCGCCTCCGCCGTCGGGATCTCGCCCGCGGAGTAATCGATCAAGGTCGTCCCGTCGCAGGTCACGAGATTGCAGCGGAAGGCAACGTCCGCGGACTCGAGCGGAACATCCAAGCTCGCCGCCTCCAGCGGCCCCCGGCCCGTATGATACCGCCTCGGATCGTAGCCCAAAATGGACAGCGTGGCGATGTCGCTGCCCGGCTCCATATCCTCTGGTATGGTCTGCGCGAGCCCACAGATGCCCTCCCGCGCGATGGAGTCCGAGTGGGGCAGCCGAGCCGCTTGAAGCGGCGTGCGACCGCCGAGGTCCGGCTGGGGCTCGTCGGCGGCGCCGTCCATGATCACGATCACGCGCTTGCGCAGCTGCATCGCGGAAGGGCCGTGCATGGCCTGAGGAGTATATCAAAGCAAGCGAGGATAGGTCAAACCGGCCCCGCCGACGGGTGTCACCGCACCTCCTGCCTCCCCAAAAGCGACCTTCCCCTCGCCATAACCTCGCCACAGCGAAGCGCCTCCCACGACCGGCGGAGATCGAGGACACCCGGAGAAGGCGGTCCCACCTCCTCCGACCGGCGCCGCCTCGACCGCGGCCCCCCAGGGGATGGAATGGCGCGGTGCAATTGCACTACGGATTCTCCTGCATTGCGGTTACGACCGCAATGCAAGAGAGTCTGCTGTGTGAGCCTCACGCCGTGCTCGGTGGCGTTTCCTGCATTATGGGTGCTGCTAACCATAACGCAAGAAACTCTATAGGTGTGCGGAATAACATCCTCGTAGGCGGGCGCGGTCCGACGCGCCGGCGCCGCCCCCTTTGGGAATCGTACGCATTGTGTGAAATGGGGTATCGTTCAGTACGGAAGGGAAGTGGCATGGGACAGACGATACTGGTCGTAGACGACCATAAGCCGACCGTCGACCTCATCAGGGACGCGCTCACACCACAGGGATTCGAGGTCGTCTCTGCCGCGAACGGCGCAGAGTGCGTTCTCGCCGTGGAGGAGCAGCAGCCCGACCTGCTCATACTCGACGTGCACATGCCCGTGCTCAGTGGATTGGACGCACTTCATCTCCTCCGGCAGAGACCCCGCGACCACAACCTGCCGGTCATCGTCCTCAGCGGCCAAGGGGATTTCGCCAACATCCGCAGAGCCTGGAAGCGCGGTGCCGACATATACCTGACGAAACCGGTGAGGATCGGAGCCGTCGTCGCAGCCGTCAAATGGCTGCTTCGCAGCGACGGCGAATCGGCGCCTCCAGAACAGCAGCCCGATTCAAAGCATATCCTCAGCGGCGTCGTGGCGAGCGACGTGTAGACACCCCCGTGCCGCCTGGACGAAGCGCCTGACCGGAGCCGCACCTGACGGGGTGCGGCGTCCGAACATGATATTTCGCTGATACTATCAACGCAAGAAACATCATGATGCAGTGGGGGGCTCCCACCTGAGACTCGCACCGTGCCTCCGATGGGCCGACCTACGACCGGCCGCCTGCACGAGGGGAGGCTCGCGCATGAGCAAGAAAGTGCTCGTTGTTGAGGACAATCCCGCGATGGTGACCCTGCTGGCCGACGCCCTGATCGACGCGGGATTCATCGTGCTTTCCGCCGCGAACGGAAAGGAAGGGCTCGCCGCAGTCGAGAGAGACAAACCCGACCTCATCATTCTCGACGTCATGATGCCGGTGATGAGCGGCCTCCAGGTGCTGCGCACGCTCCGGAGCACACCGGAGACGCAATACCTTCCCGTCATTGTCCTCACGGGGCGCGACGGACACGCCGACGTCCTCGATGCCTGGATGGGGGGGGCTGACCGCTACCTCACCAAACCCTGCAGCATGGAGGAGATCCTCTCCGCCGTGCACAACATGCTCGCCGTGCCCATCCGCCACTGAGCGAAGACTACCGCTGCCCAAGCGTATTGCGGTATAATGGCGGGTCGCCGCCGGTGACAGTCGGCGATCAGAAGGTGCTGTCCGCAGCACGGAGGAGAGCCCAGTGAGAAAGCGTCTCAGTCCGGCCTTCGTCGTTATCGTAATCGTGATTGGCATCGCCCTGGGCGCGCTCTACGCCATGACGCGCTACAGAGCCCACGAAGCCCAGTGGGCCGCCGAAGCCCGGGCTGTCCAGCAGCAGCGCGATCGCGCGGTACGCGCCGGCCGTCCCCGCATGCGGCGAAGATCACGCGATACCCGGATGAGGTCCCGCGGCTCCGGCCAGCCCGGTCGAGCGCAGCCTCCTTCGGAGCTCGAGTCCCGGCCTGGGACCCCATGATCCCAGCGGGGCCTTACGTCACTCTGAGCCGTCGCCGCCTCCGCTCCCATCCGTGAGCGCGCCACCGCGCTCCCCGGCCCCCTCTCATTCCCCCGCAGGTGGCGCTGTCTGAGCAAGGCGCAGGTATTGCAGGTGTGACCCCCGCGGCCACCTGGGTAGTATGAAGGGGATCAACTCGGAGGAAGAGACCGTGAGCACTGCACCCCCGGTGCGCATACTCATCGTCGAAGATAACCCCGAGGTCATGGCCGTGCTGCGAGAGCTCTTTCTCCGCAGCGGCTACGACGTCCAGGAAGCTCGCCACGGCGCCGAGGCCCTCGTCCAGCTCAGCGCACCCAAAGACGCCCTCCCCGACCTCATGATCCTCGACATCGGTCTCCCCCTGGAAAGTGGAGTCGGCATCCTGGAGTTCCTCCGCCGCACGCTCCACAGCGCCCTCCCCGTCATCGTCCTCACCGCCAGCGCCACTCCCCAGCAGGAAGAGGAGTTAGAGCGGCTCGGCATCAACGCCTATCTCCGCAAACCCGCCCCCTCCGATCTCCTCCTTGCCGAGATCAAGCGCGCCCTCGCCACCCACGGCCGCAAGCGCTGACCCTCCTCTCCCGGCACGACCCCACCGTCTGCACAAACACCTCCGGCCGCCCCCGAAGATCGAGAGCGCGGCCCACCCCCTCCCGGCAGCGCCCGACAATGACCGCTGGCATCACTCACGGACCCAGCTCAACTACAGCCGGACCGCCGCGCCCGCTCCATCTCTCGGTACAGCCGTTCGGGAGTGATTGGGATCTGGCGAACGCGCACGCCGACGGCGTCGAAGATGGCGTTGGCGATGGCGGCCGCCGTGGGGATGGTCGGCGGCTCCCCGACGCCCTTCGCGCCGAAGGGCCCACCGTCCACTTGCTCCTCGACCAGCGCAACCTCATACTCGGGATGGTCCAGCGAGGTGGGCATGCGGAAATCCATGCAGTTCGGGTTCAGCAGCCGCCCCTCGTCGTAAACATACTCCTCGCAGAGCGCGTACCCGATCCCGTGCGACGCGCCCCCCTCGATCTGCCCCTCGACGCTCATGGGGTTGATGGCGAACCCCACATCCTGCGCACAGGTCAGCCGCTTTAGCTCCCACCGGCCCGTCTCTCGATCCACCTCCACCTCGGCCACCTGAGCGCACGAGGAAATCGCGAACGGCAGTTCGGTCAGCGCCGCCCGGCCCACGATGGCGCCTCCATAGTCAACCGCCCGGCCCGCGGCCTCGGCGAGAGAGAGCGAACCCGCGCCGGCGGCTCGAACCCGGCCCTGCCCTATCTGCACCTTGTCGGACGCCACGCCAAGCTCTCCCGCCAGCGCCTCCGCCAGTCGGCGCTTGGCGTCCTCGCAGGCGCGGCGCACCGCTTCGCCCACACCGAAAAGCACGCGGCTGTGATGCGATCCATCGTTGTGCGGCGCGGTGTCCGTATCGCCCTGAGTCACCGTCACGCGCTCCACCGGGACGCCGAAACACTCCGCCGCGATCTGCGCGAACGACGTGTCGGTCCCGCTCAGGTTGATGGCCCCGGTGAGCACAGACACGGTGCCGTCTTCATTGACATGGACGTAGGCGCTTGACGATCCCGCCCAGCAGGTCCAGTGCCCCGCCGCGATACCGGTGCCGCGGGCTTTCCCCGAGCGACCCCGCGACCGCCCCCGTCGCGACCAGCCCGCCCGCTCCGCGGCCGCCCGAATCACCTTCTCCGGCAGCGAATACGGCATGGTGGCGCTCCCGACCACCGGGTCGCCCTTCCCCATCACGTTCCTCAGCCGCATCTCCAGCGGGTCGATCCCCAGCGCTTCCGCGATGATGTCGAGCTGGCTTTCGATGGCAAAATGTACGTGGGGTGCGGTGAGCGCGCGCCGCGCCCCCGCAGATGGTTTGTTCGTGTAGATCGAGTACGCTTTCACCAGCAGGTTCGCAATCCGATACGGCCCCTGCACCAGCACCGCACCGATGCCCGACTGCGCCCCGCCGTAAGCGCCCGTATCGAAGAGCAGTCGCGCCTGCAGGGCGACGAGTTCCCCGCTCCTCTTCACCCCCGTCTTCAGCTCCAGAACCGATCCGCCGCACGGCCGGTTCGCCAGGAATTCCTCTTCTTGCGTCATCACCAGCTTCACCGGCCGACCGCACCTTCGCGACAGCTCCGCCGCGACGGGCTCGAGTATCACGCCCCCCTTCCCCCCGAAGCCCCCGCCCACCGGCATCCCGATGACGCGCACCCGGCTCATCGGGAGCTTGAACGTCCGGGCCAACGCGCTCCGCACCCCGAACTGAGCCTGAGTGCTCGTCCAGACGGTCAGCTTCCCGCTCGCCTCCCAGTCGGCGATGGAGGCGTGCGGCTCGAGGTAGCCCTGATGCACCCACGGAGTCTCGAAACTGTCCTCAAAGATATGATCCGCGGCGGCAAAGCCTTTGCCTATATCCCCGCGCTTCACCGTGGTCTCGTCGCACACATTCGGAAACTCGCGGCTCTCGGACCGCGCGTGGACGCGGGCGGCCTCGGGCCTGATGGCGGAGCGCACGTCCGTCACAACGGGCAGCGGATCGTACCTGACCTCGATCCCCCGCGCCGCGGCCAATGCCTGCGCTCGCGTCTCAGCCGCAACCGCTGCCACCGCCTCACCCTCGTAGCGAACCTTCTCCCCGGCCAGGTGCGGCCCATCCTCGCCCGTCGCGACTGCCAGCACCCCGGGCATGTGAGCCGCCCTCTCGGTGTCTACGGAGACGATGCGCGCGTGCGGATGCTGCGCGCGCACGATTGCGCCCCAGACCATGCCGGGGAGCGCGAGGTCGGCGGTGAAGTGCGTCTGCCCGGTCACGTGCGCCGGCGCGTCGAGGCGAGGAACGCGCTTCCCTATGGCGGTGTACTTCATCTTCCTTCTCCCTTCCCGGCCAGCCCGCGCGCGCTCAACATTGCACGCGGGGTCTAGAGCTTCACCGGCTTCCCCGTTCTGGCCGATTCATAGGCGGCCAGGGCAACGGCGAAGGACTTCCGCGCCTCTTCGATTGGAGCCACCGGTTCCTTGCCTTCCTCGAGGCAGGTGATGAGATGATCCACCGTGCCTGGGTGGGGCGGCGAGAAGCGCTCCCCTCCCGGTCGCTCGAACACCCAGTGCGCGGCCTCCTTGGAGAGCACGGCCGTCCCCAATCCCATCCGACACGATCTCACCGCGGGTGCCGACGATCTCCAACCGCCGCACCGAGTTCTGCTTCGGCGAGGGGCCGGTCTTCCGCGGGGAGTTGATCGTCCAACTGGCCTCCAGCGTGCCAATGACGCCGTTCTCAAAGGTGAAGGTGGCCATCCCCCAGTCCTCGACTTCGATGTCCTTGTGAACCAGGTTCCCCATCTTCGCCTCCACCTGCACCACCTCGCTCCCCGCCAGCCATCGGAGCTGTTCCATCGCGTAGATGCCCTCGTCGATGAAGGCCCCGCCCGGCACTTGCTTCGGGTCGGTGAACCAGCCGGACCTCCCTGAACGGAGCCAGTCTTCGGCTATGGACCAGCGTCCCGTCGCATGCATCACGACCAGATCGCCGATCAATCCCCCCTCCAGCCGCCTCTTCAAATCGGCCATACCCAGGCGGAAAAAACCCTGGAAGCACAGGCACTTGACTCCCGCCTTCTCCACCGCCTGCACCATCTCATCCGCTTGCTCCAGCGTCATCGCCATGGGCTTCCCCATGATGATGTGCTTGCCGGCCCGCGCCGCTTTGATCGTGCACTCCGGGATCTCCGCCACCGGAGGGGAGATGTGGACGATGTCCACGTCTTCTTTTTCCAGCAGCTCGTCATAGCTGGCATAGGCCCTGATTCCGTACGTGCCCGCGAACTCCACACGCTGCTGCTTGTTGTGCCAGGCCACGGCCGCGAGCTCCGCCTTCGGATACTCCTGCAAACCTCGGGCCAGACCGTAGGCCGAATACCAATGGCCCAAACCCAGAACAGCTACTCGCCACGTGCGTTCAGCAGCCACAAACCTCTCCTCCTCTCTTCATGAGATCCCGTGCCCTCGCCCGGGATTCCTGGTGCCGCTCACCGGCGTCGCCCTCCTCGACACCGGTGTCAGTCAACCGCCATCGCCCCTGTGCGCTGTCTCCCCCTGACCCATTCCTCGCGGCCCCCGTCGGGTGACGTGCGAGCACCGGCCTCGCGCCACGGATGCTGCAAACAACCCAGACGCATCTGATGGTTCTCTCTTCACCGGGCCGCCCCGCCATCCTCTGACTCGTGCGTGCTGTCCTCGCCTCGTCGCTGGCCCAGCCGAGGGCCGCGGCGGATGGTGGGGGGTACATCGCTCCCGAGACCCGACTGGCGACCCGCATGACCGACTCTCCACACGACAGGAAGCGACCCCGCATCTCCTCTCCCGCGCGGGTGTGGCCCCGGGGCGCGCATTGCTGTGCGAAGGGCGAGGCGATACCATGTGGCCTCGGTGCGCACCGCGGAAGTGTTGCCGCCAATTATGGACGAACGGAGGTCTATCTATGTCTGAGACATTCGTGCGCTCAACCTGGATGCAGGACCGGCCGGGCCGGGACTGGCAGGCCATCATGGGCAACCTGAGCAACCACGACTTCGAGATGATCTTCCCCTGCATGAGCACGGGCGGCACGGCCATGTATGAGAGCGACGTGTTGCCCTGGGTGGCGCCGGAACGGCGCGGCGAGAAGCCGACCGGCCCCCGCCGCGACGAGTTGGCTCTCTGCCTCCAGGCGGCGCGGGATCACGGCGTCCAGGTCCATGTGTGGCGGATCAACTGGGCGATGTGGCGGGCGCCGGAGGGTCGCCTCGAGGAGTTCGTGCGAGAGAACCGCGTGCAGCTTGACCCGGAGGGCAAGCCCGCGGTCGAGGCGGGCCAGGGCTGCCACTGGATGTGCCCCTCTGACGAGCGCAACCGTGAGATAGAGAAGCGGGCCATGCTCGAGCTCGTCGAGCGCTACGATGTAGACGGCATCCACTTCGACTACATGCGCTTTCCCAATCGCCAGTTCTGCTTCTGCCCGCGCTGCAAAGCCCTGTTCGAAAAGCAGAGTGGAGCGACGAATGTCACCTATCCCGAGGAGGTGCTCGGCACCGGCTGGCATGACAAGGGACCCTGGGTGCTCCACTGGGCGGACTTCCGACGGGGGCTCATGTCATCGTTGGTGGAGGAGATCGCGCAGGAGGCCCGCCGACTCAAACCCTCGGTCAAGATTTCCCTTGCCTCCTGGGCCAGCACCTGGGGGGCCTTGCGAGATGTGGCACAGGATTGGGTCCATTGGGTCGAGAAGGGCTGGCTCGACGCCATCTGTCCCATGAACTACACCCCCGATGTCGAGTGCCTGCGCCGCGCCGTTCAGGAGCAGGTCGCCCTCGCCGGCGGTCGAGTGCCCGTCTACGCGGGCCTGGGAGCCTTCATCCTGCCTTCGCCCCGAGAGCTTGCCACCCAGATCGAAGTGGCGCGCGAAGCGGGGGCCGCCGGGTTCTGCACGTTCTCCTACGACATGAAAGGCTTCGAAGAATGGCTCCCGGAGCTGGTCAAGCTGCTCTGATCCAGTCGACGGGATGGCCGGTCTAGCACGCGGCGGGAAGCACCTCCTTCCAGATCCGCACGAAGTTGCCGCCCAGGATCAGGCCTATCTCCTCGTCGGTGAACCCGCGCTCGGACAGCAGGTCGATGAAAGCGCTCCAGTGCTCGTACATGTTCTGGGCCTCTACGCCGGCGAACTGCCGCCCCGGGCTGTGCCCGGGGACATAGCCCGCCGCCGGGTGACCGGCATCGTGTCCGAGCCAGCCGACCCCGGTATGCTTCACCCCCACGGTCTTCGCCAGGTGCTCGATCTCATCGACGAGAAGCGAGTACGGCGTCTCTCCCTCTATGTACCTGACCCCAACCAGCCCGCCGGTAGAGGCAATGGCCTTGACCTCCTCCTCCAAGTGCTGCCGGGCCGTGCAAAGGAAGGGATGGATGTTGGTGTGCGTTGAGACGATGGGCTTCTTCGAAACCTCCGCCGCGTGAAAAACGCCGTTCGCGGAAAGGTGAGAGACCCCGATCATCATCCCCAGCCGGTTCATCTCCTCGATCACCTCCACGCCGAAGCTGGACAGCCGGCCCGCCATCTTCCCTTCGCTGATGCCGTCGCCCAGGTGGTTGCGGCCATTGTGCGTCAGCTGCATCCCACGCACTCCCAGCCGGAAGAACTGGCGCAGCAAGCCCAACCTGCGGTCGGGATGGTAGCCCGGCTCCGGGTCGATCTGAATCGAGCCGCCCCCTTCCAGGTCGAGGAAAAACTGGACCCTGTCCTTGTGTGGCTTGGTCGGAATATCGGCCTTCGTCCTGATGATGGATGCCTTGCCCTCCGCCTTCTCGATTTCGACGAGCAGCATGTCCAGAGTGCGCATCGAGCCCTCGAACAAATCGTCCCGGCCCTCCCTCTCCTCCAGCGAGTCCCCTCCTGCGGGCATGATCGTCACGCTCACCCCGCCTTCGATCAGCCGCGGCGCCAGAAAGTCCCTGATGGGGGAATGCTGGGACGCGTCGCGAACCATGAACCTGTCGCTGAGTTCCCAGATATCCCGATGACCTTCCACGATCAGATAGTCATGCGGATCTCGCCGAGTGGTTCCTGTTGACATCCGTATACCTCGCCTTCCGAGCTTGCGGGGGAAAAACCCCATTAAGTGGCTACTTCGCCCCGAGGCCGCGCTCGCCTTGCTGTGATGGTGTTTCCCGACCCGTGCTCGAATGCCAGCTCTACGTCGTGCAGCATGAGTAAGCCCTTCGGCCGCGGCCGAGCCGCCCTGCATGTCAGCCGGATCCCCTGCCGCCGCCTTCCGCAGGCAGACCGTTCTGATCTGTCTTGGCACGGAACATCAGTTCCGGGACCCGACAAGCATTCTTCTGGGATACAGGGCTCTCTTATGGAACAACTGCCTAG
>Ga0307380_10008227_pt1 | contig 13404 bp, 13 predicted proteins | sample UN3MG_FD_202239 | JGI IMG/M metagenome (GOLD analysis project Ga0307380, IMG submission 202239) | Soil microbial communities from Risofladan, Vaasa, Finland - UN-3 | ecosystem: Environmental > Terrestrial > Soil > Coastal area > Acid sulfate soil | place: Finland: Risofladan, Vaasa | collected... | reverse complement strand
CCGCCTGCGGATTTCTCCCACGTACGGCTTAAATCCCAGAAAGCGCGAAGAGAGGATGCCGTCACCTTTCGTATTCATTACAAATTGATTTCTGTATCCGAGAAGCCCCCGCGTGGGACCCTCTAATGTAAGCCTTACCGTATCGCCTTTCCTGATAATATTTTTGAGGATGCAAGCTCGCGTACCGAGACTCTCAATGATCGTGCCTTGATATTCCCGGGGAGTATCGATAACGACTTCCTCAAACGGTTCTGTCTTGATTCCGTTTTCTTCGCGGATAATCACCCGCGGCTGGGAAACTTGCAATTCGTACCCCTCTCGCCTCATATTTTCAAGAAGTATAACTATATGCAGTTCGCCTCTGCCATACACCTGAAATACATCCTTTGAGGTAAAATCAACCCGCAAACCGACATTTACTTCCAATTCTCTTTTTAAATACTCGCGCAATTCGCGGGACGTTACGTGTTTTCCTTCCCGCCCCGCAAAATTTGAGCTGTTCACTAAAAAGTTAAGGGTAATAGCTGGTTCATCAATCGCGATAACTGGAAGCGGTTCAGCTTTTTCATCAGTTGTCACCGTTTCTCCAATGTCTATGTCGGGGAGCCCTGAGATGAGTGCAATATCACCGGCACTTGTTTTTTCCGAATCTATTCTTTCCAATCCGTTGAAAGTAAAAACTTTGGTAATTTTTCCTGAGCGGGTTTCTCCGTTCGGTTTCTTAACGAATACGTCAGCTCCCGACTGAAGGACGCCTTCATACACTCTCCCTACCGCCATACGTCCCATAAAATTGTCGTAGGCAAGATTAAAAGGCTGGAATCGCAATGGTTTTTGTTCCAACGCCTCTGATGAAGCACAGGGAACATGAGAAAGAATGGTAGATAGGAGCGGCGTGAGATCTTTTGATTCATCGGCAAGTTTAAGTTTCGCGATTCCCTCGCGACCGATGGCATAGACGACCGGAAAACTTGATTGTTCATCGTTCGCGCCAAGCTCCAGGAAAAGTTCAAGCACTTGCTCTTCGGTACGCTTCAAGTCCGCAGCCGGTTTGTCTATTTTATTTATTACCACAATAGGTTTTAACCCCAATTCCAGAGATTTTTTTAAAACGAATCGGGTCTGCGGCATTGGCCCTTCCTGAGCATCCACGACAAGAAGTACGGAATCAATCGAACGCAGAACGCGCTCCACCTCTGATCCGAAATCGACATGGCCGGGAGTATCAACAATATTTATCTTGGTGCCTCGATAGGTAATCGCTGCATTTTTCGAGTATATCGTAATACCGCGCTCTAATTCCAGTGCGTTTGAATCCATTGATACCCCTTCTTTACAAGCCCCCGTTTGACGCATCAAGGCATCCGTTAAGGTTGTTTTGCCGTGATCAACGTGGGCAATAATAGCAATATTTCTTATTTCCATAAAAAATAGGCCCTTCCCAGGCCGAGAATCCTAGATTGAATATAAACTAAAAAAATTCTTTTGTCAATAAAACAGAAGTCCGCTAGCCGCCCAATCGGGGTTATCCTACACAAAACTCGCAATCTTTCGGGTTAATTCTTCTTTTCCTTCGTTTGTTTTGGCAGAATACTCCAAGACCGGTATATCTCGCACTTCTTCTCGGATCAAGGAAAGCTGTTTTCCTGCATCACTCTTAGTTAATTTGTCAATTTTGTTTGCAATGATGATAATTTGATGTTTATTTACCTTGAGAATTTTTATCATATCCCTATCTAAGGCAGTCAAGCCGACATTAGCGTCAATAATTAAGAAAACCGCTTTGGGCCTCGCACTGGAAAACTCCACATACCAAAAAATCCTTTTGATCATTTTGTTGCGCTCCAATATCGAACGCTTCGCATATCCATATCCGGGAAAATCCACAAAATAGAAAGAATTATTAATGCGGAAAAAATTCGCTTCACGTGTTTTCCCCGGAATTTTGCTTGTTTTTACAAGATCTTTTTTACCGACTAAAGAGTTTATCACGCTTGATTTTCCCGCATTGGAACGGCCAAAAAAAGCGATGTGCGGAAAATTATCTTCCAGACCATAATCGTCTCCGATAACACCTTTAGCAAATTCTGCTTTTGATATTTTCATAATTCTTTCTTTCCTTCTGTTTTTCCCAAAATTAAACCATTGAGTATTTTCTTGACGAGTTCAATACTGTCCCGGCTAAATATGGAAATTGGCGTTGCGTTCTTATTTAACTCTTTGAGTTTCTCTGCTGCCCTGGCAACAATATCGGAAGAAACTGCGTCCTTTTTGCTTATAAAAAGATATTCCGGCTTTTCCAGAAGCAGTTTATTGTGTGTTTCTAATTCGCTGCGTACCGTTTTATAATCTAGGACCGGATCGACGGAATCTGCGGCGACAAAATGAAATATAATCTTTGTGCGTTCTATATGCCGTAAAAATTTAATTCCGAGACCCTTGCCCTTAGACGCGCCTTCAATAATCCCAGGAATATCAGCAAGTATCAAATCATAATACGCGCCTAAATTCGGCTCCAAGGTCGTGAACGGATAATTTGCCACTTTGCTTTTGGCGTTGGTCAGTTCATTAAGCAAACTTGATTTCCCGACATTAGGCAGCCCCACAAATCCCACGTCAGCAATCATTTTTAACTCAAAGCGAACCTCAAGTGATTCTCCCGGCTCTCCGTATCCAAATTCTTTAGGTGTCGTATTGGTTGATGACCGAAAATTAAAATTGCCCTTTCCTCCACGTCCGCCTAGGGCAATCTGTACCCGCTGGCCGATTTTAGTGATTTCAACATGTTGGCCTATTGCCAAATTGCGAGCAACGGTTCCGACGGGAACCGTTAAGATCAGGTCCTTTCCGTCTCTGCCGCTGCGAAGTTGCGAGCGGCCGTCCTGTCCGTTTTCAGCCCTGACTTCTTTTTTGAAACGGAATTTCTTCAATGCAGTCAAATCAGAAACACCTTCAATATAAATACTCCCTCCTTTGCCACCGTTGCCGCCGACAGGACCTAAAGACATTTTTGTTTTATTAAACGCCACTATTCCCTTTCCTCCATCTCCCGCCATTGCTCTTATTGTTACATCATCAACAATCATATCATCAGTATAAGCTATTTTAATTCATATTAAAAATTAAATATCATGCTTATAAACAAAAAAACCGCCCCTTCCTGAAAAGTAAACTAATCCTGAAAGATAAAAAAATCCTGCTTCAGTAAAAAAAATTCCCTTTCAGGCAGTTTTTGAAGCTAAATACCTCAGCCACCTGACTTAGCATATGACTGCTGGCGCTATGGGACGATGTTAGAACCTGTTTATTATTTTCTAAATTAAGAATGTTTACTTAAAATAAAATTTTTAAGCCAATCGCTATCTTTAACAAAAAGATCTAAACTACCATCTGGCTTGTGGGTAGTCGATCCTTTATGGGCAGTTATTTGCTCAGGAGAAGATGTCCAAATGTTTACCTTAGAAAGGCCAAATACTCGGTGCAGTATCCCTTGAACATTATCTACATTTTGAATAATTGTGAAGGGAATAGACTTAGATTTCTTAATAATAATTCCTGAGTTTATTGTAATTTTATTATCTTCAACTATAAAACTAAAAGCATTATAAAAGAGGAAAAGATATAAGGTAAAGGGTAAACCTATAAAAATAATTAGAATCCAAAATAACGAATGCCAAAATAAAGATGCTAATAATATTAATCCAAAAATTTTAGTTAACCAATACCATTTAAATTGTTTTGGTAATTTATTTGGAGTGTTGAGGTTTATCATATTGAATTAAAATTATTTATAATTAATTTTCAACTTGGTTTGATGAATAGTACTAGATGATAGCTGGGGCTATGGGACGATGTTAGAACCTATTTAACCCTATGCCCTAGTACAATTTTTTTTACTTAAGACAAAAATCTAGAAATCGTTTTCCAAATTCACTCAAGCTTATACTCTCATGGATTCCACCGTCTGATCCGCCAAGCGCTATGGAACCCAATGTAGCTGTAATTATTCCCCATGATTTTAATTTATAAATAGACCCCTGTATTATTGATTTTTCTATGCCAGGTTTATTAATTGATAATGAATCAACTACGCCGGTCTGTTCGTTTAAAAATTTTATTACTTCTGCTTCTAGTAATGAGATGTCAGTTAAGATATCTAAAAATTTCTTACGTTCATCGTAATTTCTATTAACGGGTTGAATTAAAGTGTTCTTAAAATAATTTTTGAAAAATTCTCTCTTTTCAATTAATGGTTCTTTTTCAATTTTTTCATGCAGTTGCTCTATAATCGCCGCTAGTTCATCAGAATTATGTTCTCCAATATCTTTAATTTTATTCTTAATTAAAGCAACCTCTTCTTTAATCTCCTTGTAAAAAGTTTCGATTCTATGAAATTGTCTTTTTTGTTTACTACCAAAATACAGAGTGGCAAGCGAACCTCCAATATACGGTACAGCTTCTACTAATGCTTGGATTGTTAATTCTTTATCGACTTTAGACATATAAAATTTATGAAGTCTTATTAGTTGCGGGGCCTGGACGATGTTAGAACCTGTTTAATAGAGTTTTCCGCCAATTTCAGCGATATCCTTGTCGGGAACGATTAAAACACAATTCCCCTCTTTATCAGGAACGCCCAGAGTTAGTACCTCTGATAGAAATGGACCAATTTTTCTTGGCGGAAAATTCACTACACCTAAAACTAATTTATCTTTTAACCCTTCTTTCGTGTATAAAGCAACCAGTTGGGCGGATGAGCTTTTGATGCCGATTTCCGAACCGAAATCAATCTTAAGTTTGTAAGACGGTTTTTTCGCTTCGGGAAAATCTTCAATTTCAATTATTTTCCCGACCCTGATATCTAACTTTTCAAAATCTTCCATCGTTGCCATATTTTTTATTTAGCTGGGGCTATGGGACGATGTTAGAACCTGTTTTAACGAATGTCTAATATAATTTCTACTATTCTTTAATTAATTCTTGAATTTTCTTTTTTCTATATTCTGGATCAAGTTTTGTTTTTAACAAAAAATACCATCTTATCCAAAAAAATGATCTTATGAGCTTTAACGTCAAGCGTATTTCTGCTATTAACGGACTAATATCTTCTCGAGCTTTCTTCATATTAGTCAAAAATTCGCTAGTTTCATTTCTAATTTTATCAACATTTTCTCTTGCGGTTTTTAAAAAATCTTGTTCAGCTCTCTTTAGCATAGTATCCTTTGAAAGATCAGAGTGAATTTTGAGATATCTATTAAACGTCATCACATTAGTGTTGAATAACCTTAATTTGATAATAAATTTAAGTATATTTTCTGAAACTTTGAAATTGCTTATTTTTTGATATATGAATTCTTCTATCGGAAAAAAATATAACTGATTTAAACAAATGCTTATGGGTTTGAGCTTAAAACCTTTCATTATTACTTCATAGTTTTTAATATTGATTTCTAAAAAATAAATCTGTAAGGCAATATATTCTTCTATTCTTTCTAATTCTGCAATAACTTTTTTTTTCTTTCTTAATGAAGAAATTATGGTTTCTCCTAAAATAAAAAAGCAAAAAGCAAAAAAAGCGCCAAAAAAAGCCGCGATTATTTGAATGTATCCTTGTTGTGTATTATTTATTATTTCCATGCAAACCATTATTGTAGATCGTTTAATTGAGACAAAATTGTTTCAATCTGAGCACCTAACTCAACGGCAGTTAAACCATCTTTTGTTTCTTTACTCATATCATCAACAATAAAACCCTTCATGTGTTTTCCCGATTCATATACTCCCTTAAGCTCCTCGTCTAATTTGTTTTTGTCTTTATATTCTAAAAGACCATGAATAACATCGTTCCTTTTTTTACGATAGATATTTAATTTTTCATATAAAGTTTTTTCGATTTTTCCAGAAATAAATAATTCATCGATAAGCCGCGCCAGTTCAAAACTTTTAAATTTTTTTTCTAGGATAGCATTTTGTAAAATTAGTGGTAAAATTTTTTTAAAAGCGTAATCTTTTATTATTCCTTCAATTATACAAGATTGTATTAAAAATGCTTCTAAATAATCTTTTTTAAGAAAGGCTCCTTCTGCTCGATCTACTAAATCTTCGTAATTTTTATTTTCAATAACCTCCCGAGATATCTTTTTCAACTCTTGTTTTTGCAATTCTAAATTATCTTTTAATGATTTTATTTGCGCCTTTAATTCTTCTGTAGTCATGTTTTATAAAATTTTCTTAATTTTTTCTTTCATAGATTTCTGATGCGTTTCGGTCACCTGGCTTAGCATATGATAGCTGCGGGGCTTGGATTCGAACCAAGATACACGCCTCCAGAGGGCGCGGTCCTACCGTTAGACGACCCCGCAAGATTAAACTTTGAGATATTTTTTGACGGCGATAAAACTGGAAACAATCCCTAAAATTACGCCGCTCAGCAATTGAATCAAGAAGATCAGCCAGAAATTAGCGGTGAAAAAAGCGAAAAGGCCGAGGCCGGGGAACAAAAATTCCGCTCTCGAATTAAAACCCCAAGTCAACATGACGAAAATCAAAAGGCAAATCAAAGCGGAAAAAAACCCGCAGATTATCCCCTGAATCAAGAAAGGACCTCTGATAAACCAATTGGAAGCACCGACCAATCTCTGGATTTTTATTTCTTCTCTTGAATTGTAAATCGACAATCTGATGGTGTTGAAAGCGACCAAAGCGGCCAGCAAAACCAGAATTACGGAAAAAACAATGCCCGCTTTGTTGAAATTCGAAGTCAGAACGTAAATCCTCTCGATAACCGACTTTCTCTCGTAATAATCGATTTTCTCGATCAAATCATCAAAAGAAGGACTTTCCAAAAAACTGACCACCGCTTCGTATTGATAGGCCTGAAAAGCTTTGATGCCCAAAGAAGCCAAAAAAGGATTTATTCCCACTTCCGTCAGCGAATCCATTAAAACCGGATTATTGCCGTGCTTTTGGGTGAATTTCTCAAGAGCTTCTTTCTTGGAAACGTAATTTATCTCCTTGATCTCCGGAATTTCGGCGATTTCTTCCCTGACTTTCAAAATGTCTTCCTCCGCGGCTTCGGCTTTGAAATAAATCGAAACATCGACTTTTTCCTGGATGCTGTCAACCAGAAATCGGCTGATGTCTTTGAAAAGAAAAAGCGAACTGATGACGGAAATGGCCATTGTCATAACGAAAATATTGGCCACGATCATCCCCCCGTCTCTGGCCAATCCCCGCCAGCCCGAAAGAAACATTCTTTTGATTGAAACAAACATAAAATTATGAAAATTATAAAATGAAACGGCCTTTTTTCTCATCCCTGATTATTTTTCCTTCGTGAAGGGTAATCGTTCTCTTCCCCAAAGAATTGATTATTTCCTTGTTATGGGTAGAGAGAATTACGGTTGTCCCGAATTCGTTGATTTTAAGAAGAAGGCGGATGATGTCCAAAGTGTGATAAGGATCGAGGTTGCCGGTCGGCTCGTCGGCCAGAATTATTTCCGGCCGGTGAATCAAAGCCCTGGCGATGGCCACTCTCTGCCTTTCCCCGCCGGAAAGCTGGGCCGGAAAATTGCAGGTTTTGCCGGCCAAGCCGACGATATCCAATACTTCGGCCACATCCCCGGCGATCTGCGAATCGGAAGCGCCGATTGCCTCCATGGCATAAGCTATGTTTTCGTAAACGGTTTTGGAAGAAAGCAGCTTATAATCCTGGAAAACGGCTCCGGTCTTTCTCCTTAAATAAGGTAGGTCCCCTGACTTGATATTTTGAATGTTCTGACCATCGAAAAAGATTTGGCCGCTGGTCGGTTTTTCTTCCGCCAAAACAAGCTTGAGCAAGGTGGTTTTCCCGGCGCCGGATTTGCCGACAAGACAAACGAATTCTTTCGGCTTGATTTCAAAAGATACGTCATCCAAAGCTACGGTTCTGGGAGGGTAAATTTTGCTGATGTTTTGGAATTTAAGCATTATTCTTCAATTGTTTTATGCCGCCAGTTTAAGTTCGGCTTCTATAAACCGCTCCAAATTGCCGTTAAAAACTCCTTCAATATCGGAAGTTTCAACTCCGCTGCGCAAATCTTTGACCAATCTGTAGGGCTGTACAACGTAAGATCTGATCTGATTGCCCCAGCTGGCCGAGATTTTCTTGCCCTTGATTTCCGACAATTCTTTTTTCTTGGTCTCCTGCTGAAACTGGTAAATTTTGGCCAAAAGTATTTGCATGGCTTTTTTCCTGTTGTCCCCCTGCGTTCTTTCTGACTGGCAAGCCACGATCAAACCGGTTGACAAATGGGTAATCCTTACCGAGGTTTCCCTTTTATTGACATTTTGGCCGCCCGGACCGGAAGCGCGGTAAAATTCTATTTTCAAATCATCCGGCTTTATCTCGATTTCGTCTTCTTTCTCAATTACTGGCAAGACCTCGACTAAAGCGAAAGAAGTATGACGGAGCGATTTGGCTGAAAAAGGGGAAATTCTGACCAATCTGTGAACCCCTGTTTCTTTTTTCAAAAGACCGTAAGTGTAAGGCCCTTTTATTTCCAAAAAAGCGGATTTCGTGCCGATTCTTCCTTCGGGCCCGCCGGCTTCGCCGAAAGACTGGTGTAAAATTCTGGCTGAAAATCCTTTCAAAGAGCAGTACCTCTCGTACATCCTTAAAAGCATGGTTGCCCAATCTTGGGCATCCTGGCCGCCGGTTCCGGCATAAATGGATAGAATAGCTGCTCCCCTGTCATATTTGCCGGAAAGAAAGATGCGGAATTCTTCTTTTTTAAATTTCTTCTCGAATTCTTCTATCCCCTTTTCCAAATCTTCTTCTTCCGCCAATTCTTTCAATTTTGCCAAATCAGCCAGTTCTTTTCCAAGATGATCGAATATTTTTATTTCTTCTTTCAAGTTGCTCAACTCCCGGACAACAACCACTGATTTTTCCCTATCCTGCCAGAAGTCCTGCTCTTGAACCTCTTTCTCCAATTTTTCGATTGTCGGCCGCTTCTGGGATATTTCAAAGACAGTCTCCCAATTTCAGGAGCCTTTTTTCCAATTCTTCGATTTTTTCCGAAATATTAGCCATGCTTTCTCAATTCTAACATAATTTCCCAAAAAGAAAATGAACCCCCGCACTCGTCAGATTTAAATCAACAGCCTGACCCCGTCTTTTAAACTAAGCCAGAGATGGGACTCGAACCCACAGTCTACGCGTTACGAGTGCGTTGCTTTACCGTTAAGCTACTCTGGCATATTTACGGCCTTCTTTGGCTCTTTTGCTTATGACCCTAATCCTCTTACTTTTTCCCCTATTTAATCCTGCATAAGTAGATGTTAATGAGTCACAATTTGGGCATAACAAACGGAGATTACTCTCCGTATTATTGCGCCAATTACCATCTATATGGTCAGCCACAAGTGGCACTATTCCTGTTTTGGGATTTACCTTTGACCATCCACATAAACAACATTTATTCCCGAATTTTCTTCGTAAGTACCGCTTCACAGGCCTGGCAACTATACCTATCGTTTTTAATCCGCTTTCTTTTCCGGTTTTCCACCTTTCAATATAGGATTGGAACTGGTATTCCATCTGGCACGCATTGCTACAATATTTATATCCAGCACGTGCTGCTTCCTTGCTACAGACCGGGCACTTTTCTCTAGGTTTTTTGGGTATTGGCATACTTTAATTTTAACCCATACAACAACCGACGTAAAGCTAATCGGAGGTTGCATACTAGAGAAAGTCAAATCTTGGAGCGGGTGATGGGAATCGAACCCACGACTTAACCTTGGGAAGGTCACATATTGCCATTATACTACACCCGCAATTTCACCAAGTAAAGGGATTCCACCACTTTTTTTCTTCAACCGGGCCTTCTAAAGACGATTCTTCTTCCGGCGGCAGAACCACTATGGCTTCTTCTCCGGGTTTTTTATATCCCTGCTCGTAAAGCTTGGCTTCCCAGTAAGCGTCGCTTTCCGTCTGGAAGATTCCGCTCTTCAACCGTTCATTTGTCTCTTCCAAAAGCTGAACCTCTTTTCTCAATTCTTCGATCTTGCTTGTCAGTTCCGCTCTTTTCTGATTTATTTTTAAATTGGAAAAAACGAGGAAACCGGCGATAACCAAAAGAAAAAGCGCCAGTAAAGAATAGAAAAGCATATCTTTGAATTTACCGGGCTTTTTTATTTTTCTGTTTTTTGCTATCATAATGGCAGAAATATGAAAAAAGCAAAGAATATTTTCAGAATAATTTGGATCGTCCTGATTTCCCTGGTGGTTTTAAGCATGTTTGCCTTTACTTTGGCTCCGTTATTCTAGCACAAAATCAGCCGTTCCTGAACATCTCCAAAAAAACCTTGGAAGGAATCCTAATCCTTCCTTTTTCTTTCAGTTCCCGCTTGCCTTTCTTTTGTTTCTCCAATAATTTCCTTTTTCTGCTGTAATCTCCGCCGTACAAAGGGGCGATGACATCCCTTCTTTTAGCTGAAATGGTTTCCCTGGCAATGACTTTGCCCGAAACAACGGCCTGGATGGAAACCGCGAAAAGCTGGCGGGGCAGGACTTCTTTCAGTTTTTTGACCATTTTCTTCCCTTCCTGGAAAACCGCTTTCTTGTGGATGATTTTGGAAAAAGCCTCTTCTTTCCGGCCGGCGATCAAAATCTCCATTTTCAGCAAATCTTCTTTGTGATAGGCTAGGATTTCGTAATTCATGGAGGCGAATCCCTGGCTGGCTCCTTTTAGATCGTTGTAAAAGCCGGAAATAATCGCTTTCAAAGGAACCTCGTAAACCAAAAAAATCTTATCAGAACCGAAATATTTCGTTTCAACCGGCTTGCCCTCCAGAGTGTTCAGAATTTCCAAAACCCGGCCGAGATATCGGGAAGGAGTGATGATTTCCAGTTTGGCCCAAGGTTCGTGAATCTCTTTGATCTCGGACGGCTCCGGCCAATCAGCCGGGGAAAAAACCAGAATCTCCCTATTTTTCTGATTGATGATTTTGAAAACCACTGAAGGGGTGGAGATGATCAGATCCAGGCCGAATTCGTTTTTCAGCCGCTCCGAAACAATCTCAGCGTGCAAAGAACCCAGAAAACCGCAGCTGAATCCCCTTCCCAGGGCTTCTTTGGTCTCCTGCTCGAAAGTGAAAGAGGAATCGTTGAGCTTCAGTTTGGCCAGGGCTTCTTTCAAATTTTCGAAATCATCGGGGTTTTCCGGATAGACCGAGGCGAAAACCACTGGCTTCGGTACTTTGTAGCCGACCAGTGCTTCGGCTGAACGGCCTGATTTGAATTCCGCAAAATCAACGATCGTGTCGCCGACGCGTATTTTATCCGGCTCCTTGATGCCAGTAGCCAGATAGCCGATCTCGCCGCTTTTCAGTTCCTTGACCGGCCGGAATTCCGGCTTGAAATAACCCAGTTCTTTGACTTCTCCCTGAGTTTTGGCCTGGCTCAGATAAATTTTAGAAGTTGAATTTATCCTGCCGTCAACCACTCCTATATAAGCCACTATGCCTTTGTAAGAATCGTATTTTGAATCAAAAATCAAAGCCCGGAAAGGCTTCTCAGCACTTCCTTTCGGATAAGGGACCTTTTTTATAACAGCCTCTAAAAGTTCTTTGACGTTCGTCCCTTTTTTGGCTGAAATGAGAAAAATTTCGCTTTCCGAAATCTTCAACAGTTCGGACAAAGACGCTTTCGTCTCTTCGATCATGGCCTGGGGCGAATCGATTTTATTGATAGCCGGGATAATGACCAAATTCTGCTTTTGGGCCAAATCGAAATTATGGATGGTCTGAGCCTGAATGCCTTTGGTCGCGTCAACCAGCAGGATGGCGCCTTCAACAGCCGCCAAACTCCTGGAAACTTCGTAATTGAAATCAATGTGGCCGGGAGTGTCGATCAGATTCAGAAGGTAAATTTTGGAATCAAAAGCATATTCCATGCGGACCGGATGCATCTTTATGGTGATCCCCCGCCCTCTTTCCAAATCCATGGAATCCAAAAACTGCTCCCGCATCTTAGCGTCCGGCACGGTCTTGGTTAATTCCAAAAGCCGGTCAGCCAGCGTTGATTTACCGGCGTCAATATGCGAAATTATGCAAAAATTGCGGATATTTTCCATCAGCGTTTCTTGAATTTAGAGACCACAGCCGACCGGATAATTCCGATTTCCGGGGATTTCAGCCAAGCGCCGGCCAAAAGATAAGCAAGACCAGCCGCCAAACAAGCCACTGTCGTCTGGATTAAGATTCCGGTAAAAGTTTTGGTATCCAGGAATTCGGCTGCCAGAAAAAGGCAAAGATAAGCAACTGCGGCCATTAAAAGACTGGCCAGCAAAACCCTTTTTAAAGAATGGATGATTTCTTCGCCGTTGAAATCAAATTCTTTTTTCTTGAGAAAAAACAAAAGCAGAAAAAATTGGACTATACCGGAGACCGACAAAGCCAAAGGCAGGCCGATGACGCCGATGTTCCCAATCCCCTGAAGTTTCAAAGCATTAACGATGAACCCTTGAAAAAGATTACTAAAACCCAGCAGAAAAACGAACAAAAAGCAAAGTCCGACGTTGAGGACCATGGAAATCAGACTGACCGCCAAAGGAGTCTTGGTATCCTGGAAAGAATAAAAAACGCGGGCCAAGAAAGGCACCAAAGCAGCCGCGAAAATACCCAAAGAGAAAAGGGCCAAAGAAGCGGCTGTCAGCCGGGTTTCCAGCCAGCCGAATTGGCCGGTCCCCAAAACGATTCTGACAATCTGGGCCCTTAGAATGAAAATCAAAATGGAAACCGGAACCACTGAAAAAAGAATCTGGCGGAAAGTCGAAGAAAAAACTTTGGAAAATTCTTCTTTCAAATCGGCAACCAAGCTTCTGGCCAGAGCCGGAAAAGCAGCCACTGAAAAAGAAATTCCGATCAGCCCGACGGGAAAATACTGGAGGTTGTTGGCCAGGTTGAAAATGGCGATGGAGCCGGCGCTCAAAGTCGAGGCAATGGCCGTGATTACTATCAAATTAATATGGTAAGCGGCCGCTCCGATCGTCCGGGGAACCATCAGTTTGAAGATTTTAACCAGGCCGAAATTTCTGAAATTAAAAAGAGGCAGATATTTGTAACCGGAATTCCGGGCTGCCGGAATTTGAAAAAGCCAGTGCAGGCCAGCTCCCAGAATCACCCCGTAAGCCAGACCGTAAAGGCCGAAAGACGGCACCAGGAACAAGATCCCGAAGATTATGCCGAGATTATAAACCACCGGAGCCAGGGAATAGGCGAAAAAGCGGTCAAAATAGTGAAGCACGCCGGAAAAAACGCTGGAAATGCCGAAAAGTATCGGAGAAATGAACATTATCCTAGTCAAAGCAACGGTCAATTCTTTGGCAGCCGGAGAAAATCCAGGAGCGATCAAACTGA
>Ga0307380_10008223_pt1 | contig 13407 bp, 16 predicted proteins | sample UN3MG_FD_202239 | JGI IMG/M metagenome (GOLD analysis project Ga0307380, IMG submission 202239) | Soil microbial communities from Risofladan, Vaasa, Finland - UN-3 | ecosystem: Environmental > Terrestrial > Soil > Coastal area > Acid sulfate soil | place: Finland: Risofladan, Vaasa | collected... | reverse complement strand
CTCCCGCCTCCTAGCCTAGTAGTATCTCCCGCGGCTCAACGATTAGGTCGCTGAATTTAACAGGAGACTTGCTAAGCCGGCTACGGACGCTTTAAGCCCAATAATCATCCCTACCACTCGGAGAGCTGGTATTACCGCGGCGGCTGACACCAGTCTTGCCCTCTCCTTATTCCCCTGGCTAGTTATACCAAGGAAAAGCCATCCTCAGCGGATGGCACTCGGGGTAGCCCCGTCACACTTTCGTGCATTGCGGAGTTTTCGCGACTGCTGCGCCCCGTAGGGCCTGGGTCCTTGTCTCAGTACCCATCTCCGGGCTACCGCTCTCACGGCCCGTACCGGTTATAGGCTTGGTGAGCCATTACCTCACCAACAACCTGATCGGTCGCGGCCCCATCCCCAGGCGACTTTAGAAGCATGTTCCTAAAGCCCTTTGAGTGAGAAACCATTCCAGGCATCCTCACCTATCGGATATTAGCCCCAGTTTCCCGGGTTTGTCCCCGTCCTGAGGGTAGGTTAGCCACGTGTTACTGAGCCGTATGCCGCGTCTCAACATAGCTAGAGACGCTCGACTCGCATGTCTTAGTCCCACCCCGATAGCAGTAAGGTCCGGCAGGATCAACCGGATTTAAATTTTTAGTTTGGAGTATTTTTGCCACAAAACCGACTGGAATTGCGGATAAAGCGCCAAAGCCCACTTCGGATCTGATCCAAATCAGGTCCTCATCTTTTGTCGCCGTAACCGGAGTCGAACCCATCATTCAGGGGCGTTGAACGCCTTTATCGTCTGGGTTGAAGCCGCCTAAGGTCACGGCTATTGCATTCACTTCGCCAAGATGGTATGTCTGTGGCGATCGTGCAACTTACCATGTTTTACCACGACCTAATTAAGCTTTCTGAATGCATGAAAAGAGGGGGCTGGCTGTTTCTTTTTTCCGAAAGTTGGTTATGTCTGAGGTTTCAGCGTCTTGTGTTGTATGGATGGATTGTGAATATTTATGTTTGATACGTATTTGTGGGTCATAAAGTATAATGGTGGAAGGTTTTGATAGTCCAGAACGTAGGTGAGAGTGTTGAGTGAGGTTCTTTTGGCTTGCAAAGAGTTGATTGCCGACGCTAAGCTTGGGTGTGCAGACTTGGTTTTCAAGGACATTTGTTTAGATGTTCTCGCCAAGGCAAGGTTGGTTCTAAATAACGAACATTTTGAGGAACTAACGTTTTTTGTGACAGAAAACCTGAAAGATGAAAAGGTTTCTGTTTCGGGAAGAAAAATTAGGGTGCGTTAATCCTTTTCGTTTTTTCGTGTTTTATTGTGGTTAGTTCGTTTTAGCCACTGTAAGCATTGTCAAAAGAGCTAAGTTTCGGGAGAGTACCTATAGTCATGAGTTGGATCCACCGTGGCTTCGTTAGATTACGAGATTAATCTTCTTTCCAAGTTGGTGGCGATAAACACCGAATCGGTTCCGAAGAAAGGATACAGCGAATGCGCTTCAGTAATTATTGAGGAAGCCGAAAATAACGCTCTAACAGTAGAGATAGTGGATGGAGAGAAGGGCGCCAAGGATGGTCTATCGCGTCCCAACGTTATCGTGACTCTCGATTCAGGTTCAGATACAACTTTGCTTCTTGAATCCCACTTCGATGTCGTTCCGCCGGGAACAGGATGGAATTATCCTCCCTTCAAGCTGACGGTTGAGAATGGGAAAGCTTATGGAAGAGGCACTGCAGACAACAAAGCAGGCATCGCGGCTGTCATGGGAGCCCTGCGGCAGCTAAGTAAAGAGAAATTAGATATTAACCTCAAGCTTGTCGCCGGGGTGGATGAAGAGATAGGGGGAAGATACGGCGTCGACTATGTGATAAGCGATTGGGGACTAAAGGGAGACGCAGCTTTGGTAGTTGATGCTGGTCCGGAGAGCCTCTTTTTAGGTGCTAGTGGAATCATTTGGGGAAAACTGGTGGTTGCTGGAAAACAGGGACATGCTGGGTACCCTTTTCAAGCAAAAAATGCCATCGACGAAGCCATGAAGTTGCTTGCTGAGTTTGAGAATTACAGGAAAATGGTTGAGAAAAAAGAGTCAACATTAAACGCACCGCCAGAGGCTACAAGAAAATTTGTTTGGGGAAGATACTCAGTAACCATGATTAGGGCGGGAGAAAAGGAGAACGTGATACCTGGCACCTGCGAAGTTCGGTTTGATCGTAGACTGCTGCCCGAAGAGCCGATAGAGCAGGCTGAGAGCGAATTAATGGATTTCTTCCAGAAGGCGTTAGATAAGACTGGTGTTGAAGCGTCTTTGGAGCTTGTGAACAGGCAGCAGGGATACCATACGCCCAAGGATCTGGTTTTTGTGCAGACCGTTTCTGAGAACATACGGAAGACGACGGGGCATAGTTTGCCTTATGCTGCGGAGCTTGGCGGGAACGATGGAAGCTTTTTCGCCAAGAATGGGATACCCGTGGTCTGTTATGGAACAATCAGAGCCGACACCAGATATCATGGCGTTGACGAATTCGTTTACCTTCAGGACATAAAGAACACACGAGACCTGATAATCAACCTTGGAAGAGTACCCAGAGAAAAAATAGCGCTTTAACTGAAAATCCTAAGTTTCAAATCCCAAGAATAAATGATTGGAGAGACAAGGTGTTAAGAATTTTTTTGATCTGGAACTAGTGCGCCTTTTTCTGTGCTAGCCTCTTTCTGTAGATTGTCACTATAATGGTTGCTGTCACGAATAGTGGTACAATTATCAATGCTGGAAATTCTGGTATTGCTGGCGGCATAGGAATTTCTGGTGGAATTCCGGGTGTTTCTGGGTTATATGAGCTTTCACTAAGACCCGCGTCATTAGAGTAGCCTCGGCTTTCCCAGTATCCTCTGTAGTGTTCGTTTGCTGATAGCTCGATTGCGGTTATCCATTTTATCCACTTGTATCCCCACTTGCTTTCTGCCACAAGCTGGAAAGGAAAGCCTCTTTCTGGCGGGAGGGTTACGTTGTTCATTTTGTAGGCTATGAGTATGTTGTTGTCGATTATGTAGTCAAGTGGTAGAGACGTGGAGTAGCCGTCGTAGGCGTAGAATATTACTATGTTGGCGTTTGGGTCAGCTCCTGCATCTGCTATCAGGTCTTTGACAGAGATGCCTTCCCAGAGTATGGTTACATTCCAGCCCTCTACACAATAGAGTGTGACAACCTTTTCGAAATGCTGATGATTATTGATTGTCTCATCATAGGTTAATTCTAGTTGGGTGTTTACGAGACCAGAAACAGTGAGTGTGTAGTTTTCTGCGTTGATGTATTGTGGTCCTTTAATTGAATTTTCGAAGAAATCACCAATTGATGAGAGGTCTTTTCCTTCATATTCTCTAATTTCTATGCTCTCAAGTGTTCTTGTTTCATCCGTCGTTTCAGCCAATATTCCTATTGGTAAGCTAGCAAGAACAAAGGAAATGATTAGTCCAACCAACAGCGAATCTAGGATGAATGACTTTTTGTGGTGCATAAAACAGATCCCAGCAATTATGACATACGTCATACTATATAAGGGTTAACATTACGAACCAAAACAAAAATTACGCCCTTTCAGGGTTCAACTTAAGCCGAATTAGCAGGTCAGGTGTAGAGCTGCCACAACATTTCTGGATTCAATTAAGCGGTTGAAAGTTTGGCAGGCGTCAGCGGTTTTCTGGGTTATAAGTTCGATTCCCTCAGATTCGATAGCCATTCTGGTTTCGTGGGGAACAGTCATCATCCCCGAGTAGCCTGTGCCCACCACCAGCACATCAGGCTTCGCCTCAAGGACCTCCTTTAAGTCAGCTATTTGGAGACGGTGCCCTTCTTTTCTCCGCCAACCCGTCTTGATTTTGTTAGGAAAAATTAGGAGGTCAGTGTCATAGCGTTTTCCGTCTATTATTATTCTACCGAACTTGTAGGAGTCTATCATCTTCGTAGTCTCCACTGATAACTTATCCTACAACCATTTTTGAGTATTACGTGGATGTCCTTTACTTTCACTTTGCTCTCCCCTCAATAGGATGTCGTTGCGTCGAGGATTTTAAATGCTATCCGCTCATCAAGAGACTTGATTTGAAATGGCAACTTTAACTAACGCAATCGAAAACTGCAAAAATCCTTGGAATGTAAAATGCAAAAACACGGACATCGAAGTTTACATCTATTACAGAAACAAGCGCCTCCCCATATGCCGAAAATGCTGGAGCACAATCGCGGAAAAGGACATTGAATGGTAACCGTTCAGTCATTTTCGGTGGACGCTTGAATAAAAGGATGTTACTTGTGTCTAGTAATGGGCAAGTGCAGGAAGCAGCCCTTCTGCGTACCCATGAAATTATATCTTACCTCGTGGAATTGTGAAGTAAGAGGATGAAGTTAGATGAGGGAATGCCCTTTAGGCTGTAGCCACCAAACGTTCCCGGATCACTACAAGTTCTGTCCTTACTGTGGCACCAAGCTTGTCACTGCGAAATAGAGAACAAGACTCCGTTGACCTCGGAAACGAGTATGGTGTTAAGCTAACGATTTTGGATTTGAATTTATACTTCATAAAAGATATAAAATGGGGTTTAAAGAAGGAGAAAGCTGGGAAACGCGCGGCATATGCAAAAAGAAATGCTGTGTTGTCCATAATTCGAAAGGGGAGGGGTGGAAGGATGCACAGGTCAAAGCTGAAGATATGTGTTGAGATTCTTTGCGTCTTGGCTTCTAGTGGTCCCATGAAGTTGACCCAGCTGACGACAAGGATTGAACTAAGCAAAACCAGTCTAGAATATCATTTGAGGTTACTGAGGAGTCGGGACCTCGTTGAGAGAGAAAAATTGGGTGAGAACGAAATATTTTATGTTGCGACTGAAAGGGGTCTAAATGTGCTTAAGGTCATTGGTCCACTGATTAAAGAGGCGCGCAAGATTCAGGCACTTCAAGGCCTGAAAAATACTTGAAAAGTGAAGGCTTTTTTGATAATACGTCGTAGTTTAGCATGCAAACAGCTCAAAGACGAAATATTGCGCCTATAACCTAATAAAAGCTTCATTTCACGGCCAAAAAACCTAATTAAAACTAAGGTCTATTATATATTAAAGGCGCACAGGCACACAGAAACAGTCACAAAAGTCTAATAAATGTGCTCGATTCATTGAAATATTTGATATTTGAGCATGTCTGCACATTCGATGATGTGATGCTGTTCAGGAAAAGAAAGTAGCAACAAACTCAAAAACCTGAGGTTATGCAGAATTTTGTGAGGTAAAGTTTATAACTTGACGTTCTTATTGGAAAAGACGAACTGCGACTAATAATACAAGAAGGATATTAGCATGGGTCATAGAAAAAAGCATGCGCCTAGGCATGGTTCGTTAGCTTATTTACCTAGAGGACGCGCCAAGCGAACGGTTGGAAGAATCCGTTTCTGGCCCAAAGTAGAAGAGGGACCAACAATGCTCGGATTCATGGGCTACAAAGCCGGAATGACTCACATCATGATGGTGGAGGACAAACCAGGCTCCCTACACTTGGGCAAAGAGGCATCTCATCCAGCAACAATATTGGATGTTCCTCCGATAATCGTTTTTGCCATTCGCGCTTACACGAAAGACCAGTATGGTTTACACACGTTTACTGAAGCTTGGATGAAAAGTCCACCAAAGGATTTTGACCGCGCACTTGTGTTGCCTGAAGAATTCAACACTGAAGAGAACTTGAAGAAGATTGAAGAGAACTTGGAGAAAATAGCGGAGATTCGCCTCTTGGCTGCGACACAGCCTAGACTTGTAGCTGTTCCCAAGAAGAAGCCTGACATTTCAGAAATCAAGGTGGACGGCGGCTCAATCAAAGAGCAAGTTGAGTACGCAAAGAGCCTGTTAGGAAAGAACGTTTCAATCACGGACGTCTTTAAAGAAGGTCACTTCATGGATGCGATAGCAATAACCAAAGGAAAAGGCTTCCAAGGTCCCGTAAAACGGTGGGGAATCAACATTTTGCCTCGCAAGTCCAGAAAGACCAAGCGTGGAGTAGCTTCAATCGGACCATGGAGACCCGCAAGAGTCCTATACACGGTTCCCCGAGCTGGACAGATGGGTTACCACCAGAGAACCGAATACAACAAGCGCATCCTAAAAATTGGCGTTGCTGGAAAAGATGTTACTCCAAAGGGCGGATTCGTGAGGTATGGAGAGGTAAAAGGAACATATGTTATCGTTGATGGAAGCCTTCCAGGTCCAGTTAAGCGTCTTGTGCGTTTGCGTTATCCTGCTCGTCCTCCTACAAAGGTACCTGATGCGCTCCCGAATATCACTTACATCTCTTTGGAGTCCACACAAAAATAATTTGGTGATAAGTTATGGGTAAGATTTCAGCAAAAGTTTTTGACCTAAAAGGCGAAGAAGTAAGCAAACTTAATCTCCCTCAGATATTCAATACGCCCAGCAGACCAGACGTAATAAAGCGGGCAGTAGTTGCCATCCAGTCGCACAAGTATCAACCCCAAGGCAGAGACCCCATGGCTGGGAAGCGAAACACAGCAGAGTCCCGAGGGACCGGTTTGGGAATCTCCCGTATGCCACGCTTGAAAGAAAGAGGTCAACGAGCCGCATTCGCCCCGGGCACTGTGGGCGGCAGATCAGCTCACCCTCCAGAGGCTGAAAAGAAAATCAAAAAGAAGATCTCGAAAAAAGAAATGCACCTTGCTTTGCGTTCAGCAGTCGCCGCAACAGGGTCTAAAGAGGCTGTGGCTTCTAGGGGTCATAAGGTGGATGATGTTCCCGATTTTCCGTTGGTTGTTGTGGATGAACTTCAAGGTCTGAAGAAAACGAAAGACATTGAGGATGCCCTCATGAACCTTGGAGTATGGTCGGACATCTTCCGTGTCAAAGAAAGCCGGAAGGTTAGAGCTGGCAAAGGAAAGATGCGGGGACGAAAAATGAAACAGGCTGTTGGACCTCTTCTGGTTATAACCAAGAATGAGGGCGTGGCTGAGGCTGCTCGGAACCTTCCCGGATTAGAGGTTGTTTCAGTGGAAAACTTGAACGCTGAACTTTTGGCGCCCGGAACTCACCCCGGCAGACTGACCATTTGGACCAGTTCAGCTTTTGAGAAAGTGGAGACTGTCTTTGGAGGAAAATAGGTTGGATCCCTACAAAACTATCCGTTATCCTGTCATGACTGAGGTTACGAGCCGCATACTTGAGGCGGAAAACAAGCTCGTCTTCATTGTCAACAAAAAGTCCACGAAGAGGGACATCAAGTTGGCGGTGGAGGAGCTTTATGATGTGGTTGTGGATAAGGTCAACGCCACCATAACTCCTGAAGGCGAGAAAAAAGCTTTTGTGAGACTTCATCCGGACTACAAAGCAGCTGACATAGCCATAAAGCTAGGCATCCTCTAGAACAGAGGAGCTTTTGGTTTTCCAAGATGCAATCCTCTGCCAAAATTTTTCCCGCTATAGTTTTTCTGTTAGTTATCGGAGCTTCTTTGACTCTTTTCATCTACCCAGAGCTCATATATGATATTCTGATTTGGGTGATAGAGTCTTTTCAAGCTGGTGGACTCCCGCTCCTGTTTGGCATGATGATTATACAGGCTTTAGCCATCCCCATCCCCTCAGAGCTTGTCCTGATTGCGGGAGGTTTAGCCTTTGAATTCCCGTTTGGGTGGCTAGTTGGCGCATTAGGTTCAATAGTTGCTGCGCTTTTGAGTTTCTACATTTCCCGAAAGGGTGGCAGATCCCTTGCAATTAAACTCGTTGGCGAGGGCGGAATCAAGTTCGCGGATAACTGGTTTAACCGCTGGGGAGCTTGGGCTGTTCTTTTGGGAAGATTTGCGCCCTTCATACCCTTTGACGCTATATCGTATAGCGCGGGTTTGACTACAATGAAATTAAAGAATTTCATGGTTCCCACAGTGATTGGCACGTTGCCTCGAACCCTATTCTACACTTCTTTAGGAAGCTATTTTGGAGTAACATTCCAAGAGCTCATAGAGTCCTACAGAGCTACTGGAGATATACCTCCCGAACTTCAGAACATGGTTTCTCAATTCAATTACGTCCTGCTTGCAGTGGTTGCGGTGATTGCCGTGATTTTTGTGGTATACTGGCTGGTAACAAAAAGATATACAGCTGAAAAGGAAACTAAAAGTATTTAAAAAAGGGACTCGTCTGTAGAACCTGAACCTTTCAAAGGAAGATGTGACATCTTGGGTAAACGAATTCGAGTCCAAAGACGCGGAAGAGGAACTCCAACTTTTAGGGCATCAACCCACAAGAGGGTAGCTCCAGTTCACTATCCTTCAGTATCCGTCACGGAACAGAAAGGAGTCATTAACGGTCAAGTCAAGGGCATAATCCACGATCCTGGAAGAGGCTCTCCCATGGTCGCCGTAAAGCTTGAGACTGGCGAAACATATTACTCAGTAGTTCCAGAGGGCGTCTATGAGGGGCAGCGTACCCAAATCGGCGACGAAGCTGTTGTGGACATAGGAAACGTTCTTCCCATCGGCAAGATTCCCGAAGGAACCATGATATGCAACATCGAAATGTCCCCCGGAGACGGAGGCAAACTGGTGCGCTCATCCGGAGCATACGCAACCATTATTTCGCATTCGCCTGACGGAACAATTGTGAAGCTTCCTTCAAAACGAACAAAGCATATCAACGATCTTTGTAGGGCAACAATTGGAATCATCAGCGGAGCTGGACGTATCGAGAAACCTTTCCTCAAGGCTGGAACCATGTTTCATCTAATGAAAGCCAAGGGGCACATGTATCCCCGCACGTCGGCCAGAGCCATGAATGCTGCTGACCACCCTTATGGTAGCGGCAGGAAGGGTGCACGCAAATGTACAACAGTTGCAAGGAATGCTCCTCCCGGCCAAAAAGTCGGTTTAATCGCAGCACGAAGCGCAGGCAGAAGAACCAAACGAAACCGCGAATAAGCTACGGAAGCAGTTTTCAGGAAAAAGTAATGTTTTCAACAATGAAGTATTATTAGTCTCCTAATATGGATGCTTTTGCTTACCGAACATAGTTGGTTGTTTTCAAAATAGCATTGTTGTTAGTTTCCATCTACGTAGGCAAATTCTAAAAGCGTTTGCATCATATTTTGTTGTGGAGACTCTGATGGGGATGCCTTTTTCTTTTCGCGTAAAGATGGGGCAAAGGGAGATCGAAATTTCTGGGACACGAGAAGAGGTCATGAAAGCCATCGAGGAGCTTCCACAACTAATGGAAACCGTCTCTAAAGCCTTCGAGTCAACCAAAACAGAAAAAGAAAACAAGCAACCTGCAGGCTCCGCCTATCCTTCCGTCTCAGCTTCTGGCTGCAGCGAAGCCGTAATGCAGCTTCTTAGTTCTGATTGGGGCAGGCAACCCAGAGGTTTACCTGAACTTGGGGAGGCTTTGAAGGCTAATGCTGTCTATTATCCCTCCACAACCATTTCTGGGGTGCTGTCGTGGCTTGTTAGGAAAAATAAGATAAAGAGGTGGAAGACTGATAAGGGCTATGTGTATGTTTTAGCTGGAGGACGAAACAACAATGGGAAAGATACGGGTGAGAGTTAAGGCTCCCTTCGGAGAAATCGTAGTCGAGGGAGAAAGCGCACAAGAGATACTCAAAACACTGAAAAACATGCCGCCCCAGTTCGTGAACGAGGTGGGCGGATTAATCTCCGTAAATCTGACGCCCTCACTGAAAACGCAGCTAGACGGAGTGATTGAAATCACAACCGAAGGACCCATTATCACAACCAGAGAGAAACTCACCCACTACGAATCCATCGCATTAATCCTGTTTGCTTCAGACCAGAACTCCAGCACAGCCACCCAGATTAAACGATTGTTGGCTTCAAGCGGAATCAGGTCCATGGTTCCTGCCCGCCTCAACGAGATGACGAAACGGGGAATCGTCTTTAAACCCGACCCGGCGAGACCCGAGTTCAAGTTGACCACTCAGGGCGAAAGATGGGTCGAGGAAGAAGTGCTGGCGAAGCTTCGAGGCGCAACAGGTTGACCAAAGAAACAGTTACAGTTCACATAAAATATCAAGAAACAGAGCAGACATTCACTGGCGATGTAAACCAAGTCTGGATAAGCATAAACAGATTCTTCAGCGAAATGATGCCCGCCCTCCAGACAGTAAAAAAGGCGCTCCTCACGGTTGACCTTGAAAGCCTTATCGAAGACTGCAAAAACATAATCGCCGTTGCCCCTGAAGGACCAGTTCTACTAGTTTCCAAACAGAAGCTAACAGACAACGAAACCTTGACCTTACATCTTCTCGCCACTTACATCGGCAACAAGCTGGGGCACTCAAAAGATTACCTCACCAAAGAAGAACTGCAGACTGGGCTCGGAAAAAACGCAAAAATAACAAGCACAAGACTTGGCGAACTTATCCGAGAAGGGTTAGCAACAAAAACTGAAGAGGGCAACTACCAAATAACGACGCTTGGAATAAAACGGTTCCAAGATGAAGCTTTGCCTGAAATCAGAGAAAAACTTCAAAGATGAAAGGCTAGGCTTTGAACCATTTGAAGATGAGGTAACGTATCTCCTCGGCTTCTAGGTCAGGTATGGCTATAATGAACCGTTTCCTAACCGTCGTAGCCAATCTTCCCGCTTTCACAACATCCGTAGCCGTAACCTCATCACATGCCTTCCTAACCGAAACCATGTATGGCGCATGATCAACACCCGGTCCATGCTTATACACCGCAAAATCGCAACCAAACTTTATGCCAGGCGTAACAACAAGTTCCTGACTTCGCATGTCACGGTAAACAGCATACTTTGCATCAAAATCCTCATACAGCTTCCGTGCCCTTCGCCGCAACTTCGAAAAGCTGACCTCTTCACTTTCCGGTCCCCCATAAACCCTGATTTTTCCGTTCTCCACCAGATAAACGCCCTCCATGAGGTCAAGAATCAGGGGAACATCAAACTCAGGAATTTTTGGCTTAGGAATACCTATGGGCTTGCCGTAATATCCAAGCTTATAGAGCCTCGACCCTTTCTCAGGGTCCCAAACTACAAGAAAATTGTCTAAGAGCTCGGTTTCAATCTTCTCGGGCATACAACTTCACTTTAGATTGTGAGCGCCAGTATGCGTGCAGCGTCCGAGGCGTCTTTAGCCTTGTCTGCAGCGGCCTCCAGATGCTGAACTACAGTCAACAAGAGAAACATGGGCGGAAGATCCATTTTGCTGTCTATGATATCTACTTCCAGTTGTCGGTAAATATCGTCCACTACACGTTCTGCAACGTCAACCTCTCTGGCTTTTTCCAGAGCTTTGGAAGTGCCGTAATTTAGTGTCATGGAGGTTTCTCTAAGCTTGGAGATGGTATCAAATACAGCGTCCGAAAGCTTAACCAAATCTTCCTTTATCGGTTTCGGAACTTTCCATCCCCTTTCCATAATCTGCAGCAGTCGAAAGGCTATTCCTTCACAAAAGTCAGCTATATCGCTCGTCAGGTTGGTGAAACGGAGAAAGTCTTCGCGGCTCATCAATATGGCTCCTATTTCTGCGAGTTCCCGTGAAACATTACGTCGCGCAGCATCTACGTCATTTTGGTCCCTCTTGATTTCATCGAACAAATTTTGAGCCAAAGCCTTGTCGCCATTCACGAAAACGGACACCAGCTGGGAAATTTTGCGGGAGATATCCACTACTTCTCTAAGATGGTCTCTTGAAACGTTGAGCGCTTTTCGTTTCACCCGTTCTTCAGTCTCTACAGGAAACACCATATTTTTGCACCATGAATATCCAAGTTATAACCAGAATTAAATATCTTGGAACCTCTTAAAAAGAGTTAGCTTTTCAGTTCTCCACTGTTTCAGCGTTCAATCAGTTGCCCCAGACCCTCAAAGTCTATTTTGTTACAGAAGTAATCGTGGAGCAGCTCCGAAAGATTAGCAAGCTTGCTTCTTACCTGCCTCCAACTGTCACGGTCACGTAATGTCACGGTGCCATCTTCAAGAGTTTGATAATCAATGGTAATTCCTAACGGCGTTCCCACCTCATCAGCTCGCGCATATCGCCTTCCAATGGAACCTGACGAGTCCCAGTCAACAGTGAAACCATCATTAGTCAACATATGATAGACCTCGTCCGCCTTCTCAAGTAAGCCATCCTTGTTCACCAAAGGAAAAACACTCATCTGCATGGGGGCAAGGTCGCGGGACAGACTCAAGAGGGTTCGCTTGTTTCTTGTTGTGTACGCATACTCTAAAGCGACATAAACCAGCCGATCTAACCCGAAACTGGGTTCTATCACGTGAGGAACAAATCGTCTTCCACCATCCTCGGATTCCTTGAAGGCTGTCAAGTCTACGCCGCTGGCTTTCATGTGGCGGCTCAGGTCATAGTCCGTTCTGTAGTTGTGACCGGAAACTTCCGTCCAGCCCCACCGCTCCAGATACACCTCTTGATCGAAGCCCTGCACCGAGTAGTGGGCGCGTTCCCATTCCAGTTTCTCGATGAAACGCTGCTGTTCTTCTGGAACTCCCAGCTGCACCAGAAACCTTTTGGCTAAAGCCATGAAGTAGGCTTGCCACTCCATCTTGATGATGCCCCTGCTTAGGGCTTCCTTCACCGTGACTGTTACGGGCTCAGTTACGCCTTTCAGTTTATTCTCTGCGAGCACCAACCGTAACGTTTCATTTTCCACATCATTTATCACCAAGCACTTGGAGTTTTCTGGGTCAAAAAAGAATTCGATGTCGATAATCGTGAATTCTCTAAGCCGTACGGGACCTTGCCGTGGAGAAATTTCGTTTCTGAGGGCGTGACCGATCTGGGCAACTCCCAAAGGAAGACGTCCCCGTGCGCTTTCGAATATGCGCTTGAACTCCACGAAGATTCCTTGGGCGGCTTCAGGACGCCCATAACCGATAGAGTCGGAGTATGGTCCAATCGTGGTTGTGAACATGGTCATGAACTGTTCAGCCTTGTTGAAGTTTCCGCCGCATTCTGGGCAGCAGATGTTACGGCTTTTCAGTTCATCCACAACAGATTGGAGAGCCAGTTTCTCTGTTTCTGTATCGGTCATCTTCCCGAACTCTTGGAGAAGATGGTCGGCTCGGAACTTGCGTTGGCACTTAACGCATTCAACGGTGGGTTCCTTGAAGTTTTCTACGTGACCGGAGGCTTCCAGAACGTTGCCGGGCATAATCACTGACGTTTCGATTTCAAGGATAGCTAAGGGTTGGAGGTAGAAGCTTCTGAACTTGTCTTCCAGCCTTTTTTTGAGTAATGATCCGAGGGGACCGAAGGTTAAGAATCCGCTGACTCCTCCATATATTTCGTAGGAGGGCCAGAAGTAGCCTCGGCGCTTCGCTAGTTCGCTTACGATTTCGTATTTGTCTTTTGGTTTCTCGGTTTTCAGCTCCGCATCTAT
>Ga0307380_10008221_pt1 | contig 13407 bp, 9 predicted proteins | sample UN3MG_FD_202239 | JGI IMG/M metagenome (GOLD analysis project Ga0307380, IMG submission 202239) | Soil microbial communities from Risofladan, Vaasa, Finland - UN-3 | ecosystem: Environmental > Terrestrial > Soil > Coastal area > Acid sulfate soil | place: Finland: Risofladan, Vaasa | collected... | reverse complement strand
AGGATCTCCCGCTCCTCGACAGGATCGACGTTCAGTTGGGAGGCTATCTCCGAGAGATATCGTTCAAGCTCTTTGTTCATAGGCTACGCAACCCAACGACTGAGAGCCAGAGGTTCTGCAGTCCATATCCTCAGCGCCCGCCGGACCCCGAGGCCCGATCCAGCGATAGACCACCGCCGTCAGAGCCAACAGAACCAGCAACTGAGCGCCTGCCAGGCAGTCTCTGAGCCACGAATCTGCCCCGTATGCGATAGCAGTGCCCTGAAGCGCTGCTCCTCTGATAACGGAGGCGCTCACCAGACCGATGAGTGCGGGCAGCACCAGGCCCCAAATCCGTCCCTTCGCCCGCCGGCAGCCCAACACCCAGATGGGCGGTACGATGAGGAAGGCCAGAGCGGGCAGACAGGACAGCGCCGTCGCCGCCGTGCTGTTGGACGTCCAGATGAGTATGCCGTAAGCTGGGTCAACGAGCCCTTCTACCAGCACGTATGCGGCGCCAACGACCATCAGTCCCGCCGGCAAGCCGTGGCGACGGGCGAGCGGCAAGCCTATGGCCACCGGCGACAGCAGCAGGCCCATCCACCACAAGGAGACTGGAAGCATCGCCAGGATGGCAGAGCCCCGATGGGGGTTCTGGTCGGACACAATGGAAGGGACAAGGGAGGCCACAAGACTCAGAATCATCAGGGCAAGAAGCGTCCATGCTACGGAGGGAAAACCGATGCCTCGCGCCCTATACACTGAGTATCCAGCGGAGGCGCCGATCAGTCCAAGGACTACCAGCATGACCAGAGGCGGTGCAGCCTGCCAGAATGGGCTGGCCTGGTCTGCTAACGGCCAGGGGATCCATAACCAGGCACCGAAGAGAAGCGCCCCCAATGCTGGATAGCTCCAGACGGCGAGGCGGCGTTCCCTCGCAAAGCCTGCGGCAATCACCAAGACACACACCCCAGGCAAACCAGCGCGGCCGACGGCTTCTCCTATCTTGGCCCCCCATGCCGCGCTGAAGAGGCCAGCACCGCTCGCGAGAGCAAACAACCCAGGCAGGATCGCCAATCCAACTCTCACCCAGGGCGGGTCGCCGTGCAATCGGTTCAGCATTCTCCCCACCTCCCGCGCCTCTCCGAAGCGCTCGAGGGCCAGAGCCACGCTCTCCTTTCTGCTCCGCCCGTGCTCCTCCAGGTCAGCCACAGCTTCCTGGAGGTGATTCTGGGTCTCCTCCAAGATCTCCCTCTCACTCGAGGGATCCACGTCCAGTTGGCTGGCGATCTCACGCAAGTACCGTGCTAATTCTTCGCTCATCGGCCCGGCAACCCCCACACTCGGTGACGCAGGTTAACCCATCACGGAATCACTGCCTTGCTAGACCGTGATACCGGCATTTCCACGGCTTGACGTCCAGACTGGTGCCAGAATGAGGCCCCGTCACCGCGACCCTCTCACGCCTTGGCTCGGACATTCTACCCCGAGGCTGGCTCGGTGCGCCCCTCCCCGAGGATGCTCAGCAGACGCCTGGAGAAGGTGGTCCACTCCTTAGTCGAGTCCGCGAGCACCTTCCTGCCATCTTCCTTGAGATGATAGTACTTCCGCGAAGGCCCCTTATCCACCACCTGCCATTCACTGCTCAAGAGGCCCTCTCGCTCCATGGCATGCAGCGCAGGATAGAGAGTGCCTTCCTTGAAAGCGAAGTACCCCTTGCTGCGACGCTTCAGTTCCTTGGCGATCTGATACCCATACATGGGTTTCTCCGCCAGCATGGCCAGGATCAGTACCCTGGCACTCCCCTTCCTGAGGTCTCTTTCCATGGTCACGACCTCCAACCATATGGGTCAGCCAAGTGTTCCCCCGTCAAGGACCGGCAAGTCGGCGGCGGGAGAAAGCTGGGTCAAAGGAGCGCCTCCACCAATGTCGGCGCCGTTGGGCGGTATACCTAGATATCCGATGTGTATAGCTGTGTTATACTACTTCTTAGATTGTCTGTCAAGCCCAACCTCGGCGCCATCTGCCCGTGGGAGTCGGCCCCCCTCTCGAGGTGGGCCAGAGCAGCGCAGCGGCGCCTAGATGACGGCACCCACCCGCCCCATCTGCCCAGCCTCACTGGCGCCACAGTACGGAAACCGTTATAATACGCGCCAAATCTAGTAACCACAAAAACGTTGATCGGGACGAGTAGCGGCCAAAGAAGGTAATAGAGAGAGGGGGTCACCGGCTGGAAGCCCCCTTGACCGGACGGCCTCGAAAACCCCCCGGGAGTGGACCTCCCAAATCGCTGCGACGAGAGTATGAGGTCCCGGCTAGGGCCCGTTATCGCCTCAGAGTGCGGCGACCGATTGACCGGTCGCTGAACTTGGGTGGAACCTCGCGAGAGCCCACGCGTCCCAAGGCGTGGGCTCTTTTTTTGTACGTAGGAAACAAAGAGAGGTGGCCCCCTCACTGTGCAGCCCTGCGTAAGCCAAGAGGGCGGGGCCGCAGGCAAGAATCATACCGATGACGGGTCTCCCGTAATGATGCAGGAGGAAGAGGAGTGAGAACATTGACCATGAAGTTCGGAGGCACCTCGGTGGGCGATGCCCAGGCGCTGTCCCAGGCCGCGGAGATAGTGCTCAACTGCGCCAAGGAATGGGAGCGACTGGTGGTGGTCGTTTCCGCCGCCAGTGGGGTGACGGATTCCCTGATGCGAGGTGCATTGACGGCGGCCTCCGGCGACGGACAGACCTATCTGTCCATCGAGAGCGAGCTCAGAGAGCGTCACCGCGAGGTCGTGCGCGGATTGCTCCCGTCGAGCGGCGAGAGCGCCTCTTTGTTGGCCATGGTGGATGAGCAGCTGGCCGAGTTCACGGCCTTCTGCGGCAGCATCCACGTCCTGGGCGAGGTCACCCCGCGGGCCATGGACACCATCGTCTCCGCGGGCGAGAGAATCAACGCCGGCCTCATGGCTGCGCTCCTCCGCCAGCGCGGGGCGTTTAGCGTCGCGGTGGATGCCACCGAACTGATTGTCACCGACGCCACCTTTCAGAAGGCCGTACCCCTGATGGATCCCACCCGCGCGCGCATCGCCGAGCGGCTGGTTCCGCTGCTGGCCGATGGTGTTATCCCTGTGGTCACGGGCTTCATCGGCGCCACCCTGAACGGTGAGATCACCACCCTGGGCCGCGGCGGCAGCGACTTCAGTGCTGCGATCCTGGGAGACTGCCTCGACAGCGACGAGGTCTGGATCTGGACCGACGTAGACGGGGTGATGACCGCGGACCCGCGCCTCGTGCCCCAGGCGCGACTCATCCCCGTCCTCTCCTATGCTGAGGTGGCCGAGCTGGCCTATTTCGGGGCCAGGGTGCTCCACCCGCGTACCATTCGCCCCGTCGTGGAGCGAGGCATCCCCCTGTGGGTCAAGAACACGTTCAACCCCGACTGCCCGGGGACGCGGATCATACAAGAAGCCGAGAACGCCTGCGGCGCCGTCAAGGCGGTCACCGCCATCAAGGACCTGAGCATGGTTGCGGTTGAAGGGCGCGGCATGATGGGCGTGCCCGGTATTGCGGCGCGCACCTTCGCTGCTGTGGCCAGTGAAGGGGCCAGCGTGCTGATGATCTCTCAGGCCTCCTCGGAGCAGTCCATCTGCTTCGTCATCCCCACAGACACCGTACCCTCTGTCGTGCGGGCCATCGAGGAGGAGATGGCGGCGGAACTGCGCAGGCGCGACATCGACCGCGTCTGGTCCATGGACGAGATGGTCATCGTCACGGCGGTGGGGGCCGGGCTGAGACGAACGCCTGGAGTCGCCGCCCGCACCTTCGGCGCCCTGGCCCTGGGCGACATCAACGTCGTGGCCGTGGCCCAGGGCTCGTCCGAGTGCAGCATCTCTCTCGTCGTCTCCGCCGAAGACGCCGCCGATGCCGTGCGGCAGATCCACAACGAGGTGATTCTCAATGGATAGCACAGCGTTTGCCTCAAGAGTTGAGCCGGACATGAGCCCTGCCTCCAAGCCCTATGATAGCTGGCTGCAATGTATCCGTGGCTGTGAACGCCGCTATTCCATAAACGACGTGGTCTACCGCTGCCGGGAATGCGGCGGACTGCTCGATGTAGAGCACGATCTCGAGGTGCTGCGCCATCGCACCGGCCACGAGTGGAGAACGCTCTTCGATTCGCGCACGCGAGTCGTTGAGCAGTCCTACGCCAGTGGAGTGTGGAGCAAGAAGGAATGGGTCTGCCCGCAGCTGGGTCCTGAGAACCTGGTGTCCCTGGGCGAAGGCAACACCCCCCTCCTCCGCGCGAAGCAGATGGAAGAGGAAGCTGGCCTGTCTCGCTTGTGGATCAAACTATGTGGAAACAGCCACACCGGCTCTTTCAAGGACCTGGGCATGACAGTGCTGGTCTCGGTCGTGCGGCAGATGATCTCCGACGGGCGGGAGATCAGAGCCGTGGTCTGCGCCTCCACCGGCGATACCTCCGCCGCCCTCAGCGCCTACTGCGCCATGGCGGGCATCCCGGCCATCGTCCTCCTGCCCAGGGACAAGGTCTCCGCCGCACAGATGGTCCAGCCCATGGCCAACGGCGCCCTGGTACTGGCCCTGGACACAGACTTCGACGGCTGCATGAGGATCGTGCAAGACCTGTCTGCCGATCCCACCATCTACCTGGCCAACTCCATGAACCCCCTGCGCATCGAGGGCCAGAAGACGGTGGGCATCGAGATCGTCCAGCAGCTGGGCTGGCAAGTGCCGGACTGGATCGTCATCCCCGCGGGCAACCTGGGTAACGTCTGCGCTCTGGGCAAGGGGCTGTTGATGATGAAGGAGCTGGGCCTCATCGACCGGCTGCCGCGTCTCGCCTGCGCCCAGGTGGAGAGGGCCAACCCCCTCTATCTGAGCTACCTGAATGACTTCCAGGAATACCATCCCGTCAAAGCGCAGCGCACTCTGGCCAGCGCCATCCAGATCGGCGACCCCGTGAGCTACGAGCGGGCGGTCAAGACCTTGCGGCAATTCGACGGCGTGGTGGAGCAGGCCAGCGAGGACGAACTGGCCAACGCGGCGGCCCGCGCTGATCGTACCGGCTTCTACTGCTGCCCGCAGACGGGGGCGGCTCTGGCCGTTCTGTTCAAGTTGATGGGCCGGCGAGAGATCAAGCCCGCCGATAAGGTCGTGGTCATCTCCACGGCGCACGGCCTGAAGTTCACCCCCTTCAAGGCAGGCTACCACGAAGGGAGGCTGGAGGACGTAGAGTCCGTCCACGCCAACCGGCCGGTGGAGTTGCCTCCCGACTACGCAGCCGTCAATGGAGCGATCAATCAGGCACTTGAGTGCCTGGGGGATGTAGGACGCTGAGTCCCCCTGCCGGTCTCCACGCCGCCCGCAACCTCCCGCAGGATCGGAACCTGCGGGAGGTTTTCCCCACACGCGTGGGGGTGGACGCCATCGCAAATTGTGCGAAGGGTTGCCTCTCCCATACGCGTCAGGCTGCATCGTAGGGGCGGGTCCGAGCACATCTGGTAGCCTCACCGCATGCCGTGAGGGCAAACTGGAAGCCTATCCAACATGCCTGGGCCGGACATCAGGGGTACGACGCGCCGTGCCCTTGCCGAACAGTGGGCAGATGCGGTATGCTGACAGGCCATGGCCGACCTTCTGCGCAGTCGCAACGTGACCCTTGTGCTGGCTACCTGTACCCTCTTCGGGTTCATCCTGGGCCTTAGCCAACTCGTGGTTCCTCTCTACACGCTGACCCTATCCGATTCCCCGCTGGTTCTGGCGGCGGTGGTGGGCATCTTTCCCTTAAGCGGGGTTCTGCTATCCCTGGCCATGGGGGCGATCTCGGAATCCCTCGGTTCGCGGGCCATGATCGTCTCGGCCTTCGGCCTCATGGGCGCTGGCTGCCTGGTGCTGGCGGTGGCGCGGAGCTGGCAAGTGGTCCTCGTCGGGCAGTTCCTGCTGGGGCTGGGTGACGTGTCCTTCTGGGTCCCCGCCTATGCCTTTCTATCCCACATTGCTCCCTCGGGTCGGCAGTACGCCGTGCAGGGCCTGGGTAGTGCAGCGCAACAGGCAGGCACCATCGTGGGGCCCTTCGTGGGGGGCCTCGTGGCCGGGCTGGCCGGGTTTCCGCCTGCATTCCTGCTCGGGGTAGCACTGGCCGCTGCTGGGCTGGTTGCGGGGACCTGTTTGAACCGCGTGGGAGACGAGCGTGGCGACCTACCTTCCTTCATGCCCCACCTAGTCACCTACCACAGACGAGCCCTGGGGTCCCTCGTCCACAATCGGGCGGTACTGTGGGTCATCCTGACCCACGCTGCCATTCTGCTCACCTGGCCGGTGATGAGAGGGTCATTCTATCTGGCGCTCCTCGCCTCTCGGGGCCTCTCCTCGGCAGACGTCGGCACGATAGTGGCTGCGCACCTCCTGGTGGGATCTCTGGCAGGCATTTGCCTGGGCAGGCTGAGCCCGGGCCGGCATATGCCGAGACTGATCCTGGCCATCGCTGTCCTTGGTGCCCTCACGATGGGGGCAACGCCCCTGCTACACGGCATCCCGCTGCTCGCCGTCGTCGCCTGCGCAGGTGGTGTCATCGCCCTCTACCTGCCCATGCTGATCGGTTTCCTGGCGGAGAACGCCGATCTTCCAGAGCGGTCCATGGGCGTCGCCCTGTTGAATCTCTCATGGGCCGTGGTCAACCCCACTGGAGTGTTCCTGGTGGGTCTCTTCGTGGACCGGGTGTCACTCCCGGCGGCGTTCTTCGTCACCGAGGCGGCGGTCCTGGTGGGCGTCGGTCTGCTCTGGATCTCGGCCGAGAGACTGGGATTGGCCAGGATCCCGGCGCCCGCGGCGCGCTGAGGTGCCCCTGCGCACATCTTGGAGCCTCACGGCATTCTGGGAGGTTACGGTGCGCGGGTTTGCCGGGCCATGATGCAGATGGTATACTTGTCAAGTTTCCATCTGGTCCTGTCTGGCAAGGGGAATAGCTACAGTGGTACTCATCAGCGTAATTTATGCGGTGGCCGCGGTGTGGCTGGCCGTCTATACACTCAACTCCTTCGTCCTGACCTACCTGTACTGGCGTCGGCGCTCAACCGGCTGTGCTATCCCGGAACTCACCAGCTTCCCCAGGGTGACGGTGCAGCTCCCCATCTTCAACGAGGCCCACGTCGTGGAGCGCCTCATAGATGCCGCCGTGCGTTTGAGATACCCCGCGGACCGGTTCCAGATCCAGGTCCTGGACGATTCCATTGATGAGACTACCTCACTGGCCCGCAAGAGGGTGGCCTACCACCATTCGCAGGGCGTGGACATCGAGCTCATCCACCGGTACAACAGGGGTGGTTTCAAAGCGGGTGCGCTCAGGGCGGGTATGGAGAAGGCGACGGGGGAGTTCATAGCCCTCTTCGACGCCGATTTCCTGCCGCCGGAGGATTTCCTCCTGAAGACCATCCCCCATTTCTCGTCGCGTCCCAGCCTGGGATTCGTGCAGACGCGCTGGGGGCACATTAACGACGGCTACTCTCCCCTCACTGGAGCGCAGGCCATCGCCCTCGACGGCCACTTCGCCATAGAGCAGCCCGCCCGCCATCGCTCAGGGCTGTACCTCAACTTCAACGGCTCGGCAGGGGTTTGGCGCAGGGAATGCATCGAAGATGCTGGCGGGTGGCAGGGAGATACACTCTGCGAAGACATGGACCTCAGTTACCGCGCACAGCTGGCGGGGTGGGAGCCTCTGTATCTGAGGGACGTGGTCTGCGAGGCGGAGATACCGCCCCAGATCCACGCCTTCAAGCGGCAACAGGCTCGCTGGGCCAGGGGTTCCATCAGCTGCGCCCTCAAGCTCTGGCGTGCGCTGGTCGAGGCACCTGTGTCCACCTTCAAGCGCGTGGAGGGCCTCATCCACCTCACCAGCTACCTGGTGCACCCCCTGATGCTGCTGGTCCTGGCCCTGTCGGTGCCGCTGCTCTACTGGCGGCAGCCCGTGGCCTATCCATTGACCTACCTGAGCCTGGCCAGCCTGGGACCTCCCACCATGTACCTTTGGGCGCAGCGAAGCCTGCATCCCGACTGGTGGAAGCGCATGAGGTTCTTCCCCCTCCTCGTCCTCCTGGGCACCGGCCTGACCTTGAACAACACCAGGGCCATCTACAGAGCCCTCAGGGGGAAGCGCGATGAGTTCGTCCGCACCCCCAAGTTCAGGCTGGAGGGACAAGGGGACGAGTGGAAGGGGAGCAGATACGCGCTGTCCTTCGACTGGATGGCTGTGGGGGAGATCGTGGCGGCCCTGTATGCCCTGTTGGGAGTGGGCGTCGCCATTCGACAGGGCAACCTCTTCGCCGTGCCCTTCCTGATGCTCTACGTGCTGGCCTTCGGCTACGTGGCCTCCCTCACCATCCTGCACTCAGCCCGAGGCTGGGTACGCGGCAGCGCACCGATGGCCGGGACCAAGACGCCGCTGGCGAGGACCACGAACCCCTCCTGGCGACGTTAGGAGACCGGCCGCCCTCACGACAAGGCGCGCCGCGCCTCCAGGTCTTCGGGGTAGAGAACCGCCCCACCCTCTATCGACCGGAGCCCATCCGGCAGATCCACTGGTTGGTCCCTTCCGGGTAGAATGATGCCGCTGGTCGTGTAGGGACCCACCGTGGGCCAGTAGCCCGCCTTCTCCGCCGCGGCGAACTCCAACCGCACGATGGCCTTGGGCCACTTGTACCCATACTTGGAGGGAACCACCAGCCGCAGCGGTGAACCATACTTGGCCGGCAGCAATTCATCGTTCATGCCGTAGGCGAACAGCACCGCCTCCTCAGAGAGTTCATCCAGCGAGAGGGATTCGTAGTACCCGTCCGCGCAGAAGAAGTGCAGCCACCGGGCCTCTGGCTGAGGGTCCGCCAGTTCCATCAACGACGCGAGATCGAAACCCTCCCACTTGGCTCGCGCCGACCAGCACTCCACGCACTTCATCCGTCTGATGTCGATCACGGAGGGCAAACGCTGTACCTCGTCCAACGAAAGACTCTGCGGTCTCCCCACCAACCCCTCCACAGTCAGTTGCCACTCCCTGGGGTCAGGCGCGGGAAAAGGCTTGTAGTAGCGGACGTTGAAACCGGGGACGTTCTCGTTGCGCAGGATCTCCCCGGGGGCGGTGGTGGGAGGCACTACTGACCCGAGGGGCTCAACCTCGGAGGGGACGACACCACAGGCCGACAGAGCCTGCGTCGCCAGCGCCCCGGCCGCGCTCGCCGTCGCCAGTCGTAGGAAGTCACGCCTGCTTACACTCCTCATGGGGCTTCACCTCCCTCACCAGGCTGGATAAGTCCTCGTCTTCCATTCTAACCCATGATTGGGCGTCCTGTATGTAAGGCCCACTACATCGTCGCCGCGCCACAGCAGCACCTGTTGCACCCCATGCGGGCCATGAACTCCAGGTTCATGGCCAAGACCCATCGCGGTGCGTGCCTACGGACGTCACAGGCACGACACCCTCTGAACGGAGCTTCCTTCCCGGCCCAAGTCGTTGACTATCGAACCTGGATAGCCTATACTGCTCCCAGTTCAGCTCACGTGCGAGCTTGTCCATGAGAGAATCCTGCAATGCAGATCAGTGTTGTCATTCCCGCTCTCAACGAGGGGAGCAATCTGAGGCTTCTTCTCCCGAGACTGCACCAGGTTGTCTCCGCTCTGGCTCCCCACCAATACGAGACCATCGTCGTAGATGGCGGCTCGACAGACGACACCGTCGAGGTGGTCGAGGGCCTCGGTGCCAGAGTTGTCCGACAGGATGAGCCAGGCTACGGCGGGGCACTGAAGGCCGGTTTCCAGACAGCGCAAGGCGATTATATCCTCACCCTCGATGCGGACCTCTCTCACGATCCTGACTTCATCGAGCGCATGTGGAAGGCCAGGCAGGACGCGGAGGTCATAGTCGCCTCCCGGTACGTCCCTCAAGGCTCCGCTCAGATGCCTTCTGTCAGGAAGGTGCTCAGTCTGATCTTGAACAAGTCCTTCACCGAGGGGCTGTCTCTGCCGCTGCACGACATCTCCAGTGGTTTCCGTCTGTACCGCTCTTCTGCCATCAAAGACATGCCTCTGGAGAGCTCCGACTTCGATGTGCTGGAGGAGATCCTCATCCGGTGCTACGCGGAGGGATATGGGATACGCGAAGTACCCTTCCAGTATCTGCCCAGGCAGCGGGGAAGTTCCCACATCAGTCTTCTCCGATTCGGTATCGCCTATCTGAGGACCTTCCGCCGCATGTGGAAACTGAGGAACTCCATCATGTGCGCCGACTACGACGACCGTGCCTTCGATAGCAGAATCCCCCCGCAGAGGTACTGGCAGCGCAAGAGGCACCAGATCGTGACAGAGTTCGCCGCCGCTGGCAGTTGCCGCCTCGACATCGGGTGTGGCTCCAGCAGGATACTCTCCAGCCTGGACGAAGTCGTCGGCGCAGACATCTCGCTCCGGAAGCTGAGATGGGCCAGGAAATACGGGAGGCCGCTGGTCAACGCCTCCATCTTCGACCTGCCGTTTGGCGATGGGGTGTTCGACTGCGTGATCTCCTCCGAGATCATAGAACACATCCCGGCCGACAACAAGCCCTTCCTGGAGATGCGCCGGGTTCTAAAGGACGGTGGCCTGTTGATCCTGGGCACGCCCGACTACGGAAGATTGTCCTGGCGCATCATCGAAGGTCTTTATCAGCGCCTCATCCCCGGCGGCTATGCAGATGAACACATAACGCGATATACTAAGGAAGGACTTGTCAACTCGATGGAGGAACTGGGCTTCCTCCTTTCGGATATCCAATACGTACTCGGTTCAGAGATGATCATGCTGTTCCGCAAGGCTGAAGTCGCCTAGTGACTAGGCCTGTATCGTGTGCTTCTCGAGCAAAGCTTCAGCCCTGTTAGGATTCCACACCAAGGAGGATGCTACAGGTGCTTGAACCCTTCTATTGTCCCACCTCTGTAGCCGTCGTAGGAGCTTCTCAGGACGAGACCAAACTGGGTCACGCTGTCCTCAAGAACCTCCTCGAATGCGGCTACGAAGGCAAGATCTACGCCGTCAACCCCAGGGGCGGAGAGATTCTCGGCGTCCAGGCCTACCCCAGCGTTCCGGCGATCCCTGGTGAAGTAGAACTGGCGGTTATTGTTGTCCCGGAGCGTTTCGTGGCTCCTGTGCTCGAGGAATGCGGTCAAAAGGGGGTCGAAGGGGTGGTGGTCATCACCGCCGGTTTCCGCGAGGTCGGCGGAGAGGGGTTGAAGAAAGAAAAGGAACTGGTCGACATCATCCGGCGCTACAACATGCGTATGCTCGGGCCCAATTGCCTGGGTGTGATAGACACCATCTGTCCCCTCAATACTTCCTTCGCCCGGGGTATGCCCGAGCGGGGCGAACTCGCCATGATGTCCCAGTCGGGCGCGCTGTTGATGGCCATCCACGATTGGGCCATTGGTGAGGGCGTCGGCTTCTCTCGCTTCGTGAGCCTGGGCAACAAGGCCGATATCGATGAGACCGACCTCCTCAAGTTGTGGGACGATGATCCATTCAGCACGGTCATCGTGGCTTATCTGGAGGGTATAACCGACGGGCCCGAGTTCATGAAGATCGCCCAGCACGTGAGTAGGGAGACGCCCATTGTCGCCATCAAGGCGGGTACCAGCGACGCCGGCGCTCGCGCGGTGTCGTCCCACACGGGCACCCTCGCAGGATCTGAGAGGGCCTACGAAGCTGCTTTCAAGCAGGCAGGCATAACGAGGGCAGACTCGGTGGAGGAGTTGTTCCAGTACGCGCTCGCCTTTGCCCAGGCGCCTCCCGTCAAGGGCGACAGAATTGCAGTGGTCAGCAATGCGGGCGGGGCGGCCATCATGGCCACCGATGCCCTGGACCGGGCCAACCTGCACCTCGCCTCCTTCCAGAGCGAGACCATAGAGCTCTTGCAGGGCGAACTGCCCCCGGGGTCCAACGCCCTCAACCCGGTGGACGTGCGAGGGGACGCCGACGCGGAACGATACAGGTTCGCTCTCGACGCCGTGCTGCGCGACGAGAACGTCGATGGCGTCATCGCCATCCTCATCCCTCAGGCGGTGACCAAGGTGGACGAGACAGCCCAGATCATCGCCGATGTGGTGCATCAACACGACAAACCGGTCCTGGCTTGCTTCATGGGCAAGAACCTGGCCCAGATAGGTGTGGAGGTTCTCCGCGAGGCAGAGATCCCCAACTACAGCTATCCCGAGCCAGCGGTGGACTCCATGAGGGCCTTGGTGGAGCGCTGGCGCTGGCTGCAGAAGCCACCTAGGACGGCCGAGCCTTTCGAGGTTGACCGGGACCAAGTGCGAAAGGCATTTGTTGCCGTCCGCGCCGACAGTCGACTCAAGGTCGGTGATGCAGAATCAAGGGAGATCATGCAAGCATACGGGATCACGATGCCCCAGTCGCGGCTGGCACGCGATCCAGACGAGGCGGTGGCCGTGGCCGAAGAAATGGGCTACCCGGTAGTGATGAAAATCGCCTCGCCAGACATCCTTCACAAGACCGACATCGGCGGCGTGAAGCTGAATCTGATCAACGCTACCGACGTCAGAGACACCTTCGATCTGTTGATGTACCGCGCGCGCAGATACATGCCCCAGGCCAACATCTGGGGTGCTCTCGTGCAGGAGATGGTGCCGCAAGGCAAGGAAGTCATCATCGGCATGAACCGAGATCCCCAGTTCGGACCCTTGTTGCTCCTGGGCTTGGGCGGCATATACGTGGAAGTCTTGAAGGATGTCAGCTTCCGCATCGCTCCCATCGCCCGCTGGGAGGCGGAGGAGATGATCAACGAGTTGAGATCCGCCACCTTGCTGCGCGGGCACCGGGGAGAGCAGCCCTCGGATCTCAAGGCCGTTGTGGATTGTATGCTGAGAGTCTCTCAACTGGCTGTCGACTTCCCAGAGATCGTGGAGCTGGACATCAACCCACTGATGGTCCAAGAAGAAGGAAGGGGAGCGGTGGCCTTGGATATGCGTATGGTGCTGTCGTGAAACACGCACAGGCGCTGCCCTGGTGGTCTGACCACAGGGAACATCGCACACTGTACTTCTGTCCTACTCGTGAGCGCGAAGAGAGGTAACACAAATGGTAACACTTTACATCGCTTCAACGGACATCGCTTCAGGCAAGACCGCCCTCTGCCTCGGCTTGGGGAAACGCCTGCAGAGCGACGGGTTCTCAGTGGGCTACCTGAAGCCGATAAGCATGTCCGCCCAGCGTCTGGAGGGCAGCGTTATCGACGAGGATGCGCAGTTCATCAAGAAGGAGCTGCAGCTAGACGAGCCGGTATCCGAGCTGGTGCCCATACCCCTGGGCCCCCCCGCTGTGGAATCGATCATGCGCAAGCAGAAATGGCTGGATTATCCTAAGAGGCTGACGGACGTCTACACCCGGG
>Ga0307380_10008218_pt1 | contig 13409 bp, 13 predicted proteins | sample UN3MG_FD_202239 | JGI IMG/M metagenome (GOLD analysis project Ga0307380, IMG submission 202239) | Soil microbial communities from Risofladan, Vaasa, Finland - UN-3 | ecosystem: Environmental > Terrestrial > Soil > Coastal area > Acid sulfate soil | place: Finland: Risofladan, Vaasa | collected... | reverse complement strand
AAGGTGCCGACATAGATGTAAGGAGTGCTAATCCTCCTGATGCTTCAGCAGGAAAAAATTTTACTACCTCAATTCCTCTTTCCAGAGCCATCTCAATCTGGGTGGGATTATTTATACCAGGAGTTATGGGAATGCTGTTTTCTATACAATAATCCACTACTTTTGGGTTAAAACCCGGGGAGACAATAAATTGAGCGCCGGCAGAAACTGCTTTTTTTACCTGTTCCACGGTTAATACGGTGCCTGCTCCCACTAAAAGATTAGGGAGTTCTCCGGTCAGGGTTTTAATTGACTCTTCTGCAGCAGAAGTTCTGAAGGTAATTTCAGCAATAGGGAGATCACCATCGATAAGTGCCCTTCCCAGAGGAAGCGCGTCTTCAGCTTTTTCGATTTTAACTACCGGGACAATCCCCAGTTCACCGATTTTCTCAAGGGTTTTATTCATCTAAATGACCTTCTTTTTGTTGTAATTTTAATTAATTTTTTATGGTAGACATGCTTGGAAAAATTCCTAATTTTCTTCAATTTCAACCGCACTTATTTTGAAGCCTCATTGAAGTTATAAAACTCTAAATAAAGACAAATTTATTCAGAGTTTTATAAAAGAATTCTACTATCTTTTTATTGGCTTCTTTCGTCATTATATTTCTACAATATAAAATAATATTCTATTTACATTATTTTTTTAAAGTATATATAAAATTTGAAATTTGTCAAATTCTTTTCTAATATTTCTCTAACTACCCCACTAAAGTTTACAATAACTTTTAAAATAATTTTTAAATATTTCGTGATCATAGGGTAAGCTATAAAGGACGCCTCCTCTTTAGCTTACCCTGTTTTATTTTGTAATCAAATTTGCCAATATATATTTTCTTAAAGACAGTAATTGTGACTCGAAGTACCATTCCCTGATTTTTTGAATAGAAGAAGTTTCCAAAAGCAATTTGCGGAAATCTTTGATTTCCTTTTTATCCGCATTAAATATTCCGCAAAATATCTCAGCATTCTTTTGGCCTCATAAATATCCAAGCAGTTTATGCCTATATGTACAATTTCAAAACTGAATTATTATTTTGGTTTTACAATATCGAATGGTTTTTGCCCAAGTAATACAGCCTTAACGTTATTGGCTGCAACACGCCTGCAATTATCTAATGATTGCTTGCTGACATACGCAGTATGGGGTGTGAAAAAGCAATTATCGAGTTTGAACAGTTTGTTTATTTCAGGAGTCCAATTTTTAATCTTCATTGGCTCTTCTTCTGGATCATCCAGCGCAGCTCCGGCTATCCATCTTTTTGAAAGAGCCTTGTATAACGCCTTATTATCCACGCATTTACCTCTTGAAACACATACTAAATATGCACTATTCTTCATTTTTCGTAACATATCTTCATTCACTATATGATGTGTTTCGCTAGTGTAGGGTGTAAGGACGTTTAGGACATCACATTGTGAAAAAATCTCATCGAGCTCTACCTTTTTAACACCGTAAGTTTTCATAAAACTTTCAGAAACATAGGGGTCATATGCGATAACATTAAACCCGAAAGCCAAAAGCTTTCTTGTTAAATTTTGGGCAATCCTACCAAATGCTATCAGTGCATATACAGCCTCTCTGAAACGCGGAATAGGTGCATTCCAGTCTTGCCACGAATAGCTACCTTTATGTACTTTTTCATTATAGAATGACAAGCTGCGCATGAGCATAAATGAAAAAGAAATCGCATGGTCGGCAACTTCATCAATACAGTAATCCGGAACGTTTGTTACTATTATTCCGTGTTCATAAGCTGCTTCCACATCTAAAATGTCAACACCAATTCCATACCGTGCAATTATCTTGCATTTCTTTAATTTTTCAATAGTTGGCCGCATTATTTTTGCATACTGTTGCATTATCGCATCCGCATCTGCAGCAAGTTCTCCCAATCCTTCACCTGTTTTACATTTAAGGCTGATTACCTCTGCACCGATAGGTTCAAGTATTGATTTTTCTATTGAATTGTCCGGGTAATCATAATCACTTATATACACTTTGAATTTGCTCATTTTGATTTCAACTCACTTAATCTATTGATTTTCCGGCACTATTTTCACTAAGCAGTGCCAATGCCTCGCTATTTTCCCGCGAAAAGCTTATATTGTCTACAGAAAAAACATCCACCAGGCAGCTCACCCAAAATATTCTTTTTTTCCAAAATATGCGACATAACTATTATCTCCATCCCTTTATTACTACAGCTTTATCTTTGCACTCTACCCGAAACATCGCCACTCACCAGTTTTTCAATCTCTGTAACTGTAACTTGATTAAAATCAAATTCTATTGTGTGCTTGAGACAGGACGCTACCACAGCAAATTCAATAGCTCGCTGTGGTTCCTATTCCGAAATCAGTGCATATATTAACGCACCGCCAAATGAATCACCGCCGCCGGAATAATATCTGCGTGCGAGACCTTTCGCATTATAGCGATTATTTTATACTGTTTTACAGCGTTAATAACATATTCGCACATAACATACCTCCATTTTCGGATACACTAAATACATGTAACGCGTTTTTAGCATCCGCCATTATTAATGTATAATTTTCCCAACCTAAATCAGAATTCTATCCCTAACGCCCTCAATGGAAAACCGTCTGCTCCTTTAAGTGTAATAGGTGCACCTATAAAGAATATTTCGTCTTCTGGAAGGGTTTCAAGATTTGCCAGCCCTTCCACTATGGCAACTCCGGCACTGAGTAGAGTTTTATGCACCTCTATATACTTTCCGGGATTAAGCGAAGGTGGCTCAACGCCCACCATTAAAACTCCCAATCCCACAAGCCAGTTGGCCAGTTCCAAAGTGATAACGGGATAGTCTGTAAAATACTTTGGTTCATTGAAATGCTTTACAAACATCAATTTTTTCGAGTGAATCACCGCCCTGAATAAAATGTAGAGGCGCATCCGTATGCGTACCCGCATGAGTGTTTATTGAAGCAATTCCCAAATTATAATTATCCTTTGCTATAGTCTTGCTTAGTTCATAATCCATAGACGGTGTACCCGGGAATACCATCATATCGGTTGCGAAAGGTAACGTTAAATCATAAACTTTCATATGAACTCCATCCTTTCAAAGTAACTAGACATTAAATCCTGCCGAATTTTTCAAGCAGTTCCTGAACAGTCGCACCCTTGAGAATCTCTGCTACCCTTGTCACCTCTTCCTTTTCAGCCTGCTCCTTAGTCCTTACATATATCTCTTCCAGGTCATCAGCAGGAGCAGTGGTTATTTCACTGATTCATTAAAACTAACGAACCTTTAGTTATCCTCCAGATTATTTCTGACCTCTTTTCCTCCGCTCGTTGACCACATCGATAACCACCGCCGTGATCAATATCAATCCGGTTACCAGGGTCTGCCAGAAAACGTCCACCCCCATCAGGTTCAAGGCGTTTGCTAAAATAGCTATTAATAGGGCGCCCAGAAAAGCGCCGAACACAGAACCCTCGCCGCCGCTCAGGCTAGCGCCCCCAATGATCGCCGCAGTAATAACCTTCAGCTCCAGACCGCTGCCGACTGTCAACGAGGCAGAGCCAAAACGTGCTGTAATCAACAAGCCGGCTACTCCAGACAAAAATGCCACTAAACAAAAATCGAAAATCTTCACCAGGTCTACGTTAATCCCTGTCAGACGCGCCGCTTTTTCATTGCTGCCGATATAGTAATTTTGGCGAAAGAAACGGGAATTGCGCATCAAAACATCCCCTACAATCACCACAAACAACATCACGTAGATCGGGTACTGCACACCGAACAACTTCCCCTGACCAATTACGGTGAAGGAGCGTGGCAGGTTCAACACCGCTCTTCCTCCGGCCAGCACCAACAGCAGTCCCCGCACGGTGGTCATCATACCCAACGTGGTAATAAAAGGGTTGATCCCTACTTTGGCTACCAGTAAACCATTGACCAGGCCTACCCCCAGAGCTGCAAGCAAACCAATCAAGATCGAAACCGTTGCAGGCAGTCCCGCGTTCAAAGCCATGGCAGTAACCACACCAGTAAACGCCAGCGTGGAGCCTACCGACAAATCCAGGCCACCGGAGACGAGCAAGATCACCATCCCCACGGTGATGGGCGCTTCAACCGAAAGAGCCATCAGGATCGCTCGCAGGTTTAAGGGGCTCAGAAAGACTGGCGAAATGGTGGTCATTATGACGCCAATAACCAGCAGAACAAGAACCAGAGCCATCTCCCGCATGCCGAACAAAAACTTGAGCACCTTGATCAACTTTTGATCTTTAAGCATATATACTCCATTCTGTTAAATCATTGCTGCCTAGCGCTGGAAGTGCTCTGGCTCCGTTTAGCATTGACGATACCAGCCGCCAGAGCCATAATACTTTCCTCGGAAAAATCCTGGCGAAGAACTTCCCCCATGATCCGGCCGTGGTAAAATACCAGGATGCGATCACATACGCCGATCAATTCTGGCAACTCCGATGAAATCATGATAATCCCGGTGCCTCTGGCAGCAGAATCCCTTAATATCTGATAAATCTCGGCTTTCGAACCCACGTCCACACCGCGCGTCGGATCATCAAAAATAATCACTCTGGGTTGGATGCCCATCCACATGGCCACCAGCACCTTCTGCTGATTACCACCGGATAGGTACATTACTTTCTTTATAATTGAAGTGGTAGTGATATCGAACTCCCCGATCCTACGGTCCGCGTACTGGTTGATCTGGTTAGAATCCAGAAATCCAATTGCCGAAGTAAAATTTTCAAGCAAGGGGGCGATGATATTATCGCACAGCGCCATGCCCTCAAATAGACCGTCTACTTTGCGATTCTCTGTCAAATAAGCGATTTTGTGAATAATAGCATCTTTGGGATTATTTATTCTAACTTCTTTGTTATCTAAATTAATGCGTCCGGAATCTTTGGGGTCTATGCCTACAACGGAACGTCCCACTTCCGTCCGGCCGGCGCCAATCAATCCCGCAAAACCCAGGATCTCTCCTTTTCGCAACTTGAAGCTCACCTCTTCAAACACATTTCTGCGGTTCAATCCCTCAACACTTAGGATCGTTTCACTTTCCGAAAAAGCGTTTTTTCTGGCGCCATAAAGGTTTTCAATATTACGACCCACCATCATCGAAATTAAATCATTTTCACTTACCTTCTCTACAGGGTTAGTACCAATTTTCTTACCATCCCGCATTACCATAATTCTGTCCGCGATCTGAAACACCTCGGAGAGTTTATGGGTAATGTAAATAAAAGACATGCCTTGTTCTCGTAGCATGCGAATATTCTTGAACAGATACTTCGTTTCCCCTTCCGTTAAAGCAGAGGTAGGTTCGTCCAAAATCAATACTTTAGAGTTGATTGAAATGGCCTTCAGAATCTCCAAGATCTGTTTCTGTCCCATCGTCAGGCTTTTAACGAGTGATTTAGGATTAAGATCCAGGTTAAACTTCTCCAATAATTCCTGAGTTTGTTGGTATAACCGGCGCCAGTCTATGTTGTCCAGCACTCCCACCGGCTGACGGTTGGCGAAGATGTTTTCGGCAATCGAAAGGCCATCTACCAATGAAAGCTCCTGGAAAATTACACTGATCCCGGCTCGTATTGCCTGATTTGAAGAAGCGAACACCACCGGCTGCCCTTCCAGGATGATCTGACCGCTGTCCATCTTCTGTACTCCGCCTAACACCTGTATCAGAGTGCTCTTGCCGGCGCCATTCTCTCCAATCAGGGCTAAAATCTCTCCCTTACCTAAAGTCAGACTGACGTTTTCTACAGCCAAAACGCCGGGAAAACTCTTTGAAATATTTTTAGCCTCTAATATTATTTCCATTAACAATCCCCAATCCAATGATAAGCTTTTTTAAAAGAGGAGGCAGCCTGCCAAAGGCAGGCTGCCATTATTATGTTGATTCTCTTGCTATTCCGCGTAAATCTCGTTAGCCTTGAGAAAGTAATCCGCATTGGTCTTGTCAATGTAATTTACGTAAGTGTTAATCACGGTTGGACCGGTGCGAGCACCACTAGCTTTATTATCACTTGTCAGCGGGGCCTGGTTGTGGTTATAATGGTAGAGAGTCAGTAACGCCCAGAAAGGCATGGCTGCGTCATCTTGCGCCACAGTACCCGTCAGGGTTCCATCCTTTATTTTCTGCAGCACGTCGGAATTACGGTCCATGGACACTGTTAAGACTTTGCCAACTAACCCGGCTTCTTCTACTGCTTTCGCGGCACCGATGCCGGCAGTCGAGTCAGTGCCTACAAAGGCGTCCAAATCGGGGTTACGCGTCAACATATCTGTGGCCACTTTAATGGCAGTGACCGTGTCAGCCTTAGTGTCGCCTACCCCCACGACCTCAATCCCCGGATACTCGGTAAATGCAGCCCGGAAGCCTCCCTCACGGTCATCGAACATTTGAACACCGGGAATGCTCAGGATGGCAATTTTACCCTTCCCTTCCAGCGCTTCGGCGATGTTTTTACCGCCCACGTAACCGAGGTCGAACTGATTCGAACCAACGAACGCTAAACGATCCGAATTAGGCAGGTCGCCCAGGATGGTTACTACTGGAATACCAGCCGCAACCGCTACCTTAATTGTCGGCCCCAACACCGGCTCCACGGCAAAGATGGCGATGCCCGCTGGCTTTCTCGCAATTGCAGCATCAAATGCTGCTAACATAGCCGCCATGTCGTATTCGGCCGGGCCGACATAGTCCGTCTTGATACCCAACGCCTCGCCTGCCCATTTCCAGCCATACTTATGCGCGTTGAAAAACTCCAGGTTACCCATGCAAGAAACGTAGATGTATTCCTCATCCGCTGTTTGCGCTGCAGCGGGTGCGCAGACTACTAGAAGTAAGTTCAGCACCAGTAACAAAACAATAATCCAAATTGCTCTTTTCATTTCTTTTCCTCCTTTTCAATTAAAATAGATTTACTTACACTCAACACTTAATCCTATTGGTGCATCATTATTTCCCTAATCTCATTCTGCAACTGTATCACTGTTTCCTATCAATCTGAATCACACAAATGATGATTTATTACATCCGTCTCAGGTGGTGGGTACCTGCCTAAGCAGATACCCACATTAATTAATTAATTAGTATTTCTTTGACGGAACCGGGAATAATGTTTCTGGTTTTTGTAAGAATTCAAGCACATTCGATTTATCGGTCACGACGCTTGGAGTCTCAACAAACCCACCCTTGAATTTGCCGGTTAAACCATCATATGCTACCTGCATTGCAATGAGACCCATTACATATGGGGTGGTGTTGGCTGTAGCAGTAATGTTGCCGTTGTAGATTTCTTCGAGGCAGGCGGTATCACCGTCATTGCCGAGGAATATAATGTCATTACGACCGAGTGCTTCAGCTGCCTTTTGAGCTCCCATTATTTCATAGTCATTACCGGCAGCCATAAGGTTTATCTCGGGATGAGCCTGAAGCATATCCATGGCAGCCGCATTGCCGCCCTCTACATTCCATTTGCCGTCCAATCTGGATACGACTTCAAAGTTGGCAGCGCCTTTGATTCCCTCAAGAAAGCCTTCTGACCTCTCGGTAGCATGCCAACCCGGTTGGCCTAAAATCAATCCGACTTTTGTCTCAGCGCCATTCATCAACTTAACTGCATATTCACCAATTGGTTTTTGAGCCTTTCTCTGTACGTAACCGACAACACCGTGTACATTAGTTGGGAATAGCAGTATATCCGAATTAACAATGATGACTTCGATACCTTTTTCTACGGCCTGTTTTACCAATGGTGCCGCCGCATTTTCATCGTGTGTAGAAAAGATAATGGCGTTTACGCCCTGTGTAATAACGTCCTGGAGCATATTCATCTGTCCGTTGATGTCAGCGCCGCTTTGCGGTGCGAGCATGGAGAATTCAACATTGAGTTCCTCTGCGAGTGATTTAATACCTGCACCGATAGCCATGTAGTAGTTAAACTCAGTTGCGGGAGGCATATAGACTAACTTCATTGTACCACCGGTTTTGAGATTATCAAAACTTGCCTGTGCTTCAATTGGAACAGGTGCAACATATTCGGTAGCTCCGGCTGAAAGAGAAAATACTCCTACCATTGATAGAATCATAACCAATACAAATATCCCTAACAATTTCATTTTCATTTTAAAATCCCTCCTTTTAAAATTCTTAATGATAAAAAAACATATGCCTGTTTCTATAAATCACCTCCTACGTTTATAATCTGGTTAATACTTCACTTGTTGTTTTTACCATCCCTCCTTATTTTATTATGAATGATGTTTCGCAAATACGGATGGTTATCCTATGGATGTCTGCTTTTATATTTTAATATATAACCAGTTGATTTGGGTATAATGTCAAGCTTCTTTTTTAAAATATCTTTTGAAAAGTTCTGCTATATCAGTTTTCCACATGTCTATAAGCACTGCAATTAGTATTATAATTCCAATTGTAATGCTTTGCATTGATGTCGGTACCGCGTTTAAGTTCAGCCCATTTTGTACTATTATTATTATCAGTGCTCCAAGCAGAGTATTGATTATATTTCCGCGGCCGCCCAATAGGCTTGCTCCACCTATAACTGCTGCCGCAATTGCAGATAATTCCATTCCTGAGCCATAGTTTGGAGAACCGGAGTTCAGGCGCGATGCCATTAGAACAGAAGCAACGCCGGCCATTGCACCTGCTATTATAAAAGTCATGAATTTTACTTTCTTTACATTGATACCTGAAAGTTTTGCGGCTATTTCATTTCCGCCTACAGCATATATCTCCCTGCCTAATTTTGAGTAATTCATAAAGAGAGTAAAAAAGATATAAAATATAGCTACGTAGATTAAGGGTAGTGGAATTATACCAAACAGTTTACCGTAAAAAAACACCTCAAAGTTTCCAGCAATGGAGAATATTGGAGACCCATTGTTAAACAAGTAGGCCATGCCTTTGAATATACTTAAGCCTGCCAGAGTAGCAATAAAGGACGGCACTTTCAGATATGCGCTAAATAGACCGTTAAAAGCACCCAGTATTGCTCCCAGTATTACGGCAAATAACAGACCGGCTATCACCGGCCACCCCTCAAATTTTATAAGTGTAGCCATTGCCATGGTTATAAGCGCAATCATAGAGCCTATGGAAAGATCTATGCCACCTGTGAAAATAACCAGCGTTGAACCGATTGCCATAAGAGCTGTTATGGAAACAGCAAGAGACAGATTGTTGAGATTGCCTAAATTCCAGAACCTATCAGTAGTAAATCCAACTATTACCGCTACTAAAATAGCCGCAATAAGCGGGCCGACAAAACCTGAGACTGTCATACTTTTCTTCTTTAATTTTGTATTCATAAGTATTTCCTTGCTATGTGTTTGATGATTCTAAATATAAAGAATTAGTATTATTTTTTTCTTTTGCATCCCTAGCATCTACAATACTCGTGATTTTGCCGAACTTAAGGTTGCCGATAGTATCACTCATTGACAACAGCTCAAGATGGTCAGAACTTATAAGCAACACGCTTTTGCCTGCAGCTGTAAACTTGTTGATAAGATTATAAACCTCTATTCGTGAGCCTACGTCTATACCTTGAGTAGGTTCATCCATAATAAAGAAATCCGCTTCCGCAAACAGCCACCGTGATATGACCACTTTCTGCTGGTTGCCACCTGAAAGGAAGCCTACAAATTTGTATTCTGACGTAGGTTCGATTACAAGCTGCTGATTGCTTTCGTCGTATGACTTGAATTCTTTTTTTAAATCTAAAATATGCAGTTTCTTGGACTTGAACAGTTTTTTGATTCTGGCAGTGGTTGAGTTTTTGGGCCCATTAAAATTTAAGAACAATCCATCCGTTTTACGGTTTTCGGTGATGTATGCTATCCTGTCCTCGATCGCCTGCTGCGGATTATTAAATTTTACTTCCTTACCCTTGAAATAAATCTTGCCACCGGTTATTTTGTCAACACCAAATAAGGCGCGCGCAATTTCTGTACGGCCGGAACCAAGCAAACCAGAAAGGCCAAAGACTTCCCCTTTCCTGATTTCAAAACTGACACCGTTAACGCCGGTTTCGGTGGTAAGGTTTTCAACTTTTAAAATAATCTCATCTTGAACGTTGCGTTGCTTTGGATAATGCTCAGTGATCTGCCGTCCAGACATCATCTTAACTATTTCGTCCATAGTAATTTCAGAAATATTTACAATCCCGGCGAGCCTGCCGTTTTTTAACACAGCAATGCGGTCAACAAACTCCATAATTGTATCAATCCGGTGTGAAATATAGATGACTGTATGCCCAGTGGATGCTAACTTTCGCAATAGTTTGTGAAGTCGCTTGATTTCTGGCGCGGTTAGAGCAGTAGTAGGCTCATCAAGTATCATTAGACTACCATTTGCTGTATAACCCTTGGCAATTTCAACCAGCTGCTGCTCCGCAACCGAAAGATTGTATATGATCGCGTTCTGGTCTATATCGATTTGCATGATATCAAGTATCGACCTGGTCTTTTCATGCATGGTACGCCAGTCTACGAATCCTTTTTTGTCCTTCAAAAGTCTGCCAAGAAATATATTCTCAGTAACAGTTAGTGTCGGAACAAGTGAAAACTCCTGATAGACCGTAGACACTCCAAGCTTTTGAGATAGCGCCGAATTGGTAAGTTTAACCGGTTCGCCCTGACAATAAATTTCACCCTTTTGAGGTTGGTTGATTCCGGACAAACATTTGATAAGCGTGGATTTTCCGCTGCCATTTTCGCCAATCAGACCAATAATTTCACCCTTATATATGTCAAGTGAAACATCGTCCAAGGCAACAACCCCGGGGAAACGCATCGTAATATTTTTGAGTTGCCAAAATAGTTCAACTTCTATAGGAATAAACTCCTTCTTTAAATCCCTGTGCAGATATAAAATAGATATTTCTATATGCGATAAAAACACTTATCATATAGAAATAATAAAATAAATATATTTTTTATAAAAAACTATTCTGTATATGCACCGGAAGAATAGGTAAGTTCATAACTATGGCTGTATACTTCGAAAATTATTCCAAACGGGTCTTCCACGTAACACATTCTATAAGGTTTTTCGCCCTTGTAATAGTATCTGACAGGCATTCTTTGTTTGCCTCCGTGTTCTACGATCTTCTTTACAAGGCCTTCAACATCGGGATCTTTTACGCAAAAGTGAAATAACCCGGTTTTCCAATATTTGAATTCGCTTTCCACTGGCTGGTTATTGGGAAATTCAAAAAGCTCAACGCCAATAGCATCGCCAGTTGACATGTGGGCAATCCTGAATTTTGTCCAGTTTTCGCCGAATACATCGTTGCACATTATACCGATATCCGAGTCGTCTTTTTCAATCTTGGTGGGTGGCATGATAATATACCAACCCATTACTTCACTATAAAACTTTACAGCCTTGTCTAAGTCAGGGACTGATATTCCTAAATGCGAAAATACTCTTGGATAGGTCATAGCTTTTTACCTCCATTTTAAAAAAGTCAACAATCATTCCAGAAATGACGTAAATACGAAATACAATCATGATTACGAAAAATTATCATTTAGATACTAAACTATAATATAAATAATGTCAATATGTTGTTTGAGTCCAATACATTTGCACCATTGAAGGATCTCTATTTTTTATATTACTACAATATTCAATCGGAGTCAAAAGATTCAAGCTCCTATGAGGTCGATAGAAGTTATACTCAATTAGACAGTCATATAATATTTCATTTATCTTACCTAGATTGAACCTCCCCCGCTTTACTGGACACCATGTTTAAGAGCATTAATTAAATGATTGTAGGTTCAGATGGTAAATTCTTATCGTAAAATCTCAATAAATAATTTAGAATTAAGAGTACCTAGCGCACCACTACATGAGAGAATCCAACTTCGGATAGTACCAGACAAAGAATCTGGTTTATCTGAAGTAAGATTCTGGCATGAAAACGAGCTTTTGGGTATACAAAAAGTTAAAAATACTAATCTTAATTTAGTCCACTTTTGAAATTTAACTAACACTTTTTAATTAAATCCTTAACCACTATTCTTCTCCCTTCCTAAATTTGCAATAAGATTTTTAATATCATCTCTCTAAAAGTTTTGATTCGTAGGAAGTTTTATTCTTATTCTTATCCTGGTGCCTTTCTAAAGCCAGCTGGATTAATCGGTCAATTAAATCAGGATAAGAAATGCCGCTCGCCTCCCACAGTCGAGGGTACATACTGACAGAAGTAAAACCGGGGATGGTATTAATTTCACTTAAATATATTTTATTTTCTTTTTTGCTGACAAAAAAATCTACTCGCGCCATCCCGGCAGCATCAACGGCTATAAAGGCACGGAGGGCAATCTCCTGAACTTCTTGAGATACTCCATCAGGTAAATCTGCTGGAACAATTAATTGAGTTTCCTTATCTATATATTTTGAATTATAATCGTAAAATTCTCCTGCCGGTCTAACCTCACCCGCTACTGAAGCCCGGAGTTCATCATTGCCCAAAACACCGCATTCTATCTCTCTTATTTCTTCTAATCCCTCTTCGATCAAAATCTTTCTATCGTAAGAAGAGGCTAAATCTATTGCCCCCTCCAATTCTTCTTTCTCGTGAACTTTAGTTATCCCTACACTCGAACCCAAATTAGTGGGCTTTACAAAGAGAGGATATTCAAAGCCATTTTGAATTGAGGACAAGATTTTCTCTTTGTCTTTTTGCCACTCTTTTCTCCTAATTGTCAGCCATTTCAATATGGGCAAACCTTTCTGCTGAAATATGATCTTCATTAAATCTTTGTCCATAGAAATTGCGGAGGCTGCCACTCCCGCTCCCACATAAGGAATATTAGCTAACTCCAAGAGACCCTGTACTGTTCCATCCTCCCCATAAGGACCGTGTAATACCGGGAAGATTACGTCTATTCTTTCTAAAGTCGAGCTTTTATCTAATCTTTGATTATTGTCTGTACGAATCAGGGCATTGCCGGAAGGGCTATTCAATAAAATCACCGTACTTTTTCCTTCTATTTTACCAGATTGAAGAGCCAATTTAGAATCCTGGGGAGATATCCATCTACCTTCTTTGGTTATGCCGATAGGAACTACGGTATATTTATCTTTGTCTATTGCTTTAATAATTGAGGAGGCGGAACAAAATGAAACCTCATGCTCTCCCGACTTTCCTCCAAAGAATATTCCTATTTTAATTTTCTTTATTCCCATATTGTATTATTATGCCCTTCTTTAAATTTTTTTATAAATTTAATATTTCCATAGTTCCTTCTTCAATATCTAAATATAGCAGTTTATTCCGAAAGAGTTTACCTCTTTTTAATAATATTTTAATCACTTCTTGG